>WNFJ01561837.1_pt2 | contig 21624 bp, 18 predicted proteins | sample 5400461 | NCBI WGS metagenome assembly WNFJ01 (sample SAMN13153349, study PRJNA577476) | soil metagenome | isolation source: 115 cm saprolite on Douglas fir-dominated hillslope | place: USA:California | collected 2013-09-17
ATTTGGTGATTGTTGAATACGGCTCCGCTACCGGCCCGCAGATCCATGTAAGCGGATTGATTTCCACCCGGCACTATATTGAAAGTATTATCGTAGATCTCCCACCAGCGAGCGCCGATGTTCCCAGCAGTGCCATGCTGATCGACTTGCGCCATGTTCAACGTGTTGTGCCGAAATACGGTTCTCGCGCCGTAGTAAGACTGAACTGCGGATGTTCCTAAAAATGAACAATTTGATGTACAGGCACTGCTAGTAAAGGTGTTATCCTCAATAAACAGCATGTTCGGACCGCCTGGCGTAACGTCATCTGTCCAGCCGCTTGTGTCGGATGGCCCCATCGCTAGGTTGTGTATCATTTCCGAGGCACCGCCGCCCGTGAACGTGTTGTGGTCAATCAAACCCGGGGCGTTATTATAGCACGCGATTACCGTCGGGCTCGCATTGGTAAAAGTGTTATGGTCAATGCGAAACGTAGCATTGCTTTTATTTCCCGATGTCGTGATGTCTCCATTAGTGGCGTTTCCAGGTCCAGTAAATATGAAACCAGTGATCCTTGTACTGACGGTCAGGGATGACTGTATATTGAAAGCATAGGAAGATGTGATGGTTGTGTTGCCTCCGCCATCAACCGTAATTCCTTTTCCGGTGACAGTAACGTTAGATGCCCACGCGACGACGCACGGTCCAGGCACACGTACCGTGTCTCCGTTAGACGCTGAATTGACTGCGTTCTGCACATCACTTTGCGAGCAGGTGGCTGCATTGATGGTAGTCGCATGGGCTGGCAGGCACCAAAACAAAAGAAGAGCGACGATGATATGTATCCTCATCGAAGACCATTTGGGCACTCTCCAGGAGCAGCGTGTCGCAGCGATCCCTTCCTTTGAGAGGAACAAACCTGAATATCCCTCGATCAGCGCGTCAGGCAAAGGCATCGCCAGCAAACACAGGCCGCGGTTCCTGCTCGTACTGGACTTCCCCCGTAGTGACTTCTCTCCCGAGATCAGCTCCGTACCTCGCGCGTTCATCCTCACACTCCTCGCCACTCCCGCGCCATACAGCGTAAGCTTCCAGGAGACTTAAGGATACTGATTGGAAGTCCAAATCTGGTACAGGTAGTAACCCTGTACGTCGGGGCCTTCCAAAATTCCAGGTCTCTATGTAGAACGCGGCCAGCGAGTATTCTTACGGTTTGGGAATCTCTGCATGGGGCTATTGGCCCAGAAGCACTGCAAACTCCTTACCCCAGCTACTTCTGGCAAGCCCCTGCGTGGGAATCGGCAGGCCCGGGTTCGCGTCCACTCTTTGTTACCTAATTGGTTATTTCATGTACACCGTTTATGAACAAGAAGCCCAGTAGATATCGACTGCTGATCGACAGCCCCAAAGCTCTTATCTTTTGCGTTTCTCGGCACGACCGAGTCTATCTGACAAGCAACCGTTTAGATCCTCGGTCCAACACCAGTTACTCGGTTTTTGTTCTCTCGATCTTGCACTTAAGTCGTTAGAGAGGTCTCTCCCCGTTCCTGCTTTTGACTTCCCTTCAGAACTTCTCCTTCCGGCTGTAATAAACGCTGGCCGGCTTCACGTTCCCTATTCTCCGGTGATACCGGCGATGGATGATTGTAGAACTCGGTAAACTCAGCCATATCCCTGCCCGGAATTGCTCCGCCGCAGTGGACAGACTAGCAGACTCAGACGCGCCTTCAATCTCCCGTTGAATGGCTCAAGCTTTCCATTCCCTCGTTGACTCTGAGCCATTCTTCAAAAACGACGAGGCTAAATAAAATCTTGTGATTGTCGTGTTGGCCTGACTGATGTTGTTCATAGATTTCCTGCACCGCTGGCGCGGACAGGTAATTATATATTTGTGATTCTCTGTCCAGCAGAATTTCTTCCATTTTCCGGCGCGCTGTGCCACGGAACCAGTCGTCAACAACGTTCACAGCAAATCCCCGCTTTTTTCTTTTCAGTATCGCCGCTGGGAGTAGAGCACGACACACCTGGCGATGCAGCCACTTTTGTGACCCACCCCGTACTTTAAAATTTGCCGGCAACCTTTCAACATATTCCACGATCTCCTTGTCCAGATAAGGCACTCTAACCTCCAGACCATGTGCCATCGAGAGCTTATCTGCATACATAAGCAGCTCATCAGGAAGAGTAGATCGAAGTTCCACGAACTGAAAGCCGCCAAGCTCGTCAGTCTCACTCATGAGGGGAGCTAGATCCTGCCAGCACTCGAGGATTTTGTCGCCTGTATCAGGACCAAGGATTCCGTCCTGAAAAAGTGCGTCGATGTTATTGCCCGGCAGAAGCGATAAAACATGCTGATACCTTCTCATCCGCTCAGGAATATCCAGCGAGTAAATGCCTCTTTTTAGAGTCTCATTTCGCGGCAGCGCATTTATGACCGCAGCTACAGAAGCGCGCATCCACCTGGGGGAACCTCCCCAAAATGCGCCATATCTTACCCCGAGATGACGGCGATAGCCGCCGAACAACTCATCCGGGCCCTGGCCGACCAACGCAACCTTCACATCCTCCCGCGCCCTTTCACAAACAAAATACATGGGGACAATGGAGGACGACGCGATCGGTTCTTCCAAACATGAGACAATTTTTGGCAGCGCTTCCTCAAAGGTCGTTCTGTCCAGCATTACGGTGGTGTGTTCGGAAGAGAATCTAGCAGCCGTATCTGCCGCATCTGTCAACTCATCATCGGAAAAGCTCGAACCATACCCGACCGTATATGTACGCCACGATTCCCCATACAGATTCATCAGAGCAAGCAACAGCCCTGAATCGACACCGCCGCTTAGCAGCAGCCCGAGTGGTACATCGCTGAGTAGCTGTCTTTTCACGGACCGCTTGTAGAGTTCGAGCAACTCTTCTTGGGCTTCGTCGAAAGACCTCATGGGTGAAAATGGCGTTGGCTTATACTTGTACCACCGCCGCAAACAATGAGTGCCCTTTTCGAACTTCAGCATTGTTCCCGCGGCAAGTTTTCGAACATCTTTGAACAGAGTGTAAGGCGAGGGCGTGTAGCGATATCGGAGAAACAGATTTAAAGAACTGGGATCAATGTCGGCACTTTCGTTTGTGCCCGCGGCAACAGCGCGAATCTCAGATCCAAAATACACGCTGTTTGTATCTATTTTATAGTAAATAAGCTTGATGCCGAACGGATCCCGAGCGATAACTAGCCTTTCTTGTCGTGCATCCCAGATCGCCAAACCAAACATTCCGTTGAGGTGATTGAGGACCTCATCACCCCACTGCTTATACCCGTGGACGATGACTTCGGTATCGCACTTGGTATGGAATATGTGCCCAAACGCTTCCAGTTCGCGCTTCAGTTCGGGGAAATTGTAGATCTCGCCGTTGAAAATGACCCAGATGGATTCCTCCGGGTCCGACATGGGTTGGTGGCCGCCTTCAAGATCGATAATAGAAAGCCGCCGAAAACCCAGCCCCAACGGTCCAGCTATATGGTAGCCTTCGTCATCGGGTCCCCGGTGGGCAAGGCTCTTTGTCATCTTCTCTATGTTTCGGCGGAGCACCGGAGCTCGGTCGCCAAAGTTGTATTGTCCGCAAATTCCGCACATAAGATTGGCTAGTTCTTTGTCACAGATTCAAGCTTGCCATTGTGTCTGTCTTGATAGAGGAGAAAGCAAAGACTTCTAAACAATTGGGATTGGGCCCAACGATGCATCGGAGTATTGTCCCAACCGAGAAGGAGTTGGCGGCTTCGAAAGGAGCCGTCGGGCTTTTGCCATCCTTCCAGCTTGAGGACGATCGACAAGATGTCGTCTAATGCCGGGAAACGACCTCTCAGTAACACGGCCAGGTTGATGCACTCCGCATAATCATACAACTCTCGTCGGTAGACCGTCAGCCGGGGTCTGCGCGAGAAAGGCCTGGGCAAACCACGCTCATCGAATAGGTTCGCCACGTAGTAACCCACCCCCCGCTCAATCGCTCTGGTGCATTTACCATTCTTTGTGAGGGGCTCGATTTTTGCCAGTGCTTTGAGCACAAAGCAGGTATGAAAGTGATCTACAAAGTCTCTCTGGCCGTCGGTGGAGTAGTACCAAGAGCCGTCTGCGTTTTGAGATTCGATGACAAAATTCAGGTTTCTTTCAGCGACCTTCCGGTATTGTTCCACCGAGAAATCTTCGGCTGCCCTCATCAGGAGAAACGCTCGGTAGGCGCTGGCATTTATGACTCCTCCCGGGTCATTAGATTCAGGAGTATACGAACATGTAGAAGCGTTCGCGGAGGTCTGGAAATCCTTATAGTCCTGCAGGGCATGCTGAGCGATCGACTGCATTATTAGCCGCCACTTGTGGTTCCCATCCATCTGATAAACCCCGCGAAACGCTTCGTACACATACGGTACTGTCGTTATGAGGGGCGTCCCGTCCTTGAGGGTTCCTCGCCTCGTTTCCCAATTGAACGGGTACCCCCAGCAGTAGTGATCATAGCCTGGACACCGAGTCTCCTTGAGAACCTCAAGAAAATGGACTGCTCGTCGATAATACTGCTCCTCCGCGAGAACCTGCGCGAGGAAAGCGAACCCCATGGCATAATGCGCGTCCGCGATGGGGAACCTCTGCGGTTTCCAGAAGAGCCGGCGCGCGGAGGGCACAAACGCCTCGCAGTAGATCATTGGGGAAACCGCCAGTGTTCCCAGCAGCGGCTTCTTATAGTAAAGGGCCTTCGCGCGGCGCCCTAGATCACTCGCGAAGAAGCTCTGATGATCGTACGAAATTTCTCCGTAGTGATCGAGCCATCCGACAAACCGGAGGACAGCCGCCCGCACGTTCTCGGCCGCTATTTTTTCTGTCATTATTCTGACTTGGCCGTCGGACAGTTTTATTAACCTGTTTTAACTTCGAAGCTATCTATTCGCCTAAACCTGAATATTGACCTGAATATCGATTTCAACTTCAGCATTTGTTCTTTACGATGAAATCGCATGAGCTCATCGGAGACAGGCCTCTTCGTTTGACGCAGGAATGCGGATAAGTATCCCGAATACAACGCGATGCCCCCCAGCAGATACGGTCTCTTGGTTGCTCTATACGCAACCCTGAACAGTTCCCATAAAGGGTGCCCACCGAGATAAAAGTCTTTCTCGCCGTAGGAAAACGTTGAAGCAAGGAGCGAGCGTTCAGCCGTTCCCAAGCTTCGGTAATGAAAAAACGATTTCTCTCGAAAGGATCGAGTCGTCCAACCCATCATGCGGGCAGTGGTGACTGCGATCCAGTCGATACCTCCCGCCCTGTTTGCGATATATCCACCCATTTCCTCGAAGCACCGCCGTCGAAAAAGCTGGCAACCTCCTGCGACGTGGTTCTGACCCTCAAAACTGTCGGTTGCCGAACTGTAGCCTTCTTCCCGGAAAATGGTCCCTGCGACTCCAAGATTGGCATCTTCTTCGAACTTAGTTAGGAGAAATTCGCAATAGTCCGCTTCAAAGGAAAGGTCCGAATCCAAGTTTCCGATCACTTCATAGTCAAGGTTCTTGACTCTATCAAAGCCGGCGTTGAACGCATGAACCTTCGCGGCGAAGCTTCGATCCCTGTGTACGGGCAGATCAACCAATTCCATCCAGTCGTATTGCGCGAGGTATTGGCCCACAATCCTTGCCGTGGCGTCCGTCGACCCATCATTCACGATCACCCACTTGGACGGCAAGACGGATTGGCCCACCACCGATTGAATCGTTTTTTCGATAACCCGTTCCTCATTTCGAGCAGGGGTGATGAGGACGTACCGTATGTGACCTGAGGCGGGGCTCATGCTCTACCTCACCATCGCTCTACGGGCACATTCCTGCTGTGCCCAGCTCTCATCGCATTCTGCGCTGAGCTCAACTGGGAGAAGATCTCATCCATGATCCGTGAGCTTCGCAAGATCTCCTTGTAAGGTATGGGCAATGGCAGCCCATCGGTGATTGAGCGATAAAAACTCCGTATCAGAACTTTCATACTGTAGCCCGTCTGAAAATCTGCCTTTAGGAACTTCGTCATATTCCCCAAGGAATTGCCGATATATTGCTTGGCATAGTCCCACGGCGGGACGAACTGCTCCAAGTAACTCTTATATCGAGATCCCTTTACTCTGATCACTGTCAGTTGATCGTCATCCATGACCAGGCCGTTCCTCGGTCCAAACAACCGAAGCTGATGCAAAGGGGGTCGCATCTGCGAAGAAAAGGTGAAGTAGGCCGTCGTTACATCGTCATGTAGGATCACTCGCAGTTCATCGATGATCTCTGTCTCTCCAATGCTTCTCAGGAGTGGACTCGTGAAACCGTACGCCAGGACTTCGCGAGAATCACCCGTTAGAAACTCAGCGACCTTGCTGATGCCATGGCTGATGACGTTCTGCAGCAACCCCCCAGGTAACTTCCTGACCCAGTGATGGCTGTCTCCTAACAACGCCTTCGCATAGCCTGCGTCGCGAAGGTCGTAGCAATAATAACTCTCGAGATGCACTGGAGGACCGCCCAGATAGCCTTCCTCGACAAGCCGCCGCATTCGGACAGCCGCATGAGTGAATTGCGCATTATGGCCCACTGTCAGTTTCAGGTTTTTGTGCTCTGCAAGACTTATGAGGTCCTCGGCTTCCGCGGCATTTACAGTGAAAGGCTTTTCGATATAAACGTGGCACCCGGCCTGAAGACACAATTTGCCCAGCGGGTAATGGCTTTGGGGCGGAGTCGTGATGTGAACCACATCCGGTTTGGCCTTATCGAGAAGATCTTGCACACCTGTGAAGTACGCGCCCACGTTCAGCCGCTCCTGCAGCTGTCGGGCCATCAGCTCCTCTCGGTCGCAAACTCCGACAATCTTGCAGCCGGAAATAAGGACAATCTGCTCCGCATGTTGATCAGCTATTTTGCCGCATCCGACTATCGCCACTTTTAGCATCAGCTAACTTGTCTTTCTGACGTACTCGAAGTACCGTCGCGACGCTTCCGAAAAGCCAATCATTGGCTTCCATTCGAGACGGTCTTTCAATTTCTTGTTAGTGTACCTATTCCCCTTCCAATACGCCGCACATCTTCGTCGATTGAAAACAGGCGGCAGCTGGCCTTCCGACCACTTGGAATATTTTTCCCAGGCCCAGCAGAGACAGTAGAAGAGCCAATAAGGAATGTAGATGGATTTAAAGCGTTTGCCCTGCCTCTTATACATTCTCAGGAATTGCCTGCTGGTGGGTAAGTCGTCATCTACCACATTGAAGACCTCACCGTCGACTCCTGGTTTGATGCCCGCGAGAACGATGGCTTCGGCACAGTTATCGACGTAGGTCAACGGAATCTGATTCGAACCTCCCAAATGGAAGAATATTCCAAAGGTATCAATTCCCACCCTGGCAGTGATCTGGCGGGCCCCAGGACCATAAACCGCCCCCGGGCGCAGGATGACATACGGCACGCCGTATTTCTGGGCGAATTCAAGCACCAGTTGGTCTTGTTTCAGCTTTGCGAAGGTATAAGCCTCGGCTCGCTCCACCGGCCGGCTCTCTAGCTCACACGTTTCGTCAAGCAATCCCCCGCCCGTGATATTCCAATTCGAATAGATCGCAAACGAACTGACGTTGACGAAACGCTTCAGGCTCCCAAACCTCACCGCTGCGTCCAGCAGGTTTCTTGTGGTCACGACAGAGTTCATGAAGGACCCTGGAAACGTCTTCTCTATTCCTGCGGCCAAGTGCAAGATCACAGCCACATCTTTTGCTGCTTTCGCGCAGTCCTCCCGCGACAGTAGATTTCCCTGTATTACCGCTACCCGGGGCTTTGGCGCCGTCTCGAGGATTGCATTCAGACCGCTCAGATTGCTCGAGGGTCGCACAAAGCAGCGGAGATTGGTGAAACCGGACCGGAGCAATGCAGCGACCACTCTGGACCCGATGAAGCCGTTCGCGCCCGTAACCAATATCGGATCGTCAAGATTAATGATCATATTGTTTTTGTTCATCGCTAATGTCTCGAGCCAACCCAGTTGAGCTCGCGATCATGCCCTGGATGGCAAGTAGCCGGCTTATCCCAACGGCTGTCCCGAAGCGGATTTTGATGTGGGTGGTTATAGTCCTAGTTCGCGTTAGCGCTGGGTTGCTGGGCGTACACCTCACACCGTTCGGTGCTAAGCGATTTGTCGTACGCCTCCTCTGGCTCGTATACGACAACATGGCTGCCTCTATTAGAGAAGGCCAGCGGAACGCACAAAAGATTCTTGAGTCGCATCCGTAACGCCTGCCGCCGTTCAGGCGGAACGAAGAACAGCATAAAACCGCCACCGCCCCTGCGTTGCGCCCAGCCTCATAGATATCGTCGAGGCTAGTATTCGAGATACTTTGTGTCAGCGTTCTCTTCACTTGCCAACTTTCGTGCAGCAAATGACCGAATTCATCTAACGAGCGATTTGGATTCGTAATGATTGCCTCAGCTTCGTTGACCATCTGGAGCATCATGTCGAGTTCATGCTTCCGATGTGGTGTCATCCTTATCTGTTCTTTGGCAATTTCTGAAGCAGTTCGCGCAAATCCAGTGAAGAAGAGCGCACAATGTTGCTGGAGCGCAGCCAATCTGTCTCGCGAGGTCAGTATCTGCTTTGCTTCGATACTGCCGTCTACATTGAAATTGATACGATTGAATCCCCCATATGCAGCGCTGACTTGGTCTTGTGATCCAACAGCCTCTTCAAGCACTTTCTGCTCTACATGGATGGCATCAGCAGCCAGTGAGTGCTTGTCACGCATCTGGTCTCTGAGCGCGTACAAGCCCAGCAAAAGCCCCACCGTGAAGGCCGAACTCGTACCCAGGCCGGTTCGAGCGGGCAGGTCGGCGACGTGATGAATCTCAACTCCCTCGCTGACTCCCAAGTGCTGCAAGCATGCGCGCACTGAGGGGTGCTCGATTGCGCTATTCGTGGCGACATTTTCGACTTTCGAATAGGAAATACGACTGTGATATTCGAAAAAGGGTGGCAACCGTCGACAAGTAATGTAGCAGCACTTATCGATAGTGGTCGACAGTACAGCACCGCCAAACTGACGGTACCAGACCGGATAGTCGGTGCCACCGCCGAAGAATGAGATGCGGAACGGAGTGCGAGTAATTATCATGAGCTTAGTTGTCCATTTCTTCTGATGGACTACCGAGGCACTGCGGAGAATGCGCGGATAGTCCGGGTCGAGCAGTAGTTTCAGGTTCTCGAAATACCGGGACGGTTAATTCTCCAAGCAATTATAAGATTTCGTCCCAGTATTCCAACATGGACTTCAGTGTTTGCTCGATCGATAGCAACGGTTTCCAGCCTGTGTCCTTGCGAATCTTTTCCGCGCTACCAAATATGATTCTCTCGTCAGAGGGACGCATCAAGCGCGGAACGGGTCGAATCTCTGCTTTTACCCCCGATAAACGGATCGCAGTGCGCAAAAGTTCGCCAATCTGGTATGTCTGGCTCGCACACAGGTTGTAAGACTCGCCTCGCTTCCCCTTCATCGCTGCGAGATAAAAACCCCGCACGGTATCATTTACGTCGAGGAACGCCCGGCGCGACTTCAGGTTCCCGACTTCGATGATCGGCGGTTGCAGACCTTTCTTGATGCCAATCAATTGCCGCACGAAATCCGAAGGCGCATCTTTCGTCTTGCCTGGCCCCGTGGTGTTGAACAGCCTCACGTTGACCGCCGGAATCTTGTAATCCAGGAAATATTCGCGCGCTAACAAGTCGAGGCAAACTTTGCTGATGCCGTACGGATGCAGCGGCTGAAGCGGCTGCTCTTCGGTGACGGGAACGGCCGACGCTGGCACATGTCCGTATTCGGCGCTCGAACAAGCCGAGACAATTACCGGAGGTCGCTTCATATAGCGAGCAGCCTGAAACAAGTGCAATGAGCCCATGACGTTAGACTCAAAAGTCCCCACCGGATCCGTCCATGACACCGTCGGCAGGCTCTGCGCCCCGAAGTGGAATATGTGCGTTGGCCGATACTTGGCGAGGAGTTGTGTGATGCGTTGGCCGTTCCGCAGATCACATTGCGCGAAGCACACTTTCGGCGACCTCGCGGAGAAAGCAGGGCCGTGCAGGAGGTATCCTCCGATTACGCTCCACCCCTTGGCCTGGAGGAACCTGATCATATGAAACCCGATGAACCCCTCGGCGCCAGTTATGAAGGCAGTCTTGTTCATTCGTCTTTTCGATCAGGCAAGTTCATATTCCCGCGTTGACTCGCGCAACTCCGCGGGTTTCGATCCGGAACAGCGCTCTTTCCCAAAACCTTATGAGGGACCACTTGACGCTTGGCAGGAACAGTTGAGCACGCTTGGCCCAACTCCAACCAAGAAGGGTCTTAATCCACGAGTACTTCCAGGGCAAGCGTGGGGGATCCAGCTGCCCTCCCATCTCCTTCGCGGCCTTATGCATCTGTTCAGCGATGTCTAGCCTCAGCGGATAGAAATCGATGAGATAGTTTTGCAGGTACTTGAGACAAGCTGCGCGGACCTTATCGCTGTCCTCCAGCGACCGCAGATATGAGATGTGTAATTGCATGCATAAGGCCTCCAATTTGCTGTTCGATCGGCCGACGTAACTCAGGCGCGTGGTCCCAACCGACCGATAATACACGCGAGCGTCCCGCACGAATCGGATGCCATCGCTCGCTAAGAGGACGCGGCAGAAGTACTCACCATCATCGTCGGAAATCATGCTGGTATCCCACGGACCGGCGGCGTCGGTCAACTCACGACTGACGAGCCACACGGCGGTTTGCATGAACACCCGGTAAGTCAACTTGCGCAGGAGGAATTCGGCGGGAGATAGATCACACCACAACGCAGTGGGAGTGAACTGTGCCCGGTATGGCCGGTACATGAACTGTCCGAAGGAAGAAGAGAGAAGTGTTCGCGCACTGCCCGCCCGGTCAAGTGCTTCCATCTGCTTGGCAATCTTGTCCGAAGCCAGCAAGTCGTCGGCATCCAACCATTGAATGTAATCACCGTGGCTCAGGGACAACGCTTTGTTTCTGGCTGCCGCGGCGCCCCGGTTCTCCTGCCAGACAACGCGGACCGACTCCGATTCAAACTTCCGCGCAATTCCCAACGTGTGATCGGTGGATCCATCATCAATGATAATGATCTCTTTTCGCTCCCAGGACTGTGTCACCGCAGACCGAATCGTGTCTGCGATCCATTTCTCTGCATTGTGTGCGGGAATGAGAATTGACACCAACGGCTTCATATTTATCTCCCTCTTAACAGTTCCGTGTAGACTTCTCGGGTCATCTCGCCGACGATGTCCCACGAATGCTTTGCATTAGCGTATTCCCGTATCTCCTGCCGGCGGTTGTCCAAATTCTTGAAGAGATCACTTTCAAAGTATTTCTCGATTGCTTTGGCCAGGTCGGCCGAATCACATGACCTGCACAGAAACCCTGTCCTGCCCTCGATTATTTCTTCCCTGATAGAGCCCACGTCAGCTCCCACTACGGGCAGGCCGAAGCTATATCCCAGGAAAAGCACACCACTCTGAAAGACATGCGTGTAAGGCAGTGCCAGGACGTCTGCTGCTTTGAAATACAGCTCTGTTTCTTCATCCGGAATGTATCTGATCTCCTGCAATACCTGCCTTCGACTGACGTGACCGTTGATCGTCCGTTGGATCTCGTCCAAGTACTGTTCGGCCCCCTTCCTTGACTCGCCGGCGATAATTAACCGATATTCTGAATGGGTGGCCGCAAGCTGTTGAAATGCGTTAACCAAGTGTTCTAAACCCTTGTAAGGCCGAATAGCGCCGAAGAACAGAATCGTCCTTTCACTGTCTCTGATGCCCAGGCGCTGTTTCGCCTCGCCGGGAGTCAGATCTGTGTGCGGAACAGAATTGTTGATTCCGAAAGGAATTACAGAGACTGTTCTTTCGTGAACGCCAAAATCCCGGAGAAGCTCACGTTTCATCTTTTCAGTGTGAACGAAGACATGATCCGCAAGCCGGTACTGCGCTCTTAACGTACTGCGGTTAAACAGCGAGTCGTTCGAGTCCCTCTTCCCGGCGTTGACGTTGTGCGCGGTGAGAACGACTTTTTTCCCGAGGAGTTTGTAGTACAGCATCAGCAGAGTTCGATCGAGGAACTGGAACTTGTTATTCCATAGGATGTGAAAAATCTTTGCCTCTGCGACCGTGGCGTATCGGAGCAGACGAGTATAGTAGATCAACACCCTCGATATCTTTCTAACGAGACTGGCATCATGCTTACTTCCCCACAGGTTGAGAAAGTTTAGTTTGGGAACGGTGTGCATTTCCGGACTGTCCACGTCATCGCTGCCGATCACATCTAGCCACACACCTTTTGATGCAAGCGCCAACGCCAAGCCGAATGCGTAGGGCTTGTCAAAACCGCCGGTGAGCAAAGCGACTTCAATCTCAACTGACAGCGCCGGTACCACGGTTCCGGAAGCGGCGGCCTCTTTGCTGACGGTCTTCGGAGACGAAAGACATGTTCCCATTGTCAGCCTCGAGTCCCTGCCAGTTGATGTGAACGGTCACCTTTTTCTGTATCACGCGAAGCTTGAGTCTCCCGTAGTTTGACGGCCCCCCCATTTCGGGTCCGGTCAGAGTCTGAAATTTCCGGGATCTTGGGGCTTGGAGCTTCTGGGAGACTGGTCATGGCGAAAAGGAAAAATATCCAAGCTGGAGCCATCATCCGCAAGAACGCTGCCTCCGTAAAGTTGTAAACCAGCCCCATGAAGAAATATGCCAGCACGAGGCTGCCTGTCGAGACATTGCTGCGCCACACCCTGAAGACCCTTCGGTATCCTGTCGCAATGATGACAACGAGCCAAGCTACTCCCACCCATCCCAGGTTCAAAAAGATCTCGAGGTAACCGTTATGAGCCTCGTTCGGGCGCCACCAGTACATGCTCCACATTTTCTCGAGTCGCGGCCCCAGCCAGAAACTCTCGAAGCCGGTCCCCAGCACCGAATTTTGAACCAGGCTGAGGCAAACTGACCAAACCTCAGTCCGGTCAGTGAGCGTCGGGTTTCTTCCCATTGTCCCCAGGACGCTCGGACTCACTCCAAAGAACAATACAGCGACAGAAACAGCTAGCATTGTTGCTGTAAGGAAATGCACGAGCGCTGGCCTTCGGCTAGCCGCACGAGAGTTCGCCCACAAGAGTAACGTGCTCGCCATGAGGAAGGAACTTATGGACGTCATCGAATTGGCGATCCAAAACAGCCAGAGCACCATGCTCAGAATGATTCCGTGAGCGATCAGCCGTCGGGTCCGGCCTGTACAGTTCCGATCCCGGTAGGCAGCGAGAAAGCGCCACACAGATCCCAGGCCGAAGATGAGGCAAATCACCCCAAGAGCATTCTTGTTTGTTGTAACGCCTGAGTAGTGAACTTCCCCGAGCCAGACGCCGTACCCCCGCCCGAGGTTGGGGAAATACTTGATGAGCAAAATGGAAAGTGGGATTAGGACGAAAGTCGCCCGGGCGAGGAGTCGCTTCAGTGCGGCAGTAGGTTCGCGATCACTCAAGACGATCAGGATCATAACGAGGTCGCCCAAAGCCTTGGTCCAGCGCTTGAATGCTACGTCGGGGTAGTCGGACCAGAGCAGACTCACGGCGCAGTAGAAGAAAAACAATAGGATTATTGCATTCGCTTGCAAGAACCTCCCAACTCGCTGTCCTCTTCTGACAAGGACAATCAGTCCGACAGCGAGCAAGCCCGTGAATACCAGCCGGTCGACCGGGCTCCCCTCCAGTACTTGGTCGGGTGAATCTATTGAGTTCACCTGCAACCACTGGCCCACCGATCGCGAACAAGCCAGCGAAAACCAAACAACGGGAATCCACAGGCCCACCGAGGTCCGGGCCTTCTTATCCCGGTCGAGCCAAAAAAGTCCCACGATCAAAAGGGAGTAAACGACAGTGGCTATCGCAGGGGACATTTACCGCCTCCGCGAGAGCATCTCTAATTCGAAGAATTTAGTCATTTCGTGTCCAGTAAAAGGCAGACAGAAACTCTCCTAGCAGAGAGCCTTAAGCACTCGTAGCAGTCCTCGCTTCGACGCTTCCCTCGACTCTTCATAATGACACCGGCGATCTTCGACATGGCTCGCCTTCAAGAAGCCCTGTCAGCGTCTTGGGGCTCGCGCTTGTACCACGCGCTCCGGAGTTCGCAGACCTTGGCGTGCACGACCTCCGGAACATGGTCGAGAACACTCAACTAGCAACTCTATGATTCAAACTGATCTCATGAACGTGATCTGACACAGCCGCGCTGATCGCGGTATCTTGAGACGACCCCCCGGGTTTATAGACTCGCAACCGCAAACCAGGTAGTTCCTCATTTCCATCGACCCCGATTTTCACACGCAAAGTACGCGATTCCCCGCCGACGGTCTCGAAGATTGCCGACCGACGTTTACGAAACCAGGAGACTGCCTGGGAGGCGGTCGAGAGCCAAGCTTCTCGGTTTTTGAGCTCGTCCACCAAGCCCAGGTAAAAATCACCCCATAATCTTTCAGGGGCGATGCTTCGGTCATGCCAGTTGACCGTGACACTGCCGCCAAACCGAACCGCATTGTCGATGATACCGTCAACTCGTTTGCTGGCCTCGTTTGAGGATAGAGCAAGATAAGCTGGGAAGAACAAGTGCAACGGCAGTTCGAGTAGGCGGGTCGCTTCCAAGGGTTTATAAGCCTGAGTCGTTCCTGCGCGATACCCAACCGTCTCGTTGTAGCCAACCGTGGAATCGTAATCAGCGCCCGCTTTTTCCAGTGTCGCAGGTGATTGTTCATCAAAATAAAGCCAGTGCATTCGCACTCCCACATCTTGGATTCCCGTTATTCGACGAATCTGTTCCAGTTCCTCACGCCCGATGGAACTGTCAAGCCACGCATCGATCCCGTGTACTCCGACTTCGCAGCCTGCGGAGATCATTTTTCGAATGTGGCCTGCAATGTCAGTCGCCCCATAGCGAGACGCGCGCCGGCTGGGCGCCGGGCCCCGTCTAGTCCGTCCTGGATAGTCCTTGAAAGGAATCACGAAGAAAGATGAGCTTAATCCCTTTTCCAGCTTCGTGTAATCATCGAACTCGTCCCAGAAGTCCTTTGCGAGACCCAGATGAACAAACGGTAGCTTCAAGGCCGCAGCCCAATTGGTCAGTAAATTGCGCAAGCGCGCCCGTCCCCGGAGCACGTCAAACACGGAACCGAGGACTGCACGGCCTAGAAACCCAAACATGGTGTGGTCAAACTTGTGGTGGCGGATGGAGGGATGATCTACGTCGTGGGTTAAGCAAGCAATGAATCGATACCCAGCTGGGACCGGCGGGATCTCAACTAGAGGGAAGCCACTCGCAACGATTAGATCCCGCAAGACTGCGATATGTAACTCCAATGCCGGAATGCCGGCGTTAGCAGCAGGCTGGCCCAAAGTAAGCAAAGCTCGAACCTCACCGAACAGGTCATAGCCGATGCGCGCTAACACCCTTCCTTTCTGCTGCTCCAAATGCATCGCCTGCTGGTGGGTGTCTTCATCTCCCGAGTCCACCGTTCCTCTTTCTCGAAAGGTGATGCTGCATCCATAGATCGGGATTCGGATTCCTCCGTAGGAGAGGATGCGAGTCTCTTTTTGCTCGGAAGCGATTTCAATTTCGGATTCCGCGTCAAATGGTAGCTTCTGACCGGCATAGATCAGGACCAGTTTCGCGAGATTTTCGGGCAACCCGGCATCTCCGGAGCAGAGCAGGACTTCATACTGCCCCTCGCTCCGGTAAAACTCCCACGGAGTCTTGAACAGCTCAAAGAACTCACAGACGACAGAGTGTTCCGACGGATTCGCAATGACCCCGATCATGCCAGCAATTTCTTGGTTTCCTTTGAGCAGCACCAGCTATATGGAGCACAGTTGCACGGGATCTTTTTCCCCCTTAAGGAGGTCGCTCACCAGACCCACCAGTGTCTGCCTCTCGTTGCCCCATATGTGCGTCAGATAAACCTGCTGCCCTCGCTCTACGATCTCATTAACCTCTTTGCCGTGGGAGAATACATATTCGATTTTCTTTGCAAGGTCCTCCGAGTTGCCGGACTCGAAGAAAAGGAGAGATTCATTGCTGAAGTAATCTTGAATGCCCGGCGTGTGGGGAGCAACTACTGGCTTCCCCAAAGCCAGGTACTCGAAGATTCGAGTCGGGGTGTTAATCTCCGTAAACGCATTCCGATGATTCGGAATGATGCCGACGTCGCATTCTTCGATAGCTGGTACAAGATCCTCGAGTCGCTTCGGCCCCAGGTAACGAATCGCTTCCTCCAGGCCTTTGCTTCGGGCCGCCTCCATCACGCGGTCGAGAAAAACAGTCCTGGCACCATAAATCCTAAGTTCCGCGGTTGGGACAGACTCTTGGACTCGCGCAAGTGCGTCAACTGCGAGGTCCAAGCCATTCCGTTCAACTAACGACCCGTGATACATGATCACGAAGCGTTTGTCGCGCGCTTGGTTTCTGGAGGCGTATGATTCTGGCGTGCGGAACGGAAAAATCTCGTTGTCCGGAGAATTCATGATCACTCCAATCTTCTCCGGACAGCAGCTGCGGGAGCCGAAAATTCGCTTGCATGCGACGTTAACTGTCAACACTAAATTAGCGCGTGCGATGCTCCACTTCTCGATTCGACTTGTGAGTCGGACGATTAGTCTGTCCCTGTCAAGGTTGAATATCGTCATCATGAGTTCAGGCATTGGATCATGTAGATCGAGGATCACCTTTGCTCCCAGCGCCTTCGGTATCAACGAACTCACCACAAGAATGTCGGGCATGTTATGCACGTACACCAAGTCGTAGCGGCGGGTCAGTGAGCGCAAGGCAAAGATAACGGACGAAATCAGAATGAAGGCAGCATACTGGCACGCGTATGCCAACTTGCCGCCCCGGCGGTTTTTGAGTGGGGCACGGAGGACCTCGACGCCGTTCAGTTTCTCACGCCGAGGAGCGTTTTCGCTTCCAAGGCATATCAAGTCCACCTCCATCCCTTCCCCCACAAGCGCATCCACGGCGCGACGTGGTCTTGGATCGCCAGGGTAAAGCGAAAACGTAACCATCGCCGTCCGCTTTCCTCGAAGCCGCCGGCTGCTGGAGGCCATCGGAGGTTGAATTTGCAAAGCGGGATCAGTTGGGTGGGTCCTAGACGAACGAACCATGCTCAGTGTCCAATCAGCGATGCGCCCCTGGCCCTCGCATTCGTCCGCGGTTGCCGCAACGGTTTCAACTCCTTGACCCAACTGCCATTCGCTTGTCCGTCATACTGTGATTGCTCAATTTCGTGCGGGCGTCTCGCTCGATCTTCTTTTCGTTAGAGTCCTGAATCGCCTCGAGAATCACGGAATGGTTAAACTTGTTCAGGAGTCCGATGTTAGGCATGACGCAATGGCCGCCAATGATACCTGGAAAGTACTTGACCGAAGGAAAGAACTTTATTTCCTCCCAGAAGGAGACGATTTCGTCGTACTGCTGGTCCGATTGATCACAATATCTTTCGACCTCTTGCGCCCAGGCGATCATCAAGCCGAAGTAAGTCGTTTCCGTAAGCTTCGCCAGTTCGGTCGCTTCCGTAGACGACAACACCTTGGTTTTCAACCCAAGAGAGTTGAAATGTCTGGCCGCAAGCTCGCCGATTGCGGGATCTATCGCTCCCACGAATTTTGTGTAGACACGCATTTCCTCCAGCATGCGCGCATGCTTGCCGCGTACCGGACTGTGCACTACCGCGGCACCCGTTCGCTCGGCTACTGCTCTCGTGGTCCCGATTGCCACGGTGCTGTTGATGATCGTCAGCGTTGGCCGGAAAAGCTCGATATAACGGGCGGTCTCACCAACAAAATCTTTGATGTCGAACGGGTAGCAGACATGCAAAACATCGATCTTTCCGATCTCTCCGGTGGGCGGCGTGATATCCACTCCAACGGCATTGTGATGCTCGGAGACGAGTTCGAGGAGGGGCCGGCCCACCTCTCCTAGTCCGACGACAACGACGCTTTTTGGTTCACTCAACACCTTGGCCTCCTTCGAATGGTGTTCCACTTCGTAACGCGTCTCCGCTGGGCCGTCCTCGATTTCCTAATGGTGCGTACTGTACCGCCCACAAGAGACCTGGCAACCACCCCTGTCCATCACCTACTGCGGTCTCCGGTATGGCCTGCCTGATAGATTAGGCTGACACCGTTGCGGGACGTTCGGCCGCGGTGCTTTGTACGCTTCGAATTACAGCCTCTACGACGCGCTCCAGCTCTTGTTCTGAAAGGCCAGGGAACATGGGGAGAGACAGGATTCGTTCCGCAGCTTTCTCGCACACAGGAAAATCGCCGAGCCCATACCCAAGGTTGGTGTACGCTTTCTGCAGATGCAGAGGAATCGGATAATGAATCCCGGTGCCAATATCTTCCTTGGCGAGCGCGGTCTGCACCGCTTCCCGGTCCTCCACTTGAATGACGTAGAGATGATAAATGGCCTTCGACCACGAGGGTTCATACGGCGTGATGATATTTGTCTCCGCCGCGGCAAACAGTTCATTGTATTTGCGGGCGCGCTCGCACCTGCTTTGGTTCCAGCTTGGCAGGTACTTCAGCTTCACGCTTAAAATCCCCGCCTGAATGGAGTCCAGGCGCCCATTGTACCCCTCCATGTCGTGGTAGTACTTTTTTGCTTGCCCGTGATCGCGGATCATGCGGATGTTGCGCGCCATTTCCTCGTCATTAGTCGTGACTATGCCCGCTTCGCCGCACGCGCCCAAATTCTTTCCAGGATAGAAGCTGAAGGCTGCCGCCTTGCCGACCGAACCGGCCTTCTTCCAGCGATGGTTACATTTGGAGAAATACTCAGCGCCGTGGGCCTGGCAGGCATCCTCGATGACGATCAGGTTGTAGCGAACCGCTAGCTCTTGGATGGCATCCATCTCGGCGGACTGTCCATAGAGGTGTACCGGAACCACTGCCGTCACCGGCCGCCCTGTCCTCCGGCTGATCAACTTGTCTGCACGGTCGCGCGAGCACTGGTGCTCGAGGAAGCTGCGCAGCTTCTCCGGATCCAAGTTGTAGGTGCGCTCATCGATATCCACGAACTCGGGGTGCGCGCCCGCCTGACGTATTCGGCGCGGTAACGACTGATTCTCCTTCGCGGACGCCCGCTGCCATCAAGGCAAAACGGAGCGCATCCGTCCCGCTGTTCACGCCGATCGCAAACCGCGTCTCACAGAATGCGGCGAACGACTGCTCAAATTCTTCAACCATTGGCCCGCCGATGAAGCCTGCTGTTCTCAGTGCTTTCTGGAAGACGGGAACAAGTTCCTTCTCGAGTTCTTCGTGAACGCTGACCAGATTCAGAAATGCAATCTTTCCGTTGTTCGTCATTATGCAGTCCTTGCCTCCGCGGTGATATAACGCAAAAGCTTTGCAGGATTTCCCGCCACAATCGAGTTCGCGGGTACATCCTTTGTCACGACGCTGCCAGCGCCGACGATGGCGTTCTCCCCGATGACGACCTTGGAGAGAACCGTAGTCCCGGAACCAATTGAGGCGCCTTTTTTTACGAGGGTCTGCTCGACCTTCCAATCCTTTTCGCTCTGCAACTGGCCATCGGCCGCAGTTGCCCGCGGGTAGGAATCGTTGATGAAAGTCACGCTATGGCCGATGAACACATTATCCTCGATAATCACGCCTTCACAAATAAAGCTGTGGCTGGAGACTTTGCAGTTCTTTCCGACCGTTGCATTCTTTTGAATTTCAACAAATGCTCCTATCTTCACGTTGTCGCCGATTTCGCAGCCGTAAAGATTAATGAACTTGGAAAGTGTGACTCCGTTTCCCAATTTCACGTCTGAACCAATCGCACAGAACTCATTCACAGGCGCACCAATTCTCCTCTCTTTTGAATGGAACAATCCGCTGCTTCCAGCATGCGGACGACTCGAAGGCCGGCGTGGCCGTCGTTGATTGGCGTCTTGTTGTTGAGGACGCAATCCGCGAAGTAAGCGAGTTCGACACGCAGCGCTTCCGATTGTTCGATCTGCGGCGCCCACATGTCGCCGGTTCGGTAGCTTACGAGGACGTCACGGATTCCTTCTCCCCCGCTGATCGCGACACCCTTGTCGTACACACGTATCTTTTCGTCCGCCACGAGATCGTTCCAGACCAGCATCTTCTTCTGGCCTCCGATCAGGGTGGTGCGAATCTTCACGGGTGAAAGCCAGTTCACGTTGATGTGCGCGATCACATTCTGCGGGAAGTAGATCGTCATGAACGCGACATCTTCCACACCATTCAAATGCTTTTCTCCGGTCGCAACGATAGCCTCCGGCTCTTTCTTTATCAGATGATCCATGATCGAGAGATCGTGCGGCGCTAAGTCCCAAATCACGCTGATGTCGTGCTGAAAGAGTCCTAGATTCACCCGCAGCGAGTCGTAGTAATAGAGATCACCCAGGGCGCCACTGTCGACCAGTTCGCGGATCTTGCGCACCGCGCCGGTAAACAAGAATGTGTGATCCACCATGATGGTGAGTCTCTTCTGAGTCGCCAACTCGATGAGTTCCTCTGCCTGAGCCGCGTTGGAAGTAAAAGGTTTCTCCACAAAAACGTGTTTGCCATTTTCGAGTGCTGCTTTGCTCAGCTCGTGGTGAGTCCAAACGGGGGTGATCACAGCAACCGCGTCAATTTCCGGCGATCGCAAGACTTCCCAAGGATCCGAAGTCGTCGAAAGGCCAGGATGGTTCTTGCGCACACGGGCCACTGCGGCAGGGCTATTGTCGCAAACCATTATCACGCGCACGTTATCTAGACCGTGCAGATTCCTGACGATGTTGGGTCCCCAATAGCCGTAACCGATTACACCGACTCGGATCATGTTTGCTCTTCCCTCTGCGGAGGTAGATGGATTGAATTATTGCTGATCATGGAGAGGATCACTTCTAATTTGGAGGGCGCATCGGAAAGAAATCAGCCGAAATAAGGAACTGACCTGCAACCGAGGAGGCAGGTGAGGGAGTGCCGCCTCTAAAAACTCAAACTTAGCTGAACCGTCTCGGCACCCTCGCTTTGAGTCTTTAAGTAGCCGCCGCCGTTTGGACAGGCTACCGCCATTAATCTCACAGGGAAACATCCCAACTTGCCTTCAAGATCGATCTGGACAGTCCAAAATCCACCACCTTGATACTCCGAGAAAAGAGTTCCGGCGGCACAGAAGAGGGTCGCAATCAAACTGCCACCCCGTCCTACGTTTGAGGCAAAACTGCCTAAACCAACCCAGGGCCCAATTGTCTGAAAAGACGTGGGTTGTTGGCAGAGAAGCTGCTGCAATCGTCATCGGATTGTAACAATCTCTCGCCGGAAAGCGGGGTGAGGGAAAACTCTTACCACCATGTGACATGGGGATTCCTAGCCCGGCACCGGACACAGACGAGCCTGATTAGCGCTCCGACGTGGACGAGCTTTGTGAGAGGACCTGGCAGATTGGCGGGCCTGCCGTACAGTGTCACTACCTGTACCTTATTTGGTCTTCCAACCACTATTTCAACCCCCCCCTGCCGCCATATCATGTCCTTCGGGCAGAGTCT
>WNFJ01452844.1_pt2 | contig 21609 bp, 17 predicted proteins | sample 5400461 | NCBI WGS metagenome assembly WNFJ01 (sample SAMN13153349, study PRJNA577476) | soil metagenome | isolation source: 115 cm saprolite on Douglas fir-dominated hillslope | place: USA:California | collected 2013-09-17
ATTCGAACATCCGCGCCGCGACACCCGAATGCGACCGCATTCCAATTCCGACGACGCTGAGCTTGGCTACGCCACTCGTAGTGTTCAGGCGTATTGCGCCCATCTCGCCTATTACCGGCATCAAGATCTTACGGGCGTTTTCCAGTTCATCCTCGTGAATCGTGAATGAAATGTCAGTCGTCCCGGCGATCGACGCATTCTGCACAATCATGTCAACGATGATGTGTGCGGCGGCAACATTGGAAAAAATCCGGCCGGCGATTCCGGGTTCGTCACGGACTCCAGCAACGCTCAGCTTTGCCTGACGCCGGTCCAGACTGATCCCGCGAACCACCACATCTTCCATGCTGGGAGTCTCTTCCCTGGCGACTGTCCCGGTGGTTTTCTTAAAGCTCGACCGCACTTCGAATTCGACGCCGAATTTTTTCGCGAACTCTACAGCCCGCGACTGCATCACCTTGGCGCCGCCGCCAGCCATCTCGAGCAGCTCCTCATAGGAAATTTCCTTGAGCTTTTGCGCATCGAGAACGATCCGCGGATCGCAAGTAAAAACCCCATCGACATCGGTGAAAATCTGGCACGCGTCTGCATTCAACGCGCCCGCGAGCGCAATTGCGGTCAAATCCGATCCGCCGCGTCCCAACGTGGTGATTTCTCCTTCAGGCGTCTGACCCTGAAAGCCAGCGACGATCACGATGTAATCGTCTGAGAGTAATTCGTGAATTTGCTTCGGACTGATATTGGCGATGTGCGCCTTGGTGTGGTTGCGGTCGGTTAAAATTCCCGCCTGCGCGCCGCTTAATGAAACGGCTCGCTCACCGAGTGCGTTGACAGCCATCGCAGTTAAAGCCGAGGCGGCATGCTCGCCGGTCGATAGGAGAACATCCATCTCGCGCTGTGTCGGCTGCGGTGAAATCGCGTGCGCTAGCTTGAGCAAGTTATCGGTCACGCCCGCCATCGCGGAGATGACCGCCACAACCTGACAACGTTCGCGCTGTGTTTCGATAAGACGGTGCGCAACGTTGCGTATGCGGTCAGGAGTCCCGACGGAAGTGCCGCCATATTTTTGAACGACCAAGCGCATGTCAGATAAAGATTAAATCCAACGAAACACGAACGGCGATGCTTTTCGAGAGTTGGCTACAGGCCAAGTGCGCGTCGCACGTCGTTTACAGTCGCGTCGACCTCATTCAATTGTTTCATTCGCCGGGTAATCGGATCGGGATCTTTCAAGCCGTGTCCTGTGACTGTGCAAACTATCCGACTTGCCTCGGGAATGTTTTGGAATGAGTGCGCCGCTTCATTTGAATCACAGCATTTGAAAAGCCCGGCGATCGCCGCCGCGCTCGCGGGTTCGACAAAAATTCCTTCACGTTTCGCCAGCCAACTCTGCGCTGCGAGAATCTCCTCGTCACTCACAATATCAATTGTTCCATGCGATTCAGCGATTGCTGCGCAGGCTTCTTTCCAGCTTGCGGGATTCCCGATTCGAATTGCAGATGCGATGGTTTCCGGTTTTTCGAAGATTCGGTTGTAAAAAATTGGCGCCGCGCCAGCCGCTTGGAACCCAATTATTGTCGGCAGTGTTGTGGATATCTGGTGCGATTTGTAATCCCGATATCCCGCCCAATAGGCAGTGATGTTTCCGGCATTGCCCACTGGTAGCAAATGAAAATCTGGCGCGTCCCCTAAAACGTCGACGATTTCAAACGCAGCGGTCTTTTGCCCTGCGATCCGATCTGGGTTAATCGAATTTACGATAACAGACTCGTGGCTCTCACCTAGCTCGCGCACAATGCGAAGCGCATCGTCAAAATTGCCATCGATCGCGACGATTTTAGCTCCGTAAGCAAAAGCTTGCAGCAACTTTCCGGTTGCGATTTTTCCTGCAGGCAAGATCACGATGCACAAGATTCCAGCGCGCGCTGCGTAAGCAGCCGCTGAAGCCGAAGTATTGCCCGTGGAAGCGCAAATAAGAGCATTTGCGCCGCGCTCCATCGCTTTCGACACCGCCACCGTCATCCCACGGTCCTTGAAGGAACCTGTGGGGTTTACCCCTTCATTCTTAACGAAGACTTCGCAGCCGCGCCCAACCCGTTTGGTTAATTGTGGACAATAAATCAGCGGCGTATTCCCCTCGCCAAAGGAGACAATCGGTGTCGAAGGAGAGACCGGTAGAAATTCGCGGTAGCATTCAACTACTCCCCTGCTCTGCCGCAATTTTGATGTCGTCCATTCCATTTACGTTTTTCTATTCGAAGCAAATCCGCGTGATTGTCGATCCGTAAGTGCCGTGTAAGATCATGCCGTATGCCGGCGCTAAGCAAGGAAGATAAGCTGCGGCTTTTGACAATAATGCTGGAAAGTCGCCATGCAGACTTGCGCGAGCAGAATCTGAACCGTCAGGGCAAAGGACACTTTCACGTTTCTGGAATGGGTCACGAGGCGCTGGCGGCGGTCTCGATCCAGATGGAGCCTGATGATTATATCGTGCCGTACTATCGCGATCGGGGCCTGATCCTGGGGCGCGGCATGACGACGCGTCAGCTTGGCCTCGAATATTTCGCTAAGCGCAATACCGGCAGCGGTGGTCGCCAGATGCCTTCGCATTACAGCGACGCAGACTTGCACATCTGGAGCGTGCCAACACCCACTGGGTCACAACTTCTTCCCGCATGCGGCATCGCTTGGGGCATCAAACTCGATCAGAAGAAAAATCTCGTGGTAACGACAGTAGGCGATGCGGCGACCCGTCAGGGCGATTTTTACGAGGCGATCTCTTTCGCCAAAGAGAAGAAACTGCCCATGCTGTTTCTCGTCGAGGATAACGCCTATGGCATCAGCATGCCCACGCGCAAAACCAATCCGCTCGCGTTGAATGTTCTTGAGCCTGATAACTGGGGGCACCTTGAAGGACAAAACGTGCAGCAGGTTTATGAGGCCGCGGTGGAAGCATTCGAGAAGATTCGTGCTGGCGGCGGGCCCTTCTTTTTTTGGGTCACGATGGAACGGCTCTCGAGTCACACGAGTTCCGATGATCAAAAACTTTATCGCAGCGATCAGGAACTGCGTGAGCTCGAAAAATTCGATCCGGTCAAATGTTGGAAGGATCAACTAATCGAGGAAGGTATCATTACGGCGGAGGATTTCGCGAGACTCGACGGCGAAATTAAGGAGCGAATTCGCCGCGAATATGCCGAGGCAGAAAAAGCCGAGGACCCGTCGCCAAACGAGCTTCTCGCCAACGTCACCAAACCGCCGCCAAAGATTGAGAAGGAAATCCTGCCACCGGGGAAATATCGAATCGGCGATACAGTGAACAAAACCTTGCGGCTTGGTCTGGAGCAAGAAAAGGGCCGGATTCTCTTCGGCGAAGATATCGAAGATCCCAAGGGCGGCGTGTTTCGCCTTACTCAAAAACTTTCAACCGAGTTCCCAAAGCAAGTTTTCAATTCGCCGCTCGCGGAATCAACCATTCTTGGTGTCGCCTGTGGCCTTGCTGCGTACGGGAAACGCCCCGTGTTCGAGCTGCAGTTCATCGACTTTATCTATCCCGGCTTCAACCAACTCGTTACTAATATCTCCACTCTGCGTTGGCGATCGTTCGGCAATTGGAAATGTCCAGCCGTGTTTTATGCGCCGTATGGCGCCTATTTGCCCGGAGGAAGTTTGTGGCACAGCCAGGCGAATGAGTCCGCACTCGCGCATTATCCCGGTCTAACCATTGTGATCCCGAGCACGCCGGCGGATGCCGCCGGATTGCTCTGGACAGCAATGCAAGGTGAGGACCCGGTGATGTTTCTCATCCCCAAGCATCTGCTGTGGGCCGAACACGAATACGCGGAGCCGATCCGGGCAGTTCCGCTCGGGCGGGCGCGTCAATGCAGAAGCGGCTCGGACGTGACGGTGGTCGCATGGGGAAACACGATTGAGAAATCTCTCGAAGCGATCGCAACAATCGAGAATGAGATAAGCGTCGAGCTAATTGATCTGCGATCGATCGTTCCCTGGGACAAGGGCGCGATTGAAAATTCAGTGCACAAAACCCGACGGCTGATTGTTGTCCAAGAAGACACAGAGAACTGCAGCGTGGGGCAGATGATTATTTCCTACGTAACAAGTACGCCTGAGCTGTGGAATGAGATGATCAGTCCACCGATTCTCGTCAGCAAAGGAAACGTCGTGATCGGTTACAATCCGATCTACGAATACGCTGCATTGCCAGATGTGGACCGCATTGTTGCTGCGATCCGGCACTCGGTTGCGACCAAAGCTGAACGCGCAGTTGTAGTCCCGACGCGTCGGGATGATTCCGGCCGCTCCGCAAAACGACCCGAACACATTCAGCCGGGATCAACGATCCCGGCCACAGCAGAAATCGGGCAACGGCGCGTGCAAAGCATTACGGTGCCTGTGATGGGCGAAGGAATTCGCAATGCAAAAGTCGTTTCGCTTTTGAAAAAACCGGGCGATCCCGTCGCACTGGACGATGAATTGTGTGAGGTCGAAACCGATAAGGCTGTTTATCCAATTCAATCATCGTTCGCTGGAGTCATGGGCGAATGGAAAACGAAGGTTGGCGATACGGTCGACATTGGTCAGGAGCTTGGAACACTGTTTACCGAGGAAGAATCACTAGCGGGTCAATTTGAGGCTGCGGCTGAAGTTTCGGCGAAGCAAAAACCTGTAGACGCAGCCGTGTCTGCTGCGCAACCCGGAGATGGTGATCGCGGGCAACACGCCCGCCGCAATAGTATCGAGCCAGCGCTTTCGGCCACGGTCACGCGCAAACTCAGCCATGTCATTCCCGCTAACCTGCAAATCGACGCGCGCTGGAAGGCAATTCGGGATGCTCGCGAGTTAGCGAAAAAGGAAGATCCCGAGAATGCCCCCTCCCCTTCCGTGATGATTGCCTGGTCGGTCGTACGCGCGATGGAAAAGCACCCGCCATTTCGCCGGTTGATTCTCGAAGACGAGCAGATTGTGCAGAATGATAATTTCGATTTGGGCGTTGCGGTCGCGCTGGAGGGCGATCGCCTGGCGACTGCGGTCATCACAGAAGCAAATCGAAAGAACTGGCCGGAATTTGTGAAAACTTACAACGAGACAGTCATCGCGACACGCGGCGGCCGAGTTGATGCCATGAATGCGCCGGTAGTGATCACCAGCCTGGGAGCTTTCGGAGTGAAAGCAGCCGCGCCCATCGTTGTGCCACCATCGGTGGGCACACTTTTCATCGGCACCGCGCACCGCGAATTGATTCCCAACAAGAACAAAAACGAGACCGCAGAAGTCATTACGCTTTCGCTCACATTCGATCATCGCGTCGTAAACGGCGCCGGGGCAGCAGCTTTCGCTAACGAAATCAAAAAACAGATCGAAGGATTTAGGGTTCCGTCTGGAAAAATGCCTGACGTATTTGCACGCAAGCGCTGAGCATTCTTCTCGATTACATCCGATCTTCCGCTGCGCTTCGTAGCTTTAGCACGGCCGATTTCACGGCCGAACGAACAAAATCAACAGCAGGGAAGGCCTATGGCACGAAAACTCGATGGAAAGAAGGTGGCCATTCTTGTCGCGGATGGCTTTGAACAGGTGGAAATGACAAAACCGCGTGAGGCGCTCGATGAAGCCGGGGCGGAAACAAAAATCGTTTCGTTGAAACCCGGCAAAATTCAGGGGATGAACCACGTAGACAAAGGCGACAAATTCGATGTCGATCTTACAGTGAAAGATGCGCGCCCGGAGCAATTCGACGCGCTTATGATCCCAGGCGGGCTGTTTAATCCAGATGCGCTTCGCATGGAGCAGAACGCGCTTGAATTCGCGCGGCACTTTTTCCGGGAACACAAACCGGTGGCGGCCATTTGTCACGGCCCGCAGGTGCTGATCAGTGCGGACCTTGTTCGCGACAGAAAAATGACATCGTGGCCGGCGATCCAAGTCGACATGCGCAACGCGGGCGCGCGCTGGGTAGATGAGGAAGTAGTCGTGGATAACGGATTGGTTTCCAGCCGAAAGTCCGACGACATCCCAGCATTTAATAGGAAGATGATCGAAGAATTCGTCGAAGGCCGGCACGCGGCAGCCGCTGCGGCATAAATTTAATTTGCGCCAAGCTGGATTTGTAGCGCGGAAACAACACGGGCTGATTGTAGGGCGTCTGTGGCAACTCCAAAATCTTTCGGAGTTCACAGAATGGAGTGGGGCCGGGCCAAGCGACAGATGCGGGAAGCGGGGACGTGTGAGGTTGCTGGCGCGAGCGAACCAATCGTCCTACAATTTGCCTGCGGCCCCGCGCCTTATGACCACGGCCAACAAAATCACTATTGTTCGGATTTTGATGATTCCGGCTTTCGTCACAATGGCGATCTATTATGGCCAAAGTGTTCAGCGCGGCGCACCTGCAGAGTGGGAACGTTTCACTGCCATCGCAATTTTCCTGATTGCCTCATTGAGTGACGGGTTGGACGGATACGTCGCGCGTCACTACAATCAGCGCAGTTCCCTGGGAGTCGTTCTCGATCCAATTGCCGACAAAGGGTTGCTGCTCAGCGGCATCATCACCTTAAGCATTAGCAACTGGAGCGAGCTCGACCCTGAGTACGGGAGTTTTCCGACCTGGTTCCCGGTTCTTGTGATTTCGCGTGATGCTATTCTTTTCGTCGGCGCAGGCATCTTGTATTTCCTCATTGGGAAAGTACACGTGAAACCTAGCTGGACCGGAAAAGTCGCGACCGTTTTACAGATGGTCGCCATCGGCTGGGTCATGCTGCAAGTGCGCCTGCTTCCCCTCCTCTACGTCGTGATTGCGGCCGGCTTTTTCACTGCGATCTCCGGAATCGTTTACGTGGCAGATGGCGTCCGGCAATTGCAGGCTGCCGGCCACGCGCATCCGGCGAAATCATAGATCCAGTGAATGACGCGGATACACTACCGAATGTCGCAATTGTCGGGCGGCCAAACGTAGGCAAATCTGCACTGTTCAATCGCCTCGTCGGCCGGAAGATTGCCATTGTTCATGATCAGCCCGGAATTACACGCGACCGCATTTCGGCCACTTGCAACCGCGGCGCACAGCCGTTCACAGTCTGGGACACGGGCGGAATTTTCGGGGCCGGTGAATCTCAATTGAGGGTGCAAGTGCGCCGCACTGCAGAAGAAGCGCTGGGCAAGAGCGATCTTCTGCTATTCGTTGTCGACGCAAAAGAAGGCTTGTCGCCTATCGATGAAGAGCTTGCGCGCTCACTGCGCAAATCGCGAAAGCCAGTCGTGCTTGTGATTAACAAGATTGATAACGAGAAACACGAGCCGCTGGAGGCAGAATTCGATTCGTTAGGTTTCGAACCCAGCTTTTCAATCAGTGCCGAACATGATCGCGGGATTTCCGACTTGTTGGAAGAAATCGAACGGCGCCTTCCGTCGCACCCTCGCGAGTCGCGAGTCGCGAGTCACGAACCACTAGCAGTGGCCATCGTCGGCCGGCCAAATGTCGGTAAATCTTCGCTCATTAATTCCATTGTGCGCGGAGAGCGTGCGATCGTGAGCGAGTTGCCCGGAACCACGCGCGATGCCGTTGACATTCTTTACGAGCGCGACGGCCGGAAGTTCGTCTTGATCGATACTGCAGGGATCCGACGCCGAGGCAAACATTCGAGTTCGGTTGAGGTCTTCAGCGTTATGCGCGCAGAGCGAAGTATTCGCCGGGCTGATCTATGTGTGCTCGTTGTCGATCTCACGATGGGCGTAACCGCCCAGGACAAACGGATTGCGGGATTGATTCAAAAGGCGCGCAAACCAGCGATCATCGTCTTGAATAAGTGGGATTTGGTCAGACCAAAACGCCGAGAAAAACAGGCGGCAAGGCAAGTTGTCGAGGAAACGCGCGATAGAATTTTCTTCCTTGAATATACACCGGTGCTGATCACCTCTGCGGTCACCGGCGAAAATGTCGCGAGACTATTTGCGACGATCGAAGAAACCCGACGCGCAACACGACAGCGCATCGGCACCGGAATCTTGAACCGATTGCTCCGACAAGCGTTTGAAGCCAATCCACCGCCAATGGTAAAAGGGCGGCGGCTTAAGCTGTTGTACGCTACGCAAACGAGCGGGAAACAAGGTCATCCACTGGAGGGCGGAGCTCCGGCGACGTCGCAATTCTCGGGCGCAACAGGAACGTCGCAACGGACTCGCGGGACGTCGCCCCTCCAGTTGCCGGAGTTCGTTCTCTTCGTCAACGATCCGAGTTTGATGGCTGAAACGTATCGTCGTTATCTTGAAGCTCGGCTTCGCAAAGCGGAACCGTATCCCGGTCTGCCAATCATTTTAACGCTGCGTCCGCGCACCGGGAATGTGGAACGGTCGAAGTCACGCACGCGACGTTCGCGAGCGAAATAAGCAGCGGGCCAGAGATATCGCCGATCGTGGAATATTACACTGGCTCTTGATCGATTATGGCAAGGCAGAAAGTTGCAGCACCTTGATCGAACGTTCTCGTAGCCGTACATGTCTGACCACACCGTATGAAATCGACGCAGGAAATTACGCAGGAAGTGCGGGAGTTGGGACAATGGATTCCGGCGCTCCGCGAGCAAGTTGCTCACGTTGTTGTGGGACAGAAGTATTTGGTGGACCGTCTTCTGCTCGGGCTGGTCGCCAACGGTCATCTCCTGCTCGAAGGCGTTCCCGGTTTGGCCAAAACGCTCACGGTCAAAACAATGGCCGCATGTATCCAGACTGGGTTTCAAAGATTGCAGTTTACGCCCGATCTTTTGCCGGCGGACTTGGTAGGCACACTAATTTACAACCCACGCACCGGCGAATTTACGACCAAACTCGGTCCGATTTTTTCCAATCTGATTCTGGCCGACGAAATCAATCGCGCGCCGGCAAAAGTTCAGAGCGCATTGCTGGAGGCGATGCAGGAGCGGCAGGTCACGATTGGCGAGCAAACATATCCTCTATCCGATCCGTTCCTCGTTCTGGCAACCCAAAACCCGATTGAACAGGAGGGGACTTACCAATTGCCCGAAGCACAGCTCGACCGCTTCATGTTCAAATTGAATATTGGTTATCCGAGAAAATCCGAGGAGCGAAACATTCTCGATTTGATGGCCACTTCGGCGCCGAATTTACGGGTAAATGCAGTGATTGACCCCAAACAAATCATCGCAGCCCGCGACGTGGTTAACAGCATCTACATCGATGATCGCGTGAAGGACTACATCGTGGACGTTGTCTGGGCGACGCGAGAGCCGGCCTCGTACAACCTGCGACTGGAAGGTCTCATTCGTTATGGCGCTTCGCCGCGCGCCACAATTTATCTTGCGCTCGGCGCGCGGGCGCACGCGTTCTTAAACGGCCGCGGTTACGTCACACCGCAGGACGTCAAAAGCATCGGCCCCGACGTGTTACGGCATCGCATCATTGTCAGTTATGAAGCCGAGGCGGAAGCGGTCACGAGCGAGACCATCATCGAGCGGATCTTTGCCGGATTGCCTGTTCCGTGATTTTGCGTCATTCCGAGCAAAGTCGAGGAATCCCGCAGCGCGACCCAAGAACTTACAAATGCGACATCAAAATTATTTCGTTTACATTTTGACGAACGGAGATCGCCACACTGTTTTGTATATTGGTGTCACGAATACCCTCGAGCGCCGCGTCAGCGAACACTCCCTCGGGCGCGGAAGTGCATTTGCGAGGCAGTACAATGCCCACAAGCTAATTTATTTCGAAGCGTATCGAGATCCGACTAGCGCAATAGCGCGAGAAAAACAACTCAAACGCTGGAGCCGCGCAAAAAAAGAAGCGCTTGTCGCCCGAAGAAATCCACAATGGCACGACCTGTTTACACAGATGTACGCCTTGGGGCCAAGCGTATCTCCTCGGTAATGCAACGGGATCCCTCGACTTCGCTTCGCTCCGCTCGGGATGACCAGCGCGCAACAAGCACAACCGAAATCCTAAAAAAGATTCGGACCCTCGAGATTAAGACCCGCGGTCTGGTCGAGACTGCCTTCGCGGGCGATTACCACAGCGTCTTCAAAGGCCGCGGCATGAATTTTGAAGATGTTCGCGAGTATCAACCGGGCGATGAGATCCGTTCGATCGACTGGAACGTTACAGCGCGGATGGGCACCGCGTTCGTGAAAAAGTTCACTGAGGAGCGCGAACTAACAGTGATGCTGGTGGTGGATGTCAGTGCTTCAGGGAATTTTGGCAGCACAACACAATCGAAACGCGAGCTGGCTGCGGAGGTTGCCTGTTTGCTCGCTTTCAGCGCGATCAGGAACAATGACAAGGTCGGGCTGATTCTTTTCACTGATCGCGTCGAGCTTTTTATCCCACCAAAAAAAGGCCGATCTCATACCCTGCGACTCATCCGCGAGATTCTGTTTTTCCAACCGCAGGGACGCGGCACAGAGCCGGCGCTGGCACTTGATTACCTGAACAAGATCGTGACACGACGCGCGGTCGTTTTTTTCATCTCCGATTTTCAGGCGCCCGATTTCTCGCGAGCACTCGCAGTGAGTGGGCGGCGGCACGATTTCGTAGCCATTCAGATCCACGACGAACGAGAGAAAGTGTTGCCGAACATCGGCATCATTACATTGGAGGACGCCGAGACCGGGGAACAGGTCGAGATCAACACGGCCGATCGCAGGACGCGGGCTCTGTTTACCGACTTTGTCGATGGAAACGAGGCGGAACTTTCCCGCACGCTTCGGCGAAATAATATTGATGCGATCACTCTGCAAACCGGGAAGGATTATTTGCCGTCGCTCCGCTCGTTCTTTAAACAACGCGGCCGCCGGCTCGGAGTTCGATGAGGGGAGCGGCAGGAGTGAAATGAATCGGCCTTCCAATACTCGATTACTGCACTACTCCATCACTCCGGTGCTCTTAGTGCTCGCCGCCGAAGAATTCCACGACATTGCGCCTCCGGTAGATTATTCACTGATTCCGCCCTGGCTGGTTTTTATGATCGCATTTGTTGCGCTCTCGCTTCTTGGTCTCGTGGTGTGGTTGTTCGCGAGGCGTCGCAAACCGCCCGCGCCGCCGAAATTGCCGCGCGAGATCGCGCTCGAAGAGCTTGATCGAATTAGCCGCGAAATTGAAAAGATGAGTCCGTATCAGTTCAGCATCCGCGTGTCGGACATCTTGCGAAAATACATGACGCACCAGTACGGTCTGCCGGCAACGCGACAAACTTCCATCGAGTTTCTGACGGCGCTGGCGAAGGCGTCGCCGTTCTCGACCGATGAAAAATCGCTACTCGAAGATTTCTTGAACCGGTGCGATTTGATCAAGTTCGCACGATACGAAGCGACAGCCTCGGACAGCGAATTGCTATTGCAAGAAGGGATCCGTTTTGTGAAAGGAGGTCAACTTGCCACTGTTTGATTGGCTGATGCCAAACAGCGCTTTGACGTTCGCGCGCCCGTGGCTGCTGCTATTGCTCTTGGCGATTCCGTTGCTGGCATATTTGCGTGGAAAACGGGGACGGGCTGCAGCGCTGACTTATTCATCCACAGCGAACGTTCGGGCAATGGGAAAACAAAGCGCCGCGCGCGCAGGGAAAATTCTGCGAGCATTGCTGCTCGCTTCGCTTGCGATTTTCGTGGTTGGGCTTGCGCGCCCGCAACTCGGCAAGAGTCTCACCCAAGTCGAAGCCAGCGGGATCGACATCATGCTCGTGCTCGATGTGTCTGGCTCAATGCTGACGAAAGATTTTACAATCGGTGGACAAGAAGCGACGCGCGTCGATGCGATCCGCGAAGTCACACGTAAATTTATCGAGGGACGGCCGAACGATCGGATCGGAATCATTGCATTCGCCGGTCGTCCGTATGTCGTCAGCCCAATGACGCTGGATCATGATTGGCTTTTACAAAATCTCGATCGAGTGCGGATAGGACTCGTCGAAGATGGTACTGCGATCGGATCGGCCATCGCAGCGGCTGCCAACCGGCTAAATGATAAACATTCAAAAAGTCGCGTCCTCGTCCTGTTGACCGACGGAGAAAACAACGCCGGCAAAATTCCACCGAACACTGCCGCCGAGGCAGTGAAAGCATTAAAGCTTCATTTCTACGCCATTGGAGCTGGTATCAACGGAATTGCACCGGCGCCGATCTTCACTACCCGAGGACCGCTTACCGATGCGCTGGGCAACATTCTCTACGAAAACCAGCGCGTAGAGTTTAACGAGACCGGTCTGAAAGAGGTTGCGAAAATTGCGGACGGTAAATTCTTTCGAGCCACCGATACGAATTCGCTGGAGCAAATCTATGGCGACGTAGACAAGCTGGAAAAATCCACGGTCAGCGTAAAGAAATATCAGCAATACCGCGATCTCTTTCCGCTGTGTCTTATGAGCGGATGCGGGCTGCTACTGGCGCAGATTTTGTTATCCCAAACGATCTGGAAAAAGCTGCCATGAGCGCTCCGCTTCAACGATTTAACGATTCAACGATTTAACCAATTCCATGACCTTTGGCTCACCAGAATGGCTTTGGGGATTGTTGCTCATCCCGCTCTTGATTGCGCTCTTTGTCCGCGCGGAACATCGCGGCCTTAGGCGACTGCAGGAGTTCGTCTCAGCGCGTTTGCTGCCGCAGCTTGCGGGAACGGTAAATCGGCCGCGGCGCATAATCAGATTTGGCCTCCAGTTGCTTGGGCTTTCCCTGGCCCTGGTCAGTCTCGCTCAACCGCGCTGGGGTTACACGTTTCAGGATGTAAAGCGTAAAGGGCTCGATTTGCTAATCGCTGTCGACACATCGCGCAGCATGCTCTCCAATGACGTGCAGCCGAACCGGCTCGACCGCGTCAAGCTTGCCGTTCAGGATTTGATCAATGAACTCCAAGGCGACCGCGTCGGTTTGATTGCTTTTGCTGGCAGCGCTTTTTTGCAAGCGCCACTTACGATTGATTACGACGCCGTAGTAGAGGCCATCAATGATCTGGATACCAAGACAATTCCCGAAGGCGGGACCAATATCTCCAGCGCCATTACTCTTGCCACGCAGAGCTTCGGCAAAAGCGCAACGGGAAATCGAGCGCTCATCATCTTTACCGACGGCGAGGAATTAAGCGGTGACGCTGTAAAAACTGCAAAGGAAGCCGCTGACACCGGCGTGCGGATCTTTACGGTGGGCGTCGGAACACCGCAGGGCTCGCTTATTCCCGTGACTGGTGACGATGGGCAAACGGCCTTTGTGAAGGATTCAGCCGGTCAAGTCGTCAAATCGAAGCTGGACGACAAACGTTTGCGCGAAATTGCCCAGGCTACAGGCGGGTTTTACGTTCATTTGGAAAGTGGGCTCCGCACGATGCAGCAAGTTCAAAGTGAAGGATTGGCAAAATTGCAGGCCGCTGAAATGGATGTGCGTTTGTCGCGCCAGCCAATTGAGCGTTACGAGTGGCCGCTGAGCGCGGCATTGATTGCTCTCGCGCTCTCCATCCTTATCCCCGAGCGGAAACGCGTGCGCGAACGACGTTACGTTGCTGCGCCTGCCCGCAATGCTACGCACAGCAGTGCAAGCGGGCCTGTCAAGGCCATCGGCGCAACGGCCGCTCTCTTAATTTTGCTTTCGTCATTCGCGTTTGCCGCCGCCCCGGGAATTGACGCGTACCGTGATGGGAAATTCGAAGACGCCTACAGCCAATTTCAGCAGACCTTGAAGTCGCACCCGCAATCGCCCGCTGACGATGAGCTCCAATTCGATTCGGGCGCGGCCGCTTACAAATTAAAGGATTACAATAAAGCGCTGGAATCGTTCAGTCAGGCGTTGCTCACGCGCGATACCGGTTTGCAGAGCAAGGGCCATTACAATCTTGGCAACACGCTTTATCAGCACGGCGAAACGGAGAAAAGCCACGACAAAAAGCTCAGCGATTGGACGAATGCGCTCGACCATTATGAGCAAACCTTCAAGCTCGATCCCGAAAATAAGCACGCCAAAGACAACTACGAGTACGTCCAAAAGAAGATCGAGGAGTTAAAAAATAAGAAGCAGCAACAACAGCCCTCGCCTTCCCCATCCCCGCCGCAAAAGAACAAACAGAATCAAAAGAACAAGCAAGATCAGCAGCAACAGCAAAATCAGGACCAACAGCAGCAGCAAAATCAACAACAACAGCAAAACCAGCAGCAGCAGCAACAACAGCAGGACCAACAGCAACAGCAGCAAGGGCAGGGTCAGCAGCAGCAAAAAGATCAAAAGGAATCGCAAGATCAGCAGTCCCAAGTGACGTCTCCGAACCAGAAAGACCAACAGGCAAAGAACGAGCCACAAAAGAAACAGCAGCAACAGCCCGGCGAAAGCCCTTCTCCGTCGCCGGGCGCGGAAAAGCAGCAGACCAACCAGCCTTCACCGTCGCCCGGGCAACGGCAGGCTGAAGAATCACCGACCCCGGGCGAAGGAGAAAATGAGGAGGCCTCGCCATCGCCGGGAGAAGGAGAAGGTGGCGAGGAAAACTCGACGCCGTCTGCTACTCCGGCGGAGTCTCCGCAGAAGAAGTTCGCGGGTGAAGTGAAAGGTGCGGGAGGAGAGAAATCGCAGAAGCCGCCTGATAAAAACGCGGAGATTACCGAAGCGGAGTCAGAGAAAGATGGCCAGATGAGCGAACGCCAGGCCCTGGCACTGCTTGAGTCCATGAAAGACGAAGAGGCGCGAGTTCAACTTGATGAACGCAAGGTGAAGCGGCGTGTCTATAACGACTGGTGACTGGAAATTTGGGGGTTGATGTTCGAGGTTTGATCGCAAAATGCGACGCGCATTCCTGATTGGGATATTGGCTGCAATTCTCGCCTCCGGCTCGGCGTTTGCCGATCCGCCGAGTGTCACGGCAGTGTTGAGCAATTCACAGACTGCCGTCGGCGAAATGGTTGACCTACAAATCAAGGTGACCGGCCCTGGAGATGCACAGCCACCGGAAGAAATTTCGATCGATGGTCTGGAGATTCACGCAACCGGACAATCGCGACAGTTCGAAATACACAATTTCGCGACCAGTTCGAGCGTCACGTACAATTATACAATCCTGCCGCTCAGGGGTGGTCGATTCGCGATTCCGCCGCAAACTGTTCGTGCTGGTGGCAAGTTGCTGAGGACCCCTGAACTGATATTGAACGTTGCGGACGCGCCGGGCAGTTCGTCTGGCGCGCGGCCGAGTCGTGGCCGACAGAGCCAGTCAATCAGCGCAAGCGATTTACTTTTCGCCGAATTGATTGTGCCGAAGAAAATCGCGTACGTCGGCGAGATTGTTCCTGTTCAGATCCGCATGGGATTTGACCCACGCGTTCGCCCAAGACTTATCGAGCCGCCTGAAATCAACGGACAAGGATTTACCGCCCAGAAATTACAGCAATCCGGACAAACTTCAGAGACGATCAACGGCAGACCTTACGACGTGGTCACATACAAGACTGCAATCGCGGCGGCGCGCGCCGGAAAATTCGAGGTTGGTCCCGTCAAGGCGAAGGCACAAGTGATAGTTCCGCGCGCACGAAGCGCACCCCGATCTCGTACGCGCTCGCCGTTCGACCTGTTTGATCTCGATGATCCGTTCTCTGATCCATTCTTCAGTAATCCGTTCGCCCAAATTGGTGAGCGACGCGAGGTAGAGATCAAGAGCGACCCCGTGGCACTCGAAGTAAAACCCTTGCCGCCAAATGCGCCCGCGAGTTTTTCAGGCGCGATTGGAAATTTTGCAATGACGACTGATGCAAAGCCCAAAAGTGTGCAGGTGGGCGATCCTGTCACCGTCACAAGTGAAATCTCGGGGCGCGGCAATTTCGACCGGGTCAATGCGCCAGTAGTTGAGGACGAGCGGGGCTGGCACAAATATCCACCCGCCGCAAAGTTCAAGCAGGACGACGAGGTCGGTATCAGCGGCACAAAAACTTTCGAGACGGTGCTTTCGCCTAACGAAAAAAAACAAGCTCTACCGGTGCTCGCATTCTCGTATTTCGATCCAGCGAAAGAACAATATGTGACACTGCGCAGCGAGCCGATTGCAATCGCCGTTCAAGGCGGAGCGGGTCCGACGCAAAACGTCGCGGCGACTCAACCGCCTTCATCGCCCCCGGTTTCAGCTGTTGCTCCCCAAAGGACGCAGAAACCACAAGACATTTTGTATCAACTGACCGATCGACCAGCAACGGTCGAATCATTCGCGCCGCTCTATACGCGTCCGGTTTTTTGGACCGCGCAGTTGGTTCCCCTCTTCGCATTGATTGGATTCGCAGGCTGGAAAATTCGAAGAGCGCGAATCGACGATCGCGAGGCTAGGCGCATCGCTTCGCTGCAGCATGAAACGTCTGAACTCATGCACAAATTGCGTCGTAACGCCGCATCACCGCGAGAATATTATGCGGAAGCCTCCAGGGTCGTTCGGCTCAAAACCGCGCTGGCATCTGGCGGCGGCGGAATCGATCCGAACGTGGTGGACGCGGAGACTGCGGCGGACACTTTCAAATTGAACACCGACTCGCGCGATCAGCTGCGCCGTTTGTTCGAGCAAAGCGACGAGTGGCAATACAGCGGAGCACACAACGGTCCGGCAACAATCTCACCGGAAAACCGCCGCGAGGTGCTGGAGTTAATTGAAAATTTGCGGACATGAATCACGAAAAAAGTATCAATCGCGTGTTCGCGTTTCTGGGGAGCGCGGGCATGTTGCCCGCTGTTCGCGGCATTCTGCCGCGAACCCAAAACGGCGCTTTTGTGGACGACCACGGCGACTCTGGATGCTGCACGCTAGGAAAGCCGTCCGGCAACACGCCGAACGTAGCGAGCAGAATGCTCGCGCTCCCCATTGAACTGCGATGCGCAGGGTTTCGGCGGCGAATCGTGATTACTCTCTTGTGCGCATGTCTGCCGTTGACGTGCTTCGCGCAAGCCGCCGACGAATTTGCAAAAGCAAACCAAGAATTCGCCCAAGGCCACTTCAAGGAAGCGATCTCCGGCTACGAGGCCCTGATTCGCGCAGGCCAATGGAGCGCAAACGTATTTTACGATCTCGGCAACGCTTACTTCCGGACGAGCGACTTTGGAGGCGCGATTTTGAATTACGAACGCGCGCTCGCGTTGGAGCGGCATCATCCCGAAGCGACGGCAAATTTGCAGATTGCACGCGATGAAGCGCACGCGCTGGAGATGCAGCCGAGCCGGCTCGAGCGCTATCTGCAAGTTGCGACCATCAACCAGTACACCATAGCCGCAGCTACAGCTTTTTGGCTCGCGGTTTTTGCCATTGCCGCATTGATGTTCGCGAGGCGCCGATCAGCCACGGTGATCGCCGTCTCGATGTGCTGCTTGCTCGTGTTGGCCGCTGCCGTCTGTGCGATTTTTACACTCGAACACGGTAGCAAAGGCCAGGCACTGGCGATTGTAACGGGCAATGATGTGCAAGCGCGCCTGGCGACCGCGGACACAGCGAATAGCGTTTTGGCGTTGCCTGCCGGCAGTGAAATCAAGATCCTAAGCACGCGCGGTGATTGGATTTACGCAGCGTTGCCGAATAATTTGCGCGGTTGGATTCCAGCGAAAAATGCCGAGCGAGTGCGACTGTAGCCTGTTGCTCTAACAGTCAATTGTCACGGCCCAGGCGTCTGACAAAGACGCGCTGCAACGGAGTATTCGCTCGGTATTTGCGGCGATCGAAAATCGCCGTAAGAGAAATTGTATGGATCCAGAGATGGAAATCGGCACCGACGAGAAGGCCCTCCGGATCAATCTAGACGCAACCAAGTATGGGACATTCGCTGAAATTGGCGCCGGCCAGGAGGTAGCGCGCCGATTCTTTCGCGTCGGCGGGGCAGCCGGCACCATCGCCAAGACCATGTCTGCCTACGACATGACATTCAGCGATGCGATCTATGGCCCTGCGGACCGCTATGTCAGCCGTGTCCGTCTCCAGACGATGTTAGATCACGAATATGATCTTCTCGTCGAGCGACTTGACAGAAAATTCGGCGCCGAGAAAACATTTTTTGTTTTCGCCGACACGGTTGCGGCGCGCTGTTTCAAAGAGCGCAATGAATCGCATGGCTGGCTAGGGGTGCGATTCCACTCCCAGCCACGTGGGCAAGCAAGCCAGATTATCATTCACGTTCGGTTGCTCGACGAGGGAAACGTCGAACAGCAGGAAGCCCTCGGGGTCATTGGGGTGAATCTCCTTCACGGCGCATTTTACGATCGCCAGCCCGAAAAATTGATTTCGTCACTTCAAGAAAACCTGCCTCCCGGACGAATCGAAGTGGACATGATCAAATTTTCCGGTCCTCTGTTTCAAAACGTCGATAACCGATTGATGAGTTTGCAGTTAGTCAGCCAGGGTCTGACGGATGCCGTCATGTTCAAAGCGGATGGCGAGACCGTTCAGCCTGCGGAAGTCTTCTACAAAAAGGCGATCCTGGTTGAGCGCGGGAGTTTTCGCCCTGTCACATACGCCACGAACGATATGCTGGATGGCGCGCGCCGCATCTTTCTGACCCAATGCGATTGTTCGGAAGAAGACCTTGTCGTCCTCATGGAAATGGCACTCGAAAATTTGCTTGCCGACGGCCAGGTTGATCACACGGATTTTCTCGCTCGCGTGGATATTCTTCGTGCGCTGGGACGAACCGTCCTGATCTCGAAGTTCGGCGAATACTATCGACTCGCTGGATATCTCTTCCGTTACACAAACAGAGCGATCGGCCTTGTCATGGGCGTGCCCAGCCTGATCGAGATTTTCAACGAAAAATGCTACACCAACCTGGAAGGAGGAATTCTGGAAGCGCTTGGCAGGATGTTTAAGGGCGCACTAAAGCTTTACGTTTATCCAATGATTGATGAGGCGAGCGGCAAGATCATCACCGCGACACAAATCAAGGTTGCACCGAATCTTCGCTCCTTGTTTCAATATTTGATCGACAATCAATACGTGCAGCAAATTACCGACTATCATGCTGAGTATTTGCGAATTCATCCGCACGACGTGTTGGCCAAATTGCAGTCCGGAGACAGCAACTGGGAGCAAATGGTTCCACCGGAAGTGGTGCACATCATTAAAAACCGAGAATTTTTCGGTTACCGCAGACCGATCGCAGCATAGGTGACGCCCTCACAAATGTCATTCTGAGCGAAGCGAAGAATCTCTGATCATTTCTGGATTCAATCTTCCATAGGATAGAGAGAGATGTTTCCAGCCGTCGCATAAAGCTATGGCTTGGCAGGCGCTTTGCTCAACATGACAACGTCATTTGTAAGACAATCCTGGGTGGCCAATACTGCCCTTTGATGAACGAATGAAAATTGCAGTCGCTCAGATTTCGTGTTCGCTCGGCGATCCTGAGGCCAATCTTCTGAAGGTTCGTGATTTTTCTCGCCGGGCCGAAGAGACCGGCGCTGAGCTGATCGTTTTTCCGGAGATGATTGATACCGGCTACTCGATGCCGGTAGTCCAAACTCATGCCGGCTCTTGGACGAGTGGATTTGTCCCCGGCCTTCAAAAAACCGCCAGGGAGCTTTCAATTGCGATCGTCTGCGGCGTTTCGGAGCGAGTTGGTTCATCAATTTACAATTCCCAAGTTTTTATTGATTCAAATGGCGACATCGCTGCGAAATATCGCAAGACTCATTTATATGCGGTCGCACCCGTCGAAGAACAGACGTGCTTCACTCCGGGCAATGAGTTCACAACGTTTTCGCTCAGCGATCTGCAGTTTGGTTTCAGCATTTGTTACGACCTTCGCTTTCCAGAGTTGTACCGAAAACTAGCAGCTGACCAGAAAGTCGGCGCTTTCCTAATTTCATCAGCCTGGCCGTTCCCGCGTATTGAGCACTTCCGCACGCTCGCGCTGGCGCGCGCTATCGAAAACCAAAGCTACGTCGTTGCATCGAATCGCGTCGGAAAAGATGATGACCTGTGGTTTTGTGGCAGCTCTGCGATCATCGATCCCCGCGGAGTTGTGATTGCAGCCGCATCGGCAGACCGCGAAGAACTCATTCACGCCGATTTATCTCAAGAGCTTGTACTCTCAGTCCGGAGACGAGTAGAGTCCTTCGCTCATCGCCGGAAGGATTTGTACGACTGAAGTAGCGCGAGCCTCTTGGCCCGCCGCGGCGGGCGAGACGCATGCGCTACTTCACGTAAGCCACAGGCTCGCACTCCACGCGCTGTGGCGTTTTCGGATATCAACCCGCATTGCTACAAACGTAGCGTCTTCCGTCTAGATAGTGTGTTCAGGGCAAATCGAATTGCTTCAGTTTCAATTTGCCAAAGCTGGGGTTTGGCGCGGATGGAACGCGCCAAGTCCCATGATCGGTTAAAGCTCGAATCTCGTGCTAACACTCTCAGCACACGCGGTTGCGATTAAGAAGCCATTTGCGTCATATACCTCGACGGTTGCAGACGACGTGTAAGCGTCACCTGCCGCGTCCAGGCTTGCTTCTGCCTGAATGATGTTCCAGCCCGTCAAGATGTTCTGGGTATTGAAACGGAAGTGCTTGAAGCGGAAAACATAGTTATTGCCAGTGGTGTGGCGCCAAACACCTTCTCCCGGCGTTCTCAGAGCCGGGGCTGTACCCGAGGTCGACTCGGTCAAGGTGCCTCCCGCAATGAATACTATCAGCGACTCGAAGGTAGTTATCGTGTTGCCGGTGTTGCAATCGATGATGCTGATTTGGTTGTCCCAGGTCCCTTCGAGCCGTCCACCACCGCCATCGCTTTGGGCCATCGAACTGTTCAACGTGCCCATTGTTATCAGCACGGCAAGGCTGCCTGCCTTACTCAGTGCTCTTATTAGGTTTCTTTTCATTATTTTCCTTTTCTTGTTTTGGCCTTCTTTGATTTCTCGTCATTGAGAACTCAGTTCTGGCCGTTCACCCATGTACTGCGCGAGATTTCGCCAGCTGTTACGCAAAAAGGCGCAGGAATCTTTGAGAACCACGGACTTCCCGGATATCACGAATAAGCGCAAATCAGAATGACAGAAGAGAACGAACAGAAGATTCTAAACAGAAGATAACTCCGAAACCTTTCACGAGCAGACAAAGGAAACGAAGATAATGTTCTCCCCATACCGAAAACCCTTCGTTATCTTCGTTGCCTCCTGTTAAATCCCGTCTGGGGTCGCGCCCTAGTCATCCGTGTTATCCGTGCTGCACTCTTACTTCGGTGAGAGGGAGGCGACGATTTTCTCGAAGCACGGCTTCCCCCGTACAAACGGGCATTTCCTGACTTGAAAATCCCGGTTAAGTTGTTCCAGCTGGTTAGAACCTTTTCTTTAGCTGGACGTACCAGAACCGGCCTTTGATCGTGGCAAGCGACTCGTCGTAGCCGTTCTCCCCCGCGCCGGCCACAAACGGCGGGTCTTTGTCGAACACGTTCTGCATTCCTAGGGAAATCGTTGTGTTATTCAACCAAGCGCCCCATCCACAAGGATTGTATTCGGCCGTGGATACAGGCATGACATTTTTCTCATTGCCATCCTTCATTTTGAAATTTTTGCCTCCATCCTTAGCAAACCCAGGCACTGGGGCCGGAGCTGGGGGCGGCAGGTTAAATGTGTACGATGCGATCACGTCGACCGTAATCCACTCCCGCACTTTTCGT
>WNFJ01602166.1_pt1 | contig 21599 bp, 17 predicted proteins | sample 5400461 | NCBI WGS metagenome assembly WNFJ01 (sample SAMN13153349, study PRJNA577476) | soil metagenome | isolation source: 115 cm saprolite on Douglas fir-dominated hillslope | place: USA:California | collected 2013-09-17
CAATCTCACCGCTCATGCGACGAAGCCGGGGACGATCAACCTCCAGTGGATTCAGTCAATCACCGCGGGGGTCACGCAGAACAGCATCTATCGCCGGACGAGTAGTGGTTCGTATCCCTCTACACCGCTAGCGACGATCATCGCGACCACCTCCTATCGCGACAGCGGCGCTTTGAGCCGCACGACTTATTGCTATGTCGTTACCGCGACGGACGCCGGCGGGCAAAGTGCCGGCTCCAACGAGGCCTGTGCCGCGGCGAAGTGATCAGCCGTTTGTCGCGGGTCCACTGCAATAGCGGTGGATTCGCCGGGAAATACAGCCGTGGACCCTACGCCGGCCGCCCTGGAATCCACGACGTCCCCGCCAAGGGAACGCCCGCCATGGCAGCCGCTTCCACGGTCAATGCCACCAGATCTTCTTTCTCGAGATGATGCACGTCCTGCTTGCCGCAGGCGCGCGCGATGGTGGTCAATTCCATGTTCACGGTCTTGAAATAATTCCTGAGCCGCTTGGCGCCCACCGCAGGGTCCAAGCGCAATTCGAGCGCCGCGTCCTGAGTCGTCACCCCCACCGGACATTTCCCGGTATGGCAGTGGTGACAGAACCCGGGCGCTGTGCCCAGCCTCGCATAGTCCTCGACGGCGGACACATGCTGGCCGCCGGCAATGTAGGTATCGCTGTTGCAGCCCAATGCCATCAGCACTCCCTGCCCTATCGCCACCGCGTCCGCGCCCATGGCGAGCGCCTTGGCCACATCGGCGCCGCTGCGGATGCCGCCGGAAATCACCAGTTGCACCGTGCCGCGCATGTTGAGGTCGTCCAAGGCATCGACCGCCTGGCGCAGCGCCGCGAGCGTGGGAATTCCCACATGCTCGATGAACACGGTTTGCGTTGCCGCCGTGCCGCCCTGCATGCCGTCGACCACGATGACATCGGCGCCGGCGTGCACGGCGAGCTTCACATCGTTGAACACGCGCGTTGCGCCGACTTTGACGTAAATCGGTTTTTCCCAATCGGTGATCTCGCGCAGCTCCTTGATCTTGATCACCAGATCATCGGGACCGGTCCAGTCGGGGTGCCGCGACGCCGAGCGCTGGTCGACGCCTTCGGGCAGCGTGCGCATGCGCGCGACCCGCGGATTGACCTTCTGCCCGAGGAGCATTCCGCCGCCGCCGGGCTTCGCGCCCTGACCGATGACGATCTCGATGGCATCCGCCCGCCGCACATCGTCGGGATCGAAGCCATAGCGCGACGGGAGGCACTGGTAGATCAGAGTCTTCGACGAGGCGCGCTCTTCGGCGGTCATGCCGCCGTCGCCGGTGGTCGTGGACGTGCCCACTTCGGTTGCGGCACGCCCCAAAGCATCTTTCACCCGCGCCGACAGCGCGCCGAAGCTCATGCCGGCGACGGTGATCGGAATCGCGAGCTCGATCGGACGCGTGGCGAAGCGCGTCCCGAGCACCGTCTTGGTCGCGCAGCGTTCTCGATAGCCCTCCAGGGGATAGCGCGACAGCGAAGCGGCAAGAAACAACAAATCATCGAAATTCGGGACACGGCGCTTGGCTCCCAATCCCCGGATCTCGTAGAGACCGGTCGCCGCGGCGCGCTGAATGTACTCAATGGTCGAACGATCGAAGCCAACCGACTCCTCCAGCTGCGGGCCCGTCATCGAAATTCTCCGTGCCGGTTCCCGGCATCTATCGCCACAAGGAAATCTTCGTCATTCATGACGTGAGGGGATGTCAAGTCAATACTCCTGATCGGCATCGGCGTGCCAGTGATAAAGACTCTTCGCTGACGCCACGCGCCTGAATTCCGCGGGGTCGTGAGCAAGGCCGGATTGCACGAGCAGGGCTTTGAGCGCGGCGCGATCAGCGTCGGTCATCGGCTCGAAGCGGGCGTCGGCGCCGAGCGAGCGCACCTTGCCGCGCACATAGATGACCGCTTCGTACAAGGAATCGCCGAGCGCGTCCTCGGCGTCGCCGCAGATCACGATGCGGCCGGCCTGCGCCATGAACGCGGAGAAGCTGCCGACGCTGCCGCCCACCACGATGTCGGCGCCCTTGAGCGAAATGCCGCAACGCAAGGACGCATCGCCGTCGATGATCAGCAGGCCGCCATGCGCGGAGGCGCCCGCGGCGGTGGAGGCGAAGCCCCGGATGTGCACGCGGCCGGACATCATATTCTCGGCGGCGCCCGGACCTGCATTGCCGTGCACCGTGACCGAGGCGTGCTTGTTCATCCCCGCCACGTAATAGCCGACGTGGCCGTGAATCTGCACGTCGAGGTCGGCATCGAGGCCGCAGGCGATGGAATGCGCCCCGTCCGGATTTTTCACCTCAATTTGCGACACGCCGTCCTGGGCCGCCTGCTTGTGCAGATATAGATTCAAGTCCCGCAGGCTGTCGTGCGCGAGATCAAACTCGCTGCGCCTCAGCAACGGCCTCATATTCGCCATGAATAGATCTCCTCCGGCTTGGGCTCGAACAGCGTTGCATGGGAAATGTTCGGCAGATGCGCCAATGAGCGGAACTCCGAGGCGATGGCGACATAGTCGTCGGTCTCGGCCACCACCGCCGGCTTGCACGCGAACGCGTCGCGCACGATGAGAAGCTCTTGATCGGTGCCCATCAAAAAGGTGTAAAACCCGTCCAATTCGCTGAAGCCGCGTTGCACCGCCGTCTTCAGGTCATCGCCTTCGCGCAGCCGCCACTCGAAGAAACGGCACGCCGCCTCGGTGTCGTTGTCCGTCTCGAATTCTATGCCCAGCGGCTCCAATCGCTTGCGCACCAAATGTGGATTGGACAGCGAACCGTTGTGCACCAGGCAAAAGTCGCGTCCTGCGGTGAACGGATGCGCATGCGCCGGGGTCACGGCCGATTCGGTGGCCATGCGGGTGTGTCCCACCAGATGCGAACCGCGCAGCGACTTGAAGGCGTACCGGTCGGCGATATCCGCCGGTGCACCCACGTCCTTGTAGAGATCGATCGATTGTCCCACCGACAGCACGGCGACCATCGGCGCATTGCGCGCGAACCAGGCCATGAGCAGATCCGGGTCGGCCGCGCTGATCAGCACCGCGTGATTGCCCTGCGCCGTTATCTCGTGCGAGTGGGCAAAGTCGGCGGCGATCCGCGACAGCAATTCCGACCAGTCGACGGCGTTCTCGCCGCTGTACAGGCTGAGCTTATGGTGCCGCTCCGACACCGGGGTGGTGTAAACGGCGAGCCCCGCGGAATCGGGACCGCGCTCGGTCATGCCCACCAGCATCGGCACCATGAGCGCGCCGAGTTGATTGCGCAGAGCAGGATTCTTGACCAGAAGACCGACGATTCCACACATGGGCCAGCTCCTAAAGCATTCGCCTAAAAGAATTCCAGATAACGCCGTGATTCCCAATCGGACACATGCCGCGAGTATTCCGTCCATTCCATGCGCTTCAAGCGAATGAATTCGCGCGCGAGATCCGCGCCTAAGCCATTGCAGATCACCGTATCCTGTTCGAGCGCATCGATGGCTTCGTGCAGGGACTGCGGCAGCAGCTTGATGCCCTTGGCGGCCAATTCTTCCGGCGACAGCTGGTACAGATTGATGTTCTGCGCGGGGCCGGGATCGAGTTTCCGGTCGATTCCGTCGAGCCCGGCGGCGATCAAGGCTGCGGATACGAGATAGGGATTGCACGCGGAATCCGGCAAGCGGATTTCAAGACGACCATGCGGTACGCGGACGCAGGCGGTACGGTTGTTGTCGCCGTAGGTAATGTAAGCGGGTGCCCACGTGGCGCCCGACAGAGCACGGCCCACGACCAGGCGCTTGTAGGAATTGACGGTGGGCGCGGCGACCGCGCAAAGGCCGCGCGCATGATGCAGGACGCCCGCCAGGAATTGATACGCCATCTTCGACAGGCCCATGCCCGACTTGTCGTTCTTGTCGTAGAACGCATTCTTCTGCGTCGCCGAACCCAGCGACACGTGAAAATGCGCGCCGCTGCCGGCGCGGTTCGCAAACGGCTTCGGCATGAACGTCGCGGTCATGCCGTGCTTGTGGGCGATCTCGCTGACCGCCATTTTGACGAAAGTAAAGTTATCCGCGGACTTGAGCGCATCGGCGTAGGTGAAATTGATTTCGAACTGGCCGTTGCCGTCCTCGTGATCGATCTGATACACGTCGATGCCCACGGCGCGAAGCCCCGCCACCATCTCATCGAGCACCTCGCGGCTGCGGTAAAGACCCTTGTAGTCGTAGCAAGGCTTGTCGAGATCGTCGGTGGAGTCGGCGGGCCCGAGGCTCCCATCCGCGCGCCGGGACAGCAGCATGAACTCCGGTTCGATGCCGGTGTACAGGGTGAGCCCGCGTTCAGTGAGGCGCGCAATTTGCGCTTGCAGCGCCACCCGGGAGCAGAAGGCATAGGGTTTCTTGTTGACCACCCCATTGCACACGATGCGCGCATAGCCCGGCATCCACGGTATGTCCTGCAGCGTCGAGAGATCGCCGACCGCCATGTAGTCGGGACCTTCGGGGCCCATGCCGAATCCCCATAAGGCGAAGCCGGCGAAACCCGCGCCGTCCGTGAGGACCATCTCCAGATGCTCGACCGGCACGGCCTTGGCCTTCGCGGCGCCATGGATATCCACGAACTGCGCCAGTACATAGCGGATCTTGTGCTCTTCGAAAAATTTCTTCGCCGTTTGCTGATTCATCCCGAAACTCCCGTGTATCTACCGCCGCATTCAATGACCACCGCGCCCAAGGACTCGCCAAGGTATGGACCGAAAGTCGGATCGCACCAGATCCGATAGTGACGCTTTGCCGATCCGCTCTGCCCGCCGTCCCCCGCGCTCTGCGGTACGACCAGCACCGCGACGCCGATCATGAGCGTCATTATCAAGGGACGGGAGGTGAGCGACAGCGCAGCGAAATTCACATTGCAAACCTGCGCGAGCACGTCGTGGACCTCGTCGCCGCCGAGAAGAAAGGCCCAGTCCTCGCGCAACACCGGATACACCCCCGGCGGACTCTGGTCCAATGCGGGAGCAATTCGCCCGAGCGTCGTTCCGCCGGCGCCGTCCTCGAGAAAAAACTCGGCGGTGCCAAGCCGCGCTACCAGCACCGCGCCGGCGGCGACGGCCCCTTCCGAGTGCGTCCATGTATTCGGCGTCATCGGCAATGCAATCCCCTGTGCAGCCAACCATTCCGCGGCTCGCGGACCCTTGAGGCCCAGCCGATCGCGCTTTTCGCGCAACTCGAGCGTCAGCGCGCTCATGCGCCCGCATCCGCTTTCTGCCGCAAATTCTTCGGGTCGTAAAACGGCGGCGCCGCGACTCGCGCCGCCAGCATATCGCCGTTGTCGACGCGAATGTGGATGTCGCGCCCGACCTGCGCCAGATCCGGCGACAGCATGGCGAGTCCGATGGATTTGTTCAACGCCCGCGAATGGGTCACGCTGGTAACGCGGCCGGCGATCGCGCCCTTGTCGATGATCAAATGACACTCCTTGGGCAGGGGTGCCGTTGCGGCAAGCTCGATGCCCACCAGCTTTTGCCGGGGACCGCGCGCTTGCAGGATGCGGAGGCTCCGCTGCCCGACGAAGAAGGGCTTCTTCATGGCCACCGCCCACATCGCGCTCGCCTCCAAGGGGTCGGTCAAACCGTCGGTATCCTGGCCCACGATGAAATGACCTTTTTCCAAGCGCAGCACGCGTTGCGCTTCGACGCCGAAGGGCCTCAAGGCCAGCGGCAGGCCGGCAGAGTGGAGCGCCTCCCAGACCTCGCGGCCCCGTCCGGCGGCCACATGGATTTCGAATCCGAGTTCACCGACAAAGCCGACGCGCATCAAGCGCGCCGGAGCGCCGGCCACCTGCCCCGACCGTACAGCCAAATAAGGAAATGCCTCATCCCGCAGGTCGATATCGGTCAATTGCTGCAATATCCCCCGGCTCGAGGGGCCCGCGAAATTGAATGCCGCCCGGTGGCCCGTGACGTTCACCAGCGTACAGTCGAGGCCCCACAGCGCATTCAGCCGAAGTAATTCGCGAAACACGGTCGCGGAACCGCCGGTGGTGGTCGTGAAGTAAAAGAGCTCCTCGCCCAGGCGCGCGATGACGCCGTCGTCGATGATGACGCCCGACTCGTCCAGCATCAGTCCGTAGCGCGTCATGCCGACTTTCAAATCGGAAAATCGTCCGGTATAAACGCGGTCCAGAAGCTCGGCCGAGTCCGGTCCGTAGACCTCTATTTTGCCGAGCGTCCCTACATCGATGAGCCCGACACTGCTGCGTACCGCGTGAACCTCGGCATCGATGCTCTGTGCGCGGCTCTCGCCGGACACCGCATAGTATTCGGGTCTTCGCCAGTTGCCCGCCGGCATCCACACCGCGCCCAATGCGCCATGTTGCGCGTCGCATGGTGTGCGCCGCTCCGGGTAGAAGCTGCGGCCCGCCAGCAGCTTCATCGGCACCGGGTGATACATGGGCCGAGCCGTGGTCAGGCCGAGCTGCTCCACGCCGACCCCGCGGATGCGCGCAAGAATGCGCAGCGCGTTCATGTTGGAATGCTTGCCCTGCGAGGGGCCCATGCCCACCGTGCTGTAGCGCTTGAGCAGTTCGCTGGAATCGAATCCTTCCTGCGCTGCGTTTTCCAAGTCCTTGACCTGCAGGTCCTCGTCGAAGTCGACGAAGTTCTTGGCTTCCGGGTGATCGAATATGGGAAACCGATGCGAGGGACAGCGCGTGCTGCGCGCGACGGCTGTGCCGCTCGGCACGCCGAATCCCACATGAGCTGCCGCCTGCGATCCCGCGCGCCGGCCGTCGGCGAGACGCGATTCGAGATCGTAGACGCCGTTCATGCGGCCGGCTGCAAATATTCCCGGCGGCGAATCCACCGGGACGAACTGCTGCAGCTCCTCGGAAAATCGCGTGCTGCCGCCGGCTTGGAGATAGAGCTGCATGGCGGCCGCCCATCCCACGCTCATCAAAATCGCATCGCAGTCGATACGCCGCCGCGCGCTCGCATCGACGTGGCCGGCTTCATTCACCGGTGCGACCGTCAATCCGGCGACCGTGCCCTCCGGCCCGCGGACGGCCTCATAAGGCGCATGCGCCCGCAGCACGACCAGGCCCAGCGCCGCGCAGGCTGACACGGCCGCATCGCTCTCCGCGACCGCGCGCAAATCGACGATGGCGGCTACCTGCACGCCTCGCGCATGCAGCTCGAGGCAGGTTGCATAGGCATCCAGATTGGCGGCAATGATGACTACTCGGCGGCCGGGAGCGACGCCGTGCCGCGCGGCAAGCCGTGCCGCGCCGGACGCCAGCATGACGCCGGGCAGATCATTGTTGCGAAACACGGCCGGCTGCTCGATCACTCCGGTGGCAACTACCACGGCGCCGGCGCGCATCTTCGTCATGCGCGCCTGCTGCGCCAGCGCGACCCAGTGATCCGCGTAGTAGCCGGCGGCAACGGTAGCCGGAAACAAGGTAATGGAGGCCGAGTCGCGCACCGCCCGGACCAGCGCCGGCGGCGCGCCATTGCCGGTGAGCCGCAACGCTTCATCCGCCAAGGCCACCTGCGCGCCGGCCTGCGCCGCGGCGAGCGCGGCCGCCAGGCCGCTTGGGCCGCCGCCGATCACCAACACATCGCAGAAACCATAGCGCTTGGGCGTCGCCTCGCGCGGGGCGCCGAGAGAAACCTTTCCCAATCCCGTGAGCGTGCGGAACATGCGCTCCCAGCGCGGGAACAGAGCCTTGGAATGAAACGCCTTGTAATAGAATCCCACCGGCAACAGGCGCGCGAAGCGATCCAGCACTCGCGCCCTGTCGCGCCACAGGCCGCCGAAGGTATTGACGGCCGACACACGCATACGATCGCGCAGCCAGGTCACGTCGCCGCGCACATTAGGCACCCCGTCGACTTGGAACAGGGTGTTGCTGTCGTGATTCGCGAAGGACAGGATGCCGCGCGGACGGTGGTATTTGAAGCTGCGCGCCACATACGGCACTCCCGCCGCCGCGAGCGCCGAAGAGATCGTGTCGCCCGAATACCCCTGATATTCCCGGCCTTCGAACGTGAACCGCAGTGGAGCCGTGCGATCCAGCCACTCCTCGGCGTGCGCTTCCAGGCGATGCGTCATGGCGCGGCAGCCGCCGGCGGCGTCGGCAAGCCGCGGCGCACCGCCTCCGCCGGAAAGGTGTCGATCACTACATCGCGTGTGGTGTCGCGCAAGACCACGAACCAGAAACCCGAGGCGATGTGGCACCACCACTCATACTTGACGCCGGGCGAACCGGAGCGATTGAACACGTAGCTGCTCCACTCGGCATCGCTGCATGTATTCGGGTCGGGGCTGCGGCGCACCTCGCCGCCGTACGCGAATTCCGACACCGGTCGCGGACCGTTCAAAGGGCACACCAGGATCTTCATCAGTGGCCCACCGACGCCGCGCCTTTCTCACCGGTGAGCTGGTAGCGTGCGAAGCGATCGAAGGTGAATCCCTCGATCAAGGGATGATTGCGCCCCGTCGCCACGGTATGACTCATGGTCTTGCCGCACACCGGCGTCGCCTTGAAGCCCCAGGTGCCCCATCCGGCATCCAGAAAGAAGCCCTCGACCGGTGTCACGCCCATGATGGGCGCGAAGTCCGGCGTCATGTCGGCGAGCCCCGCCCATTGGCGGTTCACCTTGACTTCGCTCAAGAACGGGAACATGTCCAGCATATGCGAGGCCAAACCCTCGACGAAATCCAGCGTCGGCCGTGTGGCATGCAGCTCGTAGGGATCGAGCGACGCACCCATCACAAGTTCGCCGCGGGCGGTTTGCGACACATAGACGTGCAGCGAGCCCGACACGATGATGGGATCGAGCCAGGGCTTCACGGGCTCGGACACCATGGCCTGCAATGGATGCACGTAGATGGGAGTGTGCAGGTCCACCATGTCGAGAATTCGCGGGGTGAATCCGGCAACCGCGCACAATACCTTCGACGCGGCAATGGGCCCGCGAGTGGTGTCGACGCCGACCACCCGGCCGCCTTGCACGCGAATCCCCGTGACTTCGGTTTGTTGATGGATCTCCACGCCGCGCTGATCGGCGCCGCGTCCATATCCCCAGGCCACCGCGTCGTGGCGCGCAATGGCGCCCGGTTCATGGAACAGGGCGCCGAGAATCGGCGCATGGCCGCCGCAGGTCATGTCGAGCGAAGGAATCCCGCGCTTGACGAAAGCGGCATCGACGGCCTCGGAACGCACACCGTAGTGCTTGTTCACCTCCGCCCGCCAGCGCATGGTGCGCATCGCCGAATCCGTGTGCGCGAGCGTGTAGTGGCCGCGCGCCGAATAGAACAAATTCAAATCGAAATCGGTGGCGAGGTCCTGCCACAGGCGCACGCTCTCGTCGTAGAATTTCACCCCCTCGGGAGTGAGGTAGTTGGAGCGAATGATGGTGGTGTTGCGGCCGGTATTGCCGCCGCCGAGATAGCCCTTGTCGAGCACCGCCACGTTGCGAATGCCGTGATCGCGAGCCAGGTAGTAGGCCGCCGCCAGTCCATGGCCGCCCGCCCCGATGATGACCACGTCATAACCCGTCTTCAACGAGTCGTGGCGCGTGAACATGCGCGGTTCGGGATGCTTGCGCGATAGGCCGAAACGAAGTAAGCGGTGGGGCATGGAACTACAGCGGAATTCCCTTGGCGCGACACAGAGTTAGCAGGGGGTTACCATGCGAGAATATAAACGAAATTTTAACTGTGGAGCAAATCATTTGCGTATTGTGCAATGCCTCCGCTGAGCCGAAAGCCGCCTTCCGCCGGCCGCAAGCTCGAATCAGGCGTTCTCTCGGGGAAGACCCTCAGAGGCAAGGCGCCGGCCTCCACCCTGGAGCGCACACAGAGTCCGACCGTCGACCTCGGACGGACGGCGCGGCGTTTACGGGAGAGCCAAAACCTGACCCTGGCCGACGTGGCGCGGCGGGCCGAAATCAGCAGCGCCATGCTGAGCCGGCTCGAGACCGGCCGAGTCTCCCCCAGCTTGGAAACCATTGTCGCCCTGGCACGAGCTCTGGGCGTCACGGCGTCCGCCTTGATGCAGCGGGTCGGCGCCGACGACGGCGGCGCCCAATTGATCCGCGCCGGTGAGGGACTCGAGACCGTGCGCAGCGGCACCCGCCGCGGACATACCTATCACCTCCTGGCCGCCCAACGCGGCCCGCGCAAAATCTTCGAGCCCTTTCTGGTGACGCTGAACGATCGCAGCGAGGTGTTCCCGGGCTTTCAACACCCCGGCATCGAGTTCATTCATCTGCTCTCCGGCGTGCTCCACTATCGCCATGGGCGCCACACCTATGTGCTCCGGCCAGGGGACAGCTTGACCTTCTCCGGCGACATCGCGCACGGGCCGGAGCGCCTCGAGAAAGTCCCGATTCGCATGCTATCGCTCATTATTTACGGCAACGAGGACGATTGAGCAACGGTGCCGGACGGGTGCGCGCGGACTCCGCAGACAGCGATTGTTGCACCGTGTAACATTTGAGTCCCGGGGGTTCTCGACAAGGATGTTTTCCTATGTTTTATCCTCATAGAGCATCGTTGCTGCTTGCGTTGATCCCGGCAGCGGCGCTGCTTGATGCCTGCGGCGGCGGTGGCGGCGGCAGCGCCGGAATCAATTCCCCCGGAGGCACCACTGGGTGGGTCAAGGGCCAGTTTTCTCCGGCCTCGGCCTTCGCGGCCATGTGCGTGACCCCGCGGACCGGCACCGATCCGGGGACAGGGAAAGCCTACTTGGACCGTCCAGGCACCGCTCTCGATGAAAAGAACTGGCTGCGGTCGTGGACCAACGATCTCTATCTGTGGTTCAGCGAAGTCCCGGATCAAGACCCCGCCGGCTTTACCTCCGACTCGGCTTATTTCGACGTGCTGAAGACCTCGGCAACCACGGCATCCGGCAAACCGAAGGATCGATTCCATTTCACGTACCCGACGGCGACATGGGAGTCTCTTTCGCAGTCGGGCGTGGAAGCAGGCTACGGGGCACATTTCGTGATCATCGCCGGCACACCTCCGCGCAACGTCGTCGTGGGCTATACCGAACCGGGATCCCCGGCCGCTGTCGCCCCAGCCAGTCTCGCACGGGGAGCGCAGATCCTCACCGTAGACGGCGTCGATCTGGTGAACGCAAACGATCAAACGAGCGTCAATACGCTGAACGCGGGCTTGAGCCCCCAGACGGTGGGAGAGACCCACACCTTTTCGATCTTGGACGCGGGCATGGCGACGCCGCGCACCGTGACTTTAGTATCCGGCACCATCACAGAAACGCCGGTGCAGAATGTAAAGACCATCTCCACGGCGGCCGGAGACCTCGTCGGATACATGCTCTTCAACGATCACATCGCGACCGCCGAAAGTGAACTCGTCGCAGCCTTCAGCCAATTGAAGAGCGCCGGCGTGCGCGATCTGATTCTCGACATCCGCTACAACGGCGGGGGCTTCCTCGACATCGCCAGCGAGGTCGCCTACATGATCGCGGGCCCTAACCTAACGGCGGGGCAGACCTTCGAACTGGACCAGTTCAACAGCAAGAATCCGACCGTCAATCCGGTAACGCAAAGCGCCATCGCACCGCTTGGCTTTCATACGACTACCCAAGGATTTTCGTCGACTGCAGGCCAAGCGCTGCCGTTCTTAGCCTTGCCGCGAGTCTTTGTGCTCACGACCGGCAGCACTTGTTCCGCCAGCGAGTCCATCATCAACAGCCTCCAGGGCGTCAACGTCCAGGTCATTCAGATCGGCTCGACGACCTGTGGCAAGCCCTACGGGTTTTATCCGACCGACAACTGTGCCGTGACTTATTTTTCGATCCAGTTCCAAAGCGTCAACGCCATGGGCTTCGGTAACTATCCCGATGGATTCACGCCTCACAATACCGTTGCAACTCAAGGGGTCTTGGTGCCCGGCTGTTCGGTGGCGGACGACTTTGCGCACTCCCTCGGGGACCCGGCAGAAGGCCTGCTCGCGTCGGCGCTCAGCTACCGGGCGAACGGTGTTTGCCCCCTGCCGCCGAGCGGCGTGCAGCCTCCCCCGCAGCTCCAAGCGGGAGCTTATGTACCGCCGGCGGCGGCGAACGGCGTCGTGATCAAGTCGTTCTGGCGGCAAAACCGGATTTACCGCCCGCCGGCGGCGCAGTGAGGCGCCGCCGCGATGCAGGTGTGGGTGCGTACCAGCCTGTCATTGGTGCTCGGCTCGCTGCTATGCATTGCCGCCTGGCCTGATTCGAGCGACCCGCCGGCCGTCATCGTCAATCCGAGCGACTCAAGCCGAAGTGAATTGGCGCGCGTCGTCCGCAAGGCCCTGCATGGCGCGCCGGTGACGCTCGCGGACGATGCCCTGACGGCCTCGAACACGCTCGTCATCGAGCATGCCAATCCCCGCGACGCGTCGGGCTTGCCGCTCGACGGACGAAGCCTGTACCGGCCGGAAAGATTCGAACTATTCGCGCACGGATCGCACTGCGTGCTCGTGCAGTCCCGAACCGGCCGGCGGTGGACGCTGCGGCACACTGCGTGTGTCGCGATGCAAGCCCGGACGCGAGCCGGTGGTACCGTTGGCACCGGATGTTCATTAAGCTCTCGACCGACCCTGCAGGAGAATAAACCTTGCTCAGATACCAAACATTCGCCCGCCTCGGCTCGCGCGGGACAAGCGTCCTACTGACGAGCACGGCGTTGACGCTGGCTCTGGCGCTAGCGTTGCCGATGGCGCCGAAGCCGGCTCGGGCCGAGATTCCGCCGCAGGTACCGGGCAATCTGGACACGGCGCGATTGCTGGGAGCGGACAAAGAGCCGCAGAACTGGTTCACCGGCGGCCGCGACAAGGACGGCAGCTACCACTCACCCTTGGCGAACATCGACGCGAAGAACGTCAAGCAACTGGGGTTTGCGTGGCAGTACGACCTGGGCGATCCCATGCGCGGTCAGGAAGCCACCCCCATCGTCATCGACGGAGTCATGTACACCTCGGGAACCTGGGGTTATGTGTACGCGCTGGATGCCGCCAGCGGCAAGGAACTGTGGCGCTATGACCCGAAGCCCGACTACTTCATCGGCCGACACCCCTGCTGTGATCTGGTCAACCGCGGCGTGGCGGTGTGGAAGGGCAAGGTTTATGTTGCCTCGACCGACGGACGTCTGCATGCGTTGAACGCCGGGACGGGCAAGAAGATCTGGGAAGCCGATACCATCACCGATCACAAGCTGCCCTACTCCAGCACGGGAGCGCCGCAAATCGCAGGTTCGGTGGTGGTCATCGGCAACGGCGGCGCCGACATGGGCCGCACGGCCGTGCGTGGCTATGTCGCGGCCTACGATTTGGACACCGGCGCATTCAAGTGGCGCTTCTACACGGTGCCGCCCCCCGTTGGACAGCCCTATGAAAATCCGGAATTGGCGCAGGCGGACAAGACTTGGGATCCCCATCGCAAACCCGAGTTGCATGGGGGCGGAACGGTCTGGGATGGATTTGCCTACGATCCGGCCCTCAATCTCGTCTACTTCGGCACGGCCAATGCGGCGCCTTATGACCTGCGCCAGCTCGGGCCGGCGAAGCTCGACAGCCTGTTCACCGCATCCATCCTGGCGCTGGACGCGGCCACCGGACGCATGGCCTGGTATTACCAGACCACGCCGCGCGACAGCTGGGACTACGACTCGGTACAGAAATTGATTCTTGCCGACTTGGCCGTAGACGGCACGCCCCGGCCGGTGATCATGCAGGCCTCCAAGAACGGCTTCTTCTACGTCCTCGACCGAAAGACCGGCAAGCTCCTCTCCGCGAAGAACTATACCTACGTGAACTGGGCTACTCACGTCGACATGAAGACAGGGCGGCCGGTCGTGACCGCGCAGGCCGATTGGTATTCCTCGCCCAAGAATGTCTATCCCTCCTGGGCGGGCGGACACACCTGGAACCCCATGTCCTACAGTGCGCAGACGCACTTGGTCTATATTCCCGTCATCGACGTGTCGGCGGTATGGATCGACATGCTGCATAACGGCGGCACCATGAAATACCTCGACGGGTTCTTCACCGTGCAGGGCATCTTTCCGGATGACACCTACGATGCCGCAGCCTTGAAGAAACTGTACGGACCGGTCCCTGACCTGCATGCGATCAAAGCGGCGCGCAAGGTGAAGCCGGTGCGCGAGCTGCTGCGCGCCTGGGACCCGGTGGCGCAGAAAACCGTCTGGGAACACGAGACGTCCGAGGGGATTCGCGGCTACGACGGCGGCGTGATGTCCACCGCGGGAAACCTGGTGTTCCAGGGGCGCGGCAGCGGCGAACTCTGGGTCTATGCCGCCGATACGGGAAAGGTGCTGAAGGTGATCAAAACCGGAAGCCATCTCATGGCGGCACCCATGACCTACTCCGTCAACGGCGAGCAATTCGTGGCCATCCAGGCGGGATACGGGGGCGCCGCGATTACGGTGGGCCCCATCCCGCCGAGCAGCGCCGCTCTCAAGTATCAGAACATCAACCGCATCATTGCCTTCAAATTGGGGGGCGGCGCAGTTCCGGCGCCGGCGCCGCGCGTGGAGGAGCCATTTGAACAGCCCCCGATCGAAACCGCAACCAAGGCGGAGATCGACGCAGGCGAGATCAAATTCGTCGAAGAGTGTTCGCGCTGCCATGTGCTGGGGCCGAGCAGCACACCTGACCTCCGCAAACTCAACGCCGGTCTGCATGCGGCGTTCAAGGACATCGTGCTGAAGGGGGTGCTCGCGCCCGCCGGCATGGAACGGTTCGACGACATCCTGAGCGAGAAAGACGTCGAGCACATCCATGCGTACTTGATCGACCAGAGCTGGGTTGCGTACCGAGAGCAAGAGGCGAAGCGCTAGAGCATATAATGAGAGCATCGCTGGGATGCACGGGGGAACGCTGATGCTGCAGCCGGGACTCATGATGGAACGGCCCTTGCTGATTTCCGACATCATCGAGCATGCGGCGGCGCAGTTCGGAACCACGCAAATCGTCTCGCGTGAGACGCACGGCCCCGTCTTTCGCTACAGTTTTGCCGCGTGCGCTGCGCGCGCTCGGCGGCTGGCGCACGCTCTGCGCCACCTGGGACTGGCGGCCGGGAGTGCGGTCGGGTCCATCGCTTGGAACAATCACCGCCACCTGGAAGCCTATTACGCTGTTTCCGGCAGCGGCATGGTGATGCATACCTGCAATCCGCGCCTGCATCCAGAACAGCTGATCTACATCATCAACCATGCCGAAGATCGAGTACTTCTGTTTGACGCAACCTTCGCGTCCTTGGTCGAGAGAATTGCGCCCCATTGCCCGAACATCGAGGCCTGGGTCTGCCTCAGCGATGCCGCGAACATGCCCGCGGCACAGGGGATACCCAACCTTCGTTGCTATGAGGAACTGATTGCCGCGCATAGCGAGCAATTCGACTGGCCGGAATTCGACGAGCGCACGGGCGCCGTGCTTTGCTATACCTCCGGCACGACCGGAAACCCGAAGGGCGCTCTGTATTCACACCGGTCGATGGTGCTGAACGCCATCACCATCTGCATGCCCGGAGTATTGGGCCTGTGTCCGAGAGGCACCGTGCTGCCGATCGTACCCATGTTCCACATCAATGCCTGGTGCATTCCCTATGCCGCATTGATTGCTGGAGCGAAGCTGGTATTGCCCGGCCCACGGTTGGACTGCGCCGGTCTCTACGGCTTGATGGAAGCCGAAGGCGTAACCGTCAGTGCCGGCGTCCCCACTATTTGGCTGGGCCTGGTGCAGTACCTCGAGCAGAATGATTTGCGTTTCTCCACCCTGCAACGTGTCATCTCTGGCGGATCGGCGCTGCCGCGTCCCTTGATCTCGACGCTGTGTGATCGATACGGTATCGACGTGCGGCAAGGCTGGGGGATGACGGAGACCGTTGCGGTCGCGACGTTGTGCAGCCTGGATTGCGAGCAGCAGCGGTTAACGCCGGCGGAGGGACACTCGATCGTCGCCAAGCAGGGGAAACCCGTGTTCGGCGTGGACGTCAAAGTGGTCGACGAGCGCGGCGCCACATTGCCGCGCGACGGCAAATCGCAGGGCGAACTCATGGTGCGCGGGCAGTGGATCGTGAGCCGATACTACAAATGCGATTCCTCACCGCTCGCGGCGGGCTGGTTTCCCACCGGCGATATCGCCACCATCGATCCCCAAGGCGTCATGCAGATCCGAGATCGTGTCAAGGATCTGATCAAGACCGGGGGCGAATGGATCAGTTCGATCGACCTGGAAAATGCCGCCGTCGGCCATCCGGCGGTGGCGGCGGCGGCCGTCATTGGCGTGAAGCACCCGAAATGGCAGGAAAGACCCCTGCTCTTCGTCGTGCGCAAGCCGGGCAGGACCCTGGAGCGAGAGGAAATCCTGGAGTTTCTGGCGAAGCAAATGGCCCGCTTGTGCGTTCCGGACGAGGTCATATTTTTGGAATCGCTTCCCGTGGGAGGAACTGGCAAAGTACAGAAAGCGATTCTTCGAGAACAATACGGCGGCGTGTTCGGCTCGCCGGAGGAGACAGGCGTATGAAAACTAATATTGACGCGTCCTTGATCGGTCTGGGGGTGCTGTTGGCACTGGCATTTAACGCGCATGCCTCGGATCCGCCCGACGGCGTTGCCGCAACGGTATCGCACGATGCCAAGACGGTCGGCGAGACGGTCAAACATGACGCCAAAGTAGTCGCGGCCGCGGCGAAGGAAGGCGCAAAACAGGTCGCCGTGGCGGCAAAAGAAGTCGGGCACGAAGTTGGCACCAAGAGCAAAGAAGTGGCACACGAAGTTGCCACCAAGAGCAAGGAAGGAGCCCACGAGGTCTCCACGGCAGCCAAGCGCGGTGCGGAAAAGACCAAAGCGGCCGTGAAGGGCGCCAAAGCGGACGAGAAGCCGGCCAACGGCCCGGACAAGCCCGCGCAGTGAGAAATCCGGAGATCCAGCGCGGATAGCGTAGCTCCGCGATCGAGACGGCCGCTACGCGATAAGCTGCAGATGACTTCGATAGTACGCGCCGCGCGCGGCGTAGTTCGCGGCAACCCCGAGAAGATTCTCGCGCTCTTCGGCGGTGAGCTCGCGCACCACCTTGGCGGGCGCTCCCAGGATGAGGGTGCCATCGGCAAATACCTTGCGCTCGGTGATGACTGCGCCGGCGCCGACCAGACAGCCCCTGCCGATCACCGCGGCGTTCAATACAACCGCCTGGATACCGATCAGCGAGCCTTCACCGATCGTGCAGCCATGCAGCATGGCCTGATGGCCGACGGACGCCTGGGCGCCCACCATCAGCGGAAACCCGGGATCCGTGTGCAAAACTGCTCCGTCCTGCACATTGCTTTGGGCGCCGATGCTGACGGTTTCGTTGTCGCCGCGCAGAGTCGCGCCGAACCACACGCTGCTGTGGTCCTCGAGAACGACCTTGCCGATGATCGAGGCGCTCGGAGCGACATACGCGCTCGACGCTATCGTCGGTGAAACATCGCCCAACTTATACAAGGCCATACACCCAATTCCAGGACTTCACCGGTTTCGGTCCCACTTTGAGCGAGAACGACCAATCCTCCGTGCGAATGTGGGGCGTGGGGCCCGCCGAGAGCACCGGAAAGTCTTGCGTCTCCGACTGGCCGGGTGGAATCCGGCCGATGCTATCAGGCGGTCGCTGCCGTCCGGTGAAGCCGCGGGTTGTCATGCGGTAACGATACCGCACAACGGGGGTGCTCTGACAGTCGCCTGCTATCATCCGACAATCATCATGATTGACACTCCGATAAACGCCGACTATCCGCGGCAAGGATGGCTTAGAGCCTTGGTGCGCCTCTGGCTATTGAAGCCGGTGGGGTCTATGCCCTCCGGCAATCCGCAGCGCGCCGCGTTCATCATGGGCGCAGCATGGCTCTCGGTCTGGGTTGCGATCGATCGATGGCAATCGCAGCCGGACCCGCAGCTCTTCCCGAGCGGAATTCCGCTGCTTGCCTGGTATGTGCTGGCGGTCTTGGGGTTGGCCGCCGTGCTGCAATGGCGGGCGCGTCCGGCACCGGCGTTCGCGCCCGTGCTCGCATTGGCGATGGGGGTGGTACCGCTGCCGCTGCTGTTCACGAGCGTGATCGCGGCGTTTCTCGATCCCTGGTGGTACCTGGGCGCGGGCGCAGCCGTGGCTGTCCACACGCTGCTGTACTTCGCGCGCGGGCTGCACGTCATGACAGGGTATACGCAGCGCGCGGCTGCCTGCGCCGGCCTCGTGTTCGTCTTGGGTTTCATCTGGCTCACCGATTCACTGGACGTCATCCCGGATGTGTGGACTCCGCAGGAAGCGCAAGCTGCGGAGCCGGGCGACGCGCTTGCGGATGCCGAGGCTATTTTGTTCGGGCAGCCGGGCCGCATCGATGAGGTGCTGTCGGCCGTCGCCCGCGACAAGTCGCCTAACCCCCGGGCCTATTTTTTGGGCTTTGCCGGGGTCGGCGATGAGAAAGTGTTCGCGCAGGAAATCGGCCTGGCGTCGAGGGTGCTCGGCGAGCGATACGACATGACGGCCAGAACAGTGTCGTTGCTCAACGATGCGCGCGATTTGGAGCGCGCTCCGCTCGCGACCGTATCCGGATTGAAGTACGCCTTGCGCGGCCTCGCTTCGCGCATGAATCTCGATCAAGACGTGCTGTTCCTGTCGATCTCCTCGCACGGTGCGAAGGATCCGGCCATCATCGTCTCCAATTCAGAGCTTCCGCTCCAGAATCTGGCCGACGACGATCTCGCCGATGCCTTGAACGAATCCGGCATCAAATGGCGCGTGATCATCATCTCCGCCTGCTACGCCGGCGCCTTCATCGAATCATTGCGGGACCCGCAAACCATCGTCATTACCGCATCGGCAGCCGATCGCACCTCGTTCGGCTGTTCGAACGACCGGGATCTGACCTACTTCGGCGAGGCGTTCTACCGCGACGCGTTGCCCACCGCTCACTCGCTGCGCGAGGCCTTCGACACCGCGAAAACCGCGATTGCCGCGAGGGAGCGCCGGGAGCACGTCGACGCGTCGAACCCTCAGGCCTATTTCGGTGCGCGAATGGAGGCAAAACTGGCCAAGTTGAACCCTGCGGAACCCTGATTGGTCAAAACTTCGCGGCTCAATCCTCTTCATCGTAAATGATGATGGACAGCATACGAATCGGCACCTTATCCAAGGTCTCGGGACCGTGCGCTACGTCGCCCCGGAAACTCAACGAATCGCCCGCCGTCAGCGGATAGCTGTGGCTGCCGTGCCGATAAGTCAGCGAGCCGGCCAGGATGTAAATGAATTCGGAGCCCGGGTGCTGGAAGCCGGGAAACACTTCGCTCTTGTCGGTCAGCGTCACGAGAAAGGGCTCGAATGATTTTCGCGGGCCGCGCTGAGCGGCCAGCAGATGGTAGGTATGGCCGCGGCGGGTGCCGCGCCTGACCACCTCGAGCCCTTGGCCCGCGGGCACGCGTTGCGCCCCCTCCTCGTCCCCTCCCAGCTGCTGCAGCAGCAGCGCCGGCCTTACGCCGAGCGCACCCGCGAGAGCGACCAGGGTCTCCAGACTGGGGGTGACATGACCCGTTTCCAGCCGGCTGAGCATCCCCGCGCTGATGCCGGCGGAGGTTGCCACATCCGTCAGCGTCAAATCCTGGCTCTCGCGCACCCGCCGCGCGACAGCGCCTAATTGCCGGCCGACGTTGCCCGAAGAGACTGCCGATACCGCGCCCGATCTCGGGCTTTTGGGTGAACGCGCCAAGCGAGGCCTCTTTGAGTCCGAAGGGTCACGCATAGACTGCAGCTTCCATGTGCTTCCAAGTCAATTTACACTGCACGCAATTAATTTGCACTACAGTAACTGACATGTTATTTAACTCCGATGCCCGCGCACTCCTCCGGCCGCTCGACGCGCACTCCCGATTGGCGCAGCGGCCGCCTGGTCAGCGCCGTTCGATCGAGAATATGATACGAGTTCCTCGCCTCGGGGGGCGAGTCCTTCCCAAATAAACACCGCTACAAAGCCGGAGGATAAGAGTATGGCGCGCGACCCAAAACACGACATCCTGTTTCAGCCGATCAAAATCGGCCCCAAGACGCTGCGCAACCGGTTCTATCAGGTGCCCCATTGCATCGGTGCGGGTTCCGACAAGCCGGGATTCCAGGCGGCGCATCGTTCGCTGAAAGCCGAAGGCGGCTGGGCGGGAATCAATACCGAATATTGTTCCATTCACCCCGAATCGGACGACACGCATCGCCTGTCCGCGCGCATCTGGGACGCGGGCGACGTCCGCAATCTGCGCGCCATGACCGATCACATCCATCACTTCGGCTCCCTTGCCGGAGTTGAGCTGTGGTACGGCGCGTCCCATGCGCCCTGCATGGAATCGCGCGCGACGCCGCGGGGCCCGAGTCAATACGCCTCGGAATTCGAGACGCTCACCTACTGCAAGGAAATGGACTTGGACGACATCGCCATGGTCCAGCAGTACTATGTCGACGCGGCATTGCGCTCCCGCGACGCCGGCTTCGACATCGTCTATGTCTACGGCGCGCACTCCTACCTGCCGCTGCAGTTTCTCTCGCCCTACTACAACAAGCGCAAGGACAAATACGGCGGCACGCTGGAAAACCGTGCGCGCTTCTGGCTGGAAACCTTGGAAAAAGTCCGGCGCGCCGTCGGCAACGACACCGCGATCGCCACCCGCTTTGCCGTCGATACCCTGTACGGTGAATCGGGGGTCGAGGTCGAGAATGACGGCATGAAGTTCATCGGGATGGCCGACCCGCTGGTCGATTTGTGGGACGTGGATGTGGGCGACATCGCCGAGTGGGGCGAGGACGCGGGTCCCTCCCGGTTCTACAGCCAAGGCCACCAGGTGCCGTGGACGCGCTTCGTCAAGCAAGTGGCCAAGAAACCCGTGCTCGGCGTCGGCCGCTTCACCGATCCGGAAAAGATGACGGAGATCGTGACCAAGGGCATCGCCGATATCATCGGTGCGGCGCGGCCGTCCATTTCCGATCCCTGGCTGCCGAAAAAGATCGAAGAAGGCCGCTCCGACGACATTCGCGTTTGCATCGGCTGCAATGTGTGCATTTCGCGCTGGGAAATCGGCGGGCCGCCGATGATCTGCACGCAGAATGCCACCGCGGGCGAGGAGTACCGGCGCGGCTGGCATCCGGAAAAATTCCCGAAGCGCGGCTCCGACGACTCCGTCTTGGTGGTCGGGGCCGGCCCTTCCGGCGCCGAATGCGCCCGGGTGCTGATGGAACGCGGCTACACCGTGCATCTTTATGACACGGCCGCCAAGATCGGCGGTCATTTGAATTCCATCATCACACTGCCCGGACTCGGCGAGTGGGGCTACCACCGCGACTACCGCGAGCTGCAGATCAACAAGCTCGTGAAGAAGAACAAGCAGAGCCAGGTGGCGCTCGGCCAGAAGCCGATGACGGCCGAAGCGGCCCTCACTTACGGCGCCGAGAAAATCGTCATTGCCACCGGCTCTTCGTGGAATACCGACGGCACGAATTGCCTGAGCCACGACCCCATTCCGGGCGCGGACGCCTCGCAACCGGA
>WNFJ01286222.1_pt1 | contig 21596 bp, 13 predicted proteins | sample 5400461 | NCBI WGS metagenome assembly WNFJ01 (sample SAMN13153349, study PRJNA577476) | soil metagenome | isolation source: 115 cm saprolite on Douglas fir-dominated hillslope | place: USA:California | collected 2013-09-17
TCGATCCTCGGTGTGAGAATATTGAAGAGCGTCTCGCGCAAACGATCAGAAGTCGGCCGCGTTTTCAGTGACGGCGGGCTTTTCAGTTTTCGTCCGCGAAATTTTCCAGAGATGATGCGCATAACCTGTCCAGGAGACCGCGGATGGGTGCAACCGCACGGATCCACGTGCAACAAAAAACGATGCAGCGCGTAGTATAGTCATCCCCCGGGCTCGGGAACTAACTAACTCGTCGCATTCAGCAAAAGGAGTCGAACATGAATAAACTCAAGCTTGGTTTGGCCCTCGGATTTGCAATGTTCTTGATCCCAACTGTGGCCAATGCTCAAACGCCGGCGGACGCCGCGGCCATTAAGCAAACCGCGCTTGACTATATCGAAGGCTACTATGAAGGGAATGCCGAGCGAATGGAAGAGGCTTTGCACCCGGATCTGGCGAAGAGAATTGTGCGCACGAACCCTCAAAACGGAAAAAGCAGTCTCGGCCAGATGAGCGCCATGACGCTGGTGCAAGTCACTCGCGCCGGCGGCGGCAAGGACACGCCGAAGGACAAACAACAGAAGGACATAACCATCCTCGATGTCTTTGAGAACGCGGCCAGCGTAAAGATAGTCGCGTCAGATTGGATTGACTACCTGCACATGGCGAAGTTCAACGGGCACTGGATGATCGTGAACGTGTTGTGGGAATTGAAGCCGGTGAAGAAGTAAGAGAGGGCGGCCTCCGTTACCCATCGGGAAGAACGACTGACGAGGTGTAGCTAAATGAGCGCGGCGCGTGATCAAGTCCTCGGACTGATGCCTCGCGGAAGAAACTTCTGTAGCTTGTCACCCATAGTTCTTGTACCGAATCCTGATATCTATGGGGACCCCTTTGACTCTGTTGATGAGTCCTTGGATTTCGTTATTCATGTTGCGATAAGTTGCCACGAACTTCTTTGCCGCCTCAAAGTCACCTCGATCTTGAATGCCGACTATGGAGGCTGCAAGCTTGAAAATAGCTGAACGAAGACGCACCGGATCGATCTTCATCTTCCCGGTCTTTGAGTCAATTGAGAGTGCTTTCTCCTGAAGCAAGAAGTTGAACTGAATACAGTTTGCACCTCCATGTGCACTCGTCAGGCCGAACCGGACGGGCCGCATAAAACCCGCGACGTAAGTTTCCAGAAGCACGGCGGTAGTCGCGCCATCATGTTTCGTCAACAGGAAGCAGGTTGCCAGAGTGTCTGCTTTCGCCTCTTCCAAAACCGAGTAATACTCTCTCAGGGAACGATTAACTGTCGTCGCCTCACCATCCTTCGTTATTCTGTGGGGTCCTACTGAATGTGAAATCTCATGGAAGAGTGTGTGGTGAAAAAATGCTTGGAAGGCTGCGTCCTTATCCGCCTTCGGATCCTGAAGGAGGCTAAGCAGAATCGGCCAGGCAACTGAATAGAACTTGGCTTCAAGGACGTTCTTCAAAATGACCTGCCGGCTCCCGACTTCTTCGATGACTCGTTCGTCGTTGGGCAAGTTGAACGCGATCGCCGGAGTCGTGGACCGCGCCTCTCCGCCGGCATATATGAGATTTGCGACCGACAATTTGACCCCTGTGCTTTCGATCCGCAGCGGTGTGCCTAGTTCATGTTTTAAGGCCGTAGCGAGATCAGCAATCTCACCTTTGAAATGCAGGATCGCATTTGATGCTTCGAAGTCACGCCAAAGCACGGCGGCCTCATACGCAGCCTTTAAGCCCATAAGCTGATCCTGGTAAACCTCGTATGGGCCAACAACCAAATCAAGAGGATTATCATCAAGGCCAACCCACAGCCGGTCGCTTTCGTAATACTCATCTGTGAGAAGGTCATTTGCCCTTTGAGAGAGGTACTGACGAAATTCAGAATGCGGCTCAGTCTTGCTCGCAGAGTCCAGAATATGGCTCAGTTGACTTACTTTATCGTCATAGGCCTCGTGGTACGGGATTGCTGACAGGTGAGAATTTGCCCGTCTGATTATTGTGTACGGAGACTCGAAGAACGCTTTGCGTTCTGGATGGGACTGGAGATAGGTGCCCAACTTTTCTCGTGTCAGACCTCTCGGGTAGAAGCCCAATCCCGCGAACTTCGGTCTGACAGGAAAAAGCGGAACATCGGCATCGAGACGATCATAGGGTCCATAATTGAAGAGAAGGATATCTTTCAACTCTTCATCGTCTCCGGCCTTTGCCAGCAGCGATTCACGGTCAAACTCAGGCGACACCTGTTGCCAGAAAATTTCATCGGCTACGTCAGCGGCCTTGACAAAATTATCGATGTGTCGCTGATCTACGTCGGCAGGTAAGAGTTCCTTCGCGTCAAACTCTACCAGAGCAAGCCTACGGAATCTGTCTCTGAAATCCTGCTCGACTTTACTCTCCTGTCCAATGAATGCCATGATTCACCACCTAACAGCCATTCTCTAATTAACCAAGCACCCGTCCTTTGATTCTCACTCTCGCGAGCCTAAAAGCCGGTTGGCGCTTTTCGAAGGGGATGTTAATACACAACTTCACCCGTCAGTCGCGGGGGCGCTGAATCTACTCTCGTTCAGCATTCTAAATGAGACAGAACCTTGGGGCGTGCTGAATACGACTCTTTGCAGAGCGGCTTCCGGGGCTTGCTGAACTCTAACAACTTGCCAGTCTACGCCAAATTCGTGAATTATTACAACCCCAATTTCCTCCCTAATGCCGAGCCTCGCTTTGCCCCAGATTCTCTTGCTTCCTTGATCAAGACAGGCGTAGTATCTAGGCGTTTAAGCAAACCGAGCCGGTAAGAGCCTCAAAACTTGCGTACTGGCTTAACCACAATTGGACCAAAGCGGAGAGCTCGCCCCTAATCGCTTCAGGGCTAGGCATTCTTCCTGGTAGCTGGCTCTTCTGCCATCTGGAGGTGGATTATGTCTTCAACCAAAACCTCAGCGACCGTAATTCCGATCGAGTCGAACGGCAGGCCCGGATCAAAGCAGCGGACGGTATCCTTTCTGGAATTCATTGCCGGGCGTTTCGAGATAAGAATAATTCCCAGGGCAGCGCACGTCTCGGCGGAGTCAAAACCCGAAACCACATCGAGCCGGGAAGCGCGGCCAAAGAGAAACAAGCCACTCACATGGGGAATCATCAGTGCGCTCGTAGGCTTTATCCTCCTACTCGTCGCAATCTCGCTTCAAGAGGTCTTTCACCCAACCCGCTTCAGCCTCACGTTCGGCCTTCATTTCTTGGGCCACTTGGGCATAGCTGGTCTTTTGCTTGGCATCGTAGGCATCGCCGTGGAGTTTAAGAACTGGACTGATTATTTTGAAGAGCGATTGGCTTATACCATTAGGAAGAAGGAATTCTTGCGAACTCTGCAGGACCGGGAATTGAAGGCACTTTTAGAGGAAGTCTTTCGAGCTATCTACAAGGTCGATAATTTCAATCCAGACAGTTTTCTTAACTTCTTCACCACCAGAATGCAGGATTACATTGGAGGTTCTTTTAGGGAAAAAATAGCCCGCATGATGACCGTTCATCCGTCGATAGAGGACTTTTGCAGAGTCGAGGAAGATTTGGAATACAAGTGTAGGAAAATTGACTCACCTGGTTCGACTATCCAATCTAAGGTCAAATGGTCGGCGGATGAGTGTGATATCTCCGACTTGGACTACAAGATCACTTTAAGACTGCCCCGAGAAACACAGAATTTTGAACTGCGTTCTGATTTCCCCCTTTGTGAGGATCGTAGCTATGTCTTTAGAAAAGAAGATCTGGCCAAATTAAAGGCCTATGTTACGGATCTTCGAGTGCCGGGAAAGAGTCACGGCTTTGAGTTGTCACTAAAAGAATTCAAAGATATCGATGGCCTTCACGTGCAAGAACATCTTGAATACTCAATCCCGACAGATAGGTTTTTTGCCTGGGTCATGAATTACCCATCAAAAGAGTTTGAAGCTGTCATTAACTACCCCGATGAGGAGTTCGAACTTCTCGTGGAGACGTTCGGCATGGATGACAAGGATGTAACCATCACCAAACAGACGGGAGCCTATAAACTGAAGTACGATTCATGGTTGTTGCCCGAAAATGGACTGGCATACCGCTTCAAAAGAAGGCGAGGGACTTCACAATCAATTGCAGCCGTTGTTGTAGAGTATATCGCGGCCGAAGAATCCGTTTGCAACGGTTTCATCCAAAATGGAGGTGAAGCTTCACCGACCTCCGCCGAGGCCATCGTGGCAAACAGAGTCGCCGATGAATTGGAGACGAACCGTTCCGTCCAAAAACGGGTTGATTCTTCACAGCCTGCGAGTAAACTCGTTCCTGGAAAGAACACTGGCTCCGATGAATCCGAGATTATGGGCCCCGTCCGAAAAGAACTTAATCCGGCTGAAGCGGTCGCGGGAGTCGACGTTGCCGCCAGTGGGTTCGACGACATAATCATCAAGGAGTGTTACCATCAATTCAGCGACAAAAAGGTTGACAAGTGATTCGGCGCCAGGCACGTTCGGACTACCCAACCGCCGCCAGCCTCATCCGCGCGTCACTCTGCGCGCGCTTGATCATCTTCGCAGCTTCAGGCGATGACTTTCGTTGATCGAGATAGAACTCGGCTTCTTTGCGTGCGGCTTGCAGAATGTCGAGGTCGCGCACCAGGTTCGCGACGCGAAATTCAGGCAGGCCGGCTTGCCGCGTGCCCATCACTTCGCCGGGGCCACGAATCTCCAAATCTTTTTCCGCGATCTTAAACCCGTCGTTCGTTTCCTCCATGATCCCCAGACGCTCGCGCGCAACTTCGGTTTGTTTATCGGAAGCCAGCAGCACGCAGTAGCTCTGCTCAGCGCCGCGGCCGACGCGCCCGCGCAACTGATGAAGCTGCGACAGGCCAAATCGCTCAGCATGCTCGACCACCATCAACGAAGCGTTGGGCACGTCAACGCCGACTTCAATCACCGTCGTCGAGACCAGAATCTGGGTCGTGCCACTGACAAAGTCACTCATCACTTTTTCTTTTTCTTCCGGCTTCATCCGGCCGTGCAATAGCGCCACGGAGAACTTTGGAAACACTCGGTCGCGCAAATATTCATAGCGTTTCGTAGCGTCCCGCAAATCCATCTTCTCTGACTCTTCGACCAGCGGATAGACGACATAGACCTGGCGTCCGGCGCGCACTTCGCGGGCGATCAACTTCTTCACCTCCTGCCGTGCCTCTTCTCCAAAGACGCGTGTTTCCACGCCCGTTCGGCCCGGTGGCATTTCGTCGATGATCGAGACATCCAGGTCGCCGTAAACAGTCATCGCCAGCGAACGCGGGATGGGGGTTGCTGTCATCACCAACACCTCTGGATTCAAGCCACGCGCGCGCAACTCAGCGCGCTGCATCACGCCAAAGCGATGCTGCTCGTCGATCACTACCAGGCCCAGCTTCTTAAACGCAACGCTCTCCTGAATCAGTGCATGAGTGCCTACGCAGGCGTTGACTTCGCCGGCGGCAATGGCTTGATGCAGCCGTTTCTTGTCGGCAGTCTTCAACGAACCGAACAGCGATTCGACACGGTAAGGACTCTTCGCCAGGATTCGTTTGATGTTTCGAGCATGTTGTTCGGCGAGAATTTCAGTCGGGACCATCAGCGCCGTCTGGTAACCGTTTTCCATCGCCGCCAGCATGGCAATCAGAGCCACAATAGTCTTACCGCTGCCGACGTCGCCCTGGAGTAAACGATTCATCGGCGCGTCGGACTTCATGTCCTGAAAAAGTTCCTTCACTACTTGCCTCTGCGCCTCAGTGAGTTTGAATGGCAGCACGGAAGCAATCCGCTGTTTCATGGCAGCGTCGATCTTGATTGGCGCGCCTTTGCGTTCCCTGATTCGCTGCCCGCGCTTTACGGCGAGCCCAAGCGCAACCCAGAACAACTCTTCAAAAATCAGGCGCCGATGCGCGGGGCTGCGTATGGCGTTGTAGTCGTCGAGCGAAGCATCCTCCCTGGGAAAATGCGCGTGCCGCAAAGCCTCGCCGCGCGCGACGATCCCGTGACGCGTACGCAGATCGGCCGGCAAGGTCTCTTCAATCGCCTTGTTGGGAAGCCGAGCCAAAACTTCGTGAACAATCTCGCGCAGGCGTTTAGTGCGAAAATCTCCGAGCTTGCGATAGATGGGAACCCAGCGCCCGACATGGATTGCTGCCAGCGTCGGATCGGTTTCGACTTCGCCTTCTTCGTTATCGGCTCCGGTAACCAACTCCAACTCATCGGGCTTATTCAACCTTAGTGAGTAAGTTCCGCGTCGCTTGTCCCACTCCCATTTTCCAAAGGCAATGAAACGGGTCCCGGGAACAAAGCGTTGCGCGTTGTACTGAATGATTTGCTGCGCGCGCGCACCGGAAATAAACCACCACACCACGACCGGTCGGCCCGTGCGCTGATGATCCGCAGCGCTGATTTCGAAAATGTAGAGACGTTGCTTGAATGACCGGCGGTTGCGAACCTGGAAACCTCCGGCGATGCGCACAGTTAGATCGAGCGAAGCTTCCAGACCGTGATACAAATGGCGAATCTCGACCATGCTCGAACGATCTTCATAACGAGCCGGAAGATAGCTGAGCAGGTCTTCGACATTGACAGTGTTGATGTCCTTTCCCGGAGAGACTTCCGCCAGCGCGAGTGCCAGTTTGCGCGCGCTTTGCGAACCGAAGCGAGGGACGCCGCGACCGGGCAGATCAGTTATTCGGGTATCCAGAGTGATGGAAGAAGCGGTCGTCATTAGGGCGATAATAACACCAGTCAAGCCCTGATGGCGGCGATTGCATTAGCAAGAATTCTCACGAAACTCGAAAGCGGCATTTTGCGTTTTCAATATTGAGAGCAAATCAAATGAAGTATTGGGAATCTCTTGTCGATCAGAAAATTCGCGAAGCGATGGAGCAGGGCGAGTTTGACGACCTGCCGGGCATGGGCGAACCCATCGATACTTCCGTTAATCCTTTTGAAGACCCTGAAATGCGTCTGGCCCATCGGATGCTGCGGAATGCCGGGTTCGCACCATCATGGATCGAGGAACGCAAAGACATTGATGCTGAGCTTGAGATTGCGCGCACCCAACTTGCGCGGGGATGGACAATCCGGCAAAACGCGCGCGGCACTGAGAACGAAAGAGGAGCACAGGTCCGCTGGGAGAAAGGCGTAACCTCATTCCGAACTCAAGCGACCGAACTCAACCGGCGCATTGCCGCTTGGAATTTGAAAATCCCGGCGGCGGGCTTTCAAAGACGGCTAATCGATATTGAAAAAGAAGTCAGGCAGGTCGAGGATCCTGGCGAAACGGACACGCCCAAGTGAAAAGGGGCACAATGCACCGTGCCCCCAAACATTTACCATCCGGTCGGCGACCGCAAACTAACAGATCACTTTTACCGTCTTCCTAACTACTTGCCGCAACCGTCGCAGCGCAATGCTTTTCAAAGGCTTGTCTCAGTTCTGCGGCAATCTGTTCCGGTCCTCTGCCCTCGATCTGATGGCGCTCCATCATGTAGACAAGCTGACCATCTTTCAAAAGTCCGATTGAGGGTGACGAAGGACCAAAGCCGGTAAAGTAACTGCGGGCCCGTTCGGTCGCCTCGATGTCGCCTCCCGCAAACACAGTCGCGACCTTATCGGGCCGGACCTCATTCTGCAGGGCCATCGCAATCCCGGGACGCGCTTTGCCTGCGGCGCAGCCACAAATTGAATTAACTACAACCATGACGGTGCCTTTGGAATTCTTTAATGTCTCATCGACCGCTTCCGGGGTTCTGAGTTCCTGAACGCCGAGGCGGGTCAACTCTTCGCGCATCGGGCGAATAACTTCTTCTGGATATGGCATTTCTGATTTCTCCTCTGGATCAATCGATCAAGTTTATTGAGTGGTAATTGTAACATGATCACTCCACCGCGCGGCTAAATGGCCCAAAGCCTGGTCGGGAACTGAGTTTTTCATTACGTCGCAACTTGGACTGAAGTTTGAGATACTACTGAAATCTTCCGAGGTTCCTCGCCATCGCCTGAGATGGATACGCGCCAGACACTATCCGGCAGCGGATAACGGCCCATGCGTTCGGCCCATTCAATAACCACGACTGCCTTTTCATCCGTCAGTATCTCGTCGAGGTCTACTGCGTGCGCCGCCGACGCTCCTTCATCCAAACGATACAGATCGATGTGATATAGCAGCAGTCGTCCCTGATGAGGATTGACCAGGGTAAACGAAGGGCTGGTAACGTCCTTCGCATCCAGTCCCAGGGCATTCGCGATGCCCTTCACGAATACCGTCTTGCCCGCGCCGAGAGGGCCATCAAGCAAAAGGATCTCGCCGCCGGAGAGTTCTTCTCCGACGCGTTGGCCAAGTGCGAAAGTCTCTTGTTCGTCGTGTGAAACGAATTCGCCCTTTGAGATCGATGTTGAAATTGCGGTCATGTTTTTCGGGAGGCAAGCTTCCGCTACATCGGCTTTTCTCCGGCGGGATCGATGGCGCAAATCGCCGCGCTGAGATGTTCGCGAATATCAGAGGCCACCATCGTCCTCATCCCAAGTTGGCCCGCTGCGATATCTCCGGCCATGCCGCTAATGTAAAGTGCAGCAATGGCAGTCTCCAGCGCGTCAGCATTTTCCTTCAGAGTTCCGTAGGCTTGCGCCAGAAACCCTGTGATTATTCCGGTCAGCGTATCGCCGGCGCCGGCCGTCCCGAGTCCGGCATTGCCGGTAGGGTTTACGAACACGCGGCCGTCCGGGGCCGCAATTATCGAGCGTGTGCCCTTCAACAGGACAATTACCTCACGGCTCGTGGCAAACTGGCGCGCGGCCGCGACGCGATCTTCGAGCGCGGTTTTGTCATCGCTTCCCATCAACCGCAGCATCTCTCCCGCGTGGGGAGTTATAACGATTGGAAACTCAGCCGATCCGCGTAAATCCGCGGGCCATGGTGCCAGGCAATTCAATCCATCCGCATCAATCACCAGAGGCGACCGGCGCTGTTCGACGACGGCCCGCACAAAGTCGCGGGTCCGTTCATCCTCCGAAGAAAGGCCGGGGCCCACCGCTATCACGTCGGCTCGCTCGGCTAATCTGGCAACGTAGCCAATAGCGTCGTCGCTGACTGTGCCCCGGTCGGTCTCAGCAAGTTCTGCCGTCATGATCTCCGGCATCACTTGCACCGCCACCAAACCCTGAGACGAGGCCGGGGTCGCGACGGTCACAAGCCCTGCGCCCGCGCGCATGGCGGCGTTACCGCACAGCGCGGCGGCGCCCGTGAAGCCCCGCGATCCGGCGATCACCAGAGCATGCCCGTGAGTGTTCTTATAAGAATTGGGAGTGTAACGCGTCTGAATCAGCCAACGGCGGGCGTCGCTTTCTTCGATCAAAAACAGCTGCGAGCCGGCCGTGTCGACCAATTCAACCGGCGAGCCAATGTCCGCGACAATCAACTCTCCGTTGTACTTCGCCGCCGGCGGCAGTACGTTGGCCGGCTTTGGCGCGGTCATTGTGACGGTCACGTCGGCGTGTACGGCTTCTCCAATAGGTTCGTTGGAATCCGAATTCAGGCCTGATGGAAGATCAACCGAAACAATAAGTAAACGCGGACCATCGATTGAATCACGCATCTCACGCAGCCCCCGCACATAACGGACGCCTTCCAGGTTGAGGCCTGCAATCGGACGCGTAGTGCCCGTGCCCAGGAGTGCGTCGATGGTGACATCATGCGGGACGCTCAAAAGGCTGGCGCGCAATTGATCCCAGCCCGTCTCTGAAACGCACTCAAAGAAACTGATGGATCCGAAGTCAGACGGTGAGGCTCCGTGCTCTTCCCTGATTGCGCGCTCGTCGTTCCAGGTGTGCAGCCTCTCAAAATTCGTTCGGGCATCGGCTTTGGTATCTTGAACCTTGCCAAATAGAACCACGTCGACTTTGGCTCCCTCGATCGCGAGTAAGCGAGCCGTCGCCGCTCCATCACCACCATTGTTTCCACGTCCGCACAGAACCAGAATTCTCCGACCCACTATTTCGCCACCAAATCGATCGGTGACCGACCGCGCGGTTGTCGACGCTGCGGCTTCCATCAGCGTAAGCGACGGCGTGCCATAACGCTCAATGGTCAGTCGATCAATCTCGCGCATTTGCGCGGATGAGATTACAGGTCGCACGTTGTGATGATAAGGAGAAGGTTACGAGCGGGTCAATTGGGCTTTGGAGGCGCGTCAATATCTCGCACGAGCTCCAAAAATGAAAAACGCGGCCAGGGGATTTTCCCCGCCGCCGCCGCTGCTCCAACCGATCCGTCTTTTCGGGATACTCAAGTAAACAGGCAATAGCCCAGCATCTCCAGAAAATTTCATAAAAAACCAGCACCCCGAACAATCAGCAACCTCCGGCCTCTCGACTAAGAGGTCGAACCTCAGCTTGGCCGACTCCGTCATTCTGATTGACCGACCTCGCAGGGTGACCGTGGCTGACATCCCTCTTTCTCTCAAATTATTCAAAAATAGGCTCAAAAACAGCGGTTCGAGTGATGGCACGGCCATTGTTAAGGGGACGATGGCGCCACCTGCGTGTGCGGCATTTGAGAATGAAAAAGGAAAGTAAGTGCGGAGCCTAAAATGACCAGAGGAAAAAGAGTTAGAAAGCAATTCGGTTGGCGGTGGCTAACAGCCGTTGCGATGGCAATCTCCCTGCTGTCGGGCATCATCGTAGCCGAAAAGGCCTCGGCGCAAAGCATCCAGAAGCCGCGCCGTGCTGCCACGCAAGGCACGCTGAGCAAATACTCCTGGGACCTTACCGCCGCCGCCGCTCAGGGCCGCTTTGATGCGTTTACCGAGCGACGCGAAGAGACAAGCCAGGCGATTCAGGTCCTTTCCAACTCTCAGAAAAACAATCCCGTTATCCTGACTGATTCCCAGGCCGTTCGCGACCTGGTTACTTCCTCAGTAGCTCGCCGCATCGCCACTGGCGACGTACCCGAAGCACTCTATGGCAAACGTTTGCTCAAGCTGAACCTCGATCTGTTATTTCACGACTCGGCAAACGCTGCTGAACTAATCAAGACGCTCTCTGCAATTCTTTCCGAAGCCTCCCAGTCTGATTCGAAGACCATCCTTCTGGTCGATCCGATTCAAGCGTTGGTTGGTTCGTCAGCTGCATTCGACGGCGCTGCTTCCGCATTGTTGCGAGAGGCGATCATTAAGGGCGACGTGCAATGCCTGGGCGCATCGACCGAAATCATTTTTCAGGAGAACCTCGCCAGCGACCAATCTCTGGCAGCCCTGTTTACCGGCATCGAAATACGGGACGCTGCGAATGCAGGCGACCAAAGCAGCGACGATAAGAAGGCCGGCAATTCAGTTAAGACGTCCGGTGAAGAGTTCGTCGGCGACAACGTTTCGAGCGACCTACGGGAACTAATCGACAGCCGCAACGCGCCTTCCCGGGTGAAAGCGATTCTGCAAGTTGACGACACCAACAGCAAAGCGTTGCGCGCTCAACTGTCAGCCTACGGCGTTAATGTTGAGGCGCAGATGCCGCAGTTCGGCGCTTTGGCGGTGGACGTTCCGACGCAGGCAATTGAGAAACTTGCGGCCAACAAGACTACCAACTATCTGTCACTTGACCGACCGCTTGCGGGTCTCGGCCACGTAGAAGAGACCACCGGTGATACAGTGATGCTGAGCCAACCCGGGAACGCCTCCCTGGATGGCAGCCGCATTGGTGTCGCCGTCCTGGATTCGGGCATTTCGTCCAAGCACAAATCGCTCGCGGGCCGTGTCGTTTACAGCAAAGACTTCACCGGCGAAGGCACTACCGAAGATCCCTACGGCCATGGAACCTTTGTGGCCGGAATGATCGCGTCCGAACGCGGTTCCTACGGCGGCATTGCGACTGGCGCCAATCTGATCAATTTCCGCGTCCTCGATTCGAACGGCACGGGAAGACTCTCGACCCTTCTCAGCGCGCTGGACGCCGTGATGGCCAATCGCAATAAGTACAACATCCGCGTCGTCAACCTCAGCTTGGGAACAGCCGCAGTCGATTCTTACCAGAACGATGCCTTGTGTCGTGCGGTGCGCCGCCTGGTTGATGCCGGCATCGTAGTGCTAGCCGCGGCCGGAAACGATGGCAAAGACGCGTCGCATCCGAAGATTTACGGGCGGATTCACTCTCCCGGCAACGAACCCTCGGCAATCACGGTTGGCGCCGCCAACACGTTCGCCAGCGATGCCCGCGGTGATGACGGTGTCACAAGCTACAGTTCACGCGGACCGACTCGCAGCTACTGGACCGATCCGAAGGGCATCAAGCATTACGACAACTTGATCAAGCCTGACCTCGTTGCTCCCGGCAACAAGATCATCGGCGCCGCAGCTCCAAATAATCAACTTATTCAATTGCACCCGGAATTAGTAGTTGGCGACAAAGGCACCGACAACGGCAAAGGCTACATGTGCCTGAGCGGAACCTCCGTTTCAACGCCCATTGTTGCCGGCGCCGTGGCCGTGTTGTTGGAAGCAAATCCTCGCCTGACGCCAAACATGATCAAGATGATCCTGATGTACACGGCTCAGTCGCTGGCCAACTTCAGCATGCTCGAACAGGGTGCGGGCGAACTGAACATCGAAGGCGCCGTTCGACTGGCCAAGCTGGTCCGGTCAGACTTGTCTTCGAATACCAACGTCGGCGCGCCTCTCCTGACTGCGAACGCTCCGATTCCGCAGACAACGATCGCCGGGCAAACATTTCAGTGGTCGCAGGGCGTACTGTTCAATTACAACTGGGCCCATGGAACAGAGCTGATCACCAAATACCAGGCTGTCCATGGTCTGGGTGTATTGTTGGGCGATGGTGTGATCATGGCCGATGCCCGTGGCGTGCTTGTCGCAGACGCTCGGGGTGTATTGGTCGCTGATGCCCGAGGCGTACTTGTCGCTGATGCCCGACAACTCTCCGGCGGGGTTTTACTCGGCGATAACATCTTGATTAGTACCGGCATCACCATGAGCGACGGCATTCTGCTGCTGAGCTGTGGATCCTTGATCGGTAACGGCACCGTGATTAGCGACGGCACCGTGATTAGCGACGGCACCGTGATCAGTGACGGCACTGTGATCAGTGACGGCACTGTGATTAGCGACGGCACCGTGATTAGCGACTAACCCTTCCGGGGAGACAAAACTGGTTGCATGGATCTTGAATAGGACCTCGCTTCGCTCGCAATCTCTGCTGACTCACCCAACCCCTAACCTGCTCGATTAGTTCATCCGTTCGCTACTTGGCCGGGATTTATCTCCCGGCCTTTTTTCTCGCTATTGACTGACGGTTGCGCCAGTTCTAACTCACAACCTGGCCGATCTACTCAGGCCAGGGCAGAGCAGACGTTGGCCCGTTGCCGGTACGAAATCGACCCCAATCCCAACGTGTGTTATTTTCACAGCGTAGCGACTCGAACCAAGAACCGGCTGTCGTGGTACATAAGATGAAAAGTGCAGCCGATTCGAACTCTATTACTGTGCAAGTCTCATTAGGTCGCTCGTGGCGAAAGCAACGGCAGACGCGCGCTGAACAGAGGAACCTTGGCGTTGACTAAGAATGGTTCATACTCTGACGAAACTGTTGTCGATCTGGCCCGTGCTCGCATAAGATTGCGCTCGCCAGCCTCTACAACCTCGCCCGCATCACACACAAACGAGCTGGAAGAGATTAATCTACTTCTGGATAAGGGCCATTCGGTCGAAGCCAGAACCCGCCTCGCTTCCCTGATAACAGCAGCACGCAATGATCCCGCCTTGCTGGCTGGAGCCCGGCTTGCGCTCTCGCTCGCCTTCGAAATGCATGGTGACCATCACGAGTCGTTACAAGCGGTCGCAATGTACGAGGGAGAAGAGTATCGAGCAAACCTGGACCCTTTGCTTTCATTAAAGCTGCGAGTGCAAACCAGCCTCGCTTACAACTACTCAGGCGATCACCCAAAAGCGATAACGCTCTTGAAAACGGCGCTGCGCGACCTGGAGGAGCAGGGAGCGAGCCTGGACTTTGGAGCAGTTTATGCAGCTCTGGCGCGAGTCTATCGCAGTATTAACGAGTATGCGATTGCCCGCGACTACTCGCAGCGAGCGTTGGAGAGTTATCGGCAAAGTGGCGATTGGCGAGGTTTGGCGGAAGCTTACTTCGGAATCGCGGTTGCAGATCACGCGGAAGGCGAAAACGAATCGGCGATCGAAAACTTCGAGCAGGCGCTGAAGCTGATTGGAGATCATCCGGCCACGTTTCTCCTGGGTAAGATCTATTCAAACATGGCGAGTGCCTGCCGTTGGCTGAAGCGTCCTCAGGAAGGCATCCGTTACCTCGAGAAAGCGATCGGCTATTACGAGCGCACGGAACACAAGAACCTTGCGGCCGACGCTCACAACAACCTTGGGGTCAACCTGATTCTCGTCGGCCAATGGGACCGTGCTCACGAAGCATTCGAACGTGCGCTGGCGCTGGCCGGTGAGGTGGACGAGAAAGCTGATAGGGTATCGATGTTTCTGGATTCGCTGGGCGAGTTGTGCATGCTCAGGGGCGATCTCGATGAGGCCAGGAGCTATCTTGAGCGGGCCGTGGCGATGGCCACTGAAAAAGGGAACAAGTGGTATGCCTGCCAGGCCTGGCGCACTTTAGCACGCTGCCACATTGCGATGAATGCGAACGACAGAGCTCTGTCCGCGGCCAAAGAAGCGCTCGACCTCGCCGAAAGGATCGGGAACCGTCAAGCGACGTGCGAATCGGAACTGCTGTTCGCTGAAGGCTACCTGGACAGTGGGAATCTCGATTCCTGTGCCTCAACTTTGCAGAAGGTAGCCGAACAGACGTCGGAATCAGCCTCCGACATGGTGCTGGCTGGTGAGACGCAACGGCTTCGCGGCTTGCTGGCACTGGCGCGATCCGACGCGTCTTCGGCCGCGCAGCACTTCGGCCGCTGTGTGTCGATCTTTGACTTGCTTGGCGACCGGTATCGGAGCGCCCGTTCGCATCATGACCTTGGTCGTGCTTATATCCTGGCGCAGCCAGAGCATGCCGCGGAGCATCTGTCCCGAGCAGTTAATGTCTTTCGCGAACTGGGAGCGCGTCTGGATCTTGCCGCAGCCGAAGCGGCATTGGCTGCGCACAATCAAACGGCGCCGCAACAGCAACGGCAGCGAGAGGCAGTAATCCAATTAGTTACACTGCGACTTGCCGAGGCCGTCGCTTCACGCGCTTTACTACTGCGTGAACTGGCCGCTGTAATCCGTCAGGAAACCCAGGCACGACGTGTCGTGATTCTCGAACCTGACGAAGAACAGCGAACCCGCGTTGTCATCGCTCAGGGTTGCGACAGTGCCGAGGCAACGGCAATCGCGGACGAGTTTTCGTCGCTCGAAACCGATATCGCCCGCGAACGTTTTGCCAAAAAGCACGACGCCGCCCTTATCGCGCTGCGCTCAAGCAATGCCCTGCCCGCCACACTCTTGATTTCGCCGCGCGATGCCGCGCAGCTTCCCGCGGGACTTACGCTTGATCCCCTGCTACGCGTTGTTGAACTCGGAATGGACGTTTGCGCTTTGCGGGCGCGGGCCCCGGCCAGTCAAAGTACGCAAGCGGATGGGGGAATTGCCGGATCAAGTTTGATGCCGGGCTTCATTCATTCCAGTCCGGCAATGACCCGACTAGTCGAAGAAGTACACAAGATCCGATCGTCGGACGTCACCGTACTGGTGACGGGCGAATCGGGCACCGGCAAAGAACTCGTTGCCCGGGCAATCCATGCCCTCTCCTCGCGGCGGCAAAAGATCTTCGTGCCGTTTAACTGCACGGCAGTGCCGAAGGAACTCTCGGAAGGATATCTCTTCGGCCATGTGCGTGGCGCGTTTACCGGCGCCGTTTCCAACTCACCGGGTGTAATTCGCACAGCCGCCGGCGGAACTCTCTTCATCGACGAGGTGGGCGACTTGCCGCTCGACCTACAGCCGAAGCTATTACGCTTTTTGCAGGAAGGCGAGATACAGCCGCTGGGTGAACGTCAACCAATTCAGGTTGATGTTCGAATCATCGCAGCTACCAATACGGACCTTGAAACGATGGTGGAGCAGGGCCGCTTTCGCGAAGATCTATACTATCGATTAAATGTGATAAGACTAAGGGTCCCGCCGCTGAGAGAGCGGCGTTCTGAGGTACCTTCCATCGTTAACTATTACATTAATCATTACTCGGCAAAGTTTGGCCGACACAATATTCAGATCACGCCCCAGGCGATAGATCTTTTGATGGTTGCTGACTGGCCCGGCAACGTGCGCGAGCTTTGCAACGAAATTCAGCGTGTGGTCGCACGCACGGAAAACGACACCTGGATCACGCCCGAAGAACTCTCACCCGAGCTGCGGCGGGTGGGTGTGCCGGCGACGCCCCCGGCCAGCGTGGCAGTGCTCGGCACCACGAACTCTGGCCGCTCAGAGATCGTGCCCCTGGAAAACGTGACTCTGGCGGATGCGCTTTCCGAAGTCGAGCGCCGTATGATTAGCGAGGCGCTACGCAAGCACAAGGGCAACATTTCCCGCGCCGCTCGCGAACTCGGCCTCACTCGCCGCGGTCTTTACCTCAAGCTCGAGCGTTACCAGATGAACCCCAGCGCCGCAAACGGAACCACCAACCTCTGAGCGGGTTCTCCTTCCCAAAGAAGCGATCGCCAGCAGCCCTCCTTCATCATGCAATTCTCCAACAATAGTATGGTAATTCGCTAGTGATGAATGTTGACGGGCGACCCCTGTGCTAACTTCTGCGTCGTAACGTTACTCTCCTTTTAAGTTAAGGCCCTCAAATTTTCAATCACATTATAGAGCCGGTGTCATAGGGAAATTGGAGGTTGTTCTAATGAATAAAATCAGAATCTGGCCACACGGCGTATTGATAGTGCTTGGGTTCGCGGCGATAGCGGCAATAGGCGCAGCCTTGTGGGTAAGGTATGAACGCACTGCGGAGGCAAAGAATCTACCGAACGCCGCGCGCATCGACCGCGTCCACGGCCAAGTCGGCATAAATCACAGTCTGGATAGTAACGCGTCCAACGATTGGATCGAGGCAACGCAAAATACGCCGATCTCAATGGGTGACCGCGTCTATACGCGGGACAATTCGGGCGCGGAAATAGCATTCACTGGACGCAACTTTGCCACGCTCGACCCTAATACGTCGCTCGATGTTCTGGACCTCTCAAATCAGCGAACTCAAATTGCGCTCCGAAACGGAGCAGGTCTATTCGATGTCGGATCGCTTGGTTCCGGTAATCTCTTTGAGGTTGCGACGCCGTGCGGGGCAGTTGATCTTCAGGAAGCCGGGGTTTATCGAGTGGCGATTGAAGACAGTGGGAACGCGTCGATCACGGCCCTGAGCGGGCACGCTCAATTGATCGGACGGGGTGGCAGCGGAGTCATCCAGAAGGGCGAAACGATGAGCATCCCGTGCCAGGGTGGTTCGGGCGTGTTATCGCGGGTAGATGCGGGACAGGCTGGGATGTTGCTCGATAACTACTATCGCGCTCGCTATCCCCGCAGGTACGACGGGCGCTATCACAACTATTACACCTACCTCGACGATCCCTACTACTACGATCCCTATCGCCAGTATCCCAGCTACAACTACGTGTCAGAGTACGTACCGGGGATCGACGATCTGGATTATTACGGCGACTGGCAATACGTCAGCGACTATGGCTATGGCTGGCACCCGCGCGTCGATAACGGCTGGGCGCCTTATCAGTCTGGTTACTGGACAATGGGTTACCCGTACGGTTTGACCTGGGTCTCGAACGAGCCCTGGGGTTATGCGCCCTATCACTATGGCCGTTGGGCGTATTCGGGAGATCAATGGTTCTGGATCCCGGAAGGCACGCAGACCTATCCGATATACGCGCCGGCGCTCGTTGCGTTTCTTCCCTTTGACCAATCGAGTGTGGCGTGGGTGGCCCTGGGCCCGAGCGACCCGTACTGGTCCTGGTACTACGATCAAAGTTGGCAGCCGGTTTACTACTCTCAGCCCACGGTGATCGAGCGCATCGTCAACATCAATGTGCCGGGTGCTGTCACAGTTGTGCCGGTGCAGGACTTTACGCGAGTTATCGATCCTGCGGTTGTCATGCGGGTTGATCCGCAGACATTCACGCGGGTGCGGCCCGTGCTCGATCCATTTACAGTCGATCCTTTGCGACGCGCGGCATTTCAAACGCGTCAAGCGCGCCAGAGGCTTGACGTACCTCAGGCAGTCACTCAAAGAATAGTCAACACTTCGGTAATAACCAGCACCAACCCGTCTGCGCCTCCATTCAGGCGAGATCTGGCTCAGACTCTGAGAGTCCAATCGCTGCCCGACCGGGTCCGGAATCAGAAGATTCAGGTCAGAGATGAACGCGCCTCAACTGCTAAAAACCAACAGGGCGAGTCCGCGCCGGGGGCAAGCCAACAGCAGAACCTTGCGGCGGAGCAGGCCAGAGAGCGACAGATTGCGAATCTGTCGAGACAAGCGGCTCGCGGTGATAGAAACGCGCGGCAGCAGATGCACGACCTGCGCCGGCAGGAGGTTGAGCAGCAGCGCGCAGATCGCATCAGCGCTCAACAGGCGCAGGGCGAACGCGTGCGCCAACAGATGCAGCAGCAACAAGGTCAACGAGATGCCTTGCGTCAACAACAGCAAGTGCAGAGAGAGGCTGCGCGGCAGCAAATGATTACGAACCAGCAACAAAGGCACGCGGCGACGCAGCAACAAATTCAAACTCAGCGTGAGCAGCGGCGACAGATGCAGATGCCACGTGCCCAACCGCCAGAGGTGCGGCACTCCGAGCGACAGCAGGCGATCAGACCGCCGGCGGCACCCGGGCAACAGCAAGAGCGCAGGCAGCCCCAGTATCGGGCTCCGCAAGGCCAGCCGCGAGTAATGTCGCCGCCGGCTGAGCGGCCACAGCGAGCGCAACCGCAGATGCAAAGAGCGCAACCGCCGATCCGGCAAGCGCCGCCACGCGTCGAGAGGCCGCAGGTGCAGAGGGCGCAAGAGCAACCTCAGAGGGTGCAACAGCAGGCCCAACCGCGTCCACAACCGCAGCAGCAGCAGTCGCAACAGTCGGGAGAGAAGCATAAGAAACCGTGACGAGCGATAGAAAGCAGGAAGGCTGGAGGCAGTGACCGGTCAGTTGTAGCTACCGTTGAATGAAAGGAGAGTTTTGCGTTTTGTGATTTTTTGTGTGACTTAGTGGATCATATTCCAAGGACAAGGAAGATCCACGAAAGCACACGAAGCGGACACGGTTGTGCGACTGACAACCGAATAACCGAACAACTAACCACCTACGTCGCATCGGCTATTTTCTGGTTAGGATCTTGGCTGTGAAGGATCCCTTAATTGATGTTTCACCCGCGCTGAGATCGACGTCGCAGCTCATCGTGTCTCCCGACACCGAATTCACTTTCACTTCGCCGGTCAAAGTGCTGCGGTCGAGCCAAACCTTACTCTCAGTTCCACCTTTGCGCGAAACAATGCCTCCGTCTTCGACCTTAATAAACTTGTCCGCCTTGGCTGAATAGGTACCGGCTTTGAGCGGCGTCGTCGCGTTGCCGCCCTGTTCGCCAACCAGGCTGAAGACTACGCGCAAGCGATCGTCCGAAGTAAGCGGTTTATCCAACGTCATCGAAAAGTTGGCCGCATCGAGATCGTAGTTAGCCGCATAGATACGATAGCTGGGTGCGGTAGTGATCTTGCCCATAGCGTCGGTAAAGCTCTTGGTTACGGCGAACGCGTAAGCCGACTTAATAGCCAAATCCTTCTCACCGGTGGCCGCTGATTTGATCTGCAGACCGTTGCCGCCCGCGCCGTTACTGCAAGCTGATAGGAACACACAGGCAAGCGCAATCAGGGACAAGGTGAAAGTGATTCTCCGGGACACCAGCCCGACCGCCAGAGAGGGCTCAATCAATCGCCAGTTGGAAGTGAATGGCCTGCTATTACCTTGGTCGGTTCGATCTTGGGGCATGTCTGGTCTCCTCTTAAAAACAGTAAGTTAAGAACAAAGAGCGGCGGGTTCATTCGAGCAGTGGCTTTTTACGGGAAAACACGCGGCGAGTCAATGCGCAGTACGTCGGAGCCTGCTGACCGAAAACGAAAGGAATGAGGCACTCTACGGCAATTTCAGTGGCGCAGGGTCTCTGAGGCTAAGACCCGATCAAAGGCAACAAGAACAGTCTCATGCCGGAAGGCGACGCCGGCGCAGAGTGGCGAGCATATTTAAGTCCTCGGCGCCACGTAACTTCGGCGCGCTTTCACGACCAGCTTTCCTTGTTTTTGCAAGCCCGGCGCCATGTCGATCTTCAGCTTGCGCGTGGTCCCGTCGCGCTTCTTATTTGAAGAAACAAACGCCAGATTGTAGCGGCTACGCAGATGATTCATCAGCGTTTCAAAAGTCGTGTTTAGATTCTCAGGCTTGTCGCGTAGCAACTCGCCGCCGGTTTCGTTCGCCAGGGTTTGGATGTCGAGGTATGGTGCGCCGCCAATTCGTCCCACCCGCGTGGCCCAAATCATGATCCCATTCTCGAGTGCCTGATCATCGGTCCTCGGGATGATGCCGCATACCACGCTGCCCGATTCATAAATCGCCTGCGACGCAGCCTTGCCCGATGGTCCACCAGCGCAATCAAAGTTCCGGGTGACGCCGGTGATCGCAATCACCACCCGACGGCCGGTAGGGTTGCTCGCCTTAACCATGTAATCGGCGGCGTCGGCGAATAATTTGTTAAGACAGTGATCGGCCTGCTCATCATGCTCTGGCACCTGATTGAGGGCATCCTCGATCAACCCGCGGTCGCGCGTGAAGCCCTGTAACAGACGCGTCGTGTCGTGATAGGTCATTACGGCAACTTCATCCGACGACTTCAAACGCGCAATTGCGTCGCTGGCGGCGCGATGTACCTGCTCGCCGAATGGATCGAGACAGCCGCCGCGATCAATCAGCAGTAAGACCGAGAGCGGCAGGCTGTCCTGACTAAAGTGAGAAATGGTTTGCTTCGTGCCGTCTTCGTAAAGAGTAAAGTCTTCTTTCTTCAGGCCGCCGACTATGCGCGCGGTGTCTTTCTGCAAAACCAGCGCATCGACAGTAACCAGATCGACATCGACTTTAACTACTTCTTCGGGGAGCGCGGGCATCCTGCCCGCATTGTTTGAGGTTTCCGTTTGCGCAGACGCGCTGTTTATGTTGACTCGCCTTTCTCGGGTTTGCGAAGTGACTAACGAACGGGAAGAGATAGAGACGAGTGAAAGAAATACTGAAATTGACACTAAGGAGAGAAACATTAGAGTCGGGTTTCGATGTTTCATGTGCACCTCCCAGCAAGAGTCTGCAAAGAGTTGAGACTCGGAAAGGGTTGGGAAGAGACTTTGGATGGCGAGTAGATGCACTGCTAAGGGCAAACGCTTGCTGCCTTTTGCCGAGTGCCTACTGCCCACTGCTTTTCGCGGGGAGAGAGTGCTTTGCTGACTGATCTTACGCCGCGCGCGCCGCGCTGGTTTCAGGCAATAATACCGAATCCAAACAACGAT
>WNFJ01456165.1_pt1 | contig 21567 bp, 18 predicted proteins | sample 5400461 | NCBI WGS metagenome assembly WNFJ01 (sample SAMN13153349, study PRJNA577476) | soil metagenome | isolation source: 115 cm saprolite on Douglas fir-dominated hillslope | place: USA:California | collected 2013-09-17
CCAAGGCATCGAAAGCCCACAGGCTTCTTCGGCGAGGAGTGCTCTTAGCATGCCCAGTCGCCGGCCGACTTACTTTTTCAGCAACGTCTGAAGCCTGTACCACCCTTATTCGGCGGGTTCGCTGTCGCGCGGGCGGCCTTTTTTCATGCGCTTCAGCAGGTGATCCATTTTGCCGCCCAGCTCGGTTGCGACATCGGGCTCGAAGTGCAACTCGGGGATGCGATACACATCCAAGCGCTGGGCGAGTTCGCGGCGGAGGAAATTGCGAGCGTGTTCGAGCGCCGCGAGCGTCTGCTCGGGATCCGAATCGGCGGCGACGCGAACGCGCACGAATGCGTGGCGCTTGTCGGGCGAGACCTGGACCTCGGTAACCGTGGCGGAACCGACGCGCGGGTCCGCGAGCTCGTATCCGATCATCTCGGACAGCTCTTCGCGGAGCGTTTCAGCGATGCGTTCGGCGCGATGGTCCATGTCCTCATTCAATCCATTCCAGCGTTGTGCCGACCAGACTTGCGCCCAGCATGGCGGAAGCTTCGCGCTCCACGAGCTGCAAGACTTGTTCGGCGCGGGCGTGATCGCTGGAGACGGTGACGGCGGAAACCAGGGAACGCTGCCAGAGATCCTGGTAATCGATCTCGGCTACGGCGACGTTGAAGCGGCTGCGGAGCCGATCCTTCAGTCCTTTGACGGTGTGGCGCTTGTCTTTGAGCGAGTGGGCCTCGGAGAGCTGGAGTTCCAAGGTCAGGATGCCAACAGTGGGCATGGGTTTTGCGCTCCCTGCCGGTAGCGGCTCGGTTAGGCCTTAAGCCAAGGCCTCCGCGGCTACGCGCTCGGTGGCGAAAGCCTCGATGATGTCTCCCGGCTTGATGTCGCCGAAATTCCTTATGGTCATGCCGCACTCGAATCCGTTCTTGACTTCGCTGGCGTCGTTCTTGAATCGCCGCAGCGACTCGACCTTGCCGGTGAAGACCACGACGTTGTCGCGCAGTATGCGGACCTCGTTGTCGCGCTTGATGAAGCCGTCGATCACCATGCAGCCGGCGACATTGCCAACCTTGCTGATGCGGAACACCTCGCGAACCTCGGCGCGGCCCTGGTAGACCTCCTTGAACACCGGTTCGAGCATGCCGGTCATGGCGCGCTTCAGCTCGTCCGCCAGCTCATAAATGATGGTGTGCAGGCGGATGTCCACTTTTTCCTGTTCGGCGAGGACCGTGGCGTTCTTCTCGGGCCGGACGCTGAAGCCGACGATGATGGCATTGGAAGCCGATGCGAGCAGGACGTCGGTCTCGTTGATGGCGCCGACGCCGGCGTGCAGCACGCGCATCCGGACCTTGTCTGTGGAAAGCTTCTGCATCATGTCGGAGAGCACTTCGGCGGTTCCGCCCACATCGGTCTTCAGGATGATGTTCAGTTCCTTGACTTCGCCTTCCTTCAACTGTTCGTGCAACTGCTCCAGAGTGACGCGGCCGCTCTTGGCCATGGCGGCGTCGCGCGCCTTGGATTCCCTGTAGATGACGATCTGCTTGGCTTTGGCGGTGTCGGTGACGACCTGGAATGTGTCGCCGACATCGGGCAGAGAATCGAGGCCCAGGACCTCGGCGGGCATGGAGGGTTCGGCATCGCGGATGGGCTGGCCATGATCGTCGAACATCGCGCGCACCTTACCGAACACCGAACCGCAGATGAAGAAGTCGCCGACGTGCAACGTTCCGTTGCGGACAATCACCGTGGCGACGGGGCCGCGGCCGCGATCAAGCTGGGCTTCGAGCACGGTGCCGACGGCCGGACGTTCGGGGTTGGCCTTGTACTCGTGCATTTCCGACACCAGCAGGATCATTTCGAGCAGGAGATCGAGATTGGTTTTGGCCTTGGCGGAGACCGGAACCGTTACGGTGTCGCCGCCCCAATCCTCGGCCAGAAGTCCGCGATCAGCGAGCTGTTGTTTGATCCGCTCCGGCTGCGCATCGGGTTTATCGATTTTGTTGATGGCGACGATGATGGGCACGCCGGCGGCCTTGGCGTGATCGATGGCTTCCAGCGTCTGCGGCATCACGCCATCGTCGGCGGCTACGACCAGAACGACGATGTCGGTGACTTTGGCGCCGCGGGCACGCATACGGGTGAATGCTTCGTGGCCGGGTGTATCGATGAAGACGATCTTGTTGCCGTTCTTCTCGATGTAGTAAGCGCCGATGTGTTGGGTGATGCCGCCGGCCTCGCGGTCGGCTACGTGGGTGGAACGGATGGCATCCAGCAGCGACGTCTTGCCGTGATCGACGTGGCCCATGATGGTGACCACGGGCGCGCGCCTTACACGATCCGCCGATTCCTCGGCGAGCTCGATCTCCTGCGTGCTTTCCTCTTCGAAGCTGACCTTGTTGGTGGAGGCTCCAAAGTCGCGCGCGAGATCCTCGGCCATCTTGACATCGAGGTTCTGATTGATGGTGGCGAAGATTTTCTTCTCGACCAGTTTCTTGATCACCAGATTGGCCTTGATGCCGAGCTTCTCGGAAAGCTCCTTGACGGTGATGCCTTCCGAGATGGTGATCTCGCGATCGATGGGCGGCGGTTCGGCGGGCTGCTCGCGCCGCGTCACCGGCATTTTGAGCCGGCCTTCTTCCTGTTCCTGATCGCGATGGCGGTCGCGTCCCGGCCGGGCTTGATGGCGGCGTTGTTGTTCGGTGGTTGGCAGCGCAACCGGCTCGGCGCGCAACGGTGAAGTAGGATGCAGGTTTCTCCGCGCGCGGAGTCCGGGAGCGCCAGTGCCTGGGCCAGGAACGCCGGGGCCGCGCATGACCGGCTGCCCGGGGCGGATCGGTCCGCGATAGATCGGCTGTCCGGGGACGGGCGTGGAACTTCGCGTCGGCATGCCGGGGCGCGGCGCCTGCGTTTGGGTCTGCTGGAGACGCGCCACCATGTCGGGACGCGGTGGAACCACGGGGCGCGCGGCGGGTTGACCGGCGAGATTGGGACGCGTCGTAGTTCGCAAAGGCATGGACGGCGCGGTTCCGGGAGTGGTCTCGGCCGGGGGCGCGGCGGTGCGCGCCGACGGTGAAATCGTGGGAGGCGCGGGGGTGATGGATGATCCGGGCAACGGCTGCCGGGGTCCGGTAAGAATCTGGCCGGGGCGCGGCGCGGGCGGCGTCGGCTTGGCCGGGATTGCGCCCGTGCGCAACGGCGGATGCAGGGGCGCGGTACCGCCCGCTGCCAAGGGCGGACGGAGCGGCGCGGGCTTGGCGCGCGACCCTTCGTCGCCGGCTATCGGGAGCGCCCCATTCTCGGATACAGCAGCGGGCGCTTCGCTGGCGGGTGCGGGAGCGCCTTTGGCGGCCACGGTGAGTTGTTCGCGCACCGCTTCCGGCGCCGGCGTCTCAGTTTCTTCCGGCTCCGCTACGGCCACGGCAGGCGCCTCTGGCTTCGCCGCGGGTTCTTCGACACCTTGAACACGCTTCCGGACCAAATCAGCAACGGCGTCGTCAATCGAGCTGGAGTGCGTCTTCTTCTCGGCGACGCCGACTTCCGGCAACATCTCGACGATTACGTGAGACGGGACCTCGAGTTGCCGGGCCAGCTCATTGATGCGAATTTTGCTCATAATTCAAACGGCAACGCTCTTGTAACGCGGCGCTTAGCTGACTTCCTCCGAGTTCTTTATGGTATCAGATTCTTTTTTCGGAGCTTCGGAATCCGCCACCGCGATTGCGGCGGCTTCTCCGGGCTCCAGTTTCTGCTCTACGCCCGCCACGTCCACGGGTTCGGCGGAAGATTGCTCGGCGATTGGCTCGGCTGAGTCCTCGGGACCGCTTGCTGACGCGCGCGGCTCGGTTTCGGTTGCTGACGCGAGTGGCTCGGTTTCGCTGGCTGACGCGAGTGGCTCGGTTTCGCTGGCTGACGCGAGTGGCTCGGTTTGATCCTCGACGACAGGTTCGGCGATCTCGGCGGGCTGTTCGAACTGCGCGTAATAAGCGTTGACGGCGACGAGAATGGTCTGGACAATGGCAGGTTCGATGCCGGGGATCGCCTCCAGCTCTTCGGGCGTCATGGAGCCGAGCTTTTCCACCGTGCCGACGCCGGCTTCCAGCAACTTTTCGACGATGCTCTCTTCCAGGCCGTGGTCCACGAGGACCGAGACTGGCGCGCCGGCCGGCACCAAGGCCGCCATGGCGGTCTCCACTTCCTGGCGCTTTTCTTCTTCGCTCTTGATGTCGACTTTCCAGCCCAGAAGTTTCGCCGCCAGCCGCACATTCTGGCCCTTCTTGCCGATGGCGAGCGAGAGCTGCGTATCGTCGACGATCACTTCCATGTGTTTTTCGTTCGGGTCGATGATGGAGACGCGGCTGATTTTGGCGGGGCTCAAGGAGTGCGTGGCGAATACGATGGGGTCTTCCGAGAATTCGATGATATCGATCTTCTCGCCGCGCAACTCGCGGATGATGGACTGCACGCGCATGCCCTTCATGCCGACGCAGGCGCCCACGCTGTCGACGTCGCGGTCGCGGCTGATGACGGCGATCTTGGTTCGCTCGCCGGCTTCGCGGGCGCAGCCCCTGATCACCACGGTGTTGTCGTAGATCTCCGGCACCTCCTGCTCGAAGAGGCGCATGACCAGCTCCGGCGCGCCGCGCGAGACGATGACGCCCGCATTCTTGCCGGCCTTTTCGACGCTGCGGATGATGCAGCGCACGCGATCGCCGACGCTGAAGTTCTCGAGCTTGCTTTGTTCCTTCTTGGGCAGGCGCGCCTCGGTCTTGCCGAGATCCACCACCAGATCCATGCCCTCGATGCGCTTGACGCTGCAGTTGACCAGTTCGCCCACACGTCCCGAGTACTCCGAATAGATGGTTTCGCGCTCGGCCTCGCGAACTTTTTGAAGAATCACTTGCTTGGCGGTCTGGGCCGAAATGCGACCCAAGGCTTCGGTCGGCTTCTGGAAGCGAAGTTCGGATTCCAGTTGAGCGGCCGGATCGATGCGCTGGGCCTCTTCGAGCGAGATTTCCTTGGTCGGATCCTGAACGGACTCGACGACTTTCTTGACTCCGAAGATTTCGAGCGCGCCTGCATCGTTGAAAGCGGCGACCAGGTCTTCGGTGGTGTGGAAGTGCTTGCGAGCCGCCACGAGCATGGCGTCCTTGACCGCGTCGATGACAATCTGCGGGTCGATGCCCTTTTCTTTACTTAAGATCTCGATGGACTGATAGATGGTTCCCACTGTGTCCTCTTCACAAACTGTCCGGGGTTATTTACCACTCAAACTTCAGGTTGGCTTTTTCGACCTGCGCAAGCGGGAAATGGATGACCTTTCCGGCGCTCGGTTCCAGAGCGACGATCCCTTCCGAAAAACCGGCGAGCTTGCCTTCCCAACGGCGCTGGTTTTCGACTGGCTCCCGCAATACGATTCTTGCTTTTTGCCCCACAAACCTCTCGAAGTCTGTTTCCCTGCTTAACTTGCGCTCCAGGCCAGGAGAGCTGACCTCGAGCGTATAACTGTCGCCAGGTATGACGTCTTCGACATCCAGGATGGTTCCCACCTGCTGCGACATGAATTCGCAGTCGGCGTGCGAGACCCCCTGCGGCCGGTCGATGAAAATACGCAAGACGCGGCCCCGGCCCGCGCCCAGGAGCTGAACGTCGACGATCTCGATGCCTTCCGGGCCGCCGGCGCGCTGGGCGATTTCGGTGATTTTAGCGATGGTTGCTTCCTTGCCGATCTCAGACATTCGTTTATTGCAATAAAAAAGTGGGCTTTCGCCCACTGGTGCTGTTCGACACTTTCATTATACAACAGGGGGTGGGTAGTGGGAGGTAGGAGGTGGGCCCGAGCCAACGTTTCTCGTTTCTCGTTTCTTGTTTCTCGTTCGGGCGGCGGGGCGTCTGCCAGGTACGTCCAAGAGGTGGTTTATCTCGCCGCACGTGACGATCCCGGCGGCCTGGTCGCGATCGAAATCCTGCGCGACGCGTGGCTATCGTCCGCGCGGCGCGAACGTTTCCCGACCAAACAGAGGACGCTCGCACAGCTCGATCATCCGTCGATTGCGCGGCTCTACGATGCCGACACCCAACCTGCCCCTACACTACGGAATACAGCTCGGCGTTAGCTGGCCGGAATTGTATTGATCGAGCACGGCTCCGCCCTGTGTCATGGACTGGCCAGTGGCGCTGCTCGGGCTGACGCTATAGGGCAGCTTGCCGGAGAATCCGCTCAGAAGAACGTCCGCTGTGATGATCGTGGCTCTTACGGGAGTCGGATCCGACCCGTTGGCGATGTTGAGCTTGGCGGCGATCAGTTGGACGGCCAGGCTCTGGCTGGCATCACCCTGGCCCGGCGCTCCGAGGATCTGTAACAGTTCCGCCTGGCTGTAGGTCTGGCTGCCGAGTATCAGGGAAGACACGGGCCAGGCGTTCGAGTGGTTTTTCCAGAAGCCTTGGCCTTGCGGGCATTTCGCCGGCTGCCAAGTCTCCTGAACGATATTGGACAGGAGTGTTCCAATCCGGGCCTGGATCGAGTCGGTGCCCAAACCGCCCTTGCCTGTATAACTGAACGTGGCGTGTCCATTCACATCCGCGATGCCGCCACCCACCATTCCGGCGTTGGGACCGGAAAGGATGTCGAATTTAACAATGGTGTTGGAAACGGGTGCCGCACTTGCGTCGGTCGCCGTGGCCGTCACGGTGTGCGTGGAGCCCACCGGGTCCGCGCCGGTCGCGGGCGCGAGAGCGAGATTCGTTGCGGGCGGCGGAATGACCGGCTGAGGGCCGACCGCCGAGATGCCTGTAATCGGATTGCCGTTGACGTCGGTGAAGATGTTCGCAGCGGGTTTGAGCGTGTCGACGAAGTCTACCTTGCCAGTGCCGATGGTGTCGCCGCGCGTCTCGGACACGCCCGAGGCAACCACATCGAACATCACAGTGAAACTCTTCCCCGCGCCGACGGTGAAGAAGCCGGTGGACATCGGCGTTGTGAAAAACTGATCGAAAACCGGGATCGGACATTCTGGGAAACACGTGTTTCCTAAGATAACGATCCTACCAGGGTCGATCTGGGCGCTACCAAGAATTGCTGCGACATTCTGGAAAACCGCGCCGGGATCGATAGCCGTCGAAGCCGGGTAACCGCCCATGAGAAATTGACCGCCCCCGCTGGGGCCCGTGGCGCCGGCGTTGAACGCGGCATTAAACTTGTCGGTATCGAAGACATGGATCGCCGCGCCGGCTCGAAGAATGCCGTTGGGCAGGCAGCTCAAGATGCCGCACGTGTCGTTCAAGAACGCGCCCTCCAGGACCGCGTTCACCCTAAATGTCTGGGGAACGGTAAGGTTGTTGTTGAAGCTCCCGAACGATACTCCGCGTCCGGAGCCAACGCCAAAATCGGAATAGGAGAAGGCGCCGGCGGTGGGGCCGTTGGTGGCGACTGTGTTGCCGTTCAGGACTATGGAAGTGTAGAATCCCTCAGCGAATTGGATACCGAACTCAGAGCCGCCGAACGCCACCGTCTCCGACCCGCCGATGCCGCCCTTGATGGCGTCGACGTTCTCGACAATGACGTTGAAGCAGCATGTAACGAATTGGGTGACGCGGGTGAAGGTTCCGGAGGGGAAGGTGGGGCTGGTGGAGGTCGAGCCGGAGACCCGCATACCGAGCCCAGGGTGTTGCCCGAAAAGGCTGAAGTTCACGTATCGATTATTTCCGTCGTTGTCGAAAGCGTAGTTCGGAAGCGGGTTTGGCGCGCCGCCTGGCATACCTGCCTGAAAGCTCGATCCATTCGCTGGCTCGAACGCCAGCCAGTAGGTTCCAGGGGCGAGAACAGGGTTGAAACTCGAGAAGACCTGCCAAGCGCGAAACGAGGCGCTTAAGCCGTAAGTTTTCGAAAATATACTGGTCCCGGGGACACCGCTGTTGTCGGTGTAGATTCTGACCACCATACTCATGGGGCCGCCTACGCTCATCCAACCCTGGACCGAATCAAGAGTGGCGCCGTTGGGGAGAGTGAACTGTCCCGCCAGATACTGGAAGCTTAACGCGCACGCTGGTTGCGGCGAGCAGGTGGTACTGCCGGTGCCGAACAGGGGCAGACCCGCGCTAGAGCCAGCGCCCGTGTCGACTAATAGCGCCGGTTGGGCGGAGGCGATCGGGGAGAGCAGCGAGGCGGCCAAGCCAAGTCCAACCATGACAGCCTTAAGCTGTCGTGTGATTCTGTGGTCTGTGAGGTTCATGTGCGTTAGTCGCCTTTCTTGAGACGTTGCTGAAGGTACGAAGGCCTGTGCCGCGTCACTTCGCATTGCGCAGACGGATGACAAAAACCGTCATGCAGGTAAGAAAACATGGCCTGGGGTACTGGACTAACCGGATCGGGCCTCCTAGGGGGAAACATGGGAATCACCAATATCAAGCTCGGACGCACATTCGTCCGCGAGCGGAAGTATGTGGAAGCAGAGGGTCACATCCTCAACGGGTATCGGATCCAAGCGGGCCAACCCCTCGATAAAGCATCTTCAGAATGCTCGTGCGGACCTGGTTACGATCTATGAGGCGTTGAATCAACCCGACAAAGCCAGGCGATTTCGGGCAGAGATTACGGGCACGGATGACAAATAGCTTGTTTCACGTTTCTCGTTTCTTGCTGGGCGGCGAAGCGGTAGGATGGTCGAGGATCTATATGAACATCAATGGGAGAGTTGCGCTGGTCACTGGTGGTGCGTCAGGTTTAGGTGCGGCCACGGTGCGGACGATTGTGGCGGCTGGGGGACGCGCTGTCATTTTGGATTTGAACGAGCAGTTGGGGCGGACGCTTGCGGGCGAACTGGGCGATGCGGCGCGCTATGTGCGGGCGGACGTCAGCGATCCGGGCGAAGCCGAGCAGGCGGTGAAGGCCGCTACCGATGCGTTCGGGGCGCTGCACATCTGCGTGAATTGCGCGGGCATCGGCGATCCGCAGAAGATCATCGGCAAAGAGGGGCCGGCGGATCTTGCAAAGTTCACGAAAGTGATCCGGGTGAACCTGATCGGCACGTTCAACGTTGCGCGGCTGGCGGCCTGGGCGATGTCGCGCAATGAGCCCAACGCGGACGGCGAGCGCGGCGTGATCATCAACACGGCGTCGGTTGCGGCGTTCGACGGTCAGATCGGACAGGCGGCTTACTCGGCGTCGAAGGGCGGGATCGTCGGGCTGACGCTGCCGATTGCGCGCGACCTGGCGAGCGTCGGAATTCGCGTGATGACGATCGCGCCGGGTCTGTTCGATACGCCGCTGCTGGCGGCGTTGCCCGAGGATGTCAAGAAGTCGCTGGGCGCGATGGTTCCGTTTCCGAAGCGGCTCGGCAAGCCGGCGGAGTACGCGCTCCTGGCCAAGCAGATCATCGAGAATCCGATGCTGAACGGCGAAGTGATTCGGCTGGACGGGGCGATTCGGATGGCGCCGAGATAGTCTGGAAAGCGTCGATGGATAGCACGCGTTGGGAACGAGTTCAAGAATTGTTCCACCAGGCCGCGGATCGGCCTGCGGTGGAGAGGCGCGCGTTTCTCGAAACGGCCACGGGCGGCGACCAACAGATGGTCGCGACAGTGCTGGGGATGTTGGAGGAAGACTCGGGGGGCGCTTCGCTGCTGGATCATGACGTGGCGCAGGTAGCCAGCCAGATGGTCGGACCGGCGAGCGCCGCCTCGCTGCCCTTTCAGGATTTCGGTCCATACAAACTGCAGGGCGTGCTGGGCGAAGGCGGCATGGGCGTGGTTTACCTGGCGCGGCGTGAAGACCTGGGGAGCCTGGTGGCGATCAAACTGCTGCGCGATGCGTGGCTGTCGCCCGCCCGCCGGGAGCGCTTTGCGAGCGAACAGCGGATGCTGGCGCAGCTCAATCATCCGTCGATCGCGCGGCTTTACGACGCGAACACGCTGGCCGACGGGACTCCCTGGTTTGTCATGGAGTACGTCGATGGGGTTCCGCTCACCGAATACTGCAGCCAGCGCAACTGCTCGATCGAGGAACGGCTGAAACTTTTTCGCGCCGTCTCGGAGGCGGTGGAATACGCGCACGGGCACGCCGTGATCCACCGCGATCTCAAGCCCTCCAACATTTTGGTGAAGCAGGACGGCACGGTGCGATTGCTCGATTTTGGAATCGCGAAGCAACTCGAGGGCTTCGACCGTCCCGTGGACCAGACACGCACGGGTATGCACCTGATGACACCGGCGTATGCCGCGCCGGAACAGATTCGCGGCGAGCGGGCGGGCGTGCACACCGATGTGTACTCGCTGGGAGTGATTCTGTACGAAATGCTGACAGGAAGGCTGCCTTTCGACATTTCGCACAAGAGCGCAGCCGAGGCCGCCGAGATTCTGACGACGCAAGAGCCTGTGAAGCCTTCCGCGCTGGCGCGCCAGACGGGAACGCGCACGGCTTCTTGGACGGACCTGGATGTTTTGTGCCTGACGGCCATGCATAAGGATCCGAAGCGGAGATACCAATCCGCAGCGGCGCTCATTCGAGATGTCGATCATTACCTGAAGCACGAGCCGCTTGAGGCGCGACCCGATTCGGTGGGCTACAAGCTCGGCAAGTTCGTGCGGAGAAACTGGCAAGCAGTGTCGGCTGTCGCCGCGATGCTCTCCGTTGCCGCGATTGCGGCGGCGCTGGCACTGAATCTTTCCAGCAGAACTTCGCCCCTAAAGCCAAGATCGAGAACCATTGCAGTTCTCCCGTTCCGGAACATTGGCTTCGACCATAGCATCGACTTTCTGGGCCTTGCTCTTCCCGATGAGATCGTGCACATGCTCGGTTATGCCCGCTCTCTGTCTGTCCGGCCGCTTGAGGTTTCCAGCAAGTACTCTGAACGGGATGTTGACCCGCAGAGGGCCGGCCGTGAGATGGGAGTGACCAACATTCTAAGGGGCCATTTCTTGAAGACCGGCGACCAATTGCAGATCGCTTTGGAGGTGCTGGATGCGGCAAACAAACGCCCGTTGTGGCGGGATGTTTTCAACGTTCCGGCGGGCAACATGGTGGCGATGCAGGCGCAGACTGCGGCAAGAATACGGCAAGGTCTGGCTCCGGTACTTGGACTGTCGGAATTTGTTGCGGACAATCCTCCGCAACCTAAGAACGAGGAGGCGTATCGCTTGTTTCTTCGCGCTTCGGCCTTGCCTACGGACCCGGGGCCCACGAAGCAGGCGATCGACATGTTGGAAAAATCGGTGGCGCTCGATCCGGCGTATGCTCCGGCGTGGGTCTCTCTGTCAGCGAGATACACATACGACAGTTGGTTTGGGAACGGCGGCGAAGGAGCCTGGAGGCGCGCCACGGCCGCCCTGGAGCGAGCGATCGCGCTGGATCCAAAAAACGTCGGTTTCCGCGCCCGAACCGGCCCACTATTGGAACAAGGAGAGGTGGCACAGGCTTATCGCGAAGCCAGAGATGCCGTTCGCGAGCGGCCGGACAGTGCACTAGCTCACTTCATGCTGAGTTGGGCGCTCCGCTTTGCGGGTTTACTCGAAGAGTCGGAAAGCGAGTGCGATGCCGCTCTGCTGATTGACGCGCAAGACTCCGGGGCGCGGTCCTGTGCGGTAGCGTTCATGCTACGGGGAGACTATCGACGGGCCATGGACTATCTTCACCTCGACTTTGGATCGGAGTTCTCGAAGGCGCTCACGATGGACGTTCTCTTGCGCCAAGGCAAGGAGAAGGAGGCGCTCGCGGCACGGCCCCCTACCGTACCGCAGTGGGCCGGATATAGCATGTTGCTGGCTTTCATCGAGCCGAAGCCCGCGAAGGAAGTGGAGGAGCTGGCGCGCGCAGTGCAACCAGTGCACGATCCAGAGATGAATTATTTTTCCGCGGCGCATCTGGCTTACGCCGGGCAAGCGAGTGCCGCTATCACGATGCTGAAACGAACCATCCAGGGCGGCTATTGCTCCTATCCGGCGATGGACTCGGATCCGCTTTTGGCGAGTCTGCGAGGGCAACCTGAGTTCGCTGCAATTCGCTCGATGGGCATCGAGTGTCAGAAAAAGTTTTGGGCGGAGCGAGGTAAGTAAGCGGCGGTCGTGGAATCGCTCCCTGCCGGTCGCGGCTCGGTTTGCGCGAAGCCGCGCTGTGCCACACTGGTCGTTGATGACGGCCACGAATCCACTTGGTTATCTCGGCGAGCAACTCGAGGCTTGGCGGCAGGCGGGCACCTACCAACGCCTGCGCGTGCTCGAGTCGGCATGCGAGCCGATGTCCCGCTTCGACGGGCGGGAAGTAATCAATCTCGCGAGCAACAACTACCTCGGCCTGGCCGATCATCCCAAGCTAGTCGAGGCGGCAATCGGTGCGGCAAAAAAATATGGGGCCGGCTCGGGCGCCGTGCGAACCATCTCCGGCACCATGAGCATTCACATGGAGCTGGAGCGGCACATCGCGCAGTTCAAGAACACCGAAGCTTGCGTTGTATTCCAGTCCGGCTTCGCGGCCAATGCGGGCACGGTTGCGGCGATTCTCACGCCGGAGGATCACATCATTTCCGATGCTTTGAATCACGCGAGTATTATCGACGGGTGCCGGCTGTCGAAAGCGAAGATTCACGTTTTCCCGCACAAGGACACGGCGGCGGCTGGAAAGATTCTCGAAGATCTTGCCGGCGCGAGCGGCCGGAAACTGCTGATCACCGACGGAGTCTTTTCGATGGACGGCGATATCGGCCCGCTGCCCGGGCTGGTTGAGATCGCGGAACGTCACGGCGCGATTATGATGATCGACGATGCGCACTCCTCCGGAGTGCTGGGACGGAACGGCCGCGGCACCGTGGATCATTTCGGACTGCACGGGCGCGTGGACGTTCAGGTGGGCACGTTGTCGAAGGCCATCGGCGTGCTGGGCGGGTATGTCTGTGGAAGCCGCGATTTGATCGAGTTCCTGTATCATCGCGCGCGTCCGTTCCTGTTTTCGACATCGCATCCGCCCGGTGTCGCGGCGGCGTGCCTGGCGGCTTTCGATATTCTCGAAAACGAACCCGAACGCATCGAGACGCTGTGGAACAACACGCGGCATTTCAAGGCTGCGTTGAAGAACGCCGGATTCGACACGGGCGCCAGCGAGACCCCGATCACACCGATCATGGTTGGAGAGGCGAAGACGGCTCAAGCGTTCTCGGCGGCGTTATTCGAAGCCGGGTTGCTGGCCACAGGGATCGGCTTTCCGACGGTGCCGGAGGGCAAGGCGCGCGTGCGCACGATTGTCACCGCGACGCACACGCGCGAAATGCTGGACCGGGCGGCGGAGGTCCTTGCGCGAGTGGGGAAGAAAGTGGGAATTCTGCGGTAGGGGCTGGGGGTTCGGTTTCGAAAGTGGATTTGCATTGCGGACGCCATCGAGGCTCGAGGTGGAAACAGTCGCTGGATGAGCCCCAAAAACCAACACAGGCAAGAATGCCTGTGCTACTGAAATCTTTGCTTCTTCGCGCGGCACGACGATTTCTTGTCCGCGAGCACGCCGGCTGGAAAGCCGGCGGCAGGGAAGAATCCCTGCCCCACAAGACCAGAAAACCAACACAGGCAAGAATGCCCGTGCCACTATGCGGCGACTTCTTCGCGCTCCTCCTCCGCATCGGGCAACTGCACCAGGATCACGCCGTCTTCCACTCGCGTCTGGTAGGTCTCCAGACACACGGGCGCCGAGGGCTTGACGCTCATCCCGCTTTCGAGCGAAATTTTCCATCCGTGCAATGGGCACACAACCGTTGTTCCCGCGACGATGCCGTCGCACAGCGGCCCGCCGCGATGCGGACACTGATTGTCGATCGCCATGAAACGGTCCACCAAGTTGAAGATCGCAAGCTCGCGATTCTCGACGCGCACGGAGCGGCCTTGGCGCGCCGGGATGTTCTCTATTCCGGTGATTTTGATCCAATTCATACGTATGCCCTTTCCATGGGTTGAATTTCCACGAATTGCGTGGGGTGCACGGGTTCGTCGCGCTCGAGCCAGGCGTCGCGCGACAGCGCCTTGGCCTTGCGCAATCGGGCTAGCAGCTTCTTGCGCTCGGATTCCGGCGCGTAGACCGTCTCTTTCCGGACCTTTTCGATTCCCAGGCGCTCTACGAAGTCGTAGGTGCGCTCCAGGAAATTTGCGTTCTCGCGGTAATACTGGAAGAAAAGCTCGGCCGCTTCGAGCGCCTGCTCGGTGGTTTCGGCGGTAATCAGAAGATCGGCCTTACGAACGTTTTTGCCCGCCGCTCCTCCCACAACCACCTGCCAGCTTCCTTCCTGTCCAACCAGGCCGATGTCTTTCACAGTCGCCTCGGCGCAATTGCGCGGGCACCCGACGGCGCCCATCTTGGTCTTGTGGGGCGTGTACAGGTTTTCCAAGCGCCGTTCCAGCTCGATTCCGGCGGCGATGGAGTCCTGCACGCCGAAGCGGCAGAAATCGGTGCCCACGCAGGTTTTCACCATGCGCACGCCTTTGGTGTAGGCCTGTCCGGACGGCATGCCGAGATCGGCCCAGATTTTGGGCAGATCGGATTTCTTGACACCGAGCAGGTCGATGCGCTGGCTGCCGGTGATCTTCACCATACGGACGCGGTATTTTTCGGCGACGTCGGCGATCTTGCGCAACTCGGCGGGCGACGTGACGCCGCCACGGATGCGGGGAACCACGGAAAACGAACCGTCGCGCTGGATGTTGGCGTGCACGCGGTCGTTGATGAAGCGCGCCGAGCGGTCCTCTTCGTGGTCTCCGCACGAAACCACGTCCACCATGTAGCTCAAAGCGGGTTTGCAGACTTCGCAGCCCACGCCGTTGCCGTAAATCTCCAGCACATCCTGCACTGACCGCAGTTTTTGCGACCGCACCATCTGGCGCAACTGTTCTTGTGAGAAGGGGAAGCAGGGGCAGATGACCGTCTTCTTCACTTCCTGGAAGTTTGGCGCGACGGCGCGCAGCAACTGGTCGCAGGTGGCCGTGCAGCTTCCGCAGCCAGTGGATGCGCGCGTGCAATCCTTCAATTGCGGCAGCGTGCTGACGCCTTTTTCGTGGATGGCGGCGATGATCGAGCCCTTGGTGACGCCCACGCAGCCGCACACCGTCTCGCTATCGGGCATCTCCGCGACGTTCAATCCTGCGTCGGCGGCGGGCGCGGGGAACAGCAGGCTCTTGCGCAGAGCGGTGAGATCGGTTTCCGCGCGCAGCCACTCCATATAGCGGCCGCTGTCGCCGGCGTCCCCGGCGAGAATCACGCCGGCCAGCTTGTTATCGCGGATCACCAGTTTCTTGTAGACCCCGAGCGAGGGATCTTCGTAGCGCACGATGTCGCCATCGCGGGCGCCGTCCGTGGCGTCGCCGGCCGAAAACACATCCACGCCCATGATCTTGAGCGTAGCTGCCGGGATGGTGCCTTCATAAACCGGACCTTTGTTGCCGGTGATGGTGGCGGCCAAAACCTTGCCCTGTTCGATGAGCGGCGCGAGCAGCCCGTGGACCACTCCGCGATGCTCGACGCACTCGCCGACGGCAAAAATATCCGGGTGCGAAGTTTCCATGTGATCGTTGACGACGATGCCGCGGCGGACTTCGAGTCCGGCTTTTCGGCCCAGCTCGACATTGGGGCGAATTCCGGCCGCGATCACCACCAGGCCGGCGTCGATCGTTTCGCCGTCGAGGAATTGAACGCCTTCGGCATGCCCATTGCCCAGGATCGCCGTAGTGGATCGCTCCATCAGCACGCGGACGCCCAGTCGTTCCATTTTGCGCGCCAGATAGCCGCCGCCCGTGCGATCGAGCTGGCGCTCCATCAAAGTGTCGAGCAGGTGCACGACGGTGACTTCACAACCTTGCACCTGCAAACCGCGCGCCGCTTCCAGGCCAAGCAGTCCTCCTCCGATTACGACTGCTTTCACTCCCGGCGCGGAGCGCTCCAGCAGTTTTCGGGTGTCCTCGAGATTGCGAAATACGAAAACACCGTCCTTGTCGACGCCTTCGATGGGCGGGATGATGGGGGAGCTGCCGGTAGCCAGCAGCAGCTTGTCGAACGGCGTATTGCTTCGGTCGTCGCCGGTGACGGTTTTGCCGATCGGGTCGACATCGATGATCCGAACTCCGAGCTTCAGCCCGATGTTGTTGCGCTGGTACCAGTCCAGGCCGTTGAGCGTGATGTCGTCCAGATTCTTTTCGCCGGCCAACACCGACGACAGCAGGATGCGGTTGTAGTTGATGTGGGTTTCGTCACCGAAGATGGTGATTTCGAACTTGGGGGCGTGTTTGAGGATCTGCTCGACGCAGGCAACGCCGGCCATCCCGTTCCCGACCACCACAAGTTGTTGCATATCCAAATGCGCCTTCGACGATAGGGTCGCGTGGCCCTTTGGTTACGCAGATCCGACGTGGTTGGAACGTGGTAACTCTTCTCCAGCATAGGCGAAGGCGGGCTCCTGGTTCAATCAAAAGATTGGATAAGCCCGAGAGCGTTTAGTTATGAGGGCCAAAAACCGCTTCCATGCGCGCCGACAAGCTCACTGGTCAGATTACAATGGAAGCAAGTGAGGGTTCGAGACGTGATCTGTCTGGTTGAACTTGACGGTTGCGGGAAATGAACCAGAAATACGCCGTCATTTTCGAGCAAGCCGAAACCAACTGGGCTGCCTAAGGCCCCCGATCTGCCAGGCTGCGTGACTACGGGAAAGACTTTGGAAGAAACCGAACAGAACGTTCGCGAGGCGATTTCCGGCCATCTGCAAACGCTGCGCGAATTTGGCGAGCCAATCCCACAGCCCACAAGTGTCGCCAAGGACATTGAGGTAACTCCCGCAGCCTAAGGAGCCGCTGACGCCGATCACCGGCCTGACCGCAGTCGCGGGGGAGGCTGCCACGCCGCCGTCGCATCTTCCCACTGATTGTCCGTCAACTGCCGCACGTGGGTTCCGTCGTAGCGCATCACGAAGAGTTCGCCGTACGGCTGCGGGGCGTCGGTGTAGGTGGCTTCGTCCTTGAAGCCCATGCGGGAGCTGGATGAGAAGGCCGCTTGGTCGTCGTAAAGATCACGGCTTCGGAAGAAGCGGTCGCAGCCACTTTGGAACGGGCCTGCGCAGCTTTACAATCCGGCCGTCTTCAACAATGGCTACGAGGCGGAACGGCGTTCGCAGGTCGTCGTTGTCGAAGACACGGACATGCGGTAGCTCGCGGAGGGCGATCTTAAGATTGGCTAGCGTGCGTGGAAACCGGGCGATCAGCGTCTGAGCCGGAACATCGTGTCCGCCCTGAGAGACACGCATGGCCACGCGCTGCTCGGATACCTCCGGTCCGGAGGTTCCGATAAAACATAGGATCGTGTTATAACCTTCTTGCGCGGCTTCTTTGAGAAACGCCAGCTTCTCGCCCACTGTGTCGGAGAAGACGGTCTCAAACACGAAGCTTTCGCGTTGTCGTACGAGTTCCTGCCTAATGGAGGCGGCCACGCGGGCAGCGGAGTAGGGCTCGATGTTCAATTTCCGAGCAAGCACGTCGGCGTTGACAAAGCGGAGACCGGCTGGCTGGAGATGGGCATGATAGAACGTCGTTTTGCCCCCTCCGTTCGGTCCCGCAATGGCCACGATGACCGGACGCTGGTCGAGCGGCAGACTCACGAACGCTTTGCCTTGGTCCGGACAGGAACGAAGCGGCGATTCAGGAAACGACCCACGGTTCGTTTACCATTTGCATCAATACGCACGAGCATGCCGGGGCGATTGGGGTGCGGTTCGTAATGCGGAAACGGCTGGCTTTCGAGGAAGTCGGCCACGCGACGCTGGCCCTCGGGCGAATGCACGGATTCCAGGCAGGCTGAGAGCGGGCGAGCGGCGGCGCTGCGACACAGGGCTAATACCTGCTGGCCTTCGAGCAGGAGCTCGACAGACCGGCCGAGCCGCGCCCAGAATTCGACCTGCCGGGCAATGGAACGTTCCACTGTCTCGCCCGCAAGCCGTGCGTCCAGCACCAGGGCATCGGAGAGCTTCACTGGCTGGCTCATAGGGCCATGGTAGCATAATGCTACCAAAGCCATGTGAGCATAATCTACCAATGACTCGTCGCAAACTGATCGCTAGCACTTTACTCGCCGCGCCGGCCGCGCTGCTCGCCAATCGCCCGCAAGGAGAGCGGCCGCGCGGGCAAACCAAGGCGCTGAAAATCACCGGCCTTGAAGTTACGCTGATTGAGAAGCCGCTCAAAGAGCGCTTCTGGATGGCGAACTCGCCGATTGGTGGATATCATCCGAAAGCCTCGCGGCTCATCTTGAAACTGCGCACAGACAGTGGGCTCACGGGCGAGGGCGAAGGTGGCGGAGGCGGCGCGGATCTGTTCCGCAAGGGCTTCGGCGACCTGGTGATCGGCGAAGATCCGTTCATGACCGGCAAAATCTGGGAGAAGATGTTCGCCGCCACCTACGGGCGCCAGCCTTCCGAGCGCGGCTGGAGCCAAACCGGCATCATCTCCGCGATGGCGCCGATCGACGCCGCGCTCTACGACTTGATGGCGAAGTATGCCGGCCTGCCCGTGTATAAATTCCTGGGCGGCTATCGCGATTCCGTGCCGGTCTACGTGACGGGCGGATATTATCGCGAAGGAAAAGGCATTCCCGACCTGATCTCGGAAGTGCGCGGCTACATCGACGCCGGCTTCAACGCTATCAAGCTCAAAGTCGGCGGCATCAGCGGCGGATTCTCGGTGGAAGACGATTACAACCGCGTGAAGGCGGTGCGCGAAGCCGTCGGCCCGAAAGTGAAGCTGATGCTGGACGTCAATCAAGGCTGGGATGTGGCGACCGCGATTCGCGCGTCGAACAAGATGTACGACCTGGACATCACGTGGCTCGAAGAACCGCTGCATTGGTACGACGACGTGGAGCCGCTCAAGCAGGTGAAGCTGAACACTCGGATTCCACTGGCCTCTGGCGAGCACGAATTGACGCGCTGGGGCGCACGGCGGCTCATGGAAACCGGCGCGATCGACTTCATGCAGTTCGATTGCAACGCCCACGCGGGCATCACGGAGTGGCGCAAGGTGGCCGGCATGGCGAGCCTGAGCCATATTCAGATGGCACCGCATCATGAGCCGGTGCTGCACGGGCATCTCCTGGCGTCGGTGCCGAACGGCTACATTCTGGAGTCCTTTGCCAATCCGGATCGCGACCCGCTGTGGTTCGAGCTTTACGACAAGAAGCCGCGCATCGAGAAAAGCGTGCTGTACCTGGACGACACGCCGGGTTTCGGCGTGGAGTTCAATGCGAAAGCGGTGGCGCAGTATGGGAAGAAGATCGTGTAATTACTTACTCGATGTTTCCGCGGTCGCCCGAACCGTCGGGTACTTGATGCCGAGTTGCTCCAGGTACGTGTCGTACTTCGTCGGGTCGTAATACATGCTCTTCATGCGCGGGCGATATTCTTCCATGATTTTCTTGTTCAGCCAAATCGCGGGCCGGTCGTCGGGGCGGAGGAAGCTCTTGTACGTCATGTCCTTGGTCTGTACGTTCTTGAAGTAATCCCAGGCCTTGTCGACCAGTTCCGGATGCAACAAAATATCCAGCATCGTCAGGGCCTGCACTTTGGCGCCCGCGACGACGCCCTTGTGCGCGATCGGCGTGGCCATCGCGATGGCGTTCGCCCAGTTGTGGCCGGGACCGCCCGGAATGTTCGACGGGTAGCGCAACGTGATGGTAGGCACGACCCAGGAGACGTCGCCGATGTCGTCGGACCCGCCGCCAGTCGGGCCCACGCCTTGACCTTCGCCGTCGGCCGTGGGATCTTGCGTCTGAACGCGAGGCGCCCGTAGCTCGGAAACCTTGCTCGCCAGGCCTCGCACCGGAACCTTCAGTTCGCGCTGCAACGCCTTCGCCAAAGTCTGATCGTCTTCCGACCATTGCGGCAGACCGACCTTCTTGATGTTCTCGTACATCGCTTCGGCGATGGGCTTGTTGAAGTGTCCGGGCCACGCACTGCCCAGCAAGCGCGAGGTGAACGTAGTGTCGGTCATCAGCCCCGCGGCTTTGGCCATGTTGTCGCCGATTCTCCACATGTCCATGATGTGGTCGTAATCGGCTTCGCGGAAGTAATACCAGACGGCGGCGGTTGGCGGCACGACGTTGGGCTGGTCGCCGCCGTTGGTGATGACGTAGTGCGAGCGCTGGGCCAGCCGCAGATGCTCGCGGCGGAAGTTCCAACCGACGTCCATCAATTCGACGGCATCCAGTGCGCTTCGCCCGCGCCAGGGCGCGCCTGCGGCGTGAGCGCTCTCGCCCTTGAACATGTACTCCACCGACACCAGTCCGTTCGACGTTGTAGGGCCGTAGGAGACGCCCAGATTATTGCCGACGTGCGTGAACAGCACGACGTCGACATCCTTGAATAAGCCCGCGCGGACATAGTAGGCCTTGGTGCCGACCAGCTCTTCCGCCACACCGGGCCACAGCCGGATGGTGCCCTTCAAATGCTCGCGCTCCATGATTTTCTTCACGGCGAGCGCTGCCATGATGTTCAGCGGCACGCCGGAATTATGGCCTTCGCCATGGCCGGGCGCGCCTTCGATCATCGGTTCGTGCCAGGCGACGGCGGGCTTTTGCGAGGCCTGCGGAATATCGTCGATGTCCGAGCCGAGGGAAATGACGGGCTTGCCTTCGCCCCAGGACGCGATCCACGCCGTGGGAATCCCGGCGACGCCGCGCTCGATCTTGAATCCCTCTTTTTCGAGAATGCCGGTTAGGTACTTCGTGGTTTCGAGCTCCTGGAAGCCGAGTTCGCCGAAGCTGAAGACGCTATCCACCATCACCTGCGCCTGCTTTTTCATGGCGTCGATCTGGCCGGTCAGGTCGGCTTTCATGGCGGCTTCTTTGTCGGGGGCAACCTTGGGCTGCGCGAGGGCGCAGGCCGTCGCGATTAAGAGAGAGAGCGCGAGTTTCCGCATAGATCTCTCTAGTGTATGTCACGTTGGCCGGGGATAGGGGGAGGAATTCTATTTCTTCGGCTCCGGCGGCGGCCGCCGGTAGATGGTTTCAAAATCGGGTTTGGGATTGATCCCAAAAGAAGTCGAAGTGGACGAGGTCGGGCCGGGATGGCTCTGTGGCGCCGCAACTTTGTCCTTGGATTCTTCCATCGTGGATGTGGTCGACTTGGTCATTTTCGAGCCGGTTCGCGGCGGTCGATAATCGAGCCGGTCGATGTCGGCCTTCGCGATAGCCAACTGTTCGTTTTTCACTACCACGACGATCCGCTCCTCGTTGGCTTCGTCCATGGTGGCGAGCACAGGCTGTTTCGCTTCCCGCCTGAAGATCCGTAGTTCCGTGCCGGTCTTGAGTTCACGCACTTTGTCCCAGGCCTTGTCGGCCCCGACGGCCGCCGTCGCGGCAAGCAGGAACAGGAGTATTTTCAGCATGACGGGTAGACGCCCCATGATATCACGCGGTTAGGGGGATTCCCGTCAGCTCCTCCAGGCGGTCCCACGCTAGCTAGTTCGGCTGACACAAGAAACACTATCCTCAGCATTTTCTAATTGAAGAATGAGCCTGGAGGCGGGAGCGAAGCGATCCGCCGCCGGGCCTCCTTTCTTTGGTTTTGGTTTGAGAGAGAAAGGCAA
>WNFJ01478335.1_pt2 | contig 21561 bp, 13 predicted proteins | sample 5400461 | NCBI WGS metagenome assembly WNFJ01 (sample SAMN13153349, study PRJNA577476) | soil metagenome | isolation source: 115 cm saprolite on Douglas fir-dominated hillslope | place: USA:California | collected 2013-09-17
GCCGACAGTGGTGCCAAGAAGGGTGCGGAGGAACTGTTCGAAGCCGTCGACGTTGGGCCTCGCTGCCAAAGTCCTCAAGTCGCGATCAAGGCCAGTCGGGACGCCCGAATCGCTTACCCCGACAACTAGCGTGCCTCCATTTGAATTCATGAACGCCGCTACTGTTCTCACAACTGCCCTTTCAATCTCTTTGTCGAGCGCCGACGTGTGCGTGTTGACACGCGCGGTTTCTTTGAACTCGAGAAGATCGCTCTCGGCTGTTCCTATCATGCTCTCAATGTCTACGATGGGCTGCTTCGTTGCAGAGAGGCTTCCGATGAACTCGTTGATCGCCTTCGCCAATAGGGCTCGCCTTTCGGCGAGAAACTGTGGATATTTGTTGACTGTCCAGAGTTGCGGATTATTGGGCACCCTGTGTCCATCGAGCGCCTCGACACCGCGCGCTTCAATGACGCCAGGCAAATAGATGTTTGGGGCTCTGTTGCCAAAGGCTTGGTTGGTTGCACTGCTAATAAACGCAAGGTTTGCGATCTCGTTTATCTCTGGCAGTTCGTACCTGGCCTCTTTCAACACAGACCGCGGGAAAATATGGTGATATTGGATGGCATGTGACGAGCCTGAGTGGCTGAGCGAGAGGGCTACTCCGGATCGCCAGTCTTTTGCGCCGGCGCGTTTGAGCACCAGATATGTCAGGCTAAATAGCGGATTGCGCTGTCCTCGGCGGGCCAGGTCCGACGCTTCAAAACTGAAACGGGCCCCTTCCTGTCGCAAGACATCAATCAGCTCATCCGGCCCACCGCCACGGAAGAGCACGCTCAGATCTCGGTCAAGGGTTGTCTCGGCAGATCCCGAGTAGTGCCCATTCGCGTGGGCGACGAAGAGCCACAGAAGGAGCTTCCTTTCCTGGTCCCGTGTAATCTGCTGCTTCCTGAGCACCGCGAACACCGAGATCGGAATCATGAGAAACGGCGACGAGAGCAGCGACTCGTCCTCGATACCGGCATTCTGGCGGAGGAAGTTGATTGCGAAGCGTAGACCTACTTTGGCTTGCTCCCACCCGGTCTGCAGCGTGCTCAAAGGGGTGCGAGTTACGGTGACGAAACGGCTTTGATGCGTGGCGAAGACAACTAGCGTACGCACGAGCAGGCCAAGGTCTAAGGTGAAAGAAACCCGCTCGCACTCCTCGGCAAACTCCTCAAACAGTGGAAGCGAATTCAGCCAGCGGGCCGTGATTTGAGCCATGGCAAGGTCCGAGCTCCTTAGCTTTACCCCCAACGAGTTCACTCGAACGAATATTTCAGCAACCTCAACGTACGGAAGGTCACGGTCCAGGATCTGCATTACGTACGAGTACTGCTGGATTGCGCGAACCTTCTGAATGCGCTTTACATACCGGTCGTAGCGTGGGTCTTCTCCTGACATATCCAGAGGCTTCAATAACTGGTAGTCACTCTTTTCAAAGATTTCAGTGACCCGCAACCAGTGTGGATCGACTAGAAGGCCACTCGAGGCAACCACGAAGGCTAAGTTCTGAGACCGTTCAAGGACGGTCTGAGGAGCTAAATCACCATCGTCATCAGCACCTGGGCCGGTTGGGGCGTCCTCTTCGACGTCAACGACGTCCGTCGGGGCTGCATCCGGATGCTCGAGATTGAACGCGATATCGATAGGCTTCACTCGGTATCTCACCTTCACTGGCTGTCCGCTTAAGACAGCGGCCAGCGAAGTGAGCCTCTGCTGGCCGTCGAGAAGGAGCTTCTTGGTCACGAAATTGCTCTTCGCTTGGTCTATTGCGAGATCCTTCTCCGGGACATCACCGTCCGTCTCCCAGACGAGAATGGTTCCCGATGGATATCCCCGGTAGAGGGAATCGAGAAGATCTCGAACTCTGGTTGCTGTCCAGATGTACTGCCTTTGAAGTTCTGGGAGTCGCAAGTCCCCGCGCCTGACCATGTCTACGAGTTCGCGGACGCTGATGTCTTGCTTGGCCATACTATCCAGCACCTCTGCTTTCCAAATCGGCGATGCGCGATGTGAGGGCTGCTATCTCATCTCGACTCCACTGGATCCATTCCTCGATTCGCTGGAGCCGTTCGCTGTCGGAACTTTGGGGCCGCTGAGCAACCGAGCCGTTGATGAGTCGGTTCTGCTTGCGACGCTTTCGATAGTCTGCGCTGTTGGCTCTCAGTAGCGCCGGAAGGTCGTCGGGAGTGACATGCCGCCCAATCTCGGTCAGATCCCACAAGCCTTTGACTGGGTTGTCAGTCGCTCCGATAGCCTTCAGATAGGATCGACTCCATGAGAGTCGCTCCTCCAATCTTGTCTTGGACCGCGCGGGGTCATTCTGTTTGAGGGCAGCTTGGACGGATTGCAGGTTCAAGTCTGCAATGACTCTCTTCGTAAGCTGGGGTCCGGTTGCACGACCTCCCAAAGCCGTTAGGGCGTCGAGCGTAGGTACCAGTAGGTCGCGAACTGAGGGAAGCGGGGGCGCCACGATGGACCTATTTTGGCAGGCGCTCCTCTGTCATGACCTCGTTAGCCAGCAGACGACATCTACCTCCATTTCCGCGAACTAGGCAGCGCCACATTGAGGAATCTCTTTCGACTAACTGAGCCGGACCAGGATCGGATTGACCCTCATCGGATTTGTTGTCGGGTGCATGAAATACAGATGACCTGGATCGAGACCGTCGGCCGTGAAAATCGTATGTTTCTCACCAGAGTCATCGACGGCCTCGATCAACCGTCTGCCGTAAGCATCTACGGTCGTCTTCGAAACTGAGATGACCGGCGGATACAAGCCCGTCGTCGAGAGGTGAGTGAGGAAGCGTAAGACAATCTTTCCGGCTCGTTGCGCATCCGCCGCATTTCCCGAGACGGTGCATTGTGGAGTGGATTGTTGAGCAGGCCGATGGCCCACTTTAACTCGTCGACGGACACTTCGTCGAAGAAGGATTTGCCTCCGTACGCTTTTAGGTGCTTGGACCATGCCAATTGTTCAGGTCCGGAGGCCATGCCAACAACGAAGTTGTGAAGGACACCTAGCAGTGACCCTGCAGCCAGCTTGTGGAGGGCGTTCTTTGAAGTCAGCCATTGCCTCGCTCTCATTGAGGCCTCGAGGGGCTTAGGTAGCAGAACCGTTCCATGAAACCGCAGGAGGTCAAGCAGAGTGGTCTGACAGCTGAGCCGAATCCTTCCGCTGGGCCCTAAGACGTCCTCGCTGCGTGATGACGTCAATGACTCAATCGCGGACCTGACCTGATCGATCAGCCAGGAAACGCCGCGAGGATCTGGAGGCACCGAGAGTCCGATACGGGAGAGTACGCGGTGAGCCAATTGCTGTGACGTCGAGCTCATGAGCTCTGTCTGGGGAAGTCGTAACTCGCGTCCCCATGTGATCAGACCAAGCCGGCCGAACAACTCGTTCAGCAACACTAACGGGTTCTCGTCGAGGCAGTATTCGAGCAACTGGTCATCAAAGGAGCCAACGTAGCCTCTTGACTTCAGTACTTGAGTAACTAGTTCGTTGCTCGATTTGAGGCGGTGACTGATCAATTGCTGCAATCGCACCACAGGAGGTTGGCCATCCTGTGACTCCGGTGAGGAGGGGTCGAACGCAAGGCTGCCATCCACAGTGGCTTCGCCGTAATCGGCTGGGCTAAATGAAACGCGCTCAAATGTGGCGGCGAACTCTTCGAGGGCCGGGACCAAAGCGTGGTGGGCAACTTCGTCTTTGGACGAGATCCACAAATCGATTGACGACAGCTCCCTTGTCGACTCAACAAGCTCCGCAAGCGCATCAGTCATCCCCCTAGCTGCGACCCTCGTGCTGAGATTGCCCGTGCCAGTTCCTAGCAATGGGAAGGCGATGCTGGTCAGATGTAGGGCGCCAGCGAGCCTTATGGCTTCCTTGGTGACGGTCGTAACAAGCTGCTTGTCGGGATACTGGTACCGGTCGTGGTCAATCACGATGGCATGAAAGACATAGTCCGCACGAAGTGCGCCCGCCGTTGTGTAGACAACCTGGCCCGCTCTGAGCTGGCTACTCGCTGATGTCTGCTGACCGTCAGGTCCCCACACAAGGGCTTGCATCTCGTCCCGCATGTGGGACAAACCGGCCGCGCGAATGATCGCTTTTGACACGCCACCGCCGGCGGTCAGATAGTTGTCGTCACTACTTACGATAGCGCCGACTTCTAAAGGCAGGCGAGTAATGTCCTCTACGAGTGCATGAATCAGAAACGGCCCAGCCTGCCAGGTCTGGGGGTTAGCGTTGCCATTGGCGGCGATGATGATCGAAATCGTAGTCCGACCAGTTGACGATTGATCAGGCGACAGGCCCGACCTGCCAGCTGTTGATGTTGCACCCTCGGCAGTCGATGTCCAACCGGTTCCCAACACCGGGCCTGGCCTCAAACCCTTGGCTGAGCTTCAAACCAGCGTGACCGTAGCTAACAGACCGGCGTCTTAACAAGCAGCATTCCGATCGACGAGGCAATAGGCGTTAATACACAGGATGTCCACAGGTTGTGGCAAACATGCGTTTGCGCCCAACATCTGCTACCCTACGCGGAGGAATGCCACTCAGAGGCTGGCGCTTGTCTGAGGATGCCGCGGTACCTGCGGTCTTCCGAACCGGGGTCGGCTTCATCGACTTGTTTGCGGGTTGTGGTGGCTTGGCGCTGGGCTTCGCCGCAGAGGGTCTCAAGCCGATCAGCGCTGTGGAATTTGACCCGGAAGCAGCGGAAACCTACCGCCTCAACATAGACCCCAACATCGCCATTTGCGATATTGCGCAAGTACGAGATTGGCCCAAAGCCGAACTCGTTATCGGCGGACCTCCGTGCCAGGGGTTCAGTCAACTCGGGACCCGCAACCCGGACGATCCACGAAACCGGTTGTGGCAAGAGTACGTGCGCGTGTTGGACGAATCGCATGCGGACTTGTTCGTAATGGAGAACGTCCCGCAGCTTCTTCGATCAATGCAATTCGAACTCTTTCGCGAGGAAACTGAACGCAGGGGCTTCAACGTTGTCTCGAAGGTATTGTGCGCAGCCGATTATGGCGTTCCCCAGATGCGTCGTCGGGCAATAGTAATTGGGTCGCGCCTGGGGACCCCCATCTTCCCGCTCGAAACTCACGGACCTAAGAGCCCTGACGGCCGCCGATACATATCCGTCAGGCAGGCCCTCGATGGACCTCCCGCATTATCCGAAAACCCCGATGGAATCAATTGGCACGTAGGACGCCCCCACATTCGCTCATCATCAGTCACCCGCTACCAAGCGGTGCCTCCTGACGGCGGAAACCGCTTCCAAATGCAAGATCGTCTGGACGCTGACGGCCTTCACCATCTTGTTCCTGCATGTTGGAGACGCAAGAAGACGGGTACGACAGATGTCTTCGGGAGATTGTGGTGGGGGCGCCCCGCCCTTACCATTCGGACTGAGTTCTTCAAGCCTGAGAAGGGCCGATACCTCCACCCGACCGCGCATCGTCCCATAACGGTGCGAGAGGCAGCTCGGCTGCAGTCTTTCCCGGATACGTTCGAGTTTCTTCCCCATCAGTCGATGGTCAGCGTCGCCAAGCAAATTGGGAACGCTGTACCTCCTTTGCTCGCCGGCGCTATAGCGCGCGCGGTGTTGGAGCACTTATGGATTCACGGTCGGTTGGCGTCACTACCACCCACAGTTCGCGGGATGAGGCAACTTGAACTGGTAGGCTGAGGCGGCCCCCGTCGAGGCACCCGGCGGGCCCGACACAACATGGCCTCAAATAAGCACACTCACGACGCGCCGCGGCAAGGTTGTGCCGGGTTATGCCTTGGGCAGCTTCGAGTGCTGTTCGGAAGTCGATGCAGTAGAGCCATCGAAAAAACTGGACCTCGTACTTGAAGCCTGAGATCCGGAAAACAATCGACAAGATGGCAGCCGCCGCAAGCGAGCAACGCGATCAGATACTGCAGGCGGGGAACAGCGACCCAGATGCCGACGACTGGTTGGCAGTTCTCGCCAGCCTAGGCCGACGCGAAGTTCAGCTGAGGAAATTCGCCAGTCGAGTTGCCCATCAGTTGGGACTGCCCCGAGGAGCAAAACCGCGGATCCTCACGTACTTGCGCGGTCGGGTCGGAGTCGTTGTTGACAAAGATGAGCTCAGTGGAGTTTCGGGCATCTATGAATGGGCGCGACGTATCCGCGAATTGCGGGTTGAGGAAGGATGGCCGATCTCCAGTGATCAGACGCGCGATGATCTTGGCCCGGGCCAATACATTCTTGAGAGCCCGGAGCCAGACCTTGATCTGCGCCAGCGATGGCAGACCGCAAACACGATCCGCCGAATGAAGGGATCCGCAGGCAGTCGCCTGTTGGCTTACTTCCAAGCCAATATTGGCAAAACGATCTCCAAGGACGAGGTTCGCTACGTGTCGAAGATCCATGCTGGCCCTCGACGTGTTCGAGAGCTAGAAGAGGCTGGATGGCAAATAGAATCCCATCTCGACCGGACACAGTTGCGCCCTGGCGAGTACGTAATGGTTGTTGGAGGCCAGCTCCCGGCGAAAGCTCGCGAGCACATCAAACTCCGGTTTGAAATCCTCACCCGCGACGGCTTCCGTTGCACGACTTGCGCCGCCGAAGCAGGCGCTGGCCGGCGCCTTCAAGTGCACCACATCCTGCCTGTTGAAGTGGGCGGAACAAACGTCCCGGCCAATCTTGAGACGCTCTGCGACGCGTGCCACGCTGGTAAACACGCCATGAATGCGACTGACGTTAGGGACGAGGTCCTATATCCGGAGGCCGAACGAAAATTGGCCGGCTGAAACTGGCAGTCGAGGCACCTCGGAGCTACATCCTCAGTCCCAAGGGAGCAGAACTCCGGCCGCAATAAGCTCATCGAAGCGCTCGGCAACAACGCCTGCCTGTGGTCCACGAACGTGCATGCCTAGCTCGAGGTTCGACTCCAGGCCATGGAACGTAAGGTTTGCCGAGGTTACCAAGAGGTCCAAGCGATCGACCACCAAAGCCTTGGCATGCAGCTTCGTGTAGGGATGATCCGCAGGAGGCGTCCAGGTCAACACTCTGGGCTTCCTTGCAAAGACGTTCCAAGCCAAGAGCAGATTGGTCTTGTTGCGGTCATCAGCGTCGCGGTGGAGAACGAGCGTGACTGAGGCGCCCCTTTTGGAGGCGTCTGCCAAGAGATCAATGATTCCTTTCATCAGAGTTCCATCCGCGGCGGTCAGCGAATAACCGACGACCAGGACCTCGCCTGCTTCCCGAACTCCTCGAAGCATTTCTTCGACTACTGCGGCCGTTGAACGAACCAGAGTGCCGGGCGAAACCGGGCCTGTCCAGACGATTTCGATCTCGGGCCTGCTTAGCAGTTCCATGCGGCGCAGCCCGTTAGAGGTTGAAAGCGCGAGGGCCACATCTGCGGCGCTGAATTCATTGCCGATGGACTGAAAGGCGGATGCCGTGCGCCGAGCAACGTCAGGGCCTACTCCCTTAATTGCGTCGATTCCCACGGCGGACGACATCAGAGTCAGAACGCCCGTGTTCAAGGCTTGGGCAATTGCCTGGATCGCGGCGGGCGGTGTGCCTGCTACCAAAGCGGCGAGGACGTGATCAGGCGACGAAGGCATACCCACTCGCGTGAACGGTCCGTACCAGTACACCCCGATCGAGGTAGCGATTGCCCGACTCGCATGCCGTCTCGCTGATGAGCAAACACGCGTGACAGGCTGCCCAATTCAAGTCGTCACCAACTCTGTCTGCGCACAGCGGATCGTTGGCACACAACTGAGCTTCAAAAAGAGCGCGCTGGACCAATGGTCCGAACGTATCCGACCGCCCCTGCTCTACCAAGCCTCCAAGCGAACCTTCGGAGTCGGGCGTCGCTGTGTAGATGAGAATTCCGGCCATCGGCGTCGTTGCATCGGCAGAGCAGTAGATCCGCTCACGTAGAGACGCCGCTGAATATCCACAATCGAGGGACAGTTGGCGGATCAACAAGTGAGCGAGGGTATGCAAAAGAAGATAGCGAACTGGTCGCACAGATCTGAGCTCTAACCCTCGGGCTTGGTGCCACGTTCTCTCGGCATTTCCCAGCTGTTGCTCGAACGCGCCGACTTTGGGATCTGCCTCCCATGCCCGCAAATGATCTTCTCTGAGCTGTACAAGAATCCCTTCACCTCGAAAGTCAACTGCAGGAAGCCAACGCGTCACCACCTTGCGAATCGGCGCTAGGCCAGCTCTGACGGCCTCCACTTCGTCGAGGTCGCCAACATCAGGAACTGGATCGATGCGGCTGAATCCCCGAAGCGCCCTGACTTCACGAAGTCGCTCGATTAGGACGAGCCGGTCTACCCACGTAGAAAGTTCGTCCGGGGTTTCAGCAAGTCTCGCTTTGAATTCGGACTGTGCGTCGATCTTGATGTTTGAGGTCTGAAAGGCTCGCCACTCCTCATCTTTCAAGCTCACTGTGTTGACCCCACCCGTTCGACGTCGCGAGAGAGCTTGCCAAAGCTGGTCCGGCGCATGAACATCGAGCTCAGGCGCGTTATTCAGCTCGAGCCACATCTTCAGCTTGCCTAGGCTGTCTACTTTGCTGAGCTGGTCGAAGTATTCACCTAGGGAAATTTGGATCGGGTCGGACCAGGGTGGAATCGAAATCGCCGACTCGGTTACCGGAAAGTAGGCATTCGAGGCACCACGCAGCAGAACGCGGGGCTGCTCGTCGCAACCCGCCGGATCAACATCGCCGAACCACGGTCTTTGTGCGCTGCACCTGGGCAGGCTCTTTCGGCCGGCCACGCCGAAGGCCTGCCCCAAGTTTCGAGAAACGCCGTGCTTAGCGCACTTAATCCAGATATCAGTGATGGCGCCTGTGCGGCCCGTATCCTCAAGGCTCAGCTCTTCGGAGCAGGTGGAGCCCGGGCCGTGAATGTACGGATGCCAGGGAAAGTCAGCCAGGTGGCCGCGCGCACAAGCGACCATGTATCGGGCGGGATAAGCGATTGCCTTACCGCCTCCGCTACAACTAGGCGACTTACACAGATGGCGCGCAGCACGCGGTTCAAACTCAAAACTCGTATGTAGTGCAAGCCGGTTGCACCGGGGACACGCCAAGAACCGCGGGAAGAGCCGCGCTGGAATCCCACCAAGTCCGTCGGCGAAGCGATAGTAGGGGGGCTCTCGAAAGGTATCCACACGCAGCTTTTTCGCCAGTCGCGGTTCATCGACCCGTCGAGCGGTAGATTCGTTCCAAGAGTCGATGCCGGCGACGATCATTGAAAGCGTCGGGAGGTCTATCAAGGAGCCTGGGCCCGACTGTGTGACCGCCTGGCTGGGCCTCATCTCTCCTGCGCGTACAGTCATTTAGGGTCTGAATCTGCAATCAGGATTACCGGCAATTCGGGTTCAACTTCGCGAAGTGACCCCGCAACACGCCACAAGCCACGACCCAGTTCGAGTTCCATCGGCTGAAGCAAGATTGACTTGCTTTGGTCGTCGCGTTTGAGGCCACGCCCTGAGTACACGAGAGGTCTTGCCGAGGGCGGTGCCGTGTGGTGTCGCCACTCCGCCACGAGATTCTTAAGCTGCTGGTCTGTTTCTCTTCGGACTTCCTCACGGCCCGTGACTCGGTACGCACGCTCGACGAGCTCGGCCGTTACGGTTGCAACCAAATTTGCAGACGGGTCGAAGAGATTAGCTCCCTGTTCAGTGGCTAGCTGGGGATTGCCCTGCCGAAGGTAGGACACCAGGACTCCAGAAAGCGCTCGGTCGCGGGCCCTAGCCGAGAATGGCGTGACGCTGGTCGCCTCCACATGGCGGTAGAAGGTGTCGTGATAATGAAGGAAACGCTCATAGTGAGACGTATCTCGAGGCCGCGACCAGTTGTAGACCTCAACCACAAGTCCTGGATACTTGCGGCCAACCCGACTCGTGGCCTGGATGTATTCAGCACTCGTCTTCGGCTGGGCACTCACCACCATCAGCCCTAGGCGATCGATGTCGACTCCAACCGACAGCATGTTCGAAGCGAGAAGGATGTCGATGGGATAGGCTCCCGGCTGCTTGCCCAGGAATGTCCGGTCGAGATGCTTGAGGGTGGAGGAGATCTCCTGGCTACGCGCTCTACTCGTCAACTCCTTCTTTTCATAGAGAAGGCGCGTTGGACCAAAGCCCCGTCGTCGCAGCACGCGGAGTCGGGCCGGGACGTCATCGTCCACCAGCCGAACAGCTCCGCCAAGTTCCCGCAGCGAGTTGAAATAGCCGACGAGCGTCATGTAGGAGTCCGATTCGGCGGAGGGTTGCGCCTCGAACTCGACAAGAGCGCGGCTCAAAGCAGCTGCATAAACCCGGACTAGGCTCGTCTTTACGGACTTACCGGGGGCATATACCCCTATGTAAAGGCGCCCGGGGACCGACGTATCTTGCCGAGCAAAAAATGAATCCTCTGCCGCCAGGCCCTGCGGTGGAAAGACGCACACGTCGCGATCGAAGAGGGCGGCGATCTGCTGAGACGCTCGCCGTATTGTTGCGGTGGAGGCGACCACCTTCGGCCTGATCCGTTTGCCGTCCAATTGGCGCGAACAAAGGCCTTCGACAGCGGATTCATAAATTCCAACGAGGGTTCCTAATGGACCCGAGATCAGGTGAAGCTCGTCTTGGATGATCAGATCTGGCGGCGCCAGTTGACGGGAAGCGTGCACATCGGCCGCCGGCCACCCGCGCGTCTCGTTGTGGCGCTTAGGGTGTGGGTCGCCGGCGCTGATAAATCCGTGTCGTGGGCACCGATCTGTAACCCGACCGAATAGCGACTGGATCCGACCATTCCAAGCCATTTGAGCGAACTTGTCGACCGTAGCCAGCAGCAGCGAAGGTGGATGCCGATAAATCTCTTGATCGACAAGAAGCACTGGCAATCCAAGTTCAGATCGACTCATGGAGAAGGGACACCCTTCGCCGCTGCACTTGATCAGGGTGCGTTCCAAATCGTCGTCCGACGTGTAGTGGCTTGGAGGGAGATCTGTGCCGCACCAAGGGCAGAAAAGCACCTGATATGGAGACGCCTCATATAGGGTCTCGCCGTTCTTGAGCCGGACTAAAGCCTCCTTTGCATCGACGTACGTGTTAGGGGTGACCGACCCTCCGACCCAAAGGCCGATAGTGAACGGTTCGTCTCCCCACGCGGCGAGATCCGCCGACCGTATGACCTCGCAGGCGCATATCAGCGCGGCAGCGCGTTGGAACTGTTGGATGGTCAGTAGTCGCAGTGTGTACCGCATCAGAACGCTTGTTCCACAGGAGGTGTCGTCAGGATCAACTGATGCTCGTAGGCGTCTGTACGCGAGGGTGAATGCAGTCAGTCCAAGGTAAGCTTCAGTTTTCCCGCCGCCTGTTGGAAACCATAGGAGATCCGCCACTTCGCGCTCGTCGTCGGCGCCATCGGCGATCCCCTTCAGACACTCCAAGATAAACCCGAGCTGGAAGGGCCGCCACTTGGCCTCCACAATCGCGGGAGCCTGTTGTCCACGCCGGACAGAAAGCACCTCGACGGTTGCCCGGCGTTGAAGCTCCATAGCCAGGTTCGCAAAGCGAAATGCCTCGAACGCCTTGGAGTCGTCGACTAGAAGCTGCAAGCCCCCCGTTATTCGTTTGAGGCAATTTCGGGCGAGCGCGACGTGATCCCTAGCGACCGGGCGGAATGCTGGACCCAGATGCTCGGCTTCTAGTGCTCCATCTGCGATCCAGGACTCGTATGCCGCGAGTAGCGGATCGCAGAGAGCCGCGATCTGCTTCGGAGTGTCCGCCGTCGCAAGTAGATGCATGTCGAGCTCGGGCGTTCCTGGTGGAACCCAGGGGACTACTTGCGCTATCTCACGTTCCGGGACGATCTCTGTCCAGATTTCAGACGTCTTGTCCTGGTCCCCGCCTGGTGGCAGCCAGGCTGCGGCTGCACCGTGTCCAGTGGCAAATTCAATATGGTCGCGGTACACAAGGTCGGACGATGCGATGTCCGGGTCGGCATCGGGCCTTTCGCGTTCCAGTCGTCGAGCATGAAAAATGGCACCTTCGCCGCGGACTCTAATAGTCGGTTGATAGAGCCAAAGCTCGTCGGGAGGGCGTCGGCCGGCCGCAACCCTACGACCATTGACCAGAAACACCGACACCACCCGCTTGTTTCCGAGAAACCGGACCATGCTGTCAAGACGAATGTCATCTCGAATCGTCACACCAGGCTGGCGGCCCTCGTGATCGACTTCGAGAGGGACGATATGTTTTTGTTCAGTCCGATGCCAGTCATAGTCGGTGCGTTTCTTTCTCACCGTGACTTCTGGGTCCTCATCTCTGTCCACATCGCCTGCCGCTTGAGCTGCGACTTTCACCGGGCGCTCAACCTTGTGATATTCGCCCCAAGCCAGCTCGACAACTACAGAATGGGCATTCGATCCGACCACGAACGACAGTCCGATCGAGGACTGAGCAAGGGAAAGGGACATTGCCGGCACGGCCTCGGCTGGACTCTCGTCGATCGAATCGAGCTTCTCGTCTTCGGTGGGGTCCATAGGAGTGTTCATTGGAGCGAGCATCCCGACGAGGTAGCGAGTAGCGGGCGACTGCGAAAGCACTTCAGCGGACCCCTCTGGACCTAGAAGTTCAAGGCGAAGAGCCTGCACTAGCCGATCGCGTATTGTGGGACCGCTGAACTGAGCAAAGTGGGCACCAGCCGTAAAGGACGGTACGTCGACAGGCTCAGCCAAGCTGCGGCAACGCTACGATCCTCGCTACGTTCAGCAACGAGAACTCGCCAGTCGGGTTTCTGCGTGTGGCCAGTTCGACCATTGATCGCTGCAGATCATCGTCGATGGCCTGCAGTTCTCCTTCAGCCCTGGCCAAGTTGCCTTCCCATAGAGGGACCGCGAGTCGAACTAGCGGTTCTTCGCTTGCACGCAAGCGATCCAGGGTTGACGTACAGGCCTGGATTCGATCGCGAGCAGCCAGCGTGCGGTGGTCATGAAGATTGGCCAGCCGAGCCTCCTCAATATCCGCCCGCTCGGAGGCCAGGCGCCGGGCATCTTGCAGCTCCTGGTCGCGTCTCGCAATAGCAGCTGACTGAGCGACCTCGTGAGCCTTAGCGAGCGTGTCGGTCTCAGGAATCCCGTCGGAGGATTCCTTTGCGAACGCTCGCGATAGGTGCAACAACTGGCTGCCGATAGCCACCTCCGCGCCTCCCCTCTCAGCGACGAATACCGGGAAGACGAACCCCTTCGGTTTGAGGCCGCCGATCTCGATCTGCCAATTGAATTGCCAGCCCGACTCCAAACTAGCGGACGTAAGACGCCTAACCGCGGCCATGCCTTGTGGATTCTCTTGCGTGACGCGCCTGACCAACGCATCGATAATCGGATGGCCGAACCCGAGATATTCGACGAGATCGGAATCGATGTTGAGCCGCGGATCAAAGCAGACGCGACGGGATTCGCCGTCGCGAACGAACTCGGGGTAATCGATTGTAAAGGGCACGTGAAACACGATCCTCCGTTCGCCGTTCGGTTGCTTTGGATAGACATAGGTGTTCACTGACGCCAGCAGGCGAATAAGAAACGCCTCGAACTCAGTTTGGGAGATTGGAGCCTTTTGCTGAAGCGCGGTCTGTGCAATCGCGGCTGAATAGCTCTTGTCTTGCATGATGAAGTCTTGGAACTGCCGCTCCGCCTCAAGAGCGCGTTTAATCTCGCCCTCCAGAGTCTTTCCAAGTCGTTCCATGGCCTTGTCCCGATCGTCGCGGGACAACTTGAGCGCTCTCCGAATACTGTCCTCCGCTTTTCCTAGGATCGGGTCGAGGCCGCCAACTGCCTCCTCGAAGACTCGGATTCGCTTCTCGAGTACATCTAGGATTCGGCCCTCGATAGTTCCTTGAACATGGAAGTTGAAGATTGTGATCGGATCTTGCTGCCCGATCCGATCTACGCGGCCGATCCGCTGCTCGACGCGCATTGGGTTCCAAGGAAGGTCGTAGTTGATCAGGCGATGGCAAAACTGAAAGTTGCGCCCTTCACCGCCTGCCTCGGTTGAGACCAGGATTTGCGGGCCCTTGCCGGATCGAAAAGCATCCACTTCGGCGTCTTTCTGATCGGCCGACATTTGGCCGTGAAATTTGTGCACTGGCCACCTTGCAGCTAACAGCTCAAGTAGCATGTCTTGGGTCTCTCGAAACTCCGTGAAAATCAGGACTTTCGAGTCGGCCTCCTCCGAGATCAATTCGGCGAGGTTCGCCATCAAGACTTCGGCCTTGGTGTCAACGACCAGGCCGTCGAGAAGGGCGATTACTTGGTCAAATTGAGCGACGGTGGAATTCGGGGCGAGTCTATGAAGTAGGTCGGCTGCTGCGGCATCTGACTCGAGCTCCTCAGCAACGTCGTCGGGGGTCAAGCTACTTGCCCTGACCGCACTTTCCAACTTATCGCGTCGCCTCTTGAGCGACTTTAAGAGGGCGCGCGGTGAGCTCGCCAGGAGCTTCTGCAGAATAACCATCAAAAAGCCCAGGGCGTTCTGGTTCGTCTCCTCTGCGACCTTGAAGCCCTGCTCAAATATGTCGTCCATGAGCCGGTGAATGCGTCGCTCTTCAGTCGACAACGTCACCTCCCACCGGTAGGCACTGCGTGGCTGGAAGCCTTGCACCACGGATTTGCGGTTGCGGATCATGATCTCGCTCAGCCGATGACGATCCCGAAGCATCAATGCAACCGCAGCCGGCCCCTGGTCATGTAGAACACCCGCGGCAGCCTCCTCGTCCACATCAAGGAAGCGGGCGACGTCGTGCACGACACCAAATGCCTCGGTCTCGTCAAGGCCAGTCCACCCCTCTAGCTCCTCCACTGTCTTGTTTAAGCCGCTGAGTGACTGAATGTGCATGTCAAAGTCACCTTCCGACGCAAACAAGATCGGGTCGAGCATTTCGACAAGGGAGTAGAGCTCGGATCGGTCGAGCTGCAATGGAGTGGCAGTTAACAGCAGAGCGGCCCGACGGGCATTCTCTCGGCGTCCAATTAGGGCTTGTACGAGGCGCACCAATAACGTGCGAGTTCCATCTTTGTGAATACGCGCGTGATGTGCCTCATCCACGATGACTAGGTCCCACGCGACGTTGCTAATCTCCTCAACCCTCTCCGGCGTCCAGGAGGCCCAAGCATGGGACGCAATAATCGAGTCGTGATCGGTCCACGGGTTGGCGACTCCCTTGTCCCTGAGGTAGCGAACCGTTTCAGAGTTGTAGATTGCGAATGTCTCGTTGAACTTCGTCTTCAACTCGAACTGCCATTGACGTGTTAGTCCTGACGGGACAAGGATCAACACTCGCTTGGCCTGACCACGCGCTCGTAGCTCCTTTACGATCATCGCCGCCTCGATGGTCTTGCCCAGTCCGACCTCGTCACATAAAAGAAAGCGGTGTGGATAGTTCGAAATTACCTTGTGCACGACGCTCACTTGATGCGGCTTCAGATCGACTCGAGCGTGAGCGAGAGATACCAGCTCATCATGGTTGTGGGCGGTCCAATAGTCGGCCGCAACGGAGCGCAAATTGAACTCAGACGCAGTTCCTACGCGGCCGCCCTTCATTCTCTCGATTGGGTCGGTGATAACAGCGGGGCGCAGGCCCATCTCGGAGACATTGGCCAATCCGTTTGGGAAAGAGACTTTCCACGTTGGGAATCCGGTACCAGGGATCTGCTCTAGCGCGACACCTACAACGGGGTCGCCCATACGGGTCACTTGAGCGCCAGCGGTAAAGGCGACTCGCGACAACGCTTCCGAATCCGCCGCAAAAGTTTGCACGGATCCGTTGTCGAACTTGACGGTAACCTGTCTGCGCTCGATTCGGTCGACCACCCCCAGTTGGTCGTTCCAACGGACTAACGCGCCAATGGGCACAGGGTTAACCGTCTCGCCACTGCTTGTCGAGGTCGCCGACGACTTCATCTCCGGCGAGAGTCCGATTCCTACTTCGACGTCGGCGTCATCGTCCATGGCTGCATTAAGCAAGGCCATTCGTGTCGGCGAGACCCTGCCAGGGACGAACATGACGACATCGTCCAGTTTGGCATCGGGCAGCTGTGGAAGCAGAAATTCTGCGGTCGCCTGAGGGTGTTTCGACAGGGCGTCCGTCATTTGATTTACGTCGTCGAGGTCGCAATTCATAACCGACAACGAGATTGCCGCTTTTCGAAGCTGACCTTTGGTCATGGCTAGGAGAATTGCGTCTTTAACGCGCATCGAGTCTTGCCCCGTTCTTCGATTCTGATCGGAGCGCTTCGAGCACTTCAGAGACTCTTTTGGCAGCAACCCTTTCTTTTTCGTGCTCCCAGATCCTCACCACGGTCCACCCCGCGGCGCGGAGTCGTTCATCGTTCAGTCGGTCGCGTTTCATGTTTCCATTCAACTTTGCAGCCCACCACTCGCCGTTCGCCGCCGGCCGGGTTGCATGCTGCGGGCAGCCGTGCCAAAAGCACCCATCGATAAACACGGCCAAGCGCTCGGTTGGAAACACAACGTCTGCCTCGCACCGAATGTCGACAACTGGGCGCTTGTGCTTGCGAAACCGCAGGCCTTCTCTGTGAAGGGCGGAGCGAATCGACCGTTCTAGGGCTGTGTCCCGGGGTCGGTTGGCCTGCATCGACCGTCGGACACCCGGCGAGGTCGCCCACGAAAGCTTTTGATCCGGCCGAGCACCCACGTCGATATTTCTCCCACGATGCTTAACACCAAACCTAACGCGCTGTTAAGCTCACGTCCGGCAAGCAGGATAGCGGGTGTACGGACGATTTCAACGGTGACAGGATTTGAGGGACGGCTGCTGAAAGAAGCCGTCCGGATACTGGAAGAGCAGCGCACGCTCGTGGCCGATGCCGCCGAAAGAGATTTGACTGCCGACGACGTACTGGTCCTTCTAGCGGAGCTCGGCAGACGTCAAGCGGAAGTCCGGAAGCTCATGACCGAAGTAGGTGGCCGCGTCGGCTTGCCGATTGGGGCGAGGGCCCGGATCCTTCGATACCTCCTCGTTACCCGAGGGAAAGTCGTAGACAAAGAGGAACTAAGCGGCGTCTCAGGCATTTACGAATGGGCCCGACGCGTCCGTGAGCTGCGACTCGAGGAAGGCTGGCCGATCTCGAGCAACGAGAATCGGGATGACCTAAAGCCCGGCGAGTACGTGTTGGATGGTGCCGAGCCAGATCTTGCGCTCCGCGATCAATGGCGGAACACGAGTGCCCACGCACGAGCTGAAAAAACCGCTTCCTAGGAACAAACGGACCCTACGTTTCGTCAGAATTCGGTGGCTCACCGAGGGGGCTAGCCATCGAAGCTGCCATCGCTGTCTCGTAAGGGACGGGCTCGGAGACGTTAGGGGGGATTACCGGCCTCCGTCTCAGCGCACCCTCGCCGCCGAATACCTCACGGATTCCGGCGGATCTGTTGCAAGCCCTGATCGGAAGGCATCTCGCGTTCCCATTCGGCCAGAAGGTAACTCACGTCATCCTCTTTCCTCAGACGCCTCGCGGCCCTCACGGCAGTCGCAAACAATCTGCTCTTCACGTCTGGCGATTCAAAAAACAGCGCCGGGGCTTTAAGTCCTCGTCGTGCGGCCTTCAGGGCTTTGTTCAGTTCCTCGACCGCGCTATATCGATCCTGACTCCTTGAATATGCTGACGCCTGTAACAAGCGGGCGCTGGCCTCTCTGAGTGCGAGACTCTGGCTATCCCCAAGGCGAATTTGACCCCGTTCAGCAATCTCGATTGATGCCCTGAACTGTCCCTGACTCTCTTCCAAGTCCGACCAATGCCAATACAGGTCATGACGCTTGACATTCAATTCCTCTGCGCGACGAAACGCCTCGCGGGCGTCGGTCACTCGCGGGCTCGGCTGCCAGCGCTTGTATAACCAACCGAGCTGCTGCTGTATGAGTCCGCGGTTTGGAAACTGGTCATTCAACTCGAACAGCAGCTTCTCCGCGTCCACGAAGCGTCCCAGCGGTGCGAGTAATCGCGCTTGGCTGCAGACCGCCAGGATCTTTGACTCCTCAGAACGCCGCCCTTCAAGCCGGCCCAACGATGTAAAGGCCCCCTTAATTTGTCGCACGTCCTCACTCGAGCCAAACTGGCTCAGGACCAGATTGCGAGTGTTGTAGTTGAGATCGAAAAGCACAACGTCTTCTGTCTGCGTCGGAGTAGGTACCAGGTAGAACTGGCGCAGGTGATTCAGCGTCTCCTCGATCTCATCGCTGGGTTGATCCAAGACCTTGCTTAGTTCCGCCGCTGAGACCGGACCGTTTGCAACTGCACACGCCATCAGGACAGGTCGAGCTAGATCGTCCTGTTTGCTGAGCTCCTCGATTTCGCGCTGCAGTGCGTAGGCCCGAGCGGCTTCACCTCGATCTTGTTCCCACCGGCGAATAGCGTCCCCCACCGACAGGACATGACACAACCTAATTAGATCTTCAATGTAGAGCGGGCTGCCCTCGGTCACGTCCAGCAGCTTGTTCATGCTGGCATCGAAGCGGTCGGCCTCCAATCCATATTCTTGTGCCTTCGAACGAACGAATCGTTCGGCGTCTTCCCCTGCTAGACCGCGAACGATCGTCTGCCGCGCCTCCATGCCGAACAATGGACGGCGGGACGTGAAGAGCACCTTGGATGTCGTTTTCAAAATGTCATCAGTGAAAAAGCCCCGAGCCTCGCCGTCTTCGGTTGCCACTGAATCTACGTCATCGACCACGAGGAGGCTTGCGTATTCTGTGAGTCGCGCGAGCGCACGTTCCTTCTTGGAGCGGAGATCACTCATCCCGAGATCGTCATTAAAGACGGAGAGTATGAAGTCGAGAGCCTCCTCGAGAGTGCTGAAATCGGGAACAAGAGATTGGACAGATCCCTCAATGAAACGGTGCTTTTTGGCGCTCATCCAAATCACCGCTGCCACAGCGCGGCCAGGATTGAATCTTTTGACGCGGTCTGCGAATTGATAGGCGATTGCGCTCTTGCCTTTGCCGCCGTCGCCAACCAGTGCCCACTTCTGCCTGCCACGGTCGAGCAGCCAGGTGTGAAGCTGCTGAAGCTCCACATCACGACCGATGAACATAGGCACGATTGACTCTCGGGGGGGAAGGTATCCCTCAAGTGGGTCCGATACTTGAGGTTGCGCGGCGGCTAGGGCGGCAACATGAGTGGCGAGATCTTCACGCGCCGTTTCACGGAAGGGATGTTCCTCCCGAAATGAGACGATCCCCGCTGAAGACGCCCTCACGCTCTGCCCATGATCCGCGGTCAGCAGAATCACAGGCAAGGGAGTTAGAGCACGCTGAAGAGTCCAGGCTACGCTGGAGATCTGATCATCATTATTTCGCACATTGAGACTGGTCGGGAAATCGTCGCGGTTAACCGCTACGGTCGCACACCACATGTGCTCGGTGATTCGAATTCCAGTTTGCAAAGTGCGAAGTTCCGCCAACGACTGTTCCTTTGCAACGGAGGCGAGAGACTTTAATACTGCCCGGGCCGCTTCGGCCTCCGCTTCTCGATCACCTGAGCGCTGCTTATGAGTCTCCAGCTCGGCGAGAACGATGTCCGAAATCACCACCGCGCACGAAAAGTCAAGATTCCAGGTGACCATGTCCGGGTTCTTCATCAGAACTGAAGTGTCTGGGACCAGGACCGCCTGGAGGGCCTCAGATCGACACAACTGCTGAACAGCTTCCAAACGCATGGTTCGGCCCCAGCTCCTTATTTCTGCCTAATGAGGTTCGTGTTCGCGAACCCACGCGAATCTTAGGTCTCGAGGGCTCAGTTAGGGGCCACGCACGATGGGGCGAGGTTCCCTCCGGGCCACGGCGTTCGCCCGCGCACAGACTGGTGATCGGAGTTGTTCAGCGAGATTCGGCGTCGAGCCAGTGTTTCGTCGCAGGTGGGCCGCCGCCCCTGGCCCTAAATCAACCCCCGTTACTACCTGGCTTTGAATCTACTCGCAGCTCGTTTAGATCGAATCCATGAGCTAGGATGCGGGCAGCATGAGCACCTCAATTAGGGCGGAAGGGCTGGATGTTGATGAGCTTGGGCATGTCCTGGTGAAGCTCAGCGACGATCCCTCTGAGCAGTGGATGGAGGCGTTTCGGGAGTACTGGGCCGACGCTGCGACGAGTGCAGGCACCGCGGCAAAGACAGACGCTTTTTCGCACTTCTCGGAGCGGACCATTGTCTTTCGCGGCATTGACGTGGACGGCTTTGTTGAGTACTGCAAGACTCTGACCCAGGACGCCATCAAGTTCGCCAATGATCGGACTCAGCGCTTCGAGACTGAGCGTGAGGCCCGCATTCGGGGGCGCGCTGAGTCCGCCGGCCAGGAGCAGAAGCACGTCGAGGCCGAGCGGGCCAAGGCGCGCAAGGTCAAGTTCAGCTAGGCCGGTCTCGCGACCGTTGGGGATCCTTCGCTCAGGCCTGCTCGGTGGTACAGCCACTGCAGTGGGCGCGGCGCCCACCAGTTCCAATTTCCAAGTAGGGCCATCAGGGATGGGACCAGGAACGCTCTGACCACCGTCGCGTCTACCAGCACGCCCGCTGCGATGCCGATTCCCAACTCTTTGATGAAGATGATCTGCGACGTCGCGAACGCGCCGATTGCTACGCAGAACAGCAGGGCCGCGGCGGTAATGATCCTGCCTGTTCGCTGCAGGCCTGTCGCCACAGCTTCCGAGTTCGGCAGGCCGGCGTCGTGGGCTTCCTTGATTCGCGTCAATAGATAGACGCCGTAGTCGGTGGAGAGGCCGAACACGATCGCGAACAGCAGGACCGGCTGCGTTGATTCCAGCGCTCCCTGGCTCGTGTATTGAAGAAGATTCTCGAATCGTCCGTCCTGGAACACCAGCACAAGCACTCCGAACGCCGCGCTCAGGGTCAACAGGTTCATCAGCACGGCTTTGATCGGCAGCACCAGCGAGCCCGTCATGAAGAACAGGATCAGGATGGTCGCGATCGCCACGATCGCGATCGCCAGGGGTAGGCGTGAGGCCAGCGACTCCTGCAGGTCTACGAATGCGGCTGCCTGGCCGCTCACCAGGACCGGGAACGGCGCCTGTTGCGCGCGGGCGTCGCGCACCAGCTGTTGCGCGGCCGGGTCGAACGTTCCCAGCTTGGTCTGAAGGTCGAATTTCCATGTGTCCGTGCCCACAGGTTGCGGGGTCGTCACGCGGTCGACGCCGCTAAGAGCGCTCAGGCTGTTGGCGAGCGACTGCACCTCTGCGCCGTCCGAGGTCGGCGCTTCGGCGACGATCGTCAGGGTCGCGCCCGTTGGTGCTCCGTAGTCGCGGACCAGGGTGTCGTGGACGATTCGCGCGTCGCTGCTTGCCGGCAGGTCCGTCTGGTCCACCGAGTTGAACTTGATGCCGGCGAACGGCAGGCCCAGCGCGATAAGCAGGGCTGCGCTCAGGGCGGCCAGCGGCAGCGGCCGGCGCATCACGAAGTGCGAGAAGCGGTACCAGAAGCCCGTGGTCCCGGCCGCGCTCATCGCTGACTGCTGC
>WNFJ01466142.1_pt2 | contig 21543 bp, 13 predicted proteins | sample 5400461 | NCBI WGS metagenome assembly WNFJ01 (sample SAMN13153349, study PRJNA577476) | soil metagenome | isolation source: 115 cm saprolite on Douglas fir-dominated hillslope | place: USA:California | collected 2013-09-17
CGCGACTTGCCGCACTCCCGAACGAATTCGTTATGGTACAGCGATAGGTTGCACCGTTATCGTTCAACGTGGCTGCCGGTGTTGTGTAGCTCGCAGACGTCGCGCCTTGGATTGAGACACCATTTCGTTGCCACTGGTAATTAAGTGGCGTTTCGCCGTCCGCTCCCACCGTAAAAGTGGCAGGATAGCCGACGGGAGCGAGCTGGTCAGTGGGCTGATCGTTAATCGAGGGAGCCAGGTTACCGGTATAGGAAATCCGGTTGAGGGTACTTGTGCCGCTGGTCAAATCAATCTGCAGGTAGTAGAGGTTACCATCAGGTCCAACATCGATGTCGCTCAGATTACCGAGACCGGTCGCAAATGCACTAGCCGTCCGAGTTGTGGTATCCAAGACGTCGATCCACCAATTACAGTAATCAGCAAAGAAGTACTTGCCAAGATATTGACCCGGGAATTTCTGGACGGGCGGGTTGTAAAAAGCACCGCCGATAATTGCGCATCCAATTGGAAACCCCGTATTTCGATTATAGGTAAAAAAAGATGAACAAAATCTGGAGTCGGTCGTATATCCTTCAGTCAGTGGCCAACCGTAGTTGCAGCCTGCATGGCCTTCATTGATTTCTTCGGAGAGATGACTGCCCACGTCATTAATAAAAATCCGATTGGTTCCGCGCTGTATTGCCATGCTCCAGGGGTTACGAAGTCCGTACGCCCAAATCTCCGGGCACGCCCCCGTAACAGTGCGAAATGGATTGTTGGCCGGTATTGAGTAGTTGCGTTTTGAATCACCTGGAAAATCATCCGATCTCACATCGATCCGGAGGATTTTCCCCAGGAGATTGGTCAGATCTTGTGAATTCGAAGACGTAGTATTTTCTCCCGTGGAAATGAACAGCGTGCCATCGTGAAAAAATTTCAGTGCGCCACCGTTATGAATAGTTGCGGTCTGTGTATCGAGTTCGAGAATGATGTGTTCGCTTCCCGGCACGGCCACATCTCCGTTTGCAGTGAATCGGCTGAGACGGCTATGAATGGTAGGCGTTGGCGCCGTGTAGTAGACATAAACGTAGTGGTTAGTAGCGAAGTTTGGATCGAGAACTACGCCAGCCAGTCCGCGTTCACCGCCTCCTCCAGCGACATCTATCGTTACAAATGGCGTGGCGAGAAGGGCGCCATTCTTAATTACACGCAGCCGCCCATCGAGCTCAGCGACGAAGATGCGTCCATCAGGCGCAAACGCCATGCGAGTTGCAGCATCGACCTGCGCAATTTGGGAACGGACGAAACCGCTGGGAAGCCCTTGCGCATTTGATAGCCGCGCGCCTGCCAAGGAGAACGTTATGACCAGCAACAAGCATTTTAACCCGAGTCGGCGTGAGCTGAGAAATCTGTACATGGAAACAAGCCAGGTTGTGTTTGGTCGCGGTCTTTTGTTGCTGCTTCTGGGGGTGCGGCTGCCAACCACTTTACGGAGAGGTTGTCATCGTCACGCTAGCGAGTGTGTTAGCCGAAGTTAGAGGCAATCCATTGGAGACGTTTTGTAAGTAAAAGGTCATTCCATTTTGCACCCACTGCCCAGTGGATATTGAAAAAGTGCCGGCGCCGGTCGCGGCAAGGCGATTGCCGTTCGGGGCATTCACGTGAACTTCAACCCTATTCGTTCCGGCGCTCCTCCAGGTGAGAGTAGTTTGTCCAAGCCCTTGTGTATTTGGGGTAAATGGATTTGGATTAGCGCTGATTGATCCCGACGGTGTGCGGCTTACAGCGCTCATGGTCACTGTGGCAAGCGTGTTTGCAGAAGTCAGTGGAAGACCATTAGAGACATTTTGCAGGTAAAATATCATTCCATCGACTACCCAATGGCCAGTGGCCATTGAGAACGTGCCCGGATCGCCGCCCGCGAACTTGGGACCATTAGGGGCATTGACGTGGACTTCTACCGCACTCGTGCCATAGCTTGCCCACGCGAGAGTAGTTTCGCCGACTCCTGCTGAATCCGCCACGAAAGGATTTGGATTAGCGGTGATTGAACCGCTAGGAGGCGTGAGCGCGGAAGGCGTGTTGATGACGTGCAAAGTCACCGCGTCCAGCGTGTAGTTGCGGGTAAGGGGCTGATTATTGCTTCTGTCTTGCAGGAAGATCTTCGTTCCGTCTCGTATGGACTTGCTAGTCAACTGTGAAAAGCTACCAGAGCCGCTCCGTGCTATAAGCTGTCCTCCGGGAGCACCCAGGCGCACTTCCACCTTGTTCGTTTGGCCGCTGGACCAGAACAGTGTCGTGGCTCCTTCCCCGCTGCCGTCGCTCACCCGAATGGGATTGGGATTGGCGGTGATGCTCCCATAGCCAGGCCGTTTCAAGAAGTTAGCCACATAGCTGGTGGCGGTCGGAGGCGCAAAAATATCGTGGGACCGCGCGCCTTGATCCGACCAGGAAACAAAGTCGTAGGTCAGGCCATTGACAATCTGCGGAGTGTCCACGCCAATGTTCCACATCAGATTGACGACGCTCCAGAAGGAGTAAGGCGCCGTTTTAGGTGAGCCGTCCAGTAATATGGACAAGGGGAAGGGCTTGGTGGTCACCTTCAGCTGCACATGGCGGGGGAATATGTCTCGGAAAATGGTCGTGGAGAGGCCGTAGGAATCTGTCGCGGTAAAAAAGATGCGGTACCACACATCAGGATCAGTTTCAGGAAAGTTGAGGCTGACCGTGCCGCTGGCGGTCCCGCTTGTCGGCGGAAAAAAAGGGTGAGTATGATGATTGGGATTGTGGAGCGAATGATGCTCGAACAAGATTTGCCAGGTGAACGCGTTTGGGCCGAGGACCCCATCCTGAGGATCGCCTGTCACGATATCATGCCCATCGACTGCTGAACCTGAAAACGTGATAGTATCCCCCGCCGCATAGTAAGTATTCGGCGCCGGAGAGCTGATGGTACATACAGGTGGCTGCTTGGTAGTCACCGATAACAGAGCCTCACGGGTGTGTGCGCCTCCAAAGGAATTGCTTACAATGCAGCGAAACGTCGCGCCATTGTCTGCAGCGACCGTTGGATTCTGCAGTGTATAACTGGGTGAATCCGCCGCGCCCGAGATATCGACGTCATTACGTTGCCAGCGATAATGTAAAGGTGGCACGCCTGAGGCAGCAACTGTGAATGTAGCAGGCCATCCTTGTCCGACGAGTACGTCTGCCGGCTGAGTGCCGATTGTTGGTGCGAAACTCGCAGGATAACGAATTTGATAGACCGCTCCATCATCCCTGCTGATGTAATACAGATTTCTATCTGGTCCTACGGTCAGGTAAGTCGGCGCGCCATGTATCCCGCTGGCAAACTGATTGATCCTATGGAACCCGTATGGGCTGGTGGGATCAATCTGATTTGGATCCATCGTGTAAATCCAGCCACCGCACAGATCCAGGAAGAAATATTGGCCGACGTACGAAGCTGGAAAACCAAAGGCCGGCTCCCCGGAGCAAGGCGCTGACGGATTATAAAAAGTTCCGCCCGTGATAGCACAGCCCATCGGAGTGCCGGTAAAATGCTGGTAAGCAAAAATTGGATTTGTGAAGCCGTTGACCGGCGGCTGGGCGGGTCCCTCAATAGTTGGCCATCCATAGTTTCTCCCGCTTCTTCCTTCATTGATCTCTTCCCATGTGCTCGCCCCGACGTCATCGATGAACATCCGTCCCGTTCCGGGTTGAAAGGCAAACGTGAATGGATTACGCAAACCGAGACAGTAGATCGCCCGATTCAGTCCAGTTGCCGTGTTGTAGAATGGGTTATCAGTTGGAAATGTTGATTCCGGATTTGTTCCGTCGGCGTTTTCGGGGACCGGATTGATTCGCAGTATTTTACCAAGCACCGTGTTCAATGATTGCGCGTTTGTGCCGTTACCGTTTTCTCCGACTGAGACGTAAAGCTTCCCGTCGGGCCCGAAATGCATGGCGCTCCCATTATGGATATAGGAGGTCAGTCCAAGGTCGGGCAAATCCAAGATAGGCTTCGCGCTTCCCAGCAGAGCTCGATCAGGGTGCGCGGGATCGGCTGTAACACGGATCACGCGATTGTGAGTCGGCTGCGAATTATTGGTCGGCGCGATCGTGTAGTAAACGTAAACGTAACCGTTCGCTGCAAAGTTTGGGTCAAAAACAATCCCGTCCAACCCTCGTTCGCCGCGAGTATCGGCAGTGACAGTCAAAAATGGAGTAGATTGCAGGACGCCATTCCGGAAAACGCGAACGTTTCCTGCTTGCTCGCAGACGAAAAGCCGATGAACCGGTGTGCCTGACGCGGGGCAGGGGTCCGGCGCAAATGCCATGGCGGTCGGATTAGTCAGGCCGGTGGCATATTGCCTTTCAGCGAATCCGCTCGGCAAAATCGTCTGTGCCGAGATTTGCGACAGCGGAGCGAATAAGAACGCTACGACTGTGATTAGATGTAAAAGCGCCACGGGCTGAACGCTCTTTGTAGGATACGGGTACAGGTGCTGTTTAGGCATCGTTGGTGAAGATTTTTTGGAATCGCCCGGGAGATTAACCAGCAACCTAAAACCAAATCAAGACAATTCGGTGATTTCAGAAAAAACAGTGAACCTCCGGCCGGGACTTTGTAAACTGAACACCATGAAAGCGACAATCGTTCGAAAAAGTAATCGGCCTCCGGCTTCCCGTTTGCGATGCATCGTGCTGCGAATTCTACTCGCGCTGGTTTGCGTCGTACATACACCCATACTGAAAGCGGTTAGCCCGACCCCGGATGGACTCTATTTTGGCGCGAACACTGCTGAGGGAGGAGCTGGAGCACTTTTTAGCCTGACCACGGGCACGAATAACACGGCTGTGGGTTCTCAAGCGCTCTATAGCGTCACAACTGGCAGCCAGAATACTGCCACGGGCGCGCAAGCGCTCAGAAACAATGCCGGCGACAGAAACACAGCCGACGGTTTTCAAGCGATCGTTAAAAACACCACAGGAAATTCGAACACGGCTGACGGCGACCGCAACACAGCCGGTGGTCGCGAGGTGCTTGTTTCCAACACAACCGGCTTCGAGAATACGGGCACCGGTGGTGTTGCGCTCGAAAACAACACAACCGGCAACGACAATACGGCCACCGGTTTTGCTGCGCTCAATAGCAACACCACGGGCGCCTTAAACACGGCCAACGGCACTGGTTCCTTGGTTAACAACAATGGCGACCTCAACGTCGCATTGGGCTTTGGCGCTGGCGTGAATCTTACTGCAGGCGATAATAACATCTACGTCGGCAATGTTGGTGTGGCTACGGAGGACAACATCATCCGCATTGGCACTGAGGTCGCGGCCAGGGATCAATTTGGAGTCATACATCCCAGGCACACTGCCACCTATATTGCCGGGATCAGTGGTGTAGCGGTGGCGGGCACGGCGGTCGTTGTCAATGCTGCCGGTCAGCTTGGCGTCGCTGCCTCATCGAGACCCATGGACAGGGAAAGCGAAGCGATCCTTGCGTTAAAGCCGGTAAGCTTCCGCTACGATCAGGACATTGATCCCGCAGGGGCGCGGCAATTTGGCCTTGTGGCTGAGGAAGTGGAAAAGACTGCCCCTGATTTGGTGAAACGTGATCGCGACGGGAACCTTCAAACCGTGCGCTACGACGCAGTAAACGCAATGTTGCTCAATGAGTTTTTGAAAGAGCACAGCAAGGTTGAGCAATTGCAATCCACTGTCGCTAAGTTGATGCAACGCCTCGACGAGCACGAGTCAAAAATGCAAAAAATGGAGAACCAACGCGAAAGGAGAAGAGCTTCGCAGCAGGTGGCGCTCAACCAGGAGTAAGTCCTTAATACCGGGCCTGCCCGTCAAAATTATTAAAACACGTCTCTTAAATGTCCTGACGGCGTAGCCACGGCGCTGCGCGCGCCGTTGGGAACGCGGACTCGCATGATGTAACGCTCCCCAGGGCGTGGCTACAAAATCGTTTCGTAAGGCTGACTCGGAAGGTGTTTCGTCTGGTATTTTTTCCAACTTTGCACGGCCAGCAGGATAGCCAAGCCTAACCACACAGCCCAGGCAAGATAGCTGATGTTGCGGGCGATCCGCCCGATCGGCGATAGCGTGTACTTCAGTTCCGCGGCGTGAGAGCCGGCGGGTAGCTGTACATTCACAAGGCCATTATCGCTTATCGAGATCTTGTCATCTCGCCTTTGCCCATCGATTCTTAGTTCCCATCCTGGGAAATAGACCACGGCAATTTGACCTACAACATCGGCAGGCGCGGTATATCTGTAGGAGTATGCTGCGCCTTTGTGATCATAATTTTCGACTGTGATGTCGCCGCTCTTCGATGTTAGGCGATCTGCCGGTGGCGGATTGTTGGCGAGAAACTTTGGATCGGTCAGGGGCGCTTTCACAGTCACCGGCCAATACTCGTAAGGAGCAGCGCCTCCGAACCAACCGCCGCGCTCTTGCCGCGCATACCACCGCAGCACACGATCAGTCGTTCCCCGATCGGTCAGCAAGCCGGGAAGGTTCAAAATGGTCGGCAAGGTAGGGATCGCCATCGACGCGGCGATTAGAACCCAAATGAGAGGATGGAGCCATTTGTCCAACACAGGGCTAGCGATGGCCGTAGCGAGACATCCAAAAAAGGCAGTAAAGATCAACAGACGCCATGGGAACTGCACGTATCGTAAAATCGCAGGTACACGTGCCCAGTTCATCTGTCGGGACATCGCAAACAGGAAAATGCCTGCCAATGCCAGACAAATACATAGCCGATAGCGCTGCGTTGGTGTTAGACCGGGGCGAAACAGCGCAACAGCTGCCAGCACGATTCCGACCAACACAGCAATACCAAGATTAATGCCCAGCTGATCGTTTGGTCCGGCGATACTGCCTCCAATGCCAAGACGCTCGATAAAATGCTGTTGCCAGTACAATGCGTGCAGATGGAGAACCGATGGCGGGGTGATCGTCGAAGAGAGGCCCGGCCTCTGCGTAAGACCCGCAAAGGTCAGCTTCACCAACTCAAGTGCAGGAAGCCAAAAGAACGCCGCCATGGCTGCACCCAAAGCCCCACCAGCCATCACAGTAATGGGCCAGCGTAGATTTGATGTGGTGAGCAGCACATAGCAGCCGATTGCGATTGTGCCGTACAGAGCGATCGCGTTATGACTTAGCATTAGCCCGGCATACATAAGTGCCAGCAAAAGAAGACCGGCCAAGGTATGCCGCCGCATAACTTCGGCAGCAAGAAAAACGCCGGTTAAGGTAGGCCAGGCCCAGCACTCGGCCAAAGCATTGCGAGGGAAGACATCTGTCAGGTGATAACGAGTCAACGCGAAGGCCGTTGCTGCTCCCAGAGCCCACCACGCCAATCGCGGCCATTGTTCCCGGACTCCGATGACGTACACGAGGGCGTACATCAGCAGCCCGCTCAGGTACAAAGAACTATAGAAGCTCATCTTGGTTGCCGGTCCGTAATCCAAACCCAGAATGAAGTGGAACAAGGCGCCTGCGTAGTAGCCAAGTGGAGCGTAAAAGGTAAAAAAGGGGTAACCGTAGCCAAAAGCCCAGTCGGCCTGCCACGGAGCGTGAAACGGGCCGTTCACTCGCCAAAGCTTGCATAGCTCATAAACACGAATGACGGGGAATAGCTGGTCGTGCCCTGACCACATGTACATTCTTAGAGTTGGAAAGATCAGGGCGAGAATAATCGCTGTGTATACGAGAAGAGACAGCGTGACTGGCCTGCGAAGGAGGGCCGACACGTGACGCCTCGGGAAAATATTACTCTGCAAAGAGCTATCCTGCGACTTCATGGGCACACTTAGTTCCTTACCTACTCAGGTCGAATCCTTGCGCGCTGCAAAGCTTCGCGAAACAGTAGAAGGCATCTCATCAAAATCCAAGCGGCTGTAGCGACGGCGCTGTGCGCCGTTCGGGACGCTGGGTCCGTGCGATATCAACGCCCGGCAGGGGCGTGGCTACAACATTTATGACATGGCTTCTACTTCTATTTCTCAAGATCAAGCAGGATTGAAGCGACACTGAAGATTTTCTCTTTCGAGAGTTCTGGATAGATCGGGAGAGAGAGACATTGCTCACACAGTTTTTCAGTGACAGAGAGATCGCCCGGCTTGTAACCCAGATGCGCGTAGGCCTTTTGCAAGTGAACAGGCACAGGATAGTGGATGGCCGTCTCGATTCCGCGATCATGCAAAGCAGCGCGCACCCGGTCGCGTTCTGAAGTTTCAATTACATAACAATGCCACACGCATTCTGAATCTGAAAGGTGCGTCGGCACGTTGTACGCCGAATTCTTAAGTAATTCGGTATAGTATGCCGCGCAATCAGCGCGCGCTGTGTTCCAAGCATCGAGTTGCTTCAGCTTAATGGCGACCACTGCCGCTTGAAAGCTATCCATCCGGTAGTTATAGCCGACCTCATCATGCAGGTACTTCTGGCTTTGTGCGTGGTCGCGTAGCGAACGCGCGCGCTGTGCGATGGATGCATCACTGGTGACTAACGCCCCGCCCTCGCCGTAGGCGCCTAGGTTTTTGCTCGGATAGAAACTGAAACACGCAATTCGTCCGAATTGGCCAACCCGCTTGCCGCGATACCGTGCTCCATGTGCCTGCGCGGCGTCTTCGATTATCGGTAGCCGATGTCGATCAGCAATGGCCTTGATGCGATCCATCTCTGCTGGCATGCCGTACAGATGGACCGGGATAATTGCCTTTGTCCGAGGCGTGATCGCAGCCTCAAGCTTCGCGGGACACATTGTTCGACGCGCTGGGTCGATATCGACAAAAACCGGTGTTGCGCCGATATAGCTAATCGCCCAGGCAGTTCCTATGAAAGTCATCCCAACTGTGATCACTTCATCTCCCGGCCCGACATCGAGACAGCGCAGAGCCAGGTGGAGCGCGCTGGTGCCGCTGTTGAGGCTTACACAATGATCGACTCCGCAGTAGGCTGCGAATTTCGTCTCGAAATCTGATGTGGCCGGGCCCTGAGCAAACTTGGTGGATTCGCAGATTTTTCGCAACGCCGCTAATACTTCCGTGCGAATGCCGTCGTATTGAGCTTCGAGATCCAGGTAGCGTATAGGTTCCATATTACTCTGCTTTAGTAAGGAGGGCGCGTTCTCAGGCTGACTTGTCTTTTTGTCGATCAATGTAGGCACAGTAAACAATGTCGCCCCCAATCTGGGCGCACTTACTAGGCTCGCAATCTACCAGGGATTGAAAATATAGCGGTGAATAAAAGAAATGAATGTGTAAGTCGAGCGTAAAGCGAAAGAAACGTTGTTGCGGGACAATCAAGAAAAGCTGCTTTCTAGCCACTCTTTTAAGTTCCTGTAGCGCTACGCCTAATCGGCGGACATGCTCCAACGTGTGAAAACAGGTGACGACATCGAATGATCGATCGCTAAACGGCAGATTCTCGACATTCCCTTGAACATAGTTTGCCACCGAACCGGCAGCCGGCGTAGCGTAAATGTCGCAGCCAGTCACGTCGAGACCGAGTCCTAAGAATTTCTCGATGCAGTGTCCGCGGCCGCAGCCAACATCGAGAAGCGTTGCGTCGCTGCCAACGTCGATCCTTTGCATAACCCAATTTAAGCTGGCTTCAGAGCAGTCCGTCGGGCGAATATTGGCCCGGCATTTAAGGGTTTCGTAAAACGCAGTGAATTCTTCCTCGCTCATCGAATGAACGACTTCTTTGAATCGCATGATGGAGTCCAGATCATTTGAGCCGTTGAACCAGTAGCGATAAAAAGGATACATAAAATAATAGTTATCCCTGATGGCTAGTGGCAGTAGCTCATCCATACAGTAACGCATGGTGTTTGTTAAACTCCGCTTCATAAAGTGTGCTGGACTGCGAAAATGGTTAAGAACCGTCCCGAGCCTGCGAGGCAACTATCGGCTTAGACATGTCGTGTTCCATGTAGCAAACTAATCGGAAACAATCGCGAAGTGACGCAACAACATTGCGCAATGTTGCCCCCTTTGCCTTGCCGTGAGTGCGGGGGAGGAACGTGATGGGTACAAATTCCACGCGAAAACCGCGTCTGTGTGCTCGAATAATTCTTTCGGCGTCGGCAAATGGACTGCGTGAGATCACATTACAGGTAAAGACCTCACGCACTCCGAGTTTGACGCTGCCGGCATCGCGGGTGCCAAGGCCAAAGAGCATTTTGGGAAGCAGATTGAAGGCATGCGATACAATCCGACGACGCAGGCTGTAAACAGCGTTTCGGTTTTGCCGAACCCCAACGACCAAATCAGCCCCTGCTTGCAGCGGCGGGAACATTTCTAGCAAATTGCTGGTTGGCCACTGTCCATCTGATCCTGTAGAATAAATATGCGTGCCCAGCGCATTGAGATATAGATCGGCTTGAGATTGATAGATTCCTTTATTTTCCGCGTGCCGGAGCAGCCGGATCTTGTTCGTTTGTTGTGAAAGCTTTTCGATGACAGCAGCAGTACCGTCCTGACTGGCATCGTCGAGACAAACAATTTCCCAATCATCCAGCGAATCTGCCAGCTTTGTAATCGCCTCGACGTGCTCTTTGATGACTGCTTCGATCTCCGGTTGCTCATTGTAAGCAGGCATCACAATTGAAAGGAATATCGAAGGTTTCATTGAGCCGTTGTTTTCCTGGCCAGTTCTCGAGCCGGATTGCCTGCTACTACGGCTCCATCCTGTACGCTGCGCGTTACCACGCTGCCGGCACCTACTATGGCACGGGCGCCTATGACCACTCCGCCAAGGATCGTGGCGTTGCTACCAATGCTGGCACCCTGCCGCACAAGCGTTGGCTGCACTTTCCAATCGGTTTCGGTTTGTGGCGCCCCATCCGCGGTCGTAGCGCGGGGATACTTATCGTTGATGAACTTGACGCCGTGCCCGATAAATACTTCGTCTTCGATTGTTACACCTTCGCAGATAAAACTGTGGCTCGAAATCTTGCAGCGTTTCCCGATCGAGGCCCCCTTCTGCACTTCCACAAATGTGCCGAGCCGGGTTTCGTCGCCGATCGTGCATCCGTACAGGTTGACGAAGCTGTGAATAGTCACGTTTCGCCCAAGTCGCACATCTGGCGCGACGACGCAGAATTGACCTTTGATTGCCACTTGTCCTCCCGATTGCAGTATAGACTCCGGTTTTCTAGATTGCGACCGGGTGACCCCCGTTTGCAATTGAGGCGCTCGCAGCCTCGAGGATTTTTACCACTTGCAATCCGCTCTCACCATCTGAATTAGGACTCTTACGCGAGCGGACGCAATTCACGAAGTCCTCGCATTCGACCGACAACGCTTCACGCACATCGAGCTTGGGCGACCAGACGTCGCCCATGCGGTAGTCCACTAACGCTTTGTAAATTCCCTCCTGCGATCTGACCTGAATTCCGCGATCATAAACGCGAACTTTTTCGCTCGGCTCCATGTCATCGTAAACAACCATTCGACGACTCCCGCCGATTAAGTTTTGCCGCACCTTTACCGGGGACAGCCAGTTAACATGGAAATGGGCGATGAAGTTATTGGCAAAGTGTAATGTCAGATAAGCCACGTCAACCAGTCCGCGTCCGGTGTGGTCGGCCCCTACCGCGGAGACCGACTTCGGTTTCTCTGGGATCAGATAAGTCAAAATAGAGACATCGTGGGGCGCCAAATCCCAAATAACATCAATATCATGCTGAAATAATCCAAGGTTAACCCTTACCGAATCGAAGTAGTAGAGCTCACCCAGCTCACCGGCATCAATGATTTCCTTCATTCGGCGGACGGCCCCGGTGTAAACGAACGTGTGGTCCACCATCAAAACGAGATCCTTTGCTCCTGCCAGTTTGATCAGCTCCTCAGCTTCCTTGACTGTGCGGGTCATCGGCTTCTCTACCAACACATGCTTGTTAGCTTCCAACGCCCGCTTTGCCAGATCATAATGAGTAAAGACGGGTGTAGCCAGGACGACCGCATCCATTTCTGAGTCGTTTAGAATTTCGTCAGCGTCGGCAGAGACTTGAACGGTTGGGTACCGTTTGCTTGCAGCGGCGCGCCGCTCCGGGCGCAAATCGACGCAACGCTTGACCTCCACACCGTCGGTCTCGTGCAAGTTGCGAAGCAGATTGGGCCCCCAGTAACCGTAACCAATAAGACCCACCTTTACGTTTTTGTTCTCCATTTCAAACAGGCACCGTCGCAGATTTTGACACATTTCGCACCATGTCTGCGATCCAAATCAACTTTGCTGGGATATCCTCAGTCATCGCGCGTGACTGTCAATGTCGCGAGGAGCTTGGAGCGTTTTTTAGCATAGAGGCGGAACTCGTAAAGCGAGTCGAATTGTATCCAGTCGATTTTCATGACACCGGAAGGATCGCGGCCGACCAAACGTTCATCTTCCCGATCTATTTTTACGTAGAGATCACCCATTCTTCCGTCTCCCGTGTCCCATGTAATTTGAGTGCTTGCGACCGGTTGATCCGGATCGCCGGCTGGAACTGGGTTGGGGCTGGCGGACAGAACCGGCTTTGCCGTTGGACCGTTCACTGTCTGTCGTCTCGCGCCGTGACAGGCACTTAGAACGAGACAAACAGACAAGCCGAGAACTAGCGTAACGCGACGCATAGAAAGTGTACCGCTAATCACGCGCACGCGCCTATAGCAAGTTTTGATGGACTGACGCACAACGCACTAACTCACTGGTTCACTACGGTCTTAGCCAACAGGCGCCGGGACGCACCCTTGGAATACAGGCGGAACTCGTAGCTGCTTCCAGGTGCAATCCAAGGCGCTTCCTCAGATCCGCTCGGTCCTTGAGCGAAAAGCTGTTCCGGCCCGCCGTCGCGCGAGACAAAGACTTCGGCATCACCTTTCGCCAATGTTGCCCATGAGATTTTCGTTCGAGCAAGACCAGACCCGGCCGGAACCGGGTTGGGCTCGGCGACAATTGTGGCAGTCCTTTCTACTGCTCTTAAGGCGGCAGTCTGCACGGGCATTGCTTGTGGTTCGGAGTAGAGTCGAAATTCGTAATGCATTCCCGGCTTGATTCCGTCAAGGAACTCAAGACCTGACTGTCGGCGAGCAAAAACCTGCTCGGCGCCTTCATCGACGCTTAATGTGACCTTACCTTCCGATCTGCAACAAGTACTCCATGAGACAGCAGCGCGACCAGGTTGGCCGGCTGGCACTGAAACAGGATTCGGAGTAACAAAGAGATTCGGTTCGCAATCAGTAGGAATTTTCTTGAGTGAGAAATCGTCGACCCAGACCTTTCCGCCGGCTGCGGCAGCCTCCACAACGGCGTGCTTACTTCCGATGGGCGCTCGAGCGATCAGATTTGCTTCCTCCCATTGGCGCGCGGAACGCCCATTGGCCGTGACGATAGTCGGAACATCAATGTCCAAATTGTTTGCATCCTTCCAATGTAGTTGAACGCGTAATTTCCCGGATTTTAAGGAGTTGGGCCTGTTGTGAAGAGTGAGCCGGTAACATTGACCGGACTCGACCGGAACTGGCGCAGACAATAGAAAATCCTTTGCGGTCACAGCGCAAGCAGCCCTGCCGCCGGCAGAGAACTTACTGGTCCAGTCGATTTTCGGTTTGCCGACCATTTTCCAGCCAGGGAGAAGCGTTGCGCTGCCTTCTTCAAAACTTCCGTTAGCAAGTAGCTCGCTGCCCTCATCAGAGCCACTGTCGATTTCGTAAACGTGCACTCCATCCAGAACAGCCACTTCTTTTAGGCGCGGACTTTCCTTAATCGTCGCTTCCAATGTGTCCCATGTTTGATACACATTCCAGAATGAGCTGCCCCCGCGATAGAGATTCTCGTCCACAAGTGCATACTTTGCGCCCCAGCCGTAAAGCAGGTCGAGAGTTATGGGTGAGGGGAATGCGCTTAGATAACTCCAATAAATGAGGTTTGGAGGATTCTGCGAGCTTCCCATGATGATGCGCTTGCCCGTTAACCTCCGGGAATAGATTGCGGGTCCACCATAGCCGTGGTAAGCAATTGGATACTCGACGAATGCGAAATTTCCTGGCTGTTTAGCGAGCCACTGATCGACTGCCCGCGGCGCAACGGTGCTCATGCCTACCCGCTCCGGAAAGAAATCGAATAGGACAAGTCCGATCACAACTACGGCCGCTCCGAATTGCACAAAGGCGCGCGCATGAAGTTTCCGTTTGATCCAATCGAGAAGACGAGTCAAGCCTGCGGCCGCAAGAAGACCTACTGAAAGCTCGACAAAGAACCCGAGGCGAGACCAGCCACGAAGGTTGTTAAAGCCGGGAAGTTGTCGCAGAAGTCTGCCTGGCGCCCAGACGGGCGATAATGCGACGTCATTTGTTGATTCGCCAAGGGGGGGTGGATGAGTGAAGTAGATTCCGGGACCAAAGGAGAAAACGAGGCAACCCAGCGCCATCGCGATCAGCGCGATAACAACGCGCCGGCGTGGATGGAAAACACCCGCGGCAGCAAGCAACAGGGCGATGGCGCCCAGATAAAGTTGCCATTCGGATTCCCATAGCCTGTTTGATCCATTACGCCAAAGGTCCGCTACCTTAGTGCCCCACAAAAAATGTGTGGTGGGTGGAATGATGTAGTCGGCTAATGCGGCGGCAAATGCCTGGGACTCGCCTGGGCCACGAAAATCGACGACTGCTCCATGGGTCGCCAGATAATAGGGGATCAAAAAAGGCAGGACCAAAATAAGGGCAACCGCGAGCGAAATGAGTCCGAGCTTTAAGAGGCAACGAGTGTCTTTGCGCGGTCGTCTCCAATTAATTCGAAAGGCGACATAAAACAGCGCCGCAATCGGAACCATGAAGAAATAGTACCATGTCGACCATGCGGACAGACCAAAGAAGACGCCGGCGAGCACAGCGTTCTTTAACCGAGGCTTGGAGATCAGGCGTTCCAAGAAGAGAAAGAAAAACGGAATCCACTCGGTTGAGACGATCGACAAATGGCCGGCGGCATGTGCAAAACGATAAGGACAAAATCCAACAATCAATCCTGCCAAAAACGCCGCGAGCCTGTTAGACCATAGTTCGCGCGCAAGCAGGTAAGTTCCAAACGCAGTTAGAAGGAACGACGTCAGGACGAGAAAGTTATAGGTGAACACTTCCCCGAAGAAGTGTGTTAATGGCGAGAAGAGAAGCACGGTCCCGGGAGAGAGATCCTGATTGCGAATCAGGCTGAACCCGAATGGAACGAAGACGTCTGGATCGAAGAAAGGCGATTTGTGAAGATCGAAGAGAGCGTGCGCGACATACCAAAGCTCCCAGAGGAAATGAAAATTGTCCGCCGGTCCTCCAAGCACTTTTGAGCGAAGGAAGAAGACAGCCGGATAGGTCATTGCCACCGTCAGCAGGCTGTATAGGAGCAGGATCAACAAATACTCATGGGGGCGCTTTGGGTTACGTCCTGCCGTTGAGTTAGCTGAGAGGCGTCGCGAGTTATTCATGCGTCTAACATCGAGAAATGTTGACGAACAGCAGGGTTGCCCTCTCAACGCAAAGCATTGTGGAGCGCGCTACCTTTTACGCCTCGGCTGAGCTTCCAGACACCTTGTGGATTGACTGGATCTCCGAGATATTTTCAAACTGCGCATCCGAATTACTCGGAGACACAGATGATCCGGTTGCTTCCGTTGGACGATCGATTTTCGCGATCTCCGGATGCGAAGCGCGCCATCGCGAATAGCGAGCCAAAATTTTCTCGAAATTTCCATCCGGGACCGGCCTTTTGCGGTGAAAGAATTTTGCTTCGATCGCAGCTGCCCTGTACGCCAATCGCCAAAACCAGGATGAACGCAGACCGGTTGCGGTCTTCGCAACTTCATCAAGCAAGGATGCCAACTTTTGTGTATCTCGCAGCTGTTTGCGCAGACGTTCTGCGTAATCCCGGACTTCCGCGGTATAATGGCTCCCCTGTCTGGCAATTTGCGACTGATACTCTCCGATTTCGTCGGTATAATGCGCCTGCTGGCTGCTAATTTGTGACTTGTACGTCTCGATTTCAGCGAGGTAATGCTGCTGCTGGTTTAGAATGTGAGACTTGTACTCCTCGATTTCAGCGAGGTAATGCTGGTGCTGCTTCGCAATTCGCTGCTTTAGCTCCTGCTCGATTGTCTGAATCTTCAGAAACGATTCGTGGAACGCGGCCTCTAGTTCGTCGGCCGTAGCGGATGAGGCCTCGATCGCTTGTTCAGTTTGTTCGATCTCAGCCGAAAGTCGGCGGGCCTTTTCCACGATTGCTGGATCTGTAGCAGGATCATCGGACTTAAAATCTGGCGGCACGTTGGAACTGTTAATTCGCTCCGCGAGCGGCTCCAGACATTTGGGACAATACGGCTCGCCGACAAAATCAAGTAGCGATCGCATAGCTGACTCTGGGTTCTCGACCAGAGTGGAATATCGTAACCGATGAATAACGCTTGGACCATAGGCCTGTTCAGCCTTCAGACATGCCTTAACCCTCTGGAGCCAGTAATTATAAGCTTCTTCTTCATTAGCCACCAACTTGGTGCCTGATACGCGATGGAAGTTGAGCATGGACCGCACCACTGCCGGAGCATCGCGGAACAAATGGATAAATAGAGCATGGGGAAAAAGCTTCCTTAGAGCGTAGATATGCAAGGAATACTCTGGGGTTCCATCCACCCAACGTCCTTTAGGCCCAGCCGCTGTACTAGCGGCTTCGAGCCAACGTGGCTCAATTTTCAACACGGTACTCCTAGCTTCGCGTTTTCTCTGCAGATCGGCGCGATGGCGGAGGATTAAGTCGTGGATGCTCCGACCGAACGCGGCGAACAATTCATCATCTCGAACGTCCATCGCACTAAAGATCGAGTAATCACCGCGTGCCGCACCAATTTGGTAGCCAATGGCAACGTTAGCCGCGAAGTCTCCCATCCAGTTGGACTCCGGCACTGGAAATACATTGGGATGCTGACCCAGGCACCAGGCCAGCACGCTCGTCCCCGAGCGCGGCGCTCCCACTACGAAAATAGGCTTGGCTGGTTCACGTTGCACTTGCTCAGCTTCTTTCACGTACTTTTCCTGTTTACCATGTCCTCAACGGCGCTACGAGCCTTTCGGTGCATCCAGAAACTGCCTCCACCCCAGGACGACAGATCGGGAAAAGCGGCTTTGAGATCCTCCTGATGGTAGTGGTTGAGGTAGTTATTGGCCATTAGCACCTCGAACTCAGAGTTAAACATTAGGAATGCCTGTAACAGATATTGCTCCGTCCAAAAGCGAAATTCATCTAGTACCCAATCTCGCCGATACTCGAATGGCAGGAAAATGTCGTGGACGTGGACGATAACCCCCGGTTTAAGACGCGGCAGCACTTCCAGGAACAAATAATTGACGTCTCCTCCAATTTTCACGGTATGCGAACTATCGATAAACAGGATGTCGCCTGACTCGAGTTGCGAGAAAAAGTTAAGGTCGATGTCCTGAACTTTTTTCTCGATTAATGATCGCAAGCGGGGAAATCCCTGGCGAAGAAATTCGCGCGGAAATGGTTCGACACAGATCAGGCCCGAGCTGTCGTTTCTTGCAGCGGCATCGCCCAAGACCAGAGAAGAGAAGCCGCTGCCCACTTCGATGATCAACCGTGGCTGGAAGTGACGGACCATGCAGTATGCGACCAGAGCGTCCGTATCATCAAAAAGATGGTTGCCCAGATAAAATCGATTTTCCCTGCCGCTCGGCTTTGTTGGAAATTGCTGATATTCGTCCCGGAACTTCGGAAAACAGTTTCGCAGCAGATCCAGCTGTATTGCGTCGTTCATGTCGATGCCTACGAGTTCGCTCGGTTGCTTCCAGATCGTTTCAGGCAACGATTGGGTATCAGGAATTGGCTGGTAGAAATGGACGGGCGTCACGTGAAATCCGTGTCGTTCCCAATTCTGGAATAATTCCCGAATTTCTGTGCTCTCAAGGCACAGCGGAAGTACCACAGCCATAAACTGGGAAAGCTCCGACATCTCGATGTTTCCCCGCCTTACTTCATCTGCAATTTCGCGAAGAGCGGCTGGCGCAGACTCGATCTCACGCCGGGCTCTGACAGAGTCGAGAGCGACCTCGGGGCGACTAGCCGCATAGAGACGGAACTCGTAGATTGTGGAGTCTGTGATCCACGGAATTTCCACCTGCCCAGATTTTCCGCCTTGCGTCACGAGCTTCTCGTCATCAGGTCCGGTTGAAACGCGTACCTCCGCGCCAGCAGGATCATTTGTGTTCCACGAAATTACGATGCAGCGTTGGCCGAAACAAATGGGATTCGGGTTCGCGTCTATTTTCCCGGTAATCGGCGCGGTTACCTCGGTCTTATTCACTGTTGTCAACCAAGGTTAGCTTGTGGTTGCCAAAACAAGCTCCTGCTGTGGAACCAAAGGTGGCCGCTCCAAACTTCTTAGATGGTTGTCGCCAAATAGAAATCCCAGCTTTTCGCGCGCTGCATCAGTGGAATAAAGAGCACGTGTTTTCCTGATGCCGTTCTCTGAAAGCCGGTTCCAAAGTTCTTCCGATTCGTAAAGCTCAATTAATGCCCGCGCAAAGTCTTCCGGCTCGTCCGCGACGAGGATTTCTTCACGATCGCGGAGTTCTGTTCCATCTACTGCCACCGAAGTTGCGACCACCGGTACGCCGAAAGCCATGCTTTGATTGATTTTGCCTTTCACCCCGGCGCCAAATCGCAAGGGCGCCACGGATAGTCTGACGCTATCGAAAAACGGCCGCGCATCTCTCTGCAACCCTGCGACGATGATTTTCTCATTCGCCAGAGCCACGATTTCCGGCGGTGCGTTATCGCCGATGATGTAGAATTTGGCGTCTCGCAGCCGATCGCTCAGGAGCGGATAAATTTCCCGCGCGAAAAAGAGAACTGCATCGACGTTAGGCGTGTTTTGAAAACCGCCAATGAACAGCCAGTCTCGTCGAAGCCCAAACGGCGTGTTGGATCCGGGCACATCGACAATGTTCGAAACTACTTGAATAGACTTGTCCGGCCATTTGGCCTGAAGCAAATGCAGTTCGCTGGTACTTACTGTCCAAGTCTCATCCGACTGCTCAATCAGTTCGTACTCCAGTTGCTGTGTTTCCTGAGCTTTGCGCTGCGCTTCCGGGTCGCGGGTCACCTGTGCCTCACCTGCTTCACGAAGAAAGTGCAGATCCACTGTATCAAAAATAATCTGGCTCTGGGGCGCGTACAGGCGGACGTCCGCGATGTGTTTACGCGCAAACTGACACCGGCTTAACACTGCTACATCCAATTCGGAACCGTGTGCGATCAGATAATCGCGCACTTTTCGGACATACGGGTGATAGATGACCTCGATTCCGCGTTTCTGCAGCTCGTCCGTGTAAGGAGATATCTTTGCCAGATTGTCCGGAATGAAAGTAACGCGATGGCCAAGCTGGTGAAGAAGCTTGAGAATCTGGAACATCCTGAGCGACCCAGAGTCGCGATCAGGCATCGGAACGTGATGATCAATCACCAGAATCTTTTTGCCCGAAGAATTTCGGGGCTGCCGCAAGAACGTCAGGTCACCGTTGACTGGCTTTGTCATCAACTCGTCAGCCCAAGTTTTCGCAAAATTCGACCGGTTGATATCCTGATATTTTTTCGCGCCCGTTGAAAGATCAGTGCCGCCAGTTGCACCCTCGTAGTGAATCACCTCGCTTAGCGGCTGGTACACAACCTTGTAATCTGCCTGGCGGACCTTGAATGCCAGATCCGTATCTTCATAATAGCCGGGGGCGTAGCGCGAATCGAAACCGCCTACGCTATCAAACAGCGCCTTTGGAATCATCAACGCCGCTGCTGAGCAATAATCTACTTCGCGGAGATAATTGTATTCAGGTTTTTGTGGGTCATCCAACTTGCCATAATTCCAGCCCGAAGCATCTCGCCAAATGATTCCTCCGGCTTCCTGTAACCGGCCATCTGGATAAATTAGCTTCGAGCCGACTATCCCGGCTTGCGGCTGTTCGGCAAAGGTATCCAGTAAGGCAGTTAACCAGCCGTCAGTAACGAGCGTGTCGTTGTTAAGGAAAACAACGTATTTGCCGCGCGCCTTTTCTGCGCCCCGGTTACAGGAGACAACGAAACCGGAGTTGATCTCATTACGCAAATAAACAACTCCCTGAATCTGCGGAACAGCCTCTGCGGTAGCATCTGTTGAGCAATCATCCACAACAATGACTTCAAAACGATGGTTTCCCTGATGCTGTTGAAGTGAAGCCAGGCAGGCCTGCGTGTAACGAAACTGGTTGCACACTGGGATGATGATTGAAATCTCGACCTCTTCGTGAACCGGAAACTTGATGGGATGCGTTGGCGCAGGAGGTTCGGAAACAGTTGACGATAATCTCGCGATTGCCGCCGGTTTCTGCGCTATCGGCGCCGAAGCGGCGTCCGAAATCAGAGACTGTATTTCGTCGTCGATCGTATCAACCTCCGGATGGATGGCTCGCCACTTCTCGTAAGTCGATACGATTTTTTCCAAATGCCCATAGCCCAACAATGCTCTGGACTGCGTTGGCGACAGCTTTGCCTTCAATGCGGAAACTGGATTTGCAATTTGCCAGCGCGCCGAGGAGCGAAGCCTGCCTGCTGCGTGGTCAGCCTCATTCAAAAGCCGTGAGAGCCTCTGCGTAGCTTTCAATTGCTGGCGCAGACGGTTTTGCAAAGCTTCTCCCTGCGCTTCGCTTTCTGCCAAGTTAATACTTCTGTTGCGAAGAAGGTCACTGATTTGCGTCACCCGATCGCGCAGTTGCTTAACTTCCCTCGTGTAGTGAACGCTGATTTCTTCGATTTGCGCTTTGTAACGAGCTTCAGTTTCGGCGAGGTGAGCCGTGAGTTCCTCGACTTGCGATTTGTACTGCGCCTCGGTGTGCGCGAGATGCGCGCTGAGCTTCTCGATTTCGTTCTTGTGGCGATCTTCCGTTTGCGCCAGGAGCTCGCGATAAAGCTGCTCGACCTTCACGATCTTTTCGGGGACGAAGGCACTTAGCCGGTTGACCGATCCGGGGAGCAAATCGACCTCGTGCGATTTCGCAACACGGCCCGACGGATCCTTTGCGATTTGCGGCTTATTCCGTCTCGTTCCTGACGCCTCAGCAGTCAAAGCGCGATAGAGTTCGATTGCTTCTGCCGAGACGCGGGCATCGATCAGCTCGTCAATCGTGAAATGCGTATGGCGTTTTCGCGCCGATACGAGCGCGGCGGCCTTGCCTGTTTCTGTATCGGGCAGGCCAGCGAAGCGCGCAATTCGGCGTAGCTCCAATTCTGCATCCGTGAAAAATGAATCGTAGTGCGTGACGAGTCGGTCTTTTTCACGCGCGGCCTGTAGCCACCGACGGTTGTAGATTTCCCAGAGTCGCAAACCAAACGAATAAGAAGTTCCATTCCGTTCCCGCATCGAATGGGCGACTTCGAGTGGGTTACGTACGACAATGAGAGTTTTCAGCCCAGGCAGCAGCTCCTGCCAGAACGGCATGGTCAAACTGTTACGCGGATCCTTCCAGCCCC
>WNFJ01484419.1_pt7 | contig 21543 bp, 22 predicted proteins | sample 5400461 | NCBI WGS metagenome assembly WNFJ01 (sample SAMN13153349, study PRJNA577476) | soil metagenome | isolation source: 115 cm saprolite on Douglas fir-dominated hillslope | place: USA:California | collected 2013-09-17
AGGCGGCGCCCGTCCGGGAGCAGGCAGGGGCCCTGGGGCAGGTCCAGTTTCACGGGGATGCTCTTCAGGACATGCCCGTCCAGCACCGAGATCAGGAAGAGGGAACGGCCCTTGTTCACCCGGGCGAAGAACGCCACCGCGTCGCCCCGGGGGTCAAAGGCGAGCCAGCGCCCGGCCACGAAGGTCTCGGGGTAGGAGAAATTCTCGTAGTCCTTGGGGAAGCCGGGGGTGAGGTGGTTGATGACCTGCCCATCCTTCGCGGAGAGGAGGATGACGCTGGCCTTGCCGTTCGCCCGGTCCGCGGTGACCGCGGCCAGCATCTCCCCCGAAGGGCTGGGGGCGAAGCCGAACACCTGGGTGAAGGGGGTCTTCTCCGGGTTCGGGGAGAGGTCCCTCCCGTAGTCGCTGGGCCGCTCTTTGTCGCGGAACGGCTTGAAGCGCTCCTTCAGCCACTTGTCGAAGGCCTGGTCGAACTCCTCGGGGGTGGTCCTGAAGGCCTGCTTGTAGATGTCTTCCGTGGAGCCCCCCAGGATCCCCTTGCGGAGGGTGTAGAGGAACTGCCGGATCCCCTCCTTGCCGTAGCGCGCCTCCATGAACTCGAAGGCCGCGTGGCCCATGTTGTAGACGAGGCGACCCGAGAAGGCCTCGAACTGGGCCCGCGAGAGCTTCGGCACCTGGTCGGTGACCGCGGCGTCGCGGATCATCATGAGGTCCAGGGTGTCCCACATCCCCCGGAAGTAATCGGCCAGTCCCTCGTCGATCCAGAGCGGGATGTCCCGCTGCACTAGGGTGCGGGGGATCAGGTCGAAGGCGAACACGTGGGTCATCTCGTGCTGGATGAGGCCCATCAGCCTGTCGGGCGCCTCGTCGATGGGCAGCACCAGCCGGCCCCGCAGCGGCTCGGCGAAGGCCAGCACCTCCTCGGGCACGAAGCTCGGAAAGAGGTTGGTCTGCTCGAACTCGGAGTGGGTCTTGTAGAGGATGGCGGGGACGGGATGGGAGAGCTCGTGCTTCAGCCCCGTGGAGAGCTTCAAATAGGCGCTCTCCAGGTAGGAGACGAGCCGGGCCAGGTGCTGCTCGAACTCCGGGTAGTAGTAGACCTCGAAGTGGGGGCTCTTGTACACGCGCCAGGCGAAGTTGTCGTACTTGACCTTGTTCTTCCCGAAGTAGGGGATGAACTGGGCCTCCGCGGGCGGAGCGCCGGGAAGGGCCAGGAGCAAGGAGACGGCCAGCACGCTAATGAGGGTCCGTCCGGCGCCGCGTCTCATTGAAGCTTCCTACTTGAGGAGGACGCGGGTCCCACGGATCTTCTGGGGGGAGATGACCCCCAGGAAGTTGGGCAGGAGGCGGTCCATGAGCTCGAAGTACGAGGAGAGGGGAGAGACCTTCTGCTCCTCTCCGTAGAGGACTTCCTCGGTGAACTTCTCCTTGTGCAGGGTCTGACCGGTGCGGCCGTCCACGAAGTAGAAGTCCGCGTTCAGGCTGAAGCCCTTGCGCTCGGAGTAGCGGTTCCCCCGCACGAGCTGGGTCCCCCCGCCCCCGGGCCGCCGCACCACCCGCTCCTCCGGCTGGAAGCCCGAGCGGTTCTGGACGTCGAAGCCGAGCTTGCCGGTCACGATCAGGGGCTGCTGATACTCCTCCCCGATCTTCCGCCAGAACTCCGCGTCCTGCAGCAGGCGGTCCGCCTCCAGCTTGTACTGGTCCCGTTCCGCCTTGCTGTACTTGCCCGCGTCCCCCATCCGCTCGACCACCTTGTCGAGTGCGTCTTGGAGGGGTGGCCGGTCCGGCTCCAGTACCTGCAAGCGGCTGTTGGAGCGCAGCTGGTTCTGCAGCAGGCGAGAGGTCTCGGACCCGAGCTCCACGTCCGCCTCCCCCACGTCGGTGACGAAGCCCGCGATGAGCACCCGCCGGAAGGACGTGACGTCCAGCTTGGATTGGAGGGGGGTCTCCACCGGCACCTCCACGAAGGAGGCGCATCCCGTCCCCAGCAGCGCGCTGGCCAGGGCGAGGCTACGGACGCTTCTTGCTCTTCCTGTTTCGCTTGTCATCGGCTTCCCGGAATAGGTCGTAGTTCTGCTGGATGTAGACGTCGCCCGGCTTGAGCTTCAAGGCCTTTTCGTAGGCCGCGCGGGCCTTTTCGAACTCACCCTGCTGCTCGAGCGCGATGGCGAGGTCGTTCTGGGCCTGCGCGCTGTCCGGGTTGAGCTCGACGGCTTTCTCGAATCGGAAGCGCGCCTCCTGCCAGAGGCCTTTCTGCGCGACCTCGATCCCGAACCGCAATTGCGCGGGGCTGGTCGTGTCGCGATCGGACCCGGGGAGGGGGCTCAGGAGGAGCCAGAGAAGCGGGAGCATGAATATTCGACACGCCTCCTCTCGTTGCGAAGAGGGTTCGATGGTAACTGGCGCCCCCGGAGAAAAGCAAGGGCGGTGCCATGCCCGGCCTGCGGCGCCTCGCCTCTCTCGCCTTGATTCTACTCGAAAAGACCGCCGCGGCGCGGGGTGGCCCTGTCCCGCGAGAGGGACAGGAGTGTGCGCTGGCGCGGACAGTTGGACCTTGACAGGCAGGGGGTCGGCCATACAATCTGGCGCCCGTCGGGCCGCCCGGCCCTTCCCCGAGGCGACGCGACGAGCGCATCGAGGAGCGCGTGGCCGAGGCCATCGACCTGCTGACGATCGCCTTCCTTCCCGGCGCGGGGGCCCGCACGGCCCGCGACCTGAAGGCCCGAGGTCCGCGCGCGGCGGCGGCCCTCGCGGAGCGCGGCGCGGTGGTGAGCGAGTCTCCCCTCGGCTCGTCCCCCGACGGTAAACACTTCCCTCGCCCGAAACGTCTCATCGAACGTCGGGGTCGGGCGGTGGTGGTGGCGGAGGCCGCGGAGAAGAGCGGCGCCCTGCTCACGGTCCAGGCCGCCCGGGAGGAGGGCCGCGAGGTGATGGCCGTCCCCGGGCACCGCGGGTCCGGCCGAACCAACCAGCTCATTCGCGACGGGGCCGTGCTCGTGCGCGGCGCCCCGGACGTGGCGGAGGAACTGGGGTTGGAGCTGCCCGTCCGCCAAGAGGCGGTTGGGGATGACGAAGCGCTCGGGCGCGACCTCCCGCGCAGCCTCGAGGAGCTCCAGGTACGGTGCGGGCGGGCCTTGCCCGAGCTGCTCTTCCACGTCCCCCTCCTTGAGGTCGGCGCCGCGGTGCGCCGCCTGCCGGGCCCGCTCTTCGTACGGAGCTAGAAGGGTTATTGGCCAAGAACCTCGTCATCGTCGAATCGCCCGCCAAGGCGAAGACCATCAACAAGTACCTGGGGAAGGACTTCACGGTGAAGGCCTCCATGGGTCACGTCCGGGACCTGCCCAAGAAGAGGCTCGGGGTGGACGTCAAGAAGGGCTTCGCGGCGGAGTACGAGGTGCTCGCCCTGCGCAAGAAGGTCCTCGACGAGCTCAAGGCCGCGGCCGAGGACGCGGAGGCGATCTATCTGGCCGCCGATCCCGACCGCGAGGGCGAGGCCATTTGCTGGCACCTCGCCGAGGAGCTGACGGGGAAGAAGGCCAGGGCGCGACGCAAGATCCACCGAGTGGTCTTCAACGAGATCACCAAGCGGGCCATCGAGGAGGCGTTCCAGAAGCCGGTGGAGGTGGACGCCAAGAAGGTCGACGCCCAGCAGGCCCGCCGCATCCTCGACCGCCTGGTGGGCTACAAGGTGAGCCCGATCCTGTGGGAGAAGGTCCGCCGGGGTCTCTCCGCGGGGCGCGTGCAGTCCGTGGCCCTGAAGCTCATCTGCGAGCGCGAGCGCGAGATCCGGGCCTTCGTCCCCGAGGAGTACTGGACCGTGATCGCGCACCTCGAGGGCCAGAAGCCGCCCGTCTTCCCCGCCAACCTCCTCAAGCGGGATGTCAAGAGCCTGGAGATCGGGAACGGCGACGAGGCGGGGGCGATCCGCCGGGATCTCGAGTCCGGGGAGTTCAAGGTCGACAAGATCCAGGCGCGCGAGCGCAGGCGCAACCCGGTGCCGCCCTTCATCACCTCGAAGCTGCAGCAGGAGGCGTTCCGCAAGCTCGGCTTCCCGGTGCGGAAGACCATGCAGGTGGCGCAGCGGCTCTACGAAGGGATCGAGCTGGGGCCCGACGGCAGCGTGGGCCTCATCACCTACATGCGCACCGACTCCACGCGCATCTCCGCCGACGCCATCGCCGCGGTGCGGGAACGCATCGCGAAGACCTACGGCGAGGACTACGTCCCCGAGAAGCCGAACGTCTACCGCAGCAAGAAGGGCGCCCAGGACGCCCACGAGGCCATCCGGCCCACCTACTTCGACCGCGATCCGGAAGAGGTCAAGCGCTACCTGTCCAAGGACGAGCTCAGGCTCTACTCCCTGATCTGGAACCGCTTCGTGGCTTCCCAGATGCGGCCGGCGGTCTTCGACGAGACGGTGGTGGACATCACCGCCACCCCGAAGGGCGCCCCCGGCCCCGTCTATCTCCTGCGCGCCAAGGGCTCCACCCTCAAGTTCAAGGGCTTCCTGGCCGTGTACGAGGAGGCGAAGGAAGAGAAGCGCGATCAGAAGCCGAAGGCCGAGGAGACCTCCGCCGCCGGGGCGGAGGAGGTGGAACCCGACGCCACCTCGACCCAGCTCCCGTCCCTCACCGAGGGAGAGGTGCTCGCCCTCAGGAAGCTCGACACGGACCAGCACTTCACCCAGCCCCCGCCGCGGTTCAGCGAGGCCAGCCTGGTCAAGGAGCTGGAGGAGAACGGCATCGGCCGGCCCTCCACCTACGCCTCGATCATCGCCACCATCGAGGCCCGCGACTACATGGAGAAGCGCGACGCGAAGCTCTTCCCCACCGAGCTCGGCTTCCTCGTCACCGACCTCCTGGTCCAGCATTTCGCGGACATCATGAACGTCGAGTACACCGCCGCCATGGAGGCGGAACTCGACGAGATCGAGGAGGGGACGGACAACCTCCTGAACACCCTGAACAAGTTCTGGAAGAAGTTCGCGAAGGACCTGAAGGCGGCCCAGAAGGACATGAAGGACATCAAGGCCATGGAGGAGCCGACCGACGAGGTCTGCGACAAGTGCGGCAAGCCCATGGTCATCAAGTGGGGCCGCTACGGGAAGTTCATGGCTTGCTCGGGCTACCCGGACTGCAAGAACACCCGGCAGATCGCGGGGGGCGAGGGCGAAGGAGCACCCGAGGTCCACGAGGACGTGGCGAACGCGGTCTGCCCCAAGGACGGCCAGCCCATGGTCCTCAAGAAGGGCCGGTTCGGGCCGTTCCTGGCCTGCTCACGGTACCCCGAGTGCAAGGAGACGCGGCGGCTCGTGCGCAGCGAGGGGGGGAAGCTCCAGGTCGAAGTGCTGGCCCCCATCGACGAGAAGTGCCCCGAGTGCGGCAACGACCTCCTGTGGCGCCGCGGCCGCTTCGGCCCCTTCATCGCCTGCAGCAACTACCCGACCTGCAAGTACATCAAGAAGAAGGAAGCGCGCGAGATCGGCCTCCTGTGTCCCGAGTGCGGACAGGGCCAGGTCGTCGAGCGCAAGGGGCGCTGGGGGCGATTCTTCTACGGCTGCCGGCGCTACCCGGAGTGCCGGTTCACGGCCTACCACAAGCCGATTCCCGAGCCCTGCCCCGACTGCGGCCGGCCCTACCTTCTCGAGAAGGAGACCAAGAAGGAAGGCAAGGTCGTGTTCTGCGGCAACGAGGCCTGCCACTACAAGCGCGCGGCCTAGCCCCACGGTCGCTCCTGGCCGGGCGTTATAATGGCGGTTGCCATGCCGGAGCGGGTCACCATCGTCGGAGGAGGGCTCGCGGGGTGCGAAGCGGGTGCCCGTGGACCTCTACGAGATGCGGCCGGGGCGGGGGACCCCCGTCCACCAGACCGGCGACCTCGCCGAGCTCGTCTGCTCCAACAGCCTGCGCGGCAACTCCCTCGACCAGGCGGCCGGCCTCCTCAAGGAGGAGATGCGGCGGATGGACTCGCTCATCGTCCGGATCGCCGACGAGGTGAAGGTTCCCGCGGGGAGCGCGCTCGCGGTGGATCGCGGCCTCTTCGCGCGTCGGGTCACCGAGGCGGTCGAGGCACTGTCCGAGGTTAGCCTCCATCGGGAGGAGGTCCTGCGCATCCCCGACCATCCGGTCACGATCGTGGCCACGGGCCCCCTGACCTCCGATCCCCTCGCCCGGGACCTGGCCGCCTTCGTCGGCCAGAGCCACCTCTATTTCTACGATGCGGTGAGCCCGGTGGTCGAGGCGGACAGCATCGACGTCGCCCGCACCTTCCGGGCCGCGCGCTACGGCCGCGGGGGGGACGACTACGTCAACTGCGCGCTCGGCGAGGGAGACTACGAGGCGTTCTACGCCGCCCTCACCACCGCGGAGTGCGCGACCGTCCACGAGTTCGACAGCTGCCTGCCCGTGGAGGTCATCGCGAGCCGCGGCCCCGACACCCTGCGCTTCGGGCCCATGAAGCCGGTGGGCCTCGTCGACCCCCGCACCGGCCGGCGCCCCTACGCGGTGGTGCAGCTCCGGCAGGACAACCTCGCGGCCACCCACTACTCGATGGTCGGCTTCCAGACCCAGCTCAAGTGGGGGGAGCAGAGGCGGGTGTTCCGCCTGATCCCCGGCCTGGAAAGCGCGGAGTTCGTGCGCTACGGGATGATCCACCGGAACACCTACGTGAACGCGCCCGCCAGCCTGGAGCCCACCTTCGAGACCCGGCGGCGCCAGGGGCTCTTCTTCGCGGGCCAGATGTCGGGGGTCGAGGGGTACGTGGAGTCGGCCGCCTCCGGCCTGCTGGCCGGTCTGGGAGCGGGTCAAAGGACGCGCGGCCGGGAGCCGGTTCCCTTTCCCGAAGACACGGCACTGGGAGCGCTCGGCCGGTACATCGCGAGGAGCGACCCCGCCTCCTACCAGCCCACGAACATTGCCTTCGGCCTCCTCCCCGAGCTGCCCGCCAAGATCCGCGACAAGGCCCGAAAGCGCCTGGCCATGGCCCACCGGGCGCTCGATAGCCTGGAGCGATTCCGCGCCGTCCTGGGCGGGGAGAGCGGGTCGTCCCAGGTCCGCCTCGCCACCAGCGGTTAGGCGCCCCCCCATGAGGCAGGCGGTGGCTTCCTTCCTGCGCCACCTGGAACGCGAGCGGAACGCTTCGGTCCACACGGTCCGGGCATACCGCGAGGATCTCCGCCAGTTCTGCGCGTACCTCGAGCGGACGCACGGGCGCGTGTCGGGTCCGGCCGAAGTGGATCATCTGCTGATCCGCGGCTTCCTGGCCGAACTCCACGAGCAGGGGCTCAAGAAGGTGTCGGCGGCGCGCAGGCTGGCCACCCTCCGCACCTTCTTCCGGTTCCTTTGCCGGGAGGGCGTCCTCGACAAGAACCCAGCGCGGGCCCTGCTCTCGCCCCGCCTGGAACGCCGCATTCCGACCCATCTCGACGAGGGGCAGGTAGACAAGCTGCTCGACGTCCCCGGGAACGGAGACGCGGCTTTGCGCTCCCGGGCCATCCTCGAGATGCTCTACGCCACCGGCATCCGCTGCTCCGAGCTGGTCGGCCTCGATCTGCCGGATGTGGACCTTCCGGCGCGCATGGTCCGGGTGCTCGGGAAGGGTCGGAAGGAGCGCGTCGTCCTTTTTGGAGGGCACGCCCAGGCCGCTTTAAAGGCCTACCTGCCGGCCCGCGCCCGGGCGCGCCCGCGCTCCGAGGCCCTGTTTGTCAACGCTCGTGGTGGTCGATTGACAGACCGCAGCGTTCGCGAGAGTGTCGCACAGCGCGTCAAGGCCCTGGCCTTGACTCAGCGCACGAGCCCGCACACCCTGCGCCACAGCTTTGCCACCCACCTCCTGGCCCGCGGGGCCGATCTCCGGGCGATACAGGAGCTTCTGGGCCACGTGCGCTTGTCGACTACGCAGCGGTACACGCACGTGGACACCCATCAATTACTCTCTATATACCGAAAAGCGCACCCACGGGCTTAGAAATTCTGAGTATAGACAGAAATTAGACCATGCGGCGGACCCCGACGTCCCAATTGACGTAGCGCGGCATGGGGCGCACCGATGAAGAGCTGGTCGAGGCGTGCCTGGCCGGGGAGGAGTCTGCCTTCGATGTCCTGCTGGGCCGCTGGGAGAGGCGGATCCGAGGAGCGATCTATCGGCTGGTGGGATCGGACGAAGAGGCTCGGGACCTCTGCCAGGAGGCCTTCCTCAAGGCCTACAAGAGCCTCCGCTCGTTCAAGCAGGAGGCCCGCTTCTCGTCGTGGCTCTACCAGATCGCGCTTAACCTCTGTCGGGATCGCATGCGCCGGCGCCGGGGCAAGACCATGGTGAGCCTGGACGAGCTGGAGGAGGGCGGCGCCGAGATGCGGGTTACGGGGCCGACCGCCCTCGACCTGCTCCAGGAGCGCGACACGAAACGTCTGGTGAGAGGCGCCATCGAGGCGCTTCCCGACGAGCAGCGCGAGGTGATCATCCTGAAGGAATACCAGGGGCTGACCTTCCTGGAGATCGCCCAGGTCCTGGACGTGCCGATCTCCACGGTGAAGACGCGTCTCTACCGAGGCCTGGACCAGCTCCGGTCGCGCCTGGAGCGGGAGGGCCTTCGCGGGAGCGCCCCCCTTCCGGCTCCCACGCCGTGAACGAGGAGAGAGTGATGGAGTGCGAGCGCCTTCGTGACGACCGACTGGACGTCCTCTACGGGGAAGGGGATGCCGCGACCCGCCGCCGGGTCGAGGAGCATCTGGCCGCGTGCGGGGCGTGCCGCGAGGAGCTGGCCGGGCTGAAACGTCTGCGCCAGGACCTCAAGGCCTGGACCTTGCCGGAGGGGCGTGGGCCCGCGTTCGTGCCCCGGCGGGCGAGCCTGTGGCTTCCCCTGGCCGCGGGCTTCCTGCTCGCCCTTGGGGGGGGGCTCGCCTGGTCGGGCGTCGAGCTGCGCTACGACGAGCGGGGCCTGGGCATCCGCCTGGGCCGCCCCGACCCCGCCTTCCAGACGGCCCTGGCCGAGCAGGAGGCGCGCAGCCTCACGCGAGACGAGGAGTACCGCCGCGAGATCGCGGGCCTCAGGGCCGCTCTCACGAGCGGCCGGCCGGGGAGGGTGAGCGGCGACCCCCGTGACGACCAGGCGGTGTTCGCCCGCGTGGCCGAGATGATCCAGGAGAGCGAGGCGCGTCAAGGCGCGCGCCTGGAGACGACCCTCGCCCGGTTCGATCACAAGGAAGCGGCGCAGCGGCGCTACGACCTGGCGCGGATCGCGGCCGGTCTCTCCTATCTGGACGGCAAGAACGGCCAGCACGTGGCCCGGACCACCGAGCTCATGGGCTACGTCCTCGACGCGGCGCATCAGAGGTGACCATGTCTCGCGGCTCCCGCGCGACCCTCGTCACGGCCCTGCTCCTCACGGGAATGGCACTGGCGCGGCCGCCTTTCGCCGAGGCGCAGCGCGCCACCGTCTCGCGCGAGGCGCTGGAGGAGCTGGAGGCCTTCCTGGACCGCGCGGTGGCGCAGGTCAGCCGGCCCGCGCCCGGTATCGTGCTCGGCCGCGCGGAGTCGGCTCGGGGCTACCACCTGCCCGGCTACGGAGCCGTCTTCGTCCTCGCCCCCCGGGCCCTCTTCCGCGGAGGCAGCCTCCTCGCGATCCGCCCGCGGACGGCGCCCCCGGGCCGCGGACGCGTCCGGCCCACGTTCGAGACCCGCGTAGAACGGGATCGCACCGGCAAGGAGATGGCGGCGCGGGAGCACCCGGTCACCGATGTCGCCAACCCGGCCACGGGTGAGAGCCTCGAGGTCGACGAGATCCTGGCCATCGAGCAACAGGTCCTCGAGTTCCAGCGCGAGACCGAGGCGACGCGCCAGAGCGCCGAGATCGAGTTCGAGCGCCTCAGCCGGGACCTCCGCAACCGCCTCGCCGTGTCCCCCGCCGCGACCAAGCCGGCCGGCCCATCCGGGGTGCCGATCCCCCCGGGGGCGGTTGCGTCCCCGGCCAGCCCCCCTGCGCCTCCCTCGGCGATGGCTTTTCCGCCGGGAGCGGAGGGCCCCTTCACCCCCCCGCCCTGGCTCTCCTGGTTCATGACGGAGGGTCCGCCCGACGACCGCCCCCCGGACACGATCGTGGCCGACGTCCGGGCGGCGGTGATCGCGACCCTCGGCAGCGAAGGGGCTCGCCTCCGAGGGCTGTCCAACGACGAGTGCGTTGCCGGGGCGATCGACTTTGTCCCCGTGGGCGTCTTCGTGTCCCAGGCGCGTCCCGCCCGCACGATGCTGATCCGCGCCCGCAAGCCGGACCTCGACGCGCGCCGGGCGGGAAAGCTCTCGGCCGAGGAGCTGCAGGGCCGGGTCGAGGTCAGCGAGTACTAGGGCGGGTGAGCAAGGCCAGGGTCAGGACGGAGAGCGCGCCGTCGGTGCCGGCGAAGAGCAGGAAGGCATTGGGCGAGCCCTGGGTGAAGTGGTCCACGACGAAGAGCAGGGCCCCCAATCCCTTGGCGAGCACGCCCGCCACCCAGAAGTAGCCGCGCCGCGCCGCGGGGTCCCCGGCCGCCCAGAAGTAGCCGGCGGCCAGGGTGAGAGTGAACACTCCGTTGAGCTGGGCGTTCAGCAGCGGCACGGGCGCGGGCGCCCCGAAGAGCCGGGCCATGAGGGGCGCCGCGAAGAGCATGGGCAGCGCGAGGAGGAGGTCGTAGGCCCCCGAGACGAGGGCCAAGCTCTTGAGGCTCATGGTCGCTCGCTCCTATACTAACCGTCTTGGCCTGACCCCGCCCATGCTCGAGAACTCCCTCCACGGCACCACGATCCTGGCCGTCCGCCACCGCGGAGGGCTCGCCCTGGCGGGGGACGGGCAAGTGACCCTCGGCCAGACCGTGGTCAAGCACAAGGCGCGGAAGATCCAGCGCCTGCACGGGGGCGCGGTCCTGGCGGGCTTTGCGGGGTCCACCGCCGACGCCATGGCCCTCATCCACAAGTTCGAGGCCCGGCTCGAGGAATACCGGGGCAACCTGCAGCGCGCCGCGGTCGAGCTGGCCAAGGAATGGCGCACCGATCGCGTCCTGCGGCGGCTGGAAGCGTTCCTGGTGGTGGCGGACCGGGAATCCACCTTCCTGCTCTCCGGGGCGGGGGACGTCATCGCCCCCGACGACGGACTGGTGGCGGTGGGGAGCGGCGGACCCTACGCCCTGGCCGCGGCCCGGGCCCTCGTCCGGCACGCGGACCTGGACGCGGCCACCGTCGCCCGCGAGGCCATGCGGATCGCGGCCGAGATCTGCATCTACACGAACGACGTGGTCGAGGTGGAGACCCTCTAGGGCATGGTCATTCCCCTGCCCGCTTCCAGCGAGGAGCTGCGCGTCCTGGACGGCCTCTCGCCCCGGGAGATCGTGGCCGAGCTCGACCGCCACGTGGTCGGGCAGGCCGCGGCCAAACGCGCGGTGGCCATCGCGCTGCGCAACCGCATCCGCCGGCAGCGGCTCCCTCCCGAGGTGGCGGCCGAGATCACGCCCAAGAACATCCTGATGATCGGGCCCACCGGGGTGGGCAAGACCGAGCTCGCGCGCCGCCTGGCCAGGCTCTCCGGGAGCCCGTTCGTCAAGGTCGAGGCCTCCAAGTTCACCGAAGTGGGCTACGTGGGACGGGACGTGGACTCCATCGTGCGCGACCTGGTGGAGGCGGCGGTGGACATGGTGCGCCGGGAGAAGCTGGCCGAGGTGCGGGAGCGCGCGGCTTCCCAGGCCGAGGAGCGCCTCCTGGACCTGCTCCTCCCCCCGCCCCGCCCGCCCTCCCCGCCGGAGACCGCGGAGGCCGGCGACCCCTCGCGCGAATCGTTCCGCGCCACGCGCGACAAGCTCCGCGGGCAGCTTCGGGGGGGCGCCCTCGAGTCCCGGCTGGTCGAGGTCGAGGTTCCCGAGCGCAGCTTCCCCTCCTTCCAGATCCTCACCAACCAAGGGGTGGAGGAGATGGACGTCAACCTGAAGGACATGCTGCCCGGCCTCTTCGGGGGGCGCACCCGCCGGAGGACCCTGCCGGTGGCGGAGGCCCGCGAAGTGCTCCGGCAGGAAGAGGAGGGTCGACTCGTCGACCAGGAACAGGTGGCGCGCCTCGCGGTGGAGCGGGCCCAGTCCTCGGGCATCGTCTTCATCGACGAGATCGACAAGATCGCGGGACGCGAGGGAAGCCAGGGTCCCGACGTCTCTCGCGAGGGCGTGCAGCGCGACATCCTGCCCATCGTGGAGGGGACGACCGTCTCCACGAAGTACGGCCCGGTGCGCACCGACCACGTCCTTTTCGTCGCCGCGGGCGCCTTCCACGTGTCGAAGCCCACCGACCTCATCCCGGAGCTGCAGGGGCGTTTCCCAATCCGGGTCGAGCTCCAGCCGCTCGGGGAGGAGGACCTCGTGCGCATCCTCACCGAGCCCAAGAGCGCGCTGGCCGCCCAGTACCGCGCCCTCCTCTCCACCGAGGGGGTTGAGCTCTCGTTCACCGAGGAGGCGATCCGGGAGATGGCGCGCTTCGCCATGCAGGTGAACGAGGCCACGGAGAACATCGGGGCCCGTCGTCTCGCCACCGTGCTGGAGACGGTCCTGGACGAGATCTCCTTCGAAGGGGGGAGCTCCGGCCCCCGCCCGGTGGAGATCGATGGCGCGGAGGTGCGGCGCAAGCTCGAGCCCCTCGTCAAGAGCCAGGACCTGTCACGCTTCATCCTTTGATGCGGAGGCTCTGGCGGGGCGGGTCATTCATCGACCCCCCATCCCCTCCCTCCCGATGCCGGGCACCGCGGCATGGGGACGCTTCGCCCCGCGTCGGAGGAGGGGGATGCCCGTGCACGTCCTGCTCCTCGTCCTTCTCGTTCCGGGGCTCGTCGCGTGCGGCAAGCGGGGGGATCCCTTGCCGCCCCGACGGAAGACGCCGCCCGCCGTGGCCGGCCTCCGCCTCGCCCAGCGAGGCGACAAGCTCGAGATCACCTTCCAGGCCCCTCGCGCCTCCATCGATGGCTTGCCCCTGCCCCCCCTCGACCTCGAGGTGTTCGTGGCCCAGGGCGAGGGTGACTTCGAGAAGCTGGCGGCTCGACACACCCGCAAGGCGGAGCCGGGCGAGACGGTGGTCGACACGGTGGCCCTCCCGGCCGCCGGGACCACCGTGCGCGTGGCCGTGCGCGTCCGGGCCGGCAGCAAGGCCTCGAGCCGCTCGGGGGTGACCGGCCTCGTTTCCCAGACCCCACCCCCGCCACCGTTCGCGCTTGCTGCTACCCTCGTCGCCGACGGAGTGGCCCTCGCCTGGAAGGGTGCGCGCCCCGAGCCGGTGAAAGCCGAACTGCCCACCCGCGGCGTGCCGGGGACCACCCTTGGCCCCGGCTCCCGCCCCCCGGGAACGACCCCTCCGGGCGGCCCGTCCCCCGCCCCCGAGCGCCCGGCCGCGGCCGCCCCTCCCGCGCGCACCCCTCCCGGGGCCGATGCTCCCAAGGAACCGGCCGCCCCTCCGCCTTTTCCCGGAGGGTTCTCGATCTACCGGCGCCTCGGCGAGGGTCCCTACGTGGCGCCCCTGGCCCCCCCCACCGAGGCGAACGCCTTCACCGACACGACGGCTCCCCAGGGCCAGACCGCCTGCTACGTCATCCGCGCGGTGTCGTCGCGCGAGCCCCTGGTGGAGAGCGGCAGCGCCGAGGAGGCGTGCGTGGCGGTCGCGGACATCACGGCTCCGGGAACTCCCACCGGCCTCACGATCCTGCCCGTGGCCGAGGGGCTCGAGCTGTCCTGGAGCCCCTCCCCGGAGGCCGACCTGGCCGGGTACCGCGTCCTGCGCACGGCCGGCCCCGGCACGGCGGAGCCCCTCGCGGAGGTGGCCCCCAACCAGACGCAATTCGTGGACAAGACCGCGGCCCTCGGGGCGGTCTACTTCTACCGTCTCGTGGCCTTCGACCGTGCGGGCAACGCGAGCCCGCCCTCCGAGGCGGTCGAAGGGGTCCGTCCCTGAGGCCTGGGCCGCGGCTTGGCATCCCCGGCGCTCCTCCCCGGGGATATGATCTTCAGAGGGACAGCGGCGGTGCTCTGACCTGGTGGGGGCCCGGCTCGTATGGGACCTCGAAAAAGAAAAGAAGAAGAGGATAGGGAGCTGGCCATGAAGATCTTCCTCGACACGGCGAGCCTCAAGGAGATCCGGGAGGCGGCCGCCCTCGGCGTGCTGGACGGGGTCACCACGAACCCGAGCCTGCTCGCCCGGGAGAGCGGCGACCCCGAAGAGATCCTCCTCGAGATCTGCAAGACGGTGGACGGGCCCATCTCCGCCGAGGTGGTTGCTACCGACGCCGAGGGAATGATCCGGGAGGGCCGGCACTGGGCCGGCGTCCACCCGAACATCGTCGTGAAGTGCCCCTGCATTCCAGAGGGGCTCAAGGCCACCAAGGTCCTGACCGCCGAGGGACACCGCGTCAACATGACGCTCATCTTCAGTCCCAACCAGGCGCTGCTCGCCGCCAAGGCGGGGGCCAGGTTCGTTTCCCCCTTCGTGGGGCGTCTCGACGACATCTCGACTCCGGGGATGGAGCTCGTGGTGGACATCCTCCAGATCTTCCGCAACTTCCGCTTCGACTGCGAAGTGCTCGCGGCCTCCCTGCGCCATCCCCTGCACGTGGTGGAGGCGGCGCGGGCGGGGGCCCACGTCGCGACCATGCCCATGAGCGTCTTCTCCGGGCTTCTCAAGCACCCCCTCACCGACATCGGCCTCAAGCGGTTCCTCGAGGACTGGGAGAAGGCCAAGAAGGAGCTGGCCGCCAAGGCGGCCCGCTAGGCGATGCCGCTCTACGAGTACTGCTGCCGGGAATGCCACCTGGCCTTCGAGAGGTACGTGCGTGCCTGGGGGGAGGCGGTGTCCTGCCCCTCCTGCGAGAGCGCCTCCGTGGAGAAGCTGCTCTCCACCTTCGCCTTCGCGGCCGCGGACGGGAGCTCCTCCTCGGCGGCGGGGGGCGGCTGCGGCTGCGGGCGCGGCGGCTGCGGCTGTCATTGACGAAACCGATCGACGTTCTCCGGGACAAGGTCCGGCGCGCCGTGGAGGGGGGCGGTCCCGAGCGGCGCGAGCGCCAGCACCGGGAGGGCAAGCTCACCGCCCGCGAGCGGGTGGAGATCCTTCTCGACGACGGCTCCTTCGAGGAGCTGGACGCGCTCGTCGAGCACCGCTGCCTGGACTTCGGCATGGCCGAGCAGAAGATCCCGGGGGACGGCGTGGTCTCCGGCGGCGGGCGCGTCGACGGCCGCCAGGTCTACGTCTTCGCCCAGGACTTCACGGTCTTCGGGGGGAGCCTCTCCGAGACCAACGCCCAGAAGATCTGCAAGGTCATGGACCTCGCCATGAAGGTGGGAGCGCCGGTGGTCGGCCTCAACGACTCCGGGGGGGCGCGCATCCAGGAGGGCGTCGCCTCCCTGGGCGGCTACGCCGACATCTTCCTCCGCAACACCCTGGCCTCCGGGGTCATCCCGCAGATCTCGGCCATCCTGGGACCCTGCGCGGGAGGGGCCGTGTACAGCCCCGCCATCACCGACTTCAACGTCATGGTAAAGGACACCGCGTACATGTTCGTGACCGGCCCCGACGTGATCCGAACCGTGACCCACGAGGAGGTCACCAAGGAGGAGCTGGGGGGGGCCATGACCCACAACGCCCGCTCGGGGGTCGCGCACTTCGCGGTGGACGACGACCGGGCCGGACTCGCCCTCATCCGCGAGCTCCTGGGCTACCTCCCCTCGAACAACCTGGAGGAGCCGCCCCTCCTCAAGACCGACGACCCTCCCGACCGCGAGGAGGCGTCCCTCGACGTTCTGATCCCCCCCGAGGCCAACAAGCCGTACGACGTCAAGCGGCTGCTGGAGGCGGTGGTGGACGACCGCCGCTTCCTGGAGGTGCACGAGCACTACGCCCCCAACCTCGTGGTGGGTTTCGCGCGCGCGCTTCTCGGGGCGAAGCGTGGGGATCGTCGCCAACCAGCCGGCGCACCTGGCGGGCTGCCTGGACATCGACGCTTCCACCAAGGGGGCGCGCTTCGTGCGGTTCTGCGACGCCTTCAACCTCCCCCTCGTCACCTTCGAGGACGTCCCCGGGTTCCTTCCCGGTACCGGCCAGGAGTTCGGCGGCATCATCCGTCACGGGGCGAAGCTGCTCTACGCCTACGCCGAGGCCACCGTCCCCAAGATCACCGTCATCACCCGCAAGGCCTACGGCGGTGCCTACTGCGTGATGGCGAGCAAGCACATCCGGACCGACCTGAACCTCGCCTACCCGACCGCGGAGATCGCGGTCATGGGCCCGGAGGGCGCGGTGAACATCCTCTACCGCCGTGAGCTCGCCACCGCCCCCGACCCCGAGGCGATGCGGGCGGAGAAGGTGGAGGAGTTCCGGCGAACCTTCGCCAACCCCTACGTGGCGGCCGCGCGGGGCTTCATCGACGAGGTGATCGAGCCGCGGCAGACCCGGCGCAAGATCATCGCCGGCCGCGACATGACCCGCACCAAGCGCGACCGGAACCCCCCCAAGAAGCACGGGAACATCCCGCTATGACCGCCCGCTCGTTCCGCAAGATCCTGATCGCGAACCGCGGGGAGATCGCGGTGCGGATCATCCGGGCCTGTCGGGAGATGGGTATCGGGGCGGTGGCCGTCTACTCCGAGGCGGATCGCCTCGCCCTCCACGTCCGCCACGCCGACGAGGCCTACCTGATCGGCCCCCCTCCCTCGCGGGACTCCTACCTGCGCATCGACCGCATGCTCGAGGCGGCGCGCAAGGCGGGAGCCGACGCCATCCACCCGGGCTACGGCTTCCTGGCTGAGAGCGCCGCCTTCGCCCGGGCCTCCGAAGAGGCGGGGCTCGCCTTCATCGGACCACGAAGCGCGTCCATCGCCCTCATGGGAGAGAAGACCTCGGCCCGGCGCGAGGCGGGGGCGGCCGGGCTGCCGGTGGTCCCGGGCACCCTCGAGCCGCTCCTGGACGACCAGGCCCTCGCCCAGGAGGCGGAGCGCATCGGATTTCCCGTGATGGTCAAGGCCGCGGCCGGGGGAGGGGGCAAGGGGATGCGCCTCGTGGCCCGCCCCGGGGAGCTCAAGGAGGCGGCCGCCCGCGCGCGCAGCGAGGCGAAGAGCGCTTTCGGGGACGACCGTGTCTACCTCGAGCGGGCGCTCGTCCGGCCTCGGCACGTGGAGATCCAGGTGCTGGCCGACACCCACGGCAACGTGGTCCACCTCTTCGAGCGCGAATGCTCGATCCAGCGCCGGCACCAGAAGATCATCGAGGAGAGCCCATCCCCCTTCCTCACTCCGGAGCTGCGCGAGCGCATGGGGAGCCTTGCGGTGGCGCTCGTGCGGCGCGTCGGATACGTGAACGCGGGAACCCTCGAGTTCCTGGTGGACCAGGACCGGAACCCCTACTTCCTCGAGATGAACACCCGGCTCCAGGTCGAGCACCCCGTCACCGAGATGGTGACGGGGGAGGACCTCGTCAAGCTGCAGATCCGGATCGCCCAGGGGGAGAAGCTGCCCTTCCGGCAGGAGGGCCTGTTCCAGCGCGGTCACGCCATCGAGTGCCGGGTCTACGCGGAGGACCCTGACCAGGGTTTCCTGCCGAGCCCGGGCCCGATCCTCGCCCTGCGGCCGCCCGGCGGCCCCGGGGTGCGCGACGATTCCGGCGTGTACGAAGGGTACGAGGTTCCCATCCACTACGATCCCCTCATCTCGAAGCTGGTGGTCTACGGCTACAGCCGTCGGGACGCGATCCTCCGCATGCGGCGCGCGGTCCGGGAATACCGCGTGCTGGGGATCAAGACCACCCTGCCCTTCCTCGCGCGGGTGCTGCACCACCCCGCGTTCCTCTCGGGCGAGTTCGACACCTCGTTCGTGGAGCAGGTCTTCGCCGAGACGGACGGGAAGCGTGAGCGGCCCCTGGAGGTGGCGGTGGCGGCGGCCGCGCTCGCCGCCTTCCGCGAGCGGCGCTCCGCCCGCCTCGGGGAGAGGCCGGGGAGCGCCCCGCCCTCCCCCTGGTGGGAGGGCGGTCTGCGCGACGCGCTGCGGGGAAGGCCCTAGGCGAGACGCCATGATGTTCGAGGCCACCGCCGACGGCCGCACCATGCGGGTCGAGGTGCGTGGCCAGGACGGGCGCTACACGGTGGTGCTCGACGGCCGGCCCCTCGAGGTGGACGCCCGGGAGACGGGCCCCCACTTCTTGAGCGTCCTCCTCGGCGGGCGGAGTTATGAGGTGGGGATCGAGAAGCGGCCGGGAGGCTACACGGTCGTCCTGACCGACGACGTGGTGGCGGTCGACCTCGTGGACGCCTCGCGCGCGGCCCCCGCCCGGAGGGTGTCCGGCCCCGCCCGCATCGCCGCCCCCATGCCGGGCAAGCTCGTGCGCGTGCTGGTGAGCCCGGGCCAGGACGTGCAGGCCGGCCAGGGCCTGGTCGTGGTCGAGGCCATGAAGATGGAGAACGAGATCCGGGCGCCGCGGTCCGGACGCGTCAAGGACGTTCCCGCGCGCGAGGGCCAGGCGGTCGAGACGGGGGCCCTCCTCGTGGTCGTCGAGTAGGCGCGCCCGTCTTGGCCCGCCGGCGGAGGCTCCTCTTGCTCGCGCTCCTGGCCCTCGCCGTGGGCGCGTACGCGCTCTACCGCCTGCCCGACTGGTCGGCCCGCTTTCTCGCCGACTCTCTCTCCGGCTTCTTCCATCGTCCGGTTCGCGTGGGCTCCGTCCGGTTCGATCTCTTCCCCCTCCAGGCCGAGGTGCGCGAGGTCACGGTGGCCGGCCTCACCGCGGAGGCTCCGCCGTTTCTCGAGGCGGTGCGGGCCCAGATCACCCCCAGCCTGGCTCCCCTGCGCGGCCAGAAGCTCGTGCTCTCCCGGGTCCGGATCGATGGTCTCAAGCTGCGCGTCAACGCCTTCCCCGACCCCCCCGAGGGCTCGGGGGGCGACGACATCCCCAAGATGGGGGACTCCGGCCGCGGCGGTCTCCAGGTGAGCGTGAGCCGGCTCGTGATCCAGGGGGGGGAGTTCGTGCTCAACCACGACCGCGTCCCCCTCGACCTGGAACTGCCGGAGTTCCACGGCCGGCTCGCCGAGGAGGCAAACCGGGGCCTGGTGGGACACATGAGCTTCCAGCCCGGTGAGCTCCGCTTCGGCTCCGCTCCCCCCCTCCACCTGGGGACGGAGGTCGACATGCGCTTCAACCAGGGGCAGCTCACGGTGGACGAGGGGCGGATCCAGGCCGAGGGGACCGACCTCGGATACCAGGGCCGCCTGCGCTTCAGCGGTCGCCCCCAGGGCCAGTTCAACCTGGCGGGGCCGGTCGACCTCGCGATCCTCGAGCGTCACGTCATGCGGTCCGGCCTCGGCATCGAAGGGAAAGGGCGCTGGGACGGCGTCCTCTCCGTGGACGGCTCCCGCCTGCGCATCGAGGGGCGGATGGACGGGACCCAAGGCGCCTGCATGGGCCTTCCCGTGCCGACCTTCGAGGGTCGCGTCACCTACGATGGGAACGGACTCCGCGTCCGCGACCTCGAGGTGGAGGGCCTGGGGGGCCGGGCCCGCCTCGACGTCGACGTGCCGCCCGGTCCCCCCGGTACCCCGGGAGTGCGGGTCGCAGGTACCCTCGAGGAGGCGGACACGGAGGGCCTGCTGCGGCTGGTCTTCGACATGGGCGCCCCCGGGGTGGGGGCCGCCGCCACCGGTCCCCTCGACGTGCGGTGGCCGAAGGGGCGGGCCCGCCTCGTGACCGGTCGTGTGGGCCTCGATCTCGTGGCCCGGTCCGACGGCCGCACCCCGCTGTCCGGCCGCGTGGACTGGAACGCGGCGGACGGCCTGCAGACCCTGGAGCGGGCCGACCTGCGGACGCCGGACGGGCGCGCCCTCCTCCAGGGCCGCGTCCTTCCCGACGATCGGACCGACATCGCGGTGGACGCGGAGACCGTGGACATCACCGCCCTCGACGACCTGCTCACCCGACTGCGACGGGCCCTCGGGAACCCGGAGGCGCAAAAGGTCGGCTTGTCGGGGGGAGGGACGTTCACCGGACGCTGGCGGGGAAGCCTCCACCTTCCCGTGTTCGAGGGGCGCTTCTCCGGGCGCGACATCGCCTACCGCGGCGTGGACTGGGGGCACGCCGACTGGGTGGGGACGGCTGACTCCGAGATGGTGGAGTCGCGCTCGCTGGTCCTCCGGCGGCCGGGAGCGGAGCTCTGGCTCGACGGGCGGAGCGAGAGCGGCTGGTTCGGCGAGAAGGACGCCTTGGACCTTCGCCTGCGTCTCACCAGCTGGCCGGCGGCAGACCTGGTGAAGGCGATGGGCTGGGACCTCCAGGTGGCGGGGCCGGTCTCCGGCGAGGCCACCCTGCTCGGCCGCCGCAGCGCTCCCCGGGGCACCGCCCGCCTCACCGCGTCCGGGGGGCGCTACTACGGGGTCCCCTTCGAGGACGCGTCCCTCGACCTGCGCTGGGGCGGGCGGGTTGCCGAGGCCACCTCGGGCCGGGCGCGCGTGGGCGGGGGCACCCTTTCCCTGCGCGGGTCGCTCGACGACGACGGCGTGTACGACGGGACGGCGGAAGCACGGGAGGTGGACGTGGCCGCCCTGCTGCCGCCCCCCGCCTCCGGGATGACCCTCGCGGGCAAGCTCTCGGGGAGCCTGACCCTGCAGGGGACGCTGACCCGCCCGCGCCTCGAAGCCCGGCTCCGCTCGCCCCACCTCTTCGTGGCCGACGAGGGGCTCGGCGCCGTCGATGCGCGTTTGACCGGAAAGGGAGACGGCCGGGTCTCCATCGAGGCGCGCTGCCGCTCGGCCCGGTTCGACCTCGCGGTCACCGGGGCCCTAGGCGCCGCGCCCCCTCATGAAGCCGCCCTTCGCCTCCTTGCCCACGACACCAGCCTCGACCCCTACCTGCGCGCCCTGTTCCCGGCCCTGCCGGGAGCCCTGGGCCTCGTGGCCACCGGGGAGGTCGCGGTCCGCGGGCCCCTCTCCTCTCCGCGCGCCCTCTCCGTCGACGCCAACGTCTCCGATCTGCAGGTCCTGGTCCCGGAGTACCCGCTCCGGAATCGCGAGCCCATCCGCGTCACCCTCGCGGACGGCAAGCTCCAGGTCGCGGCCCTGCACCTCGCCAGCGAAGGAACCGACCTCGCGGTCGAGGGTCACTTGGACTTGCTCGGAGAAACGGAGCTCGCGGTCAACGCGCGGGGGGCCGCCGACCTGCGTGCCCTCTCCGTGATCAGCCCGCGTCTCCGCGGTCGGGGGGCCGCGCGGCTCGCCCTGACGGTGTCGGGAACGCGCGCCGTCCCTCGGCTCGACGGCATCCTGGACCTCGAGGGGGCAGGGGTCCGGTTGCGTGGCTTCCCGCACGGGATCGAGGAGGTGCACGGGCGCGTGCGCTTCGACGAGAAGACGGCGGAGCTCGTGGGGATCACGGGCACGGTGGGGGGGGGCAGCGTCGAGATCGAGGGCCAGGCCGCCTACGCGGGGGGCCGACTCACCTCCTTCGACCTCCGTCCCACCGGACAGGGCCTCGGCTTGCGCTATCCCGAGGGCCTGCGGAGCCAGGTCGACGTCGACCTGCACCTGTTCGGCG
>WNFJ01460598.1_pt1 | contig 21536 bp, 14 predicted proteins | sample 5400461 | NCBI WGS metagenome assembly WNFJ01 (sample SAMN13153349, study PRJNA577476) | soil metagenome | isolation source: 115 cm saprolite on Douglas fir-dominated hillslope | place: USA:California | collected 2013-09-17
CTTCTTTTTGCCGCCCTTCTTCGTGCCTTTCTTTTTGGCTTTTTTGGCGGGTTTCTTGGCCTTTTTCTTCGCGGCTTTCTTCTTGGCGGGCTTCTTCTTGGCCGCTTTCTTCTTCTTTTTCGGGGCGCTCTTTTTCTTTTTGGCAGGAGGCTGGCTCGGAGCCGAGGGTTCGCCGATTCCTCCGGTCATGCCGCCTGTTCCTCCGCCCCCCACTTCGGCTCCGATCGATTCTTCTTCTTCCTCTTCGTAGTCCTCTTCCACGGAACCGCTGTTGTAGCCACCGACGTCGCCGTATTCGTCGTCATCGTCCTCATGTCGTGCTCTGAGGGTCTCATCGTAAAAGCTCATAGTTCCTCCAGAAATTAGGGCCGCGACCACTTCACTGCCACACCGAAACAGGCGCGGATTATAACAATTGACTGGAATGTCGTGTCAACTCCGCGCACCTCAGTGTGCAACGTGCGGGAAGAATAATCAAGTCAAGGCGTGCGTGCAGTGAGAGTTTCTTTTTGACCTGAAGCTGCAGGTGCTCCGCTTTTGGGCTTCGTCACTGCCCGTGCAGTCTTCTTCGCATGACGACGAACTGGAGCGCGATCAAGCTCGCCGGGAGCGAGCGGTTTGTAGATAGTCAGCAACCGGCCGCGACGTAACCCGTTTCCTTTCAATCTGTTCCAGCGACGCAGCCGTTCGGGCGGAACACCGAAGTCCTCAGAGACGGTCAGCACTGTGTCTCCAGCGTGAACTTTGTAGCGGGAAGGATATCGCGAGTAGCGAATTCGGGAGGCATCAGACTCGGCAACACTCACCGGGATCACCACGCGCGAATCCGCCTCGAGTGCATTGTCCTGCAGGCCATTCACCTGGGATATCGCCCGTTCCGTAGTGTGATATTTTCTCGCGATGGTGGCAAACGTATCTCCGGCCTGGACCTTGTAGTAGCGCCAGGCAACACGTTTATCGGCGGGAATGGCGGCGATCGCCGCCTCGTACTTCTGCTTGGTGCCCTCGGGTATGTGCAGATCGAAGGGCTGATCCTTAGGTGTGGTTCGGCGCAGTAAACTGGGGTTCAGATCCAGCAGATCTTCCACTGGCGCGTCCACGCATTCCGCCACCAGCCGCAAATCGACAGGGTAGTTAACCCTGACCACGTCGTATTTCTCGGGCGGTTCCAGCTGCAAGCTGTCAAGCCCATACTGCGCCGGGTTCTTCGACATGATGGTCATGGCCAAGATGATGGGGACGTAGTTCTTTGTTTCCTTGGGAAGAACGTTACGCCGATACAGCTCCCAGAAATCGGCATAGCCGGTCCGGTGAACCGCCTGCTGTACGTTGCCGGGGCCGGAGTTGTAGGCAGCCATCGCCAAATACCAATCGCCGAACGAGTTGTAAAGATCCTTCAAGTGCCTGGCTGCGGCCTTGGTTGATTTCTCTGGGTCTTGGCGATCGTCCACCCACCAGCTACGGCGCAGGCCGTAGCCCACGCCGCGACTAGACATGAACTGCCACATGCCACGGGCGCGCGCACGGGAGAGGGCTAGGGGATGGAAGCCGGATTCGGCCTGAGCCAGATAGATCAGGTCCTGAGGCACACCTTGTTCCCGGAAGACACGCTGGATCATGTCGCGATACCTTCCTGAACGTATCAGCGCTCGCTCGAAGACGCCGCGGCCCCCGTTGGAAAAGTAGTTGATATAACCAGCTACGTAGTCATTGATCATCAGCGGCAGATCGGACTGGGCTTGAGTGATCTTGAGGTCGGCCTCGGCTCTGGCTTTGACGTTGGCGTCGACGGGGATGGTGACTTGGTTGGCTTCGTCGATTGGCGCCGGCTCGGCCATCTGCTCGGTAAAGCCGTCGCCGGCTTTGAAGGCCGTCATCTCCAGCCGGTTGATCTCTTCGGTGATCTTGTCGAACTCCTGCTGCAACCGGTCGTCAGACTTCACGCTTACCGGACCTTGCATCAGTATGTCGACGGCGCGGTTGAAGTTCTGCTTGGCGGTATCCAGATGCCCGGCTTTATAGTCATCCTGGCCGGCCGCGTAGGCTTTCTCGGCCTCAGCAATCGTCAGGGCCGCCTGATCCGGTGTGAGTTGTGGCTGGGCGACCTGCGTCGGCGCCGGCGTGAGAGCGGCAGGGGCGGCCGCTGGAGCATGCGAAGCATTCTGGAGCGTCGGCGCCACGGCTTGTGGGACGGGATGCACAGCCTTCGCCTGGTTCTTTCCACCGCAAGAAACCAAAAGGCAAATCCCGGCAAGAGCCCCCACAACAGAAGATAAGCGTTTGAGACCAGTCATAGGCAGCAACACGGCTTTCATCATACCTTCTTTTGACGACAATTTCGCTTGAATGGCAGCTTCGGAGCTGCTGGCCAGAGCGGAATAAGTACTTTTGTCATCAATTGCATAACGGGCTTACCGTTAGATATCGTCCTGGACTGATCCCAACCTAACTATCTAGCGAGATTTCTGATCTGCATTTCGGCCCGATAATTCGCCATTTGTTCGCTCATTCCACCGCCGAGGGCGGTGGTGCCACACGGGTCTTCAAGAATCATGTAGTAGAAGCGCCCCCCGCCTGTGTGGAGCCAACCAACACTGGGTAAGCCAAGTGCAAAAGTGACTCTGGCTGATAGACTGCTTACTCGAAAGCGAACGCGGCATCTGGAGGCAAGGGATGAGTTTCAGAAAAACGATAAATCGAGGCGGCTACGCAGGTCTGCTGGCGCTGATTTTTCTTACGGCGTCGAGCGCCGTGGCGGTGCCAGGCGACGGCGTTCCTCGGCGCGATCCCAAGCAAGCGATCGATGCCGAGTACACGAAGAAGATTTTGGAATACACCACGCAGCCGATGTTTGCCTCGCCGTTGGTCGATTACCTGCCCGCTTCGAAGACCGTTCCTACTCCCAAGGCCGTACTGGGTGATGTCGCCGGCGCCCCTGGCATTCTGCCTTACTCGAAACAAGTCTACGAATACATGCGCATGCTGGAGAAGGCCAGCCCGCGCGTGAAGGTCTACTCCATCGGACACACAGAAGAAGGGCGCGAGATGATCGCCGTGGCTGTCTCATCCGAAACGAACCTGTCTCATCTTGAAGAGAACCGCGTGCGGCTGGCCAAGCTGGCCGATCCCCGCTCCATCAAATCGGACGATGCTGAGGCCGACCGCCTGATCGATGCCGCGGTGCCGGTCTACTACATCACCGGGACCATCCATTCGCCCGAGACCGGCGCGCCCACGGCGCTGATGGAGCTGGCCTACCGGCTGGCGGTGGACGAGAGTCCATACATCAAGGACATTCGGAACGGGGTTATCACACTGATCACGCCGATCGTTGAAGTCGACGGCCGGGACCGCATGGTCGACCTCTATCACTGGCATCTGGCTCATCCCAAAGACTATTACCCACCTTTGATGTATTGGGGCAAGTACGTCGCCCACGACAACAACCGGGACGCTATGGCCGTGAGCCTGAAGCTCACCGAGAACGTGCTGAACACATTCGTCGGCTGGAAGGCGCAGGTGCTCCACGACCTGCACGAATCGGTGCCGTATCTCTATGACAACACCGCGGGCGACGGGCCGTTCAACGCCTGGGTCGACCCGATCCTGACCAACGAATGGGAGATCTTAGGCTGGCGCGACGTTGCCGACATGACACGGCTGGGCATGCCCGGCGTTTTTACCCACGGCAACTTTGATACCTGGTCGCCGGGATACTTGATGTTCATCGCCGCCATGCATAACGGCATCAGCCGGCTCTATGAGACTTTCGGCAACGGCGGCGCCGATACCGTGGAACGCCAGCTACGCCCGGAAGACTACGGGCGCACCTGGTATCGGCAAGATCCTCCGCTGCCCAAGGCCATGTGGTCGCAGCGCAACAACAACAACTACGAGCAGACCGGACTTCTCACCTCGCTACACTACTTCGCGGAAGAGAAGAGATTCTTCCTCAAGAATTTCTACCTGAAGGCCAAGCGCTCCATCTCCAAGCCCTCCAAGGAAGGCCCGGCAGCCTACGTGTTCCCCGCTGATGATCCGCGACCCGGCGCGCAGGCCGCGCTGCTGGAGATTCTGCGCAAGCAAGGATGCGAGATTTCGCGCGCCACCGCTCGATTCACCGTCAAGCTGCCGGCGAAGAAGCCGGCCAAGGCTCCCGGCGCACCTGAAGCCAAAGAATCGAAGCCGAGTGAAGAGCAGGCGAAGGAAGCCGCTCCTACTTCGAGGACAGCGCCCGAAGGCGCGCCACCCGAAGGCTCGCCAAAAGACGCGAGCGGAAAAGAGAAGGCCCCGCCACAGCCTACGACCGTCGAGCTTGCTGCCGGCGCCTACATCGTGCGCATGGATCAGCCCTACTCCCGCGTTGCCGATGCGCTGCTCGACCATCAGTATTGGAGCCCGAACGATCCCCAGAAAACTCCGTATGACGATACCGCCTGGACGTTCGGCGAGCTGTTCAACGTCCGCGTGCTGCGCGTGGTCGACGCGAAGGTGCTGGACACGCCGATGGAACGCGTTGCCGCAGTCAAAGTTCACGGCGGCATCACCGGCGGCAGTTCTGTCTTCGTCATCAACGCTAATGCGGACACGGCCCTGGCGACGCTGCGCTATCGCTTGAAGGATGCCTCAATCGAAGCCGCCGAAGAGCCCTTTGCAGCCGACGGGCGCAAATTCGCGCGCGGGTCTTTTATCGTGAGCAAGGTTGATGTCGAGGCGCTGCGGCGAGAGGTTGCGGACTTGGGCCTGCAGGCGGTAGGGCTAGCCGCCGCGCCGGCGGTCAAATCGCATCCGCTGCGCGCCGCTCGCGTCGCTTTGCTCCACACCTGGCTGAGCACGCAGGCGGAAGGCTGGTGGCGGCTGGCGCTCGACCAGATGCAGATTCCCTACAGTTACATCAGCACGCAGCAGGTAGCTGCCGATGACAGTCTCCGCTCAAAGTACGATGTGATTCTCTTTCCGCCCACCGGCCGCGGCGATGCCATGGCGGTAGTCAACGGCCTGCCCATGAACTGGGGCAATCCTTTGCCGTGGAAAAACACGCCGGAGACGCCGAACATCGGTAAAGAAGACTCGACCGACGACATTCGTCCTGGACTGGGATGGAATGGCGTCGAACACCTTCAGAAGTTTGTTCAGCAAGGCGGCGTGCTGATTACAGTCATGGACACGGCCAACCTGGCCGTGAGCCTGCGCATGGTTTCGGGCGTCGCCCTTGAGCCGCCTAAGCAAATGAAGATCGTCGGCTCGATCCTCAAGGCAGTCAACCTGGATGCCGCCAGCCCTATCGCCTATGGCTTCGGCGATAACTTGCCCGTCTACTGCGACAACGGCCCAATCTTCATGATCTCCAATGTCGCCGGAAGTCGCGGTAGTCCCCGCCGTCTGGGTTCCGAGCCGGGCCCGCGCCCTACGGGTCGCGGCGGGCCTGAAGATCCCGATTTCACTCCGGGACGATCGGTGACGGAAGCTCCGGAAGAGCCACATGCGGAAGCCTGGGAGGCACAACCTCTGACCGATGAGCAACGACGCAACAACCTGGCGGTGATTCCGCCGGCCAGCCGCCCACGAGTCATATTCCGCTACGCCGACGCAAAAGACCTGCTGATCTCCGGGCTGGTGGAAGGCGGAAGCGAAATCGCGCAACACGCCGCGGTGGTCGACGTGCCGGTGGAGAGTGGCCATGTGGTTCTATTTTCCACCAATCCCATTTATCGGGCCGAGACCATCGGCAGCTATTCGTTAGTGCTGAACACCATACTCAATTTCGACAGTTTGAACACAGGAAGGAAGCTGGCGTCTTTCTGAAACCCCGAAGCGGAGCGAGGGGTCCCTACCCGCGCGATGCACTAAAGGGATTGCACGTGGGATAGCAAGGTATCGCGCAGCCGCCTGGCCCAAAAAGACGCCTGAAACACAAGATCAGGACTAATCACTTGGAGAATAGCGAAGCTATGTATTCCTTTGTCATATGTGCCTTTGCTTGTGTTTCGTGATGCATGCCTCAGCGCTGCCGCAATATCTCTCTTTTCAATCAATTCGACATTAGGGTTGGCGGGCAACGAGTTCATCAGGAACCCTGAACCGTAGTATTCGCTGAGTGCGAGCTTATCGGCCACGAACCAGGATTCCATGCATTGGACCATCATATGAAGCTGATCGTCAGAAACGTCTGCAGGAAAGGTCCAATTATCCCTTTCATTCAGGTACTGTCTTGCAGAGCGGTTTGTAGCCGCATGGCTCTCAGAATCAACAAGCAAGAAAATTATTCCCCCTCCATAGAGTGAGTTGGCAGTAGCATTCGTAAAGTCTCTGTAGGCTTCTTCACGGCCTCCGGAGGCGACGATGTGGAGTCTTCGTGGTGGCAAAAACTTGTCAAAAAACAAACGGAAAGCTTGTCGACATTTAGCTGCCGTATTCTTGCCTTTACTTGGCCCTCCACCTTCAATGTAAATTCTTGCGCTCACCAACGATTGCCGCCCAATTCACCCTTCCTCCAAAGCTCGCCAAGAGAATACTCTTGGAGCCAGGACTGCAACTTCTGCTTTTCAAGCCTCCGCACGCGAGACGCAGAATCTTCCTTATCGAACACAAGCACGCATTCTGGCGCGTCGCCGAACTCCTCAACCAACTCCGCAGAATGGGTGGTGATTATGAGTTGTCGATTTACGGAAGCACCTTTGAGCAGTACGGCTAGCGTGGGGATCATATCAGGATGCAAGCCCAATTCGGGCTCTTCTACACAAATCACCGGAGCGGTAGGGGGACTCAGTAGGATGATTAACAGAGCCAGCCAACGAAGTGTGCCGTCAGAAAGACGCGAGGAAGGGGTGGAAAACCCGCCTTTTTCTTCTAGTTGGACCTCAACTCGTCCCTCCCTGATTACGGCATGAATATCGATGGCGTCAGGGTAAAACATTTGGAGATATTTGAGTAGCTCGCGATTTATGCCGGGCTCTGCCATGAGCCGATTGAGCATGAGGCCAAAATTGCGAAGGTCTTCTTGCAGATGGTCACTTTGCAGATCTGCGGCAAACACATCTCGCGCTGTTGAGTTTATGCCGAATTCCCACTCTCGGTAGAGTCTGAGAGCGCCGAACTGACGGCCTACATAGGTCAGCTCGGGATATTGATCGGGATCCTTAACTTGCGATAACACCGAAAGCCTCGGGTTGATGACCTCCGTTCTTAAGGTTCTGTGTTCCCTCGGTTTGCCCATAGGGCTTATTAGAGGACGCCCGTTTTCATAGCCAAAATACATGAAAGGCTTCTGATGCTGTTTGCCTAGTGGTCTTTCTGTCTCGATACGCTCATCTATGATTTCTAGCTGGTAGCCGACGCGTGTGAATGAAACGCTGTACCGAATCGGCACGGTGCCCGCCGGTGGGGCAAGCACTGCTTCGATTCTGCCAACCAATTCTTTCTTTCTGCTTTCCATTCCGCGAACGGGGCCTTTCCATAGCCATTCTTTAACCCCCCCGCTTTCTCGGATGGAATCTCCAAATTCTTTCGGTGCCTCTTGCAGGATGCCAACGATCTCAATGAAATTGGATTTCCCCGACCCGTTGGGTCCGATTAGAATATTCAACGGTTCTAGGTCAATCGGGAGGCTGTCCTGATTGAAAGAGAGAATATTCTGCACCTGGATACTTTTGAGCAAGCGATTCGAAGAAGATGTGTGTAACAAGGAGTCGCGTAGCTCCCGAAGGGCTGTTTGAATAGCGCGGCCGGTGTGTTCTCCGGGGCCGAGCGTCCGCGCTCTCTCGTTACCATCAGGCCCCCTAAGCACCAAACCCCAAGAGTCATTTTCTTGAGAATCGATAATCGATACAGACCAATTACCTGAGAAGTCCTCGGCCATTGCTTCCAGAGTCTGCCGTACATCATTCCGGATGTCTCGGTGTGCAATCCGTAAAGAGAAGATTTCTAAGGGCATATTGAAATCTTACGTCTATCTCTGCTCCCTCCGCAGAAAAAGTTAAGAAGACGGAGGTGGTTTTATCAATGGCATCCCCGCACGTTGATTCTGCAACTCATGATCACACTCAAGCCGGCAACAGTCCAGCGCGCTATTCTATTGTTGAGTCATTCACGTGCCGAATCTTCTATTCGCTGGCAGCCAGGTCTGCGCGACGGTCTCCGGGCTCACTCGCCAGCAGTCCGTTGAATTGATGGATGATTACCCCTGGCTGTGTTGATTTCAGGCTGCCCTTGAGCACGCCCCCGAGAGAAAACTGCGCCCCACGATTTTGGGCGACAAATCGCGCCGAGAAGCGCCGCTGGGTGCTACTAAGCGACAGGAGCTCTTGGCGCAAATGTAGAGATTGATTAACGGGAAACTGACGGCCTCGATCTTCCGATTATTGTGAAGGGGTGTACTATTCCCAGTAGCTTCTCCAGGTACCCGTCGCTGCAATGATGCGATATGACTTTTGATGAGAGATTTCAAGAGCTAACGGGTAACACGCCGTATCCGTGGCAGTCTGCTCTTTATCATTCGCTGATTACCGGCAACGTGCCGCATCGGATGGTGCTTCCGACTGGAGCTGGGAAAACCAGCGTTATCCCCGTCTGGCTCTGCGCCCTCTGGCACCAACTTGAAAACAACCAACCGCTGACTGCTCCGCGCCGGCTGTACTTCGCAGTTGATCGCAGGATTGTGGTTGACCAGTCTGAAGTCACGGCCCAAAACGTCAGAACGAAGGCAGAGCAGACTTCTCTTTGGGGTCTTCTCTCTCAGAAGACTTTGTCAGACAATCCACTCATCGTCTCCATCTTACGTGGTCAGCGCGTCATCGAGTACGACGACATCGTCTCCGACCCGTCTGCATTCGCCGTCATTCTCTGTACGCCCGACATGGTCTTCAGCCGTCTACTCGGTGGTGCGTATGGATGCAGCCCGCGTATGGCCAGTCGCGAGATGGGACTGGTTGGGCAAGATAGTTTCATTGTGCTCGACGAGGCTCACATCAGCGAAGCGAACATCAAGGTGCTCGATTTTGTAGCGAAGCATAACCACTCGATGAGACCCTTCTGGTGGACGACGATGTCTGCGACTTTGAGGCAGGACGCAGATTTTACTCTCTCGGACGATGACCTGACGCTCATGGCAGCGAAACTAAATGCCCACAAGAGTGCGACGCTCATCAAAGTTGACGCCAAGGATCTAGTTCCTTCGGTTCTAAACGTTGTTGAGAGGCACTCACAGCCCTGGAATCGGCTCATCATTTACCTCGAGAAACCGGCCGACGCCGACCGTATTTATAAGGCTTTGCGGAAGAAGGGTTACGACTGTCTGCTCCTGACGGGCACGATGCGAGGGTACGAGAAAGCCAAGCTCGATTTCTCGCCGTTCAAGACTTCACACCCAGACGGCAAGCATGTCCTCATCGCCACATCCGCAGGCGAGGTCGGGCTGGATGTCTCTTGCGAATTTCTTATCACAGAAGTCGCAACCGCGGAACGACTGGCTCAACGGTTCGGTCGCTGCAACCGTTGGAGTGAGTCCGACGAAGCGTTCGTTTATGTCGTAAAGCCCGAAAGGGAAAAGAAGGAGGATGAGAAACTGAGCGGGAAGCAGGTGGCGATTGCGGTAACGGTCGACTACCTGAAGACTCTGGAGCGCAACGTGTCCACTGGGAACCTTTACCGCCATCCGATCCCCGCTGAGGCGTTCAGCCCCGTCCCCGCGACTGTGAGTTTGAACAAGGCGTCGCTCCTCCAGATTGCGAACACCACTTATCCCTCGCTTGAAGTCAATGACTACATTCGTGGCGCTGGCGACGAGTATCACGTAAACCTCGTCATCCGCAAAGACGCAGAGATTCAGCGCCTGCTCTCATTGGCAGCGGCTGACCTAACCAGCGAGGCGTTCGACCGGTTGCCGATTGCCAATAATGAACTCTTCAAGGAAATTCCACGGGACTTCCTCAAGAAGATTGCTTCGGCTCACGCTGGTTCGCGCTTCTTTTTCATCTCACGGTCCGGAGCGGTGAAGGTGCGGGATTGCAGTGTCGCCCCGAGTCTTCTCGTTGGCGGGACGCTGTTCTTACCTGAGTCCGCGAACCTCATCAACCCGCAAGGACTGTGTGAAGTCGATGGAGGCGGCGAAGGGGATGTCTTCTCGAAGGTTCAGGACACCATCACCCGCTTCGTCCAGACCGCTGACGAGGAGTGGGTGTCGCTCGAAAACGGGGAGACGATCGCCGCCGCGACCGCTGAAAAATTGGTGAAGGCACTCCATGTGGAAAAGGGCATGAAGGCGAGAATCGTCTTTAATTACGCTGGGCTTATTTACATCAAGAAACAGAAGAAGGTTCAAGGCGGGAAGTTGCCGCTCACGGAACATCTGGCACAGGCAACGGAGCACGCGAAGAACCTGACTGCGGCAATCGGTCTCGTGCCAGAAATCTCAATGGCGGTCGTCGATGCTGCAAAGACACATGACGCGGGAAAGGCACACCCGCTTTGGCAGTTAGCTTCTCGTGGCACGACGGCGGGAGAGCCACTGGCAAAGAATTTCAAGTTCGCCAACCCACGCCTGCTGAATGGGCTGCGGCATGAACTAGTATCTGCGTTAAGGAACCCAGCACTGCTGCCGCTGGCGAGGTGGCTCGTCGTCAGTCATCACGGTCGGTGTCGCCCGCTGTTCGAGCTGAAGGCGTACGACCCCGATGCGGTCGAAGCAAGTGCGGAGTTAAACGGTCAGTTGCCAGAACTGTTGTCGAGCCTGAATCGAAAGTACGGGGCCTGGGGGCTGGCGTACCTGGAAGCGGTCATCCGCGCGGTGGATATTAACGCGGAGTAAAATGTGAACGTCAAGATACTGGTCTATCACAAGAATCTCAGCGAAGTGCTGGCGGCGCACGGGATTCTTATTCTGGCAGACTGCCTCGACAGCCCTGTCGTACGGTGCCGCTTCGCGCAGACGAAGACCGTTGGGTGTGACGACAATTTCTTCCGCTCGATGGCGTTCGAGTTCGAGCATCCCGATTACCGGAGTCTACTGCAACGAATCGCAGTACTCGATGTCCTCAAAGTTGATGGGAAGGTCAGCTTGATGGAGCATGGGAACGAAATCATCACACTCGACTGGTTCGACATGGGCGGGTTTATTGGTGACAAGGGAAACTTCTCAAAGGCGGACAAGTCGGCATTCGTCAAGCTCCATCACACAGTCTTTGCAGAACTGGCGACACCGAACGGAGACCTATTCTCGCTCTCGACAGAGACGACTGAGACCAATTACCTCGCGAACCTTTCACAGTTGAAGAAGAATTACATCGACGCGGGTGGGGTCTACGACAGTGCCGAAACGAGAGTCTTCGCCCGTGAATTCCTGCTCCTTGTAGCCCTTCAGAATTGTCGCTCGATGATGACGCAACTTGGAAACGAGAAGTCTGTCGTCTACGGTCTGGCAACAGAATGGACGGCTCCGGCAGGGTTGTTCGCGGCGTTGGTCGGTGGCGGAATATGCAAGAAGTACGAGGCGACGGTCAAGGATTTCGGCAAGGATGGTCTAGTCTTGGCGGTTGCCACGGAAGTCGCGAATGAACCATGACGGCGGAATCAGTGTTCCTCGGCCTGGAGTGTCGAATTGAAGAAAAACAGGAGGAAAGAATGACATTCATCGAAAAAGCGAAACAAGCCAAGGCGATTCGGGTCACCGAGTCCCTTGTTTCAGTGTCTTCATCGGTCAAGTTGCCGAGTTACGCTGGTGAAAAGGGACAGGATGCAAGGTTCGTAACCTGGAGCAATGGTGCGGTGCTTGACAGCGTGCAGTCGCAGGCAAATCGGATTGAAGCGGTGTTTGCGCAGTACCCTGATATCGTCCCTGCCACACAGGTCGTTTATCCCGACACGACGGTTGCTTTGGTCGAGGTGCCCCACCGCGCTGCTGACCCTGCAATTTCCTACTGCTTCCGGGAGGAGTTGGAGTCTCTGCCTTCGAAACCCGAGCTGCTGGCAAGGCGTGCCCCAACTTCGTTTCTTTTCGGGCTGTGTGATATACGGGGCAGTCGCAACATCAGACTCACGCGCGCGATTGCAAGCGATGTCATTGTGCGTAACGGGGAAACACGTCCTGCGGCGTCTTCGCTCTCCACGCCGTTCAGCAACGAAGTTCGTGCCGACTTCGCGGAGAAATTGAGCGAACATGGTTTGACGGGTTCTGAAATCGGTGTCGAACAGGTTCCCACATATTCTGAACGTGGAACCGTTGACGTAGTGCACGCGACGATTGAACGCACTGTGGTCTTCTCGCTCGAAGTGTTCGAACCCTACAAGTCGAACACCGAGTTGTATGACTACCTGGTCGGTCTCGCATTGGTCGCACTGCTTGCACCGACCACTAGTGTCTTGCGGTCGGGAACCACGCTCGTCCGCCAGTCCCGTAAAGTCGAGATATTCACTGACCTGAAGCCCACGGAGGTCGTTGACGAGAATGGTCTGTTCGAGGGAGTTCTGGAATTCGCAAAGGCTGCCGCGAAGAAGTTTGGCATCGGTAAGGCTGAAACATTAACGGTTGATATCGATCGCATCATCGCCGATGCAAAGTCTGGTAGTGAGACGAAAAAGGCCGTCAAGGCAAGGAAGATGACCAAGAAACTTGGGGCCTAACGAGATTCCCTGCTCGATGTGGGGTGGAAGCGAGGAATTCAATGTTAAGAGTTGATGTCACTTACCTGACAGGGAGTGTTCACGCGAGCCAGTTCCCTTTGGATTTCAGCACACTCTTTCAAGCGATGGTACAGAGGAACGCACACCGTTTGGAAGCTGCCCGTCCGGCTCTCGAAGCACTCGAACAATCGAATTGCCTCCGCATCGAGTGTGGAGAGCCCATGCCGACAAACGTCGTCGTCGCCGTCCCGCGCATACCCAAGCTGGACGACATGCGTCAGCTTACTTTTTCTGATCCCAGAAACAAGTTGATGACTCGCCAGCCTGCCTTTCACTTCCCAGCCAAGGACTCCATTCATCTGAGTTACTTCTTCGATGCAAATGCCAAGGCAGAATGGCTGCCTTTCTACGAACCATTCAGGCTGGGGCACGGCGAGAGCCTCTGTGTGTCGAAGGCCATGCTTGTCGATGCTCTGCCTCTGAAGAGGGCGGGCGTGCAGGCGTGGGAACCATCACAGCGAGGCAGACAGATGAGAGTCCTGCGATCGGGACTGCTCGACGACCTCATCCTCTACCACAACGCGAAGAAGTCGAGTCACGAAGTCGAGCAATCGGTCGCGTTCTTTTCAAAAGAACCGCGAGAGACACGATTGTTGTACCGTTTCTATCGTGACGGCGAACCGTATGCGTTTCACAAATGGGAGGTGACTACCGTCGCAGCGATGCTGCGGCACGCGGCCATGGAGCAAGTCCCCCCCGACCGGAAGGAGTATGCGGCGAACCATTCTCGGAACCAAGTGCAGTATCTCCCCTTGCCTACCATTGGTAAGTTCAGCGACGGTCGCATCCGCCGTGCGGTCATAGTTGACACCCTCGGCTTCCTGCCTGTCCACCGCGTCTCCGAGTTGGTCATGAATGATCTCAAAGGGAATGTGTTCACGGCAGTTAGGGAGACGGACACCGACAGTGTTTTCGAGCAGTATTTGATGCCGTCTCGCCGCTGGGTGACTGTCACCCCCGTTTTGCTGAACGGGTATGACACGAAACATGGAAAGAAGAGTCTCACAAAGCGTCGAAAGATGCTGACGAAGATGTTCCGGGTTGTGGGGTTACCTGTGCCGAGAACGATGCAAACATTTGCTGCAGGGGAGACGTTTGGGGTCAGCAACAAACACGGGAAGAACTACATCAAGACCATGCTTGCGGTGGACTTCGAAACTGAGGTCGCAGGAATGGTTGTAGTAGGTGCAGGACGCAATGCGGGGATGGGTATTTTCGCAAACCTTTCGGGGTCTGCGACAGTTTGAGGGTTTGCGCGGTTCTACCAAGAGGGAAGCGAACGAAGCCGCATGATTTGTGCAGATTGTGGAGCAGTAGCAATCCCCGCTTCGCGCGGGGTGGAATTGAAAGGCAGTATAAAGCTAGCCCCCATGTTAGGTTCCTTTCGTAGCAATCCCCGCTTCGCGCGGGGTGGAATTGAAAGGTACGGCGCTAACCTGTCCAACACTAACCTGTACGGCGTAGCAATCCCCGCTTCGCGCGGGGTGGAATTGAAAGTCTTAGCTCTCTTGTCACTAATAGCAAGGTGCTCTTGGTAGCAATCCCCGCTTCGCGCGGGGTGGAATTGAAAGCCATTCCAGCAACCAGATGGCACGTTGACCTGCGTCGTAGCAATCCCCGCTTCGCGCGGGGTGGAATTGAAAGTCTTTACGGGCATGACCATCTTTGGTCACATTATAAGTAGCAATCCCCGCTTCGCGCGGGGTGGAATTGAAAGCAGAAACTCCGCTCCTCTTATGTTAAGCGGGAAGTTGGTAGCAATCCCCGCTTCGCGCGGGGTGGAATTGAAAGGATGGGCGCGGCCGAGACGGATGCTTTCTTGAACGGTAGCAATCCCCGCTTCGCGCGGGGTGGAATTGAAAGAAGCCCGCGACGTTCCCCAACGTCAAAGAAATGCTTGTAGCAATCCCCGCTTCGCGCGGGGTGGAATTGAAAGTCAGTGAATAGGATCGCGCCCTTGAATTGCGCCAGCGTAGCAATCCCCGCTTCGCGCGGGGTGGAATTGAAAGTGGCGCAAGTATCATGGAGGTCTGTCACTCAATGAACGTAGCAATCCCCGCTTCGCGCGGGGTGGAATTGAAAGCTGGTGAAGATCATTGCCCGCGAAGGCGAGCGCGCTGTAGCAATCCCCGCTTCGCGCGGGGTGGAATTGAAAGTGAGGTATTGGATCTTGCTCTTGAGACTGTTGATAAGTAGCAATCCCCGCTTCGCGCGGGGTGGAATTGAAAGACGGAATGCGGTGTGACATGATAATGACGGTTGGGTAGTAGCAATCCCCGCTTCGCGCGGGGTGGAATTGAAAGTTGAATGCCAACACACTCGCACCACCACAGCCAGCGTAGCAATCCCCGCTTCGCGCGGGGTGGAATTGAAAGGGACCTTGGTCATCACCCGCTGGTCCTCGATCGCGGCGAGTAGCAATCCCCGCTTCGCGCGGGGTGGAATTGAAAGAAGGACCAGGCAACGCTCTTTTTTGCCGAAATGGAGTGTAGCAATCCCCGCTTCGCGCGGGGTGGAATTGAAAGTCAGAACCGCTCTCAGAGAGCCCTTTGAGGCCTGAATCGTAGCAATCCCCGCTTCGTGCGGGGTGGAATTGAAAGATACAGAAACCACCAACAGCGCCAGCTAATTCATGCACCTAGCAATCCCTGCTTCGTGCGGGGTGGAATTGAAAGGTTACTAGCATCGCCAGCATAGATTTTAGCAAACTCCGTAGCAATCCCTGCTTCGTGCGGGGTGGAATTGAAAGCGATCCGGCGCGGCCACGGGTTCCCGCCTAATTTTCGTAGCAATCCCTGCTTCGTGCGGGGTGGAATTGAAAGCCTGCCTGCCATGGTGCAATCTGGTTAGGAACGATGTGTAGCAATCCCTGCTTCGTGCGGGGTGGAATTGAAAGTTGGGCACTTTGAGCGTGCGGGCGTCGATATACGCCCTAGCAATCCCCGCTTCGCGCGGGGTGGAATTGAAAGACTTCTGGTCGATGGGGTGAGCAAAGTTCACACCGTCTAGCAATCCCCGCTTTGCGCGGGGTGGAATTGAAAGCCAGTAAGCTCATGAGTGCTATCGGTTGTGGTGGCGCTAGCAATCCCCGCTTCGCGCGGGGTGGAATTGAAAGTGCTCGATCGTCACGCCGATCCCGGTTACGACCGCTCTAGCAATCCCCCGTTTCGCGCGGGGTGGAATTGAAAGGTGAATGCCTCTAGGTCGGGGTGGTTGGGGTCTACACGTAGCAATCCCCGCTTCATTCCGGGGTGGAATTGAAAGTGATCCACCGCCACCACATCCCAGGCGCAATTGGTCTAGCAATCCCCGCTTCGCGCGGGGTGGAATTGAATCCGCACCAGGCGGGGTGCAATTTGAAATAGGATAGCGTAGTCAGTGTTGGCGATCAGATTGTCGAGCAGCAATCCCCGTTTCGGGCGGGGTGAAATTGAAAGATCGCCTGCTCGCGCGCCATCTGCTACACGTCTACGCTAGCAATCCCCGCTTTAGGCGGAGTGAAATTGAAAGTAGGCGAGCGTATACGTGTTGCGAGTGTCCGGCCAGCTAGCAATCCCCGCTTCGCGCGGGGTGGAATTGAAAGGCGATGTAGCCCAAAGCGGGCGTGGTTGAAATGTCCTAGCAATCCCCGCTTCGCTCGGGGTGGAATTGAAAGTCGAGAACCAGCCGCGCGCCGTCAACGCCGGTTTCCACTAGCAATCCCCGCTTCGCGCGGGGTGGAATTGAAAGTCGGCATCCGGCCGCTCAGCGTCAGAACCCGAGGCCCTAGCAATCCCCGCTTCGCGCGGGGTGGAATTGAAAGGGAACTGTACAGCAAGATCGGAGCGCCGAGATGATTTCTAGCAATCCCCGCTTCGGGCGGGGTGGAATTGAAAGTTGATTTCGTTCTTGCCGACTTATTCTGCGCGCTTCTTTCTTTTTGGTGGCAATCGCTTCGGAATGGGGATGAGTTTCAAGAGCTCCTCGGGTTTGACTTGGAGAGCGTGGGCGAGGCGCAAGATGCCGTCGAAGGTGATCGTGCGCTCGCCCCGCTCGATCCTCCCTACGTGGTTCCGGTGGAAGTCACACATCTCCGAGAGCTTCTCCTGGGAGAGATGCCGTTCAGTTCGTAATGCGCGAACCTGTTTGCCGAACAAATCCTTTGCGCTGGGCACGCCGTATAGGGTCTTTCGGCACTGCGACGGGAATCTACAGCCTCTTTGGTTTAACGCCTATTTGGTATAACACCCTGTTGGGTGTATAATCCCGTCCTCGCAGAGAATATAGCACGATGCACTACGAGATCTGCTGGGTCGGGGAGGATGGCCTTTACGGGTGCGGTCACGAGCACCCGAGCGTCGCGGACGCCGTAAGGTACATGACCCCGGCGAGCGGAAGCTTCATCCGGGCATGTGAATCTGGGGTCTTCCGGTCGCTCAATGAGACGGAAGTCGGCTACTTCCTTGTAGCGTTGCGCGAAATGCCCCAGAGGTCGTCCGAATGGAGCGAGGAGAAGGTCGCGGGGGCAAGTGAAGCTCGCCCCCGCGATTTCTTTGGATAGAGAGACGTATGTATGAGCCAAGGCAGGTGCGGGAAGGAACTCGGCGCGCGTGTTGTTGGGCTGCGCGCTTCGCTTTACGGCCGTCGGGATGACGATTATTCGGGAGGAATTTTTTGTGAGTTCCCGCGCGGTGCGGTTTCTCAAAGCTCCTCATAGCAAAAGGGACCCCTCGCTCCGCTTCGGGGTTTCAAGAAAACCACGATCGCCGACGGCCAACAATCGTATCCACGGCTGCCTGCATTTGGCGACGCACTTCATGACTGATTTCTTTGACTGTGGCGACACTCGCATTCTGAGCCGCGTCCGCGCCGCACAGCCGGTCAAGATGAATAGCCGGCAAGAATTGAATGTGCCATTTTGTGGGTAGCGGAAGGGGGAGAAATGGGAATGTTGAGATCGGCAAGCAGGGCCACTCCGAATAACGGATCCAGCGACGCCACTTGATCTGTGCGAAGATGGGGTAGATCTCTGCGCTGCCCACCACGACATACGGAATGATGGGCACCCGGTGACGCAGTGCTATCTTCACGAACGCATCGCGACCAAAACTCCGTAGCTGATAGGCCTGGCGATACGGCGTGAACGCGCCCTGAACTCCTTCGGGAAACACGCCCAACAGCTCGCCGCGTGCCAGAACCCGCTCCGCACTCTCCTGGCACGCAACCACACCTCCGAGCTTGGTGACGAAGTTCGAAATGAAAGGAAACTTAAAAAGCCCAGGATGCGTTAGATAGCGGGGAATTCTTCCCGTTTTCTGCAGCACCAGGTGTAAGGTCATCACCGCGTCCCAGGGCATGAAGCCGCGATGCGTGCCTACCAGCATGGCCGCACCTTGCTCGGGGATGTTTTCGAGGCCGTTGGCCTCAATACGCCAGTAATAGTCGCAGAGAAATTCGAAAACCGTCCAGCTGAGGGACTCGATGTATCGGCGATCCATGCCGAACTCGTCGAAGGTCACCGCCGGCTCGGTTGCCACCTGAGCCCGGCGCGGCAGGCGGACGGCGCGGGCGACTTCAGCAGTCGATTGCCGTGGATTGAACCCAAGGCGCTGTTTGATTTTTTGGTTGGAAACGGTCCATGGATAGCGCAGGTATTCGAGCGCCTCCGTCGAGTCTGCCAGACGCTGCCAGGTTCGGGGCAAACCTAGACGCCGTCCTCGAGCCAGCTTGATAGCTGTGTGAAGCGGCGCCACGGCGTCCGGCGCGACGTTGAACACACCATCAGTATCGCTGCGCGCTGCACAAAGCACAGCCCGAGCCAGATCGTCCAGAGTCAGAAGTTGTACCGTTGGATCATGTCCCGCGAGAGTAATCGTCACCCGGCGCATGAATCGCCGGCTGAGCATCGCGGGTGAGGGAAGCACCGTGGTTGGCCGAAGGATGGTAAATCGAGTCGAGCCGTTCCAACACTCCTGCGCCAAAGCTTCAAGCGATTTCCACCGGCCGGCGATCTGGTCACGTCCCTGGGTCGGGGCACTGTAGTCCTCCGCCACCAGACATTGCCGGGCACTGCCGGTGCCATAGATAAGAGCGCTCGATAACAGGATGAGCTTGTGCGGCCACAGCCGCGCGAACTGCTGGAAGACCTGGCGGGCTTCGCACAGATCCGGCGTCATGCATTCACGATCGGCGTATGACGGGACGTAAATGTAGGCGGTTTCCGCCGCATTTTGAACGATGGCGCCACGCCGGGTAAATTCTTCAATTCCGACGAAGCCGCATTTGCCCACGTTGAGCGAGCTTAGACGATCACGGAGATCGGCCGCCCAACTATTACTGCTGCACGCGACAATGGCGAGAGATGCCATGGACGAAGATGAGGATCATGGCGCAGTACGCAGCGCCGAATGTAAGAGTATATAAGTTCGGCACGGTGGGCTTCGTGGGCGCCCCGCGACAATGTTTCCGACCCCCGATCCCACACCAAAGTTTAATTGGACGGAGCTTTTTCTTTACAATCTGGGTACCTGTACATAAACTAGTGGCCATTCTCTCCCCAGGAAGTCTCTAGAATCCCCCAAAGGTCGGGGAAGCGCATCCTCCGGTACGCTCAGCTGGAGGAAGTTTGGGAGCGGCACAGCGTGCTTAACACGAAGACGCAGAGCAAAAACTATGTCAACGCATTTGCCGGGGCGGTGGCGGCGTTGAGCCATGGCGGAGAAGATCTGACGGCGCGCGCGCTGGAAATGCTGGTCAATGACTTTGACGCCGACCGGGCTGAACTCTGGCTGTGGGATGGTCCCTCCGGTTCCTGCTACTTGACCCATGAGGCCGGACAAAAGGCCGCACGCCGTCGCGATTACGCGGAAGGGGGCGCCGGGGCCATCGGCAAGCTGGCGTACAACAAGACCAGCATCGAAAATATAGTGCTCGGGACCTTCGGTGGCGACGATCAAGACTTCGCCCGCAAGACTGGACTAACGCATATCTCAGGGTATCCCTTACTCTCCGGCGAGCATCTGGCCGGCGTGCTGGCGCTCTACAACCACACCGAGGTTCCGGAAGACCTGCTCCTGTGGTGGCGCCTTTATGCCGAGATGAGCGCGGCCAAGCTCAACAACGTCCTCACCTCGCAGGAAAAAGATAAGCGGATCAACCAGCTCTCCTTGCTGTTTGAGGCTACACGTCTGCTCAACTCGACTTTGGATTTGGCTGAGCTGTTGGAGCTGATCCTGAAGATCGCGCGCACAGAAGTCAAAGCCGACCGCGGCACAGTCTTTTTGGTGGACGCCCGGCGCAACGAGTTGTGGTCGATCGCCGCGTCCGGATTGGATCACCAGGAGATTCGTATCCCCTTCGGCAAAGGAGTCGCCGGATGGGTGGCGGCCACCGGGCAGCTCGTCAACACCGATGACGCCTACAGCCTCGATTTTTTCGATCCCAGCTTCGATCAACGGCTGAATTACCAGACGAAGTCTCTCTTGAGCCTGCCGATCCGCCATCACTCGGGCGAAGTCGTGGGCGTGCTGCAGCTGTTGAACGCGGAGAACGGCCAGTTTTCCACCGCCGACGTTGAGTTTCTAACCAAACTCTCCGGGCACATGGCCATGGCGTTGGAAAATGCGCGTCTGCATCGCGACTCCATGGAGCAACAGCGCATCGAGCGCGAGCTGTCGCTGGCACGCAGCATCCGCCAGCGTCTTCTGCCGGAAGCTCCGCCGGTGGTTCCCGGGTACGACATTGCGGTGCTCAGCGATTTCTGCTTCGATGTGGCCGGCGATTACTACGATTTTCTCCACCTCGGGCCCCAGTCGCTGCTGATGGTCATCGCCGAGGTAGAAGGCAAAGGAGTTTCCTCAGCGCTCATCATGGCCAATCTGCAGGCCACGTTGCGCGCGCTGGTGTTGCATCTGCATTCGCTCGAAGTGCTGGCCTTCTCGCTCAACGAGATGCTTTACAAAGACACGCGGGCCGGCAAGCATCTCAGCCTCTTCCTGGGCCTGGTGGATACACGAAAGAAGGTGTTGCATTACGTCAATGCCGGCCTCGCTCCCCCGATTCTGGTGCGCGCCAAGGACGGCGCGGTCAGGCTGCTTGAAGAAGGCGGCACCGTGATCGGGCTATTCCCGCAAGTGGATTACACGCGCGGCTCACTGAAGCTGGAGCCGGGCGATTTACTGGTCTGTTGTACCGACGGCATTCTGCAAGTATCGGATGAGAAGAAAGAAGAGTACGGCACGCGGCGCTTAGCAGAGTTTGTCAGCAGCCAGCGCGAGCGGAGCGCGCAGGGTGTCGTGGATGCGGTGCTGGGTGAAATTGCCAATTACCCTTCCTCCAGCATGAACGACGACGACAAAGTGCTCATCGTAATGAAGGTGACCGCGGAAAAAGACCAAGCGCCAACCAAAAGTAGGAAATGAGTTCTCGCTTCTGCAATCCCGAGCGCAGCGAGGGATCCCTACCAGATCGGGTGATCGGATCATCGGGAGATCGGGTGATCGGAAACTCGAAGACGCAATGCGCTAGGACGAGCCGCATGAATAATCCGCGACTTCACGGATGGTCCGATGACCCGATCTCCCGATCTGATATGGATCCCTTGCTTCGCTTCGGGATTTCAGAAAGAGATATTCAATTCTTCTCTTGCACAACCAAGCCCGCATCTTTCGCCAGGTAACTCTTGCGACGAAACCAATCTTCCATAGCCTCGCGCAGGCGGTCGAGCGGAACGCGGGTGCCGATCTCTATCAGGCCGTCCGCGATCGGCAAGGTATCGTCAAAAACCGGATCATTGGTGAAGTTGCGCATAGCAAAGTTATCGAGCCACTTTATCGGGCATGCAGTGAGCTTGCCTTCGGCCTGATACTGAACACTGATTTTTC
>WNFJ01611711.1_pt2 | contig 21532 bp, 13 predicted proteins | sample 5400461 | NCBI WGS metagenome assembly WNFJ01 (sample SAMN13153349, study PRJNA577476) | soil metagenome | isolation source: 115 cm saprolite on Douglas fir-dominated hillslope | place: USA:California | collected 2013-09-17
TTGGCGGCTGATTTCTTCGTCGCCGGATTTCAGGATAACGAGCATGCTGCGTCCCTTCTGATCTGCGCCGCTGCCATCACCTGAAACACTTTCGAGCCGGCAGACGAGTTCGCCACTCTAGCGGAACCGGCGAATGACGAGATTGTGCCGGTCCGAACGATAGAAGCCCAGCACATACATGATAGCTTTGCCTTTGGTTGAATAAATGACCTGGCGAATGCGCAGGAGTGGTTCGCGGCGGGGAATAGAAAGGATTTCGGCGATTCTTGGGTCGGCGGCGGTGGCGTCAACCTCCTCGTCGGCATAGCCAAGCTCGACCTTGTAGTTTCGTTCAAGGATTCCGAAAAGAGATTCGCGGCCGATGGGAGCATCCAGGAGCCCTGAGAACTCAGCGGCATGAAGGTAGCAGGTCTCCAGAGCAAATGGCTCACCCGCTGCATGACGCACGCGCTCGAGTTTGATGACGCTGCTCGTGGGGGGAAGCGAGAGCCGAGCCGCCGCTTCGTTTTCATTCTCCAGCACTTTCGCGAAGAGCACCTTGGAACTCGCTGTAACTTATTGAAGTGAATTTTGGGCGAGGCGACAAAAGAGCCGATGCCGCGGCGGCGCTCGACGATGCCCTCGCGCTCGAGCGAGGCAAGGGCCTGGCGCGCGGTCATCAGGCTGACTTGATGGATCTTGGCTAGGTCGCGCTCCGACGCAACCGAGTCACCGGGATGCAATTGTCCGGCATCGATGCGCCGGCGAATGGTGCTCTGAATCCTTTGGTAGGCCGGCAAGCCGTTGCGGTTCTTCGCTGGCATTCTCTCCCTCGAACTGGCCCGAGACTTTTTTGCAGGCACCTGAATGGAAATAGGACTCATAACAAGAACGATATTCGATTCCGCGCTTGCGTCAAGGCCCGTTCGTTCCGGCCGTTCGTAACAGCCCCCGGGGTGTTATAGAGCGGGGCCTCGCCGGTGCTATAGTCCGCTGTCCTGTGAATCTATATAAATCATAATTTAATGCTTGACAACAGAAAAGTGGTGCTATATAGCTATTCGTCATTCGGCCATATAGCTGGCCTGGGGTGCAGGTTACCAGTCGAGAATTTCAGCCAAGAGGAGAAGCTGTTGGGCGGCCGGCGGCTTCGAATCGGAGGAATCAACATGAGAAAGACGCAGTCCTTGGGGTTGGGCCTTTTGTTTGTGGCGCTGGTGACGCTGCTTTGCAGTGCGAATCCAGCGTGGGGACAGGATGTAACCGCGGCAATTACCGGCACGGTCTCGGATCCGAGCGGCGCGCCGATCGTTGGCGCGACGGTGACGGCGAAGGAAACGGATCGCGGGACCGTGTGGACTGGGCAAAGCAATGAGGCCGGTATTTACAGCCTCCTGCGCATTCCTATCGGGAAATATGAACTCAAGGCGGAGATGAAAGGGTTCAAGACGGCTGTAGTTCCGCCCTTTACTCTCGACCTCAACCAAACGGCTCGCATCGACTTCAAGATGGCCGTGGGCCAGGTAACAGAAACGATCGAAGTGACTTCCGCGGCTCCACTCCTTCAGGCGGACAGCGCGGCAGTGAGCACAATCATTGACGCCGCGACGAATGAAGCTCTGCCGCTGGCCACGCGCAACTACGTGCAATTGACGCTGCTCTCGCCCGGCGCCGTCACGCCCAATCCACAGAGCTTCAATACCGGCGACAATGTTGGCAGCGGTGGCAGGCCGTTCATCAACGGCAACCGCGAACAATCCAACAACTTTATTCTTGATGGCATGGACAATAACCAGGTCTCGGACAATCTTCTTGGGTACACGCCTGCTCCGGACGCCATCCAGGAATTCAACCTGATCACCCAGAACGCCTCCGGGGAATTCGGCAATTTCCAAGGCGGAATCGTTAGCGTTTCCCTCAAATCCGGAACCAACCAGTTTCACGGCGACGTCTGGGAGTTCTTCCGCAACGACAAGCTGAATGCCAACAGCTGGCAAAACAACCTCAACGGTTTGCCTAAGAACAAGCTCCGCTGGAACATGTTTGGGGGCACGATCGGTGGTCCGATCAAAAAGAATAAGCTGTTCTTCTTTTTTGATTATCAAGGCCAGCGATTTGACCATCCGGCCAGCCCCAATGTGTTCACAGTTTTCACCGCTAAAGAACGTACCGGTGATTTCTCGGAACTCTTGGCGAAGGGCATTCAGCTTTACAATCCGTGCAGTCCCGGGACGGGAGTGTCCGGCACGCCTTGCACTGCGCCCGCAACCCGAACTGCGTTTACAGGCAACCAGATTCCTATGAACATGATTGATCCGGTGGCGCAGGCTCTGTTTAATTCACCTCTCTATCCGGCGCCTAATGGTCCGCATAAGAACGATCTTCAGAACAACGCTGTGAACACTTCAGCCAATAATTTCAATTCGAACCAATACGACATCAAAATTGACTACAACATCTCCGAAAAAGACCGTCTGTTCGGCCGTTATTCCCATGCTCTACAGAATAACCCCACATTTAACAGTTACAAGCTCATTGGCTCGGGCTTCGGGGAAGCTCCCGTCTACAGCGGTGTGGTCAACTGGACCCATACGGTGAACACAAACATCTTGAACGAGCTCCGGTTGGGAGTAAATTATGTCAAAGTGCACAACGGCTCGACGTTTCCCAGTTCTCTCGGTAACGTCGGTGAGACACTCGGTATTGCCAACAGCAACCACAACAACGGCGTCGTAATCCCCGGGCTTCTCGGCCTGAATTTCAGCGGCAATAACTTTGTCAGCGGCATCGGTGACGGCGAAGTCCAACAGAGATTTCCCAGCACGGTGATCCAAGTCTCCGATGGCGTCGTCATTACACACGGCCGACACGTCATACACACCGGTTTTGAGTTATGGCGCGACCGCATCAACATTTTCTATTCCGGCAATAGTGGAAGGCTCGGATCGATAGGCTTCGCTGGGGCCTTCACCTCCTCTGCTGCAATAAACGCTCTCCCTAATAGCGGAGCTGGCGAGGCGGACTTCTTCCTCGGGTTGCCGCAAAACCTTCAACGCGGTATCGCCGGAGGTGGGTGGGGACAGCGCGCCACAACCTTTGCAGGATACGTTCAGGATGACTGGCGCGTTACCAACAACCTGACATTAAACGTGGGCCTGCGGTACGAAGCCCACACTCCGTGGGTGGAACAAAGTGACCGGCAGACGAACTATGGACTCTACAGCGGCGTCATCGAGCTTGCCGGCAAGAATGGCAATAGCCGGGGACTCTATAATGGCCAGTACGGCGGACGGGACTTCCAGCCGCGCCTCGGCTTTGCGTGGACGCCTGGGGTGCTCGGCAGGAAAACGGTTGTCCGCGGTGCCTTCACCGTCTCCTCTTATCTTGAGGGCACTGGAACAAACCTGCGATTGACGCTGAATCCGCCCTGGACTCCCGCCGAGATCGGAACGGTTTACAACAATGTGGCCCTGCCTGCCACAACAACGGGTCAGGGCGTCGTTGGTTCGGTGCCGGGCAATCCGTATGCAAGCGCTAGCGTTCGCTTGTGGGAGCCCAACTTTCAGCCTTCCATTGCGAGGCAATGGAACTTCTCGATTCAGCACCAATTGTCCAACAGCACGTCGCTCCAGGTTGGCTATGTGGGACAGTACGCGAATCACCTGGCCAACCCCATGTGGCTAATCCAATCCATGAATCCGGTACTTGTACCTGATCCGAACAATCCCGGGCAATTCATAATTCAAACAACGCCCGGGCCTTACATGCAGGGCAATCCGACGCTAAAGAACCAACTCGGCTCGATTCGCGGGACCTTCTCCAACGCCTGGATGAACTATCACGCGCTCCAGGCCGTCCTGCAAAAGCGCATGAGTACCGGTTTGCAGGGTCAGGTCGCCTACACCTATTCGAAATGCCTGACGAATTCAGCAGGATACTATGGTACCTGGGGCAGTCAAGCTTCTCCGGGCATGCCGTATTGGCAGAATGTTTATGACGGCAAGACGGAGAAGGGTCCCTGCTTCTACGATGAGACGCATAACCTGACGAGCTATGTTCTCTACCAGCTTCCTTTTGGACAAGGGAAGAAGTTTGGTAGTGGCATGAACAAAGCAGCGAACGCGGTCGTGGGCGGCTGGGAAATTGACGGAATTCTCACCTTGCACACCGGATTTGCCATGACCGTTAACAATTGGGGAGACCCCTCAGGTACGGGTGCTTGGGTTACTCGAACCAACTGCTCGTCATCTATCGGCTACCCGAAGACCGCGCTCGGTGGAGGCCTAGGCATCCAGTGGTTTAATCCCAGCGATTTCACAGCGCCACCTGCAGCTACATTTGGTACCTGCAGCAATGGCAAGTTGCGTGGTCCCGGTCTTAAGAACTTCGATATGGGCCTCAAGAAGGACTTCTCCCTGGGAGAAGCCCGAAAGCTTGAGTTCAGATCGGAGTTCCTCAACCTGACGAACACCAAGATTTTGAATGCGCCCCAAGTCTTTTTTGGCAGCGGGGACTTTGGCCGGATTTCCTCATCGCAGGGCGAGCGCAATATTCAGTTGGCCCTGAAACTCTTCTTCTAACCTTAACCGGAGTGTAGACTAGAAAGGCAGGCACGAGGAGTGCCTGCCTTTCTTTTTGTGTATGCGCAATCTCTCAAAAACAATCTTGGCCGGCTTTCTTCTTTTGCTGATGGCCGTTCTATCTCCTGCCCAGCTCGCCAAAAAGCCTGCGACGGCAGCTGATTCTTCCGTGGTGGCTGAACGCGGCGCGAAGCTTGCCGAAACCGGGCACTGCGCGGAAGCAATGCCGCTGTTGAAAAGATCATTCCCTCTGACCACGGACAAGGACCTGAAGCTCAAGCTTGGGTTCGACGCCGTGCGCTGCGCCATGACTTTGAATCAGTCCGACGTAGCAGTGGACTTTCTGCGCCTGTTGAACCGTCAATTTCCACGCGCGCCGGAAGTGCTCTATTTAACCGTCCACATCTACTCGGATCTTTCCTTGCGTGCCTCGCAAGAGCTGGCCGAATCGGCGCCGAATTCGAACGAGGCTCATCAGCTCAACGCCGAGTCCCTAGAAGTTCAGGGCAAATGGGATGAAGCTGCTTCCGAGTACCAAAGGATCCTGAAGGACAATCCCCGGGCTGCCGGCATCCACTTTCGCCTGGGACGCCTGTTGCTCTCCAAGCCCGATCCCGAAGGTTCACTGGTCGAGCAGGCCAAGCAGGAGTTCAAGCAGGAGCTGGAAATTGACCCCACTAACGCGGGGGCGGAATATGTGCTCGGCGAACTTGCACGCCAGGCGCAACAGATTCCCGAGGCCATTGAACACTTTAGCCGTGCCACTCGGCTTGATGCCGGGTTTGTGGATGCGTTTCTCGGACTGGGTATGGCGTTAGTTTTCAACAAGCAGTACGCCGAAGCGATTCCGCCACTTGAGACAGTGGAGAAGTCCCGGCCGACGAATTCCACAGGTCATTACTACCTGTCGATTGCCTACGGCCGCGTGGGCCGCAAGAGCGACGCAGAAAGGGAAGCTGTCCTTCACAAGCAGACCTTGGAGGAGGAACGCAAGAGGGCACAGCCCGGGAGCCCGGAGACGCCGGAGCCGCCTGAGCCGGCACCTCCACCTCCGCAATGAGCGGCACGAACGGAGCTCAGTTTGGACCGCTATTCTTTTTGGGAAGGGATTGCAGGGCTCTGCGCGCGTCGGCATCGTCCGGCCTGATTCTAAGAGCCGTCTCGAGTTCTTTGCGCCCTTCTTCTACCTCGCCTTTGAGTACGTAGATCAAACCTAAATTGCGATGGAGATCTTCACCGGAGGCGCAGAGTCCGCACAATTCGAGCGCCTCCTTAAAGTTCTTGACGGCTTGCGGCCAGTCCTTGGCCTCCGCAGCTTCCAAACCATAGCTGCCTAATTTTTGGATTCGGTCATTGACCTCACGCTGTTGCTTCAGGGTCTGGAAACGCTCCAGGAATATCTTTGCTTCTGGACTTCCCACTCTGTTTAGTGCCTGGGCGAGAGCGTAGAGGGCGTCTTCATTGGTAGGACTGGCTCCCACTGAGATTTGCAGATGGTGAATGGCTTCGTCCGTTTTCCCAAGAATGAGCAGATTCCTGCCCAGAAGAAGCTGCGCATCAGAGTTGCTGGGTTCCAATGTCACCAGATGATTGAGGATCTCGACGGAACCTTGGACATTGCCTAGTTTTTTCTCAACCTGGGCAAACAAATAGAGAGCTTGCACGTTGTCCGGTTGCAACTTGCAAGCCGTATCGAGCTCTGCCCGAGATTCCTCGAAGCGGTTCAATTCGTATAGAATTTGTCCCTTGTTGAAATGGGAAGCGGCGGAATTCGGGTCCAACCGAATCGCTTCGGAGAATTGGTCTAGAGCTCCCGGCAAATCAAATCCATCAGCCGAGAGGGCGGAGCCGAGATTCAGATGAGCGATGGCGGAGCCGGGCCGAGCCTGCAACACCTTTTGCAAAATTTCGATGGCCTCGTCTCCTCGGCCAAGCTTGGCAGCAATCATTCCCAGCGCATTGTAGGCGTTGAGATTCTTCGGAGAACTGCGGAGCGCGTTTCGAATCTCCTTTTCGGCCTCGGCGTACTTGCCTTCTCCGGCCACCACGAGGCCAAGGTTTACATGTGCCGGGGCATAATCTGGCCGGCCCTGAATCGCTGCGCGAAATAGCTGAATGGCATCTAAATCTTTTCCCGCACAGGCGTAAAGGACTCCAAGATTGTTCTTGGCCTCCACAAGCTGCGAATCGGCTGAGATCGCGGCTTTGAACGCGCCCTCTGCTTTCGCTCGCTCATTATTCCGGATGTGCCAGATTCCCAGCTGATTGCGTGCCTTCGCCATGTTGGGGTCCAGCCGAATGGCAGATTGCAACTCAGCCTGTGCGCCGTTCGAATCACCAAGCTTGGCCAGGGCAAGCGACAAATCGAAATGCAGTGCGGCATTGTCGGGGCTCTTCTTGAGCGACTCGCGATATGCAGCAGCAACAGCGTCGACTTGGCTCTTCTGCCCACGCTGTGTCGCCTGACTGCTGGCTTCTCCGGTTGCAATGCTGAAATCCTTTAGATTTCCAGCGAGGGTGACTTGAAGTTCCGCGGTGGCGGCCTCCCGTTGCATCTGTTCCGCCAGTTCCTTCGCGGAAACCGAGTCTTGCTCGAGGCCACGCGACTGCCCACGGAATGAGGCACCGGAAACCAGCATCACGAGTGCCAGCCAGTTCCTGAGTGACCGCGCGCTGATGGATTCTCGTTTCATCCTTGTGTTGACCGGACTTCGCCCTCACGGTTGCCGCGCCGAAAACCTCGCGTGGTTGATGACTCCGATTATACAACCGTGAGGCAGAGGTGCACCGACTGCGGAAGTTGCAGTATCCTCGGAAGCGCGTCTATGCGAACCAACCTCTCGCATTTTTCGAACGCAGTGCTCGTATTGGGTGGTTTGCTATTGGCTTGCTTGGCCTTTGCGCAACGGATCGGCGAGGGTGCCGCTTCCCAGGTTTCCGTCCCAACGCCGCCTAAAATCAATTTCGTCGACATCGCCATGCGCGCCGGTCTGACTGCAAAGACCGTAGCTGGCGATGAAAAGAGAAAAAAGTACATCATCGAGACGACTGGTAGTGGCGTCGCATTCATTGACTATGACAATGATGGTTGGCCCGACGTTTTCCTCGTGAATGGGAGCACTCTGGCCGGATTTCCGAAGGGCCAGGAACCTACCAGCCATCTCTACCACAACAATGGGGATGGCACCTTCACTGACGTAACCAAAAAGGCTGGCGTCGCTCTGACGGGCTGGGGTCAAGGGGTTTGTGCGGGCGACTACGACAACGATGGCTGGGTAGATCTTTTCGTAACATTCTGGGGACACAACGTTCTGCTGCACAACAACGGCGATGGCACTTTCACCGACGTTACAAAAAAAACTGGGCTCTCGCACGACAAAGTTCGCTGGGGCACGGGGTGTGCTTTCATCGACTACGACCGCGACGGCAAACTGGACCTGTTCGTCTCAGAATACGTGGATTTTGATCCCAACCATACTCCGGAACCCGGGAGCAGCTCACTCTGTCAGTGGAAAGGTATCTCGGTGATGTGCGGTCCTCGGGGCCTGAAAGGCACGCGGAACGAGCTCTATCATAACAATGGAGACGGTACTTTCACCGATGTCAGCGAGAAATCGGGTGTCTCCAAGACAGATCCTTACTACTGCTTTACGGCTCTCACAGGGGATTTCGATAACGATGGTTGGCCGGACATCTTCGTGGCCTGTGACTCTACACCGAGTCTTTTATTTCGCAACAATCATGACGGCACGTTCGCGGAAATTGCCGTTAAAGCAGGCGTGGCCTACAACGAAGATGGGCGCGAAGAAGCCGGTATGGGTGCCCACGCCATGGACTATGACGGTGACGGCTGGCTCGACATTATTAGGACAAACTTTTCTGACGAAACTTCCACGCTCTATCACAACAACGGGGACGGCACCTTCACGGACGTAACCTATGTCTCGGGACTCGGTGTGAACACCCAGTTTCTGGGTTGGGGCACCCTCTTTGTCGACGTCGACAACGACGGATGGCCCGATTTGTTCGTGGCCAACGGGCACGTCTATCCCGAGGTGGATTCGAACGGCCTCAACAGTACTTTCCGCGAGCGCAAAGTGCTTTACTGGAATCAACACAACGGGAAGTTCAAAGACATCTCCCTCGACTCTGGTCCGGGCATCACTACGCCGTTCAATAGCCACGGCGTGGCCGCCGCGGATTTCGACAATGATGGCGGGGTCGAGATTCTGGTGAACAATAGCCATGACGCACCCAGTTTGCTAAAGAACAATGGCGACCAAGGGAGGTGGATTTCTTTGAAGCTCGTTGGCACCAAGTCCAATCGCGACGCAATTGGAGCCCGGGTCACAGTGAGTGCTGGCGGCCACAATCAACTACAGGAAGTGCGCAGCGGTGGTGGCTACATTTCGCAAAGCGATTTCCGCCTGCATTTCGGGTTGGGGAAGGCGGCGAAGGCGGCGACCGTCGAGGTCAAGTGGCCCAGCGGGCAGCGGCAAGTTTTTCACGATGTGGAGGCCGACAAGTTCTATCTGATCGAGGAAGGGAAGGATCAGTTGGGGACGCAGCGAATTGCGAGCCATCGGGCCAATCACTGACTCGCGTTCACTAATGCTGGAAATAATCGCAGGGAGGCTCTCAGGCTTTCAGAAACGCCGTGAGTTCCGCGTTGAATCGCTCTTGATCTTCGATATTGGAGAGATGTGCGGCGTTGAGCTCCACATATCGCGCACCAGGGATGTGGTCGGCAATAAAGCGGCCGTCCGCAGGCGGCGTAGCCGGATCATGCGCTCCCGCGATCACCAGAGTTGGCACGCGGATGTTGCCTAATTCGTCGCGAAAGTCGAAATCGCGAACGGCCGCGCAACAGGCCGCGTAACCTTCGGGGTTCAGTCCTTCGAGAACATTTCGAATTCTTGATACCTGTCCGGGGGCTTTCTCATGGAAAGAGAGCGTAAACCATCGTTCGAGCACGGCGGAAGAAATCGATTTCATCCCTCCCTTTTGAACCGCTTCGATGCGAGCGTTCCAGCCCTCTGCCGTTCCAATTTTGGCGCCCGTGTTGCAAAGGACAACTTTGTTGAGCCTCTGCGATGCGTTTGCTCCAAGCCACATGCCAATCATTCCGCCCAGGGATAGCCCGCAAAAATGCACGCGGTCCAGTTCCAACGCATCCAGCAAGGCAAGGACGTCTTTCGATAGCAGCTCGACGGAGTAAGGGCCTGGTGTAGTCGAAGACTGTCCATGGCCTCGCGAGTCGTATCGCAGAACGCGCAACTTCTTTCGGAACTCGCAGGCTTGCGGATCCCACAAAGAATAATCCGTGCCGAGCGAATTTGAGAACACCAGCACGGGCGATCCGCCCGGGCCTTCCAACTCGTAATGAATTTGGGCTTCACCGGACTTCACGAAGGGCATGGCGCTTACTCTTCTCCCCCAGAAATGTTGCCGCTGCCAGCGGAAACGAAGCGTTGGACATATTCTTCCGCGGCGCCGAGGTAATTACGCGGATCAAGTCTAGACGCGTTCCAAAATCAGTGCGATTCCTTGGCCTACTCCGATGCACATGGTGCAAAGCGCATACTTGCCGTTGGTTCGCAAAAGCTGATAGAGCGCGGTGGTTACAAGCCGCGCGCCAGTGGCACCTAGAGGATGCCCGAGGGCAATCGCGCCGCCGTTCGGGTTCACGTGCGCTGCGTCGTCTGGAATTCCCAACTCACGCAAGACCGCCAGCGCTTGCGAGGCGAACGCTTCGTTCAATTCCACGACGCTCATTTGCGCGAGCGACACACCAGCTTTGGTCAGCACTTTGCGTGTAGCGGGAACTGGACCCATGCCCATGATTCGCGGAGCGACGCCGGCGGCCGCGGCGGCAACGACGCGAGCTCGGGGAGTCAACCCGTGACGTTTCAGCGCGGCCTCTGAAGCTAGCAATAATGCGCAGGCTCCGTCGTTCACGCCCGAGGCATTTCCGGCGGTGATGGTGCCGTCTGGTTTCACGATCGGTTTCAGTTTCGACAACACCTCCAGCGTCGTGTCCGGCCGCGGGTGCTCATCTTGGGAGAAAAGCAGAAGGTCGCCGTTCTTCTGGGGGATAGGCACAGCCATAATTTCCTGCTTCAATCTGCAGCTCTGGATGGCGTCGGCCGCACGTTGCTGGCTTCTCAGGGCGAAGAGGTCCTGGTCCTTGCGCGAAATCTTAAATTCTTCTGCGACGTTTTCACCTGTTTCCGGCATGGAATCAACGGCATACTTTGCTTTCATCAACGGATTAATGAATCGCCAGCCGATGGTGGTGTCTTCCATTTTCAGGGAGCGAGAGAACGCGGTCTCTGCTTTGGCAAGGACGAAGGGTGCGCGCGACATGCTCTCGACGCCACCGGCGATCACAAGTTCAGCCTCGCCGGATTTGATGGCGCGCGCGGCCGTCGCGACAGCGTCCAAGCTCGAGCCGCAGAGCCGGTTAACTGTTGTGCCCGGCGCTTCTTTCGGCAAACCGGCGAGTAAGAGCGCCATCCGGGCAACGTTGCGATTGTCTTCGCCAGCCTGATTGGTGCAGCCGAAGACGACGTCGTCCACCGCGGCCCAATCGACCTTCGCGTTGCGCTCGATCAAGGCGCGCAGGGGAATCGCATCCGTGCGAATCGAGGCCAGCGCGCCGCCGTATCGGCCGAACGGCGTTCGGATGGCGTCGCAGATGTAAGCGGTCTCCATGGCTATCCTTGGAATTTCAACACCACTATCTTATACGGAAGAGCGGCGGCACGCGCGCACCGGTGGAGATTCGCCACAAATAGCCGGGCTATTGGTAAGGACGCATTTCCGGGGAGTTATCCAAGGATGCTTGACGCGTTATGACTTCTACTTCACGCGCTTAATCGTCCCATCTGTTTGAACCATGTAAATGCCGCTCTTGGTTCCTATGGCCTCCGGAAGAGGTTGTTTTTGACGGAGCACATGGAAGACGTCGGTATCCTCGGGGGCGTCGGTCAATACGTGAGTGTGATATCCACCGGCAGGTTTTGATCCGGACGGGGCTGAGTGCTTGACCTCCAGAATTGACCTATGTAACTGACGAGTTTCGATGATATTGGAGCCATCAGCGGACACCAGATAACGCGCGTCACCGCCGAGTGGATAGACGTCCGCCATAGTCTGTGCTGGCAAAACGTACACGTATAACTGGCCTGAATCCAAGGGAAGAACGTAGGTATTGTAGGGTCGCTTTTCAAGATGGGTGTTTTGCAGCGAGATTTCAATCGCTTTCGCAGCAATATAAAAGAACCCAGTGTCCATCTGCGGCGGGCTATACGTTTTCACCGTGAATTGCAGCGGGTCGCTTCCCTGAGTTGCCTGGTACGCAACTAAGAAAGCGTCCTTGGTCTCGTTGAATTTGCCGAACACAACGACCCAGCCTGCATCGGTCTTCTTCGCGATGTATCTGCTCACGGCTCCCTCAGCGGGCTTTAGGGCCAACACCGCATCGGTCGCATGCCAGGATGCGGTGTCGTAGTTCTCGAGCATTCGCCCCCGGGAAGTGATTGCTGCTAATTCTGAATCAGCAAGTGGTCTGTTGTTCTGGGCTAAAACTGGGGAACCACAAAGAACAAGAGCGACCACCACCTTCAAAATCTTTTCCATTTCTTCACTCTCGATCCAGGCGTGACTGGGCCTTTGTCGTCCGAGAACTCAGACATGCTTGACAAATATACCAGTACTTGGAAGCTCAGAGTAAGAAGTGCAGCGCCCCTCCGGTCCGCTTCGGAAGGCGGACCCTACAAGGGAAACGAGAGGGATAGGAGGGCGCGGGCGAGGTTGCGTTTCTGGGCGAGGGTTTTCATAACGGTGGGGAGAACGACGACTCGCATGCCGAGGGCGGAAATGGCGGCGGATTGGGATTTGTCGGCGGGATCCATCACGAAGGTGCCGGTGAAGTCAGCGTAGAGTTTGGCGACGCCGAGGGCGGTGGCGGCGTGGCCGAGCTGGGCGAGCATTTTGTCGGAAGGGCCTTTTAGGGATTTGCCGCCGACGATGGGGCAGACAGCGAAGACTTTTTCTTTGCAGGCGCGGAGTTCCTTGCGGATCTGGGGCACGGCGAGAATCGGGCCGATGCTGATCAGAGGATTGCTGGGGCAGATGAGGATGTGATCGGCGTCGCGAATGGCTTCGAGGACGCCGGGGGCGGGCTGGGTTGATTCCACGCCTGCAAAGCGAATTCCCTTCACGACGGGTTCGGCGCGGCGCTTGACGAGATATTCCTGAAAATGGAGCGGGCCTTCGTTCGAATCGATGATCGTCGGAACGGGGCTGTCGGACATGGGCAGGATGCGGGATTTGACGCCGAGCGCAATGCGAATGGAGTCGGCGGCTTGGGAGAGGGTTTTTCCGTCGGCTAGCATGGCTGTGCGATGAATGTGGGTGGCGAGGTCGCGGTCGCCGAGATTGAACCAATTTTCTCGCCCGTATCCGGCGAGATGTTTAAGTGCGTGAAAAGTTTCGCCGCGAAGGCCCCAACCCTTTGCGGAATCGACAACTCCCGCCAACGTGTAAGTCACAATGTCGAGGTCCGGCGAAATTTTCAAGCCGTGCAAGATGATGTCGTCGCCGGTGTTGACGATGATGGTCAATAGGGTTGGGTCCATCACTTCGTAGAGACCGAGGAGAAGTTTTGAAGCACCAACGCCGCCGGCGAGCGCGGTGATTTTCATTTTTCTTTTTGCGGGCATAGAACATTCAGATGCGGGCAGCGCGGGCCGCCTCATGCGCGAATCCGTCAGGATCAACTATGGCTGTGATGCGATCGCGGACGCGCGGCGAAAGAAATCCTTCGCGGCTGACAAACTCTGGATAGATTGCGAGGCGTTCATGCAAAACGAAACCGCGAGACTCCGTTTCGGCTTGCAGGCGAGCAATCTGCGGCCAGGCGGCTTCGGGATTGATGAAATCCCTGGTGACAGGAGAGATACCGCCCCAGTCGTTGATGCCGGCTTCGAGCAGGAGAGGGAAATCGTCGTAACTCAAATTTGGCGGGGCTTGAACATTCATGTGCGGGCCGAGAATCAGGCGCGCGAGTGCGATGGTGCGCAGCATGTCCTCCAGAGACGGCTCGGGATGCGTGGCCATGGGAATATCCGGCTTGGCGCGAAAATTCTGGATGATGACTTCCTGGATGTGGCCGTATTTTTCATGAAGCATTCGAATGACGAAGAGAGAGTCGATGCGCTCTTCCATGGTTTCGCCGATGCCGATGAGGATGCCGGTGGTGAACGCGATCGAGAGTTTGCCGGCCTCTTCGATGGTGCGGAGACGGAGGGCGGGAACTTTGTCGGGAGCTTTAGCGTGTGGCAAGCCATCGCGCATGAGGCGAGGGCTGACGTTTTCCAGCATCAGTCCGACGCTGGCGTTGGAGTCTTTCAGGCGGACGAGGGCAGCGCGGTCCATGACGCCGGGATTGGCGTGCGGGAGAAGGCCGGTTTTATCCAGGACAAGTTCGCACATCGCAGCGAGATAGTCGAGCGTGCGCGAGTAGCCCTGAACGCGGAGGAATTCGCGAGCTTCGGGAAAAATCTTTTCGGGTTGGTCACCGAGGCTGAAAAGAGCTTCCTTGCAGCCGGCCTGGCGCCCGCGCTCCGCGAGCGCGAGAACTTCGTCCGGGGTCATGAAATGAGCGCCTGGCTGGCCTGGGTCCTTGCGGAAAGTGCAGTAGGTGCAATAATCGCGGCAAAGAGTGGTGAGCGGGATGAAAACTTTCTTTGAATACGAGATCACATTCCCCTTGCCGCTCGCGCGGAGTTCAGTGGCGGCGCTGAGAAGATCAGCGAAGGAAGCTTGCTCGGCCAACTGAATGGCGGTTTCGCGCGTGACGGAATGGAGTTCGGTATACATGGACAAGTGACGCGGGGTACAGAGAGAATTTAGCACAGAGGGCACAGAGAACGCAGAGAAGAGGAGATCAACGGAAGAGATCTTCGGCGGCGGGGCGGATGATGCTGGTGGCTGGTTCGGATGCGGGCTTGAAACGATAGCCACGAATCAGAACAACCGGAGCGCCTTGCGACTTGCCCATGAGGAGACCAGCGGCAGCGGCAAGCTCGTCGGCAACCGCGAGGATCGTGGCAGTGAGCGGCTTTCCATGACGGTCTGGAGTGCCGCGTAAATCAAGGAGCACGGGTAATCCGGCCGCGCCAATGGCTACGTTGGTGAGGCCGAGGCGCCAGGGACGGCCGAAGGTGTCGCTGATAATGACGGCGATGCGCTTGCCGGTGCGTTTGCCGAGCGCGGTGGCGAGCTTTTTTGCGGAGCGATCCGGATTTCGCGGAAGCAGAGTGACGACATCGCTGCCGGGAACGTTCGAATGGTCGACGCCAGCATTGGCGCACACAAAACCGTGACGCGTCTCAGCGATCAGCACGGGATCGCTCCGGACGATGCGACGCGATTCTTTCAAGACAACTTCCACGACGCGAGGATCTTTTTTCAGTCGCGCGCCGAGAGCCAGCGCTTTCGGCGATGGTTTTACCGTTGCGAGCCGGACGAAGGCGCCTTCGGCTTTGGAAACAATTTTCTGGGCGATGACCAAGATGTCGCCGTCTTCGAAGCGGATGGCGGCTCTGCGTGCACAATCGCAAATGCGTTTGACAAGGTTTTCACGACGGCGGATCTCGGGGATCCCAGGAATTCGAAACAGCCGCAACTCCGGAGATACAGGCGGGACGTCCGCTGAGGATGAGCGGGAATTCGATCGCTTGGCCATGAGCGCGAGAAGGAATCTTACGCGACACCGCTCGAGCTTTCATCTGCCAAGATGTACAACTAAGAAAGAACGGGTGGAGCGCCCGATTTTAAGCAAGCGCTCCATCCGGAAGCCAGTGTGGAGAGTGGCGATTACCTGGTGTGAGGCGGCTTGTCGTCCTTGGGCGGCTTGCTGGGCGGCTTGTCCTTTTCTTTCGGAGCCGGGGCCGGCTTCTGGCGCTCCTGTTCCTGTTTCTGCTGGAGCTTCTGCTGCTCCTGGTTGTGTTTCTGTTCGAGCTGCTGGAGCTGCTGCTGCTGCTTTTGCTCGACTTGCTGCCTTCTGGCGTCTTCGGCATTCTTCTGCTGAATCCTCTGTTGTTCCTGAATCTGCTGTTGCTGCTGTTGTCTCTGGTCGGCTTGCTGCTTTCTGACGTCTTCAGCATTCTTCTGCTGAATCTTCCGCTGCTCCTCCATCTGTTGCTGCTCGACCTTCTGGCGCTCCTGAATCTGCTGCTGCTCGATTCTCTGGCGTTCCTGGTCCTGTTTCTGGTGAAGCTGTTCCAGTTGCTGCTGGTGCTTCTGATCGAGCTGCGGGTTCACGTTGTTTGAGGTGCTGGGGTTAGATGGACGCGACGAAGGTGGACGATCATTGTAGCCTTTCGAATTGCCGGGATTCGCCGGAGCGTTACCTGCATTAGCCGGAGGATTCCCAGGCCGATTGCCGGTGTTTGCTGGAGCGTTTCCAGCGTTAGCCGGAGGATTATTCGCAGGCCGGTTGGGAGGATTCGCCGGGGCGGAATTGTTGCTCACAGACGGCGGGCGATTGTTGTTTCGAACGTTGCCCTGGTTGTTCTGCACGTTGGGCGCGTTGTTCTGCACATTTGCCGGATTGTTCTGCACGTTGCCCTGATTGCCCTGCATGTTTCCCGCAGGCCGATTCGTCTGAGCGTTTCGCGGCGTGCCAGGTTGGGCTGGCGGAGCAATCTTGATGTTCGGACGAGCCTGTTGTTGTGCGTTCTCGACCTGCACTTGGCGGATCTGAGTGACGGCCGGCGGCCTGCCGCCATTGGCTTGAATAGCTTGCTGCTGCTTGGCAAAGGTAGGTGGCGGGGGAGGCGGAGCGCTCTTCGCCACAACCGCGCGGCTGAAGGAAGCGGCCGGGGGCTTGACCGAAGCGGAGGCGCCCGAACCGACAACGCTGCGCTGTTGCGGTGCAACACTCGGCGTCATCGGAGCGACGGGAGCGGAGGCAACTTCGCGAGCATCCACCTTGACCATGTTGCGGCCCACCGGTTGAGCAGAGGTGAAGGCCTGATGAGAAGTGGCGGTCACGGCATTGGGCTGGGTCTGGTTCTGGTAAGTAACGTTGGTCACGTTGACGGTCTTATTGACGTAAACATTGTTGTAGACGTTTGTGATGTGGGTCTCGTTGATAACGGTAGTGTTGGAAATGTTGACGTTTTGCACATAGCGCTCGCTAACATGATAGGACGGGCAATAGACGTCACGCGGGCCGAGCGGGAACCAGGCCACGCCGACTCCACCGCCGCCGCCGATTCCGATGCCAACGCTGAAGTGCGGTCCGCCCACCCATGCGACGAGAGCGGGAGCGTAGACTGGGCGAACATAGACGACACCGACCGCGACGGGACGCGGCGGGCTCGGCACCCAACCCCAGACGCCGCGGACAACAACCCAACGGCCATAGTGGAAGGGAGCAAATCCCCAAGGCTCATCATCAACCCACGTCCAGCCCCAGGGAGAAATCCAAACCCAGTGTCCGTAGCGATAGGGCGCCCATCCAACGACGGTGGTGTGCGGGAACCAAACGTTGCCGTATTCGGGGTCCGGGCGCCAACCGCCGTAATCGTCGAGATCATCGTAGCCGATGACGTCGGAAGAGACGTAGCGGGCAGAGGTGGAACGATCCGCATGGCGGTCGCGGTCGTGACACCAATGGTCGAAGTCGTCGTCGTCATCGCCGAAGCGCTGAATATCGGCGTCAAGCTGATCGATGCCAGCAAACGTGCCGGTTTCGCGAGGATGGATGGTGTAGGCGGAGCCGCCGCCGGTAACTTCGCCTTCGCCGTCGCGAACGGTGACGATAGTGGTATCGCCGGCTTCATTGACGTTGATTTTGTAGCTGCCGGCGCGAAGGACGGAGAAAGCGAGGTTGGGTGTATCGATTTCGAAAGTTTCGTCGTCTTCAAGACGCCGCACGCGAACGCTAAGCGTGCCTTCCGTGACGCGGATTTGCGCGGTGCGGTCGTCGAGATTCAAGAATGAGAAACCGGTGTTGCCAGAGAGACGGATGGCCGCGGAACCGATGTGCAGTTCGGCGCGCGCGCGGTTGTCGGTCCAAAGCTTATCGCCAGTGGTGAGGGGACGATTGACAACCGCGGAAACCCAATCGTCGGTACCTGCGGGGTTGAACGAAACCTCGCCATGCGTGTAGCTGAGGCGCGCGACGCGGCTGGGCGGATCGTCATCATCGGCAGCAGCGCGTTGCGGAGCGAAGAGAGCCGCCGCCAGCGCGATGCTGAGGAGGGTCGCTAATTTGAGCGCGTGTCTTCTCATGTCGAATTCTCTCCTGAAACCGGAGCGGCCGTAGTTCACTTGCGCCGCGTGATTTTACTCCCTGATGAATGGCCTGGGCTTAACTCAACACTAGCACTTCGCCGATGGCAGGCATTCAACGCAAAATTCCCCATGTCGAAACAACAAACGCCCGCAGCGAAATGCTTCTATTTATGAAACACTGGGGCTCCGAAAGAGTTGTATCGGGGGCGGCGGCACGAGCAGCAGGGAAGCTTGAGATTTTTAAGCCAGGGAGAAAATCTATGTAGCGCTGTGGATTGCGAAAAGGAAATGGCCCGCCGGAATATCCCGGACGGGCCATTTCTTTCGCAATAAGATTAGTGGTGTCCGCCGTGGGAGCCTCCGCCTCCACCGTGTGAGCTCCCGCCCCCGCCTCCACTGTGAGAGCTACCACCGCCACCACCGCCGCCATGATAGCTTCCGCCGCCACCACCGGAGCTTCCGCCGCCGTGATAGCTTCCACCACCACCGCCATAACTTCCACCACCGCCGCCTCGAGAGCCACCGCCTCCGCCGCCATAGCTCGGCGCGGAGTAGGAGCGTGACGGCGCCGAATAGCTTCCACCGCCGCCGCCCCGAGAGCCACCGCCTCCGCCGCTATAGCTTGGGGCGGAGTAGGAGCGCGACGTCGACGGCGCCGGATAGCTGCGGCTCGGCGCGGAGTACGTCCGGGATGGTGCTGAGTACGAACGTGACGGCTGACTGTAAGAGGGCTGCTGCGAGTAACCGCGATTAGCATTGCTCGGCTGGCTGTTGTAAGTCCGTTGAGGCGGCTCGTAAGAGCGTCCGCCGCCGGAGGAACTTGGGCGGTTGTTGTTATAGTTTGGCGCCGATGGCCGCGAGGACTGGCCGCTGGAGACGCCAGGCTGCGAACCTCCACCTGCCCACGGCGGACGATTGGCTTGGTTCCCGCGTGCCGTTTGCGCCGGCGAGTTTCCCGACGGGCTGGAGCTGCCGAAACCTGCCGGCGGGCGGCCACGATCGCTGCTATTGCCCTGGGCTTCCCACGTGCGCGTGCTATTGCCCGGGCGCTGCGAGGAATTATTGACCGTAGCTCCGACCGATGCTCGATTCGAGTTCGTTATTGCTGAAGGCGGCCGATTCTGCGAAAGCTGCTGCTGCCGGGAAGTCATGCCGGACGCGCTAGGAGCGTTACTCGGACGGCTATTGATCGTGGATGCTACGCCTGGACGATTGTTCGTCGCAGGTGCGTTCCCCGGGTGGTTATTCAATGCGGGCGCGTTACCAGCGCGGATATTCATTGTGGGCGCGCTGTGCGATGAAGCATTCGGCGCGACCGCATGCTGATTCATTGTGCTGTTCACAGGACCATTGCCGACGCGACCCGCGGTCAGGCCAGCGCTGCTAACTGTGCGAACGTGCGCCTGGGATGCTCCGTTAGCGGGCGTCGTTCGAGCGATCACGGCGCGGCTCTGAACCGCTGCCGGGGGCTTGGCGACGTTGGATTTCACGTTCACTGCGCCGAGGGAGCTGCGCGGCGTCGGCTTGATACCAACTGAGTTGGTCACTCGCGCACCGTTCAACGCAGCGGGCGTCAGGTGAGTTCCTCCGCGGTTGATGGCCTGACCGTTCATGAAGGTATTGCGATTGGCCACGGTCACAGCATTCACGTTGTGCGCATTCACGAAATTGACGTTGTGAATGTTTGAGTTGAAAACGTTCGTGTTGTTGATTACGGTGTTGTGGACGTTGATGACCGTGATGAAATTATGGCTGCAACCGAACCAGGGGAAGAATGGTTCACCCCAGCCCAGCGGGAACCAGCCGATTCCCCCGCCGAAGCCAAAACCAGCTTCAAAACCGAAACCGCCACCAAGGAAACCCACGAACGCTGGACCATAAACGGGATAGCCAACGTACGGGCCTGGGCACCAGCCCCACCCGCCCGCGAAATAGTTCCAGCGGCCATAGTGGAAAGGAGCAAATCCCCAAGGCTCATAGTCAACCCAAGTCCAGCCCCACGGTCCAACCCAGTTCCAATAGCCGTAGCTGTAAGGAGCCCAGTCCACCGCAACATGGCGCGGATACCAAACGTGGCCGTATTCTGGCTCATCGCGCCAATCGCCATAGTCGTCGAGATCGTCGTAGCCGACGACGTCGCGCGAAACATATCTTGAGGAAACAGAGTTGTCTTCCTTAAGATCGCGCTCAGCAGCCCAGCGGTCAAGGCCGTCGGGACCCGGCGCGCGGTCGATGCTGTACTGGATGTTGTCGGTCCCTGTGAATTCGGCGCGCTCACCAGGATGAACTTCATAAGTTTTGCCGCCAGCGGTAACTTCGCCTTCTCCGCGAAGTACGGTCACGCGGGAAGAGTCCCCGTTTTCATTGACGTCAATGCGGAAGGCGCCGGCTTCTTTTACCATGAATGCCACGTTCGGCGCGTCGACTTCGTAGACATCGCCCTGGCGCAATGCGCTGACGCGAAAGTTGATACTGCCTTCGGCGAGGCGCATCTGCGTAATGCCCTGATCAAGATTGAGGAAGGAAAGTGCGGTCATGCTGCCCACGTGGATGGCGGCGGGACCGGCTTGCAATTCGGCGCGGGAATCTTTGTCAACCCAGATTTTATCGCCAATGGTCATGGGGCGGTTTCTGGCCGCACTGCCCCAATCACCTTGTCCGCCAGGCTGCAGCGAAACAGAACCTTCGACGAGACTGATACGTGCCACGCGTGTTGGCGGATCTTTGTCTTCACCCGCGCGCGCCCTCGGTGCTCCAAAACTGATGAGACCGGCCAAAGACAGAAGCACGCTGAGGATGCTCTTACCGGTAAATGCCTTCATGACAACCCTCGGTTCTCGGTTGGGACGCGGGCCGCTCTGGCCTCTCTAATGAGACGTTCTAGCCGATGGGAGCGTAACATCATGTGGCTCTCATAGGGTAGAACACCGCAATGGGAAAGAAGTTGCCACCTCAACACTTCCCGGTCAGGTTGTGGAAGTGTGAATAGCTAACACCTTTGTTTTCAGTTGGTTGGTTGAATTTTCGATGCTTTGGGCCCAATGGCCCCGCAAGACTCACCGCAAGACGGAGTTAAAATGCTTGCTTCCAACGGGATTGCCGATGGTTGCTGTAAACTTTGTAGCAGATTTCTTTGTCCCGGCTATCGGCCTTGCCGACGCTTGCGGCGAGAGTGCCAAAGCTCCAGGCTGAGGGCCTTGAGGAAGTCACGTCCCCAAATCCCAATGAGCAGAGCGGCTCCGAAAAGGATTACAGCGTCAAGGCTAGCCAGGTCCCGCCGGGTCCAATAGACGGCCTCCTCGACGTGTAGCCAGATGGCGAACTCGTCCAGGGTAAGCGCAGCGCCTACGCCGTAGAGCAGGGACATCAAACGGCTCGCAAAGAGAGACGACGACTGGGCTCCCGTGCCCACTTCGATCAACCAGCAAAACCCCACCGCCAGCAGAAGCAGAATCCCCCAGACCAGATGATGGATATGCGTCCCGCGAATGTAGACATAGTGAAAAGGGCCGACGCTACGGTAAGCGGCGAAAGCCATCGAGCGCGCCACCGCAAACGTGACAAAGAATCCGATAGCCGCCAGGAGAAGCCGGCGCTTCGGCCGATCACGGACATGCAGGTGAAAAAGTTCGCCGACTTTCGGATTGTGAAGGAGCAAAAGG
>WNFJ01756282.1_pt2 | contig 21525 bp, 21 predicted proteins | sample 5400461 | NCBI WGS metagenome assembly WNFJ01 (sample SAMN13153349, study PRJNA577476) | soil metagenome | isolation source: 115 cm saprolite on Douglas fir-dominated hillslope | place: USA:California | collected 2013-09-17
GGGATGTTCCGGTGGACCTGTGGTGACTAACGCGCGTGTTTACTACACTACACGCGCGGCTGCGGGTGCATCGGCGCCCGGCATTCCCCACGCCCTCCGTTGGGCGGAAAGATTCATCAACGACTCGGGCGCATCGCGCAGCGGGAACGTGGATGCGTGCGTCTTGACGTCATTGCGAGGAGTGAAGCGACGAAGCAATCCACTCTTGCTTTGCGGCCCAATGGATTGCTTCGCGGAGCCTGTCATCGGGCGCGCATTCGCGCGACCCGTTGGCTCGCAATGACGGGGATGGTTCGAGTGCGCCGCTTCGATCCAATATCGTCATGGGCCAGTTGCTACTTCGTCTTGCCGTCCTTGTCGTATTGCGAAATGTAGGCCCAGAGGTCGTTGACCTCTTTCTCGTTCTTGATGCCGGCGAAGGCCATCTTGGTGCCGGGAATTTTTGCCTTGGGGTCCTTGATGTATTCCTTGAACTGGGCCTCGTTCCAGGTGATGCCGGAATTCTTGTTGGCGTCCGAGTAGGTATAATCCGGCGCGGTGCCGGACTTGCGGCCATCGATCCCATTGAGCTCGGGGCCGACCTTGTTCTTGGCGCCTTCGCCGATCGCGTGGCAGGCCAGGCATTTGTTGAACGAGGTCTTGCCGGCCGCGACGTCCTGCGCAAGTGCTGCGGGTGCGAACGCCGACGCTGCAACGACGACCAGCGCGCTCAGTGCCATTTTTTTCATGGTGTGCTCTTGGTGGGTTTTAGAGAAGGGGAGGGGGCGACGGTGCCGCCGCCGTTGTGACACGGCGGCCTCACACTCTACAAGCCGCGAAATGGTTCCAGGTTTCATCGATCATCCCCATAACATTGGTGATGGCCGGCATTTGCGGTCGCTCACTCTTTGGTGAGCTACCCAAAGCGGCCCGGACGTGCTTGATTTGCCACCAGAAATCGGCCAGCGAACGCGCTCGCGGGCCGCGAGCAGCTGTCGGAGAAAAACCCATGACCATCATGATGCCCGCTTCCGATCAGGCAGTCCTTGGCCGCCGCAACGCGATCGTCGCGGCGCTGCGCGCGATCGTGCCGGGCGAGGGCGTGATCGACAGCGCCGCCGAAATGCTGCCTTACGAATCCGATGGCCTGATGGCCTACCGTCAGCCGCCGATGGTCGTGGTGTTGCCGGACACGTCAGAGCAAGTGTCGCAGGTTTTAAAATATTGCTTCGAGCAGGGCATCAAGGTGGTGCCGCGCGGCTCCGGCACCTCGCTGTCCGGCGGCGCGCTGCCGCTCGCTGATGGCGTGCTGCTGGGCTTAGGCAAATTCAAGCGCATTCGCGAAATCGATTTTGATAACCGCGTGGTGGTGACCGAGCCGGGAGTGACCAATCTCGCCATCAGCCAGGCCGTTGCACATGCGGGATACTATTATGCGCCCGATCCATCGTCGCAGATCGCCTGCTCGATCGGCGGCAATGTCGCGGAAAATTCCGGCGGCGTGCATTGCCTGAAATACGGCATGACCACCAACAATGTGTTGGGGTGCGAAATCGTGCTGATGTCAGGCGAAATCCTGAAAGTCGGCGGCAAGTCCGCAGAGAACAGCGGCTACGATTTGATGGGGATCATCACGGGCTCCGAAGGCCTGCTCGGCGTCATCACCGAGGTCACGGTGCGCATTCTGCAGAAGCCGGAGACGGCGCGTGCCCTGATGGTCGGATTTGCGCAAGTCGAGGCGGCCGGCGAGTGCGTGGCGCGCATCATCGGCAACGGCATCATTCCGGGCGGCATGGAGATGATGGACAAACCAGCGATCCACGCCGCCGAAGCCTTTGTGCACGCCGGCTATCCGCTCGATGTCGAGGCGCTGTTGATCATCGAGCTCGATGGTCCCGGCGTCGAGGTCGATGAACTGATCAGCCGCGTCGAGGCGATCGCGCAGGGCTGCGGCTCGACCTCGTGTCAGATTTCCAAGTCCGAGGCGGAGCGCAATTTGTTCTGGGCGGGGCGCAAGGCGGCGTTTCCGGCGGTGGGGCGGATTTCGCCCGATTATCTCTGCATGGACGGGACTATTCCGCGCGGGGCGCTGCCGAAGGCGCTGGCGCGAATCCGCGATCTCTCCGAAAAATACGGTCTTGGCGTCGCCAACGTTTTTCACGCCGGCGACGGCAATCTGCATCCCTTGATCCTCTACGACGCCAACAAGCCCGGCGAGATCGAGCGAGCCGAGGCGTTCGGTGCAGACATCCTGCGCTGCTGCGTCGAACTCGGCGGCGTGTTGACCGGCGAACATGGCGTCGGCATCGAAAAGCGCGACCTCATGGGCGAGATGTTCAGCGAGATTGATCTGAACCAGCAGCAGCGGCTGAAATGCGCCTTCGACGCGCAGGGGCTGCTCAATCCTGGAAAAGTGTTTCCGACCCTGCACCGCTGCGCCGAGCTCGGCCGCATGCACGTCCACGCCGGCAAGTTGGCTTTTCCCGACCTGCCGCGGTTTTGAGGCGAATGAGCAGCACGCCTCGACTGCTGTTCATCGACAACATCCGATGGAGCATGATCGTCCTCGTGCTCAGCATGCACGCCTGCGACACTTATAGTCCGTTCGGGAATTGGTATTATGTGGATCGGCAACCGGCCGGCCTTGGCACCAAGCTTTTTTTCGGCGCCTACCAGAGCTTCTTGCAGGCGTTTTTCATGGCGGTGCTGTTCTTTGTTGCGGGCTATTTTTCCGTTGCCGCCTACGACCGAAAAGGCCTTTTGCCGTTCGTGCGTGACCGGTTCTTTCGGCTTGGACTGCCGACCCTGCTGTACATGTTCGTGATCGGTCCGCTGACGCAGTACTACCTGTCGCGAACGTGGGGAACCGGCGGTTTCGCGCATCAATGGCTGCTGCATCTCACAGACGGAGAGTGGATGTCGGAAACCGGGCCGATGTGGTTTTGCGCAGCCCTTCTGATGTTCTCTATCATCTACGCTTTGATCCGCTTCGCCGGATGCAAGGAGCCCGAGATCAAGCTCAGCGGCAACGATCGGCAGAACGTATCGCTAGCTGCCTTCATCGCCATCATGGCGGCTTCGACCTTTCTGGTTCGGATCGCCGTGACCGAGGATGTCTCGGTGCTCAATATGCATCCCGGCGATTTCCCTCAATATGCCCTGATGTTCGCTGCCGGGGCGTTGGGCTATCGCGGCGGCTGGATGATCGGACTGTCCGATCGTTTCTGTCTCCGCTCCGCATCGGTCACGCTTGCGCTCGCAGTTGTGCTGTTCGTCGCGCTGATCCTGTTCGGCGGTGCGTTACAGGGCGAGACAGCGCAGTATGCGGGCGGATTTAATCCGGTCAGCGCCGCAAAATGCCTGTGGGAAGCTCTCGTCTGTGTGGGAGTTGGGCTTCTGATGCTGGCTGTCTATCGGCGCCACTTCGATTCCCAGAACGAAGCGGCACGCCTTCTGTCAGACAATGCCTTCGGCATCTATCTCATCCATCCGCCGATCCTGATCGGCTTTGCCATCCTTCTGCATGGGCTCACGTTCCCTCCGGTCGCGAAAGCCGCGCTGCTGACCGTGCTCGCGACGATCGGCAGCTTCGCGGCATCCGCATTGGTTTTGCGGAACTCGCCGCTGCGCCGGATCATCTAGGGGGTTGGACATGAACCGAATCCCCCGGGACCAGGAACCTTTGCGCCCGAAGTCCCGGAGAATTTTGGCCTCACAAGCCGAGCCGCGCCAACCGGCTACAGCAGCGCGTATTGCGTGCGTTCGCGTTTGGCGAGCAGCGGCAACGCCTCGCCGGCGATATAGGTCTTGAAATGCGCGCTCTCCTGATGCGCCTTGAAGGCGGCTTCGTCGCGGAACAGTTCGTAGAACAGGAACTGTGCGGGATTTTCCCTGGCTCTCGAGATCAGGAACAGCTTTGCGCCGGGTTCGCTTTGCGCCTCGGGCAGGAAGCGCGACAGAATGTCGGCGATCCGGTCCGCCTGTCCTTCCCTCGCCTCCCATTGCGCGACGACCAACAGGCCGCCGCCGCCGACGGCCTCGTTCACGCTCTTGTTGATTGCATATTGACCCATGGTTCTTGCTCCCTGTGCTTTGCCTCAATCATCGCGCCCTAGTTGGCGCCGTGATTGACGGCTATAATTCGATAGATAGCGAATTGTGTCTGGAAATGTTTCGATAACGGTCGAAGTGAGGACGTCGCAGGCGGGCCGGGCCGACGATGCTCCTTCGTCAAGCCCACCCTTGTGCCGGTCAGCCACGCCTTTAGAAGGATGGCCTGGGATCCGGATGGCTGCGACAAACACGGCCATTTCAATATGGTCGTGCGAGGAACGCGAGAAAGACGGCGTGGACACTCTCAAAGTACGTGATGCCAAGGATGTCGAGCAGGTGGTGCGCGCGGCGATCGCGAGCGACCAGCCGCTGGAAATCATCGGCCATGGCACAAAGCGGCTGATCGGCCAGCCGATGGCGACTAATGCGCTGCTCGACCTGTCGGCGCTGAATGCCGTGACATCCTACGAGCCGAACGAGCTGATCATCACCGTGCAGGCGGGCGCGCCGCTCGCGGACGTGCTCTCGCTGATCGACTCGAAAAACCAGCAATTCGCGTTCGAGCCGATCAATACGTCCGTGTTGCTTGGCACGCCTGATATCGGAACCATCGGCGGCATGATCGGCGCGGGTCTTGCGGGTCCGCGCCGGATCAAGGCCGGTGGCGTCCGCGACCATCTGTTGGGCGCGCATGCGGTGTCCGGCTTCGGCGACAGCTTTAAGACCGGCGGCCGGGTGGTGAAGAACGTCACCGGCTATGACCTCTGCAAGCTGCTGGCGGGGTCCTGGGGCACGCTTGCGGTGATGACGGAGGTGACGTTGAAGGTGATGCCGAGACCCGAAAGCGAGCGCACGCTGGTGCTGCGCGGGCTGGACGATGTCGGCGCCAACAAGGCGATGACCGCGGCGCTGGGCTCGCCGTTCGATGTGTCCGGCGCGGCGCATGTGCCGAATTCGGTGTTTCGAGCCGATACAAGCGGGCTCGGCGACCTCGGCTCGCCGCAAACGGCAGTCACGTTGCTGCGGCTGGAGGGCATTACGGCATCGGCCGCCCATCGCGCGGCGGCGCTTGCCAAAACGCTGGCGCCCTTCGGGGTGGCGGAGATGGTCGAAGACGCCGCTTCTGTGGCGATCTGGAGTTCAGTTCGCGACGTCAAACCATTCGCTGCCAACGGTGCGCTCGGCGCCTGGCCGGTGTGGCGGATCGTCTGTCCGCCGGCCTCGGGCGGGGTGCTCGGCGAGAGCCTTTCGCGCGATACCGGGGGTGACGTGATCTATGACTGGGGCGGCGGCCTGATTTGGGCGGCGCTGCCGCCCAAACCCGATGCCCAGGCGGCGCTGGTTCGTCAGCGCGCCGATGCCGTAGGCGGCCATGCCACCTTGATCCGCGCATCCGAACAAATGCGGAGCAATGTCGATGTGTTTCATCCGCAGCCGAGCGGCCTCGCCGGCTTAAGCGAACGCGTCCGCCAAAGTTTCGATCCGAAGAACATCCTCAATCGCGGCCGGCTGCTACGAGGTCCCGCGGCATGAAAACCGAGTTCAGCCTCACCCAGCTCGCCGATCCCGACATCAAGGAAGCCGACAAGATCTTGCGCGCCTGCGTGCATTGCGGATTTTGCACCGCGACCTGTCCGACCTATGTGCTGCTCGGCGACGAGCTCGATAGCCCGCGCGGCCGGATCTATCTGATCAAGGAGATGCTGGAGAAGGACAAGCCGCCGACGCAAGAGGTGGTCAAGCACATCGACCGCTGCCTTTCCTGCCTCGCCTGCATGACCACCTGTCCGTCGGGGGTGAACTACATGCATCTGGTCGATCAGGCGCGGGTCAGGATCGAGAGGGACTATGTCCGGCCGCTGACCGAGCGGGTGTTGCGGGCGGTCCTCGCTCTTGTGCTGCCCCGGCCCGGACTGTTTCGCGCAAGCATGATCCTGGCGCGGTTCGGCCGGCCGCTGGCCGCCTTGCTGCCGGCCCCCAAGGCGGCCTCGGCGTCGCCGACTTTAGGTCGGCGAATCAAGGCGATGCTGGCGCTTTCGCCGCGCCGCCTGCCGAGGCCGGGACCCTCCGGCGGAAGCGTCTTTGCGGCCCTTGGCGAAAAGCGCGGAAGAGTTGCGCTGCTGCAGGGTTGCGCCCAACAGGTGCTGGCGCCGCGCATCAATCAGGCCGCGATCAACCTGTTGACCCGTCACGGCATCGAGGTCGTGCTGGTCAAGGACGAGCAATGTTGCGGCGCGCTGACCCATCACCTCGGCCGCGACGCCGACGCGCTGGCCCGCGCCCGCGCCAACATCGCGGTCTGGCAGAAAGAGGCCGAGCAAGAGGGTCTCGACGCCATCCTGGTGACGACGTCCGGATGTGGGACAGTGATCAAGGACTACGGTTTCATGCTGCGCGAGGACCGCGAGTTTGCAACTGCCGCAGCGAAGATATCGGCGCTTGCCAAGGACATCTCGGAATATCTCAGCGGCATCGATCTAAAGCGTCAGCAGCAGCACAGCGATCTCATCATCGCCTATCACTCGGCTTGTTCGCTGCAGCACGGACAGAAAATCAGCGAGCTTCCGAAAGAATTGCTTTCCAAGAACGGATTCGTGGTGAAAGATGTACCTGAGAGCCATTTGTGTTGCGGTTCGGCGGGGACGTACAACATTCTCCAGCCTGACATTGCGAGCAGATTGCGCGATCGCAAGGTCGCCAATATTGCGATGGTCAAGCCGGACATGATTGCTGCAGGCAATATTGGATGCATGGTTCAGATTGCCGGTGGCACGTCAGTCCCTGTGGTGCACACGGTTGAGCTTCTCGATTGGGCGACAGGCGGTCCCCGGCCAGGATTGAACTGATCGATTGGCCCCGCGGTTTGATGCGGACGACTTGAAACGCCCGATAGACATTGATCGGCGGCAACAGGAGGATCACGATGGCTAAAGGCAAAAAGAAAAAGGGCGGCAAGAAAAATAAGAAGAGCAAGAAAAAGCTTCTGATGGCAAAAAAATCCGCGAAGAAATCTGCGAAGAAGTCGGCGAAAAAAGCCAAGAAGTCCGCCAAGAAATCAGCCAAGAAGTCGAAAGCGGCGGCGCCGAAAAAATCTGCCAAGAAGGCCAGCGCCAAGAAGAGCGTTGCAAAGAAGGCAGCTCCGGCTCCAAAGCCTCCCGCTCCGAAGCCTCCCGTATCGAAGGCTCCGACACCGAAGGCTCCAACACCGAAGGCTCCAACTCCGAAGCCCGTACCACCGAAGCCCGTACCGCCGATGTCCGCGCCAGCCCCGGCTCCCGCGCCGGCGCCCGCGGCCCCGAGTTGGGCTTCGCCAAGTCCCGCGGTATCGAGCCCCGCACCATCATGGGGTTCGTCAAGCCCGTCGTCCTCAACTGGTGACGAGGAAAAATAGCGAGCGCGCGTTCCGATGACGGGGCACGTTTTCCAGGCCGCAGCGTCCACCGCTGCGGCCTTTGGTTTGTGCTTGAGGTTCAGCCAAAGCCAACTGATTCGATCAGCAGCCGATAGGTCAGCAACCCAGCCCTTCTTGGGGACATGGCAGGCGCGCTTTGCGCATCCGGTAGTCGCCCACCGGCCACGGAAAACCGCCAAAATTGTTGTTGGAATGCAACACCCGCCGACAACATTTCATGGAACGGCCATAACGCCCAAAAAGTCGGCAGATGCCCGTCTTTTTTGCTTCACGCCATGGATGGCGCGTTCCAGATTGCGATCGCGTTAAGAAATTTGGTTGCAGTCGGTTATCGCTAGTCCCTGGGGGGCGCCGGAACTGGGCTGTTTTTGAAAGTGATGGGGATCGTCATGAAGAAACTGGTTTTAGCCGCGGCAGTGCTAGCGATGGCTGCGGGCTCCACTTTCGCCGCCGATATGCCGGTGAAAGCCGTGAAAGCGCCGCCGCCGCCGCCGTTTGATCCCTGGGATGTCGCCTTCGGCAGCGCCATCATGAACGATTACATCTTCCGCGGTGTCACCCAGTCCAACCACAAGCCCTCGGTCGCGGCCTATTTCGAGCCGCGCTACAACATCAACAAGGACCTGCAGCTCTATATCGGCGTGTCCGGCGAGAGCATCTCGTTCCCGAACCGCGCCGCGGCTGAAATCGACATCTACGGCGGTATCCGCCCGACCTTTGGCATGTTCGCCTTCGACTTCGGCATTTGGGGCTATCTCTATCCGGGTGGCCAGTGCTTCAACGGGGCGGCGTTCCCGGGTTCCGGCATCCCGGGTTCGGAAATCGGGTGCATTCAAAACGGAAACTTGCCGTTCAACGGCAACGTCGCCAAGAAAGACGCGAGCTTCTATGAAGGCTATGCCAAGGTCAACGTGACGCTGAACGACCAGTGGCAGGTCGGTGTCAACGAGTACTACTCGCCGAACATCCTGAACCTCGGCGCCTGGGGCGACTACGCATCGGTCACCGCGAAGTGGACGGCGCCGGGCACGACCTTCGGCACCAGCGGCGTCGGCATGTATGTCTCCGGCGAGTTCGGCCGGCAGTGGCTTGGCAAATCGGATGCCTTCTATGGCGTCGTCAGCGCCTTGGGTAATTTCGCGACCGGCGTTCCTGAGCCGAGCTACAACACCTGGAACGTCGGTGTCGGCTTCACCTACAAGGTGTTCACGCTGGATCTGCGCTACTCCGACACCAATCTCTCCAAGGCCGCGTGTAACGTCTACACCAGCGATTACGCCACCAGGAGCTTCAGCCCGGGCTTCATCACCCCCACCAATCCGGGCGGCTTCGGCTCCAACTGGTGCGGCGCGGCGGGCGTCGCCAAGCTCTCGGCTGACCTGACAGCGATGACGAACTTGAAGTAAGTCAATCTCTCGAGGCTAATGGGGGCGGCAGAGCGATCTGCCGCCCTTTTGTTTTGGCGGCGAGTCCGAATGAAGCTGGGTTGGCGAAAGGCGGCGAGGAACATGGGCCGCCGCACGGGCCTGCATCATATGGCGGAGGCAAGTGTTGCCGGCCTTGTCGCGGGCATTGGGGCTGCCATCGCGATCGGCGCCATGGAGTGGTTTTCGCGCGCTTCGCACTACCCGCTGGTCATCATCCCGTTTGCGACCTCGATTGTGCTCGTGATCGGATCGCCGGAGGCCGAACCGGCGCAGCCGCGCGCGCTGATCGGCGGGCATCTGGTGTCGACGATCACAGGTCTCGCATTGCTAAAGCTTACCGGGCCACACGCCTGGGCGGCGGCCGCCGGGGTTGGACTGGCCGTTATTGCGATGTACCTCACCGGTACGTTTCACCCGCCGGCAGGAATCAATCCCCTGCTCGTGGTCTCCAATAATCTTCCCTGGTCGTTTCTGCTGGCGCCGGTGCTTGCCGGCGCGCTGCTGCTGACCTTGTTTGCCTATGTCTGGCATCGCTGGATACGACGCCGGCCGTGGCCGCAGCGCTGGCTATAGCGCGCCGCCAAGACAGTCTCTATGAGGCCTCGGCGTCCTCGCTGCGGTTCTGCAGGAGAAAGTGATCGCCGTCACGGGTCAGCACGACCTGGCGCTGGTGGAAAGCCTCAAGCGTCGAGCGATGGCCGATCGAGACGATCGTGGTTGCCGGCAATTTCTCCTTCAGGAGTTGGTAGAGCCTGGTCTCCGAGGCTTCGTCCAGCGAGGCGGTCGCTTCATCGAGGAAGAGATATTGCGGGGCGTGCAACAGCGCCCGCGCCAGCCCCAGGCGCTGCTGCTCGCCGAGCGAGAGCATCCGGTTCCAGTGGGCCTCTTCCTCCAATTGCGAGGCGAGCTGGGGCAGGCCCACCGCGATCAAAGCATCCCTGACCCGATCCGAGCTGAACGCGCTCGGTTCCGAGGGGTAGACGATCGCAGCCTTGAGCGAACCGACCGGAAAATACGGCCGCTGCGGCAGCATCATCAGGGTTGCCATGGAGGGAACAGCGATCGAGCCGCTGCCGTACGGCCAGATACCGGCAATGGCGCGGAACAAGGTCGATTTGCCGGCACCAGACGGACCGGTGACCAAAGTGCGCTCATGGCTGTTGATACTGAAGCGGTCGGCTGCGAGCAGCGGCGTTCCGTTGGGCAACCTGACCAGAAGCTGCTTGAGATCGATCTTATCGCTGCCGGTCGACGCCACGATATCGATCGAACCGGGCCCGGTTGGCTGGGCTGCGGCGCTCTTGATCGCCATCTCAAACCCGTCGAGACGGGCAACCACAGACCGCCATTCCGCCAGCGTCCGATAGGTCGAAACGAAAAACGACAGCGCTTGCTGCACGCTGGAGAAGGCGGATGCGGTCTGCATCATGCCACCGAGCTGGATCTTGTCGGCGAAATAGGCCGGCGCCACCAGTACGTAGGGGAAGACCACCGCGGCCTGCGAATAGCCCGAGGTAAATGCCGTCAGCCGTTTGGTCCGCTCCATGATGGCGTACCAGTTATCGATCACGCGGCCGAAGCGCTCCGAAAGCCGCTGCCGTTCCGCGCCCTCGCCCCGCAACAACGCGACCTGTTCGGAGTTTTCCCGCACCCGAACCAGATTGAAGCGAAAATCGGCCTCAAAGCGCTGCTGCTGGAAATTGAGGCTAACCAGTGGCGAGCCGATCCACTGCGTCAGCGCCGTTCCGAGAACCGCATAGATCAGCGCGCCCCACACCAGATAGCCGGGGATATCGAATTCGCGGCCGAACACGTGCAACGGAGACTCGGCGGAGAGACCCCAGAGGATCACGACAAAGGAAGCCAGCGTTACCACGGCGCTCAAAAGGCCGACGGCGATATTCAGCGTCTGATCGACGAACAGCTTGATGTCGTCGGCGATGCGCTGGTCCGGATTGTCGGCGGCGTCGCCCTTGAGCTGCATGCGATAGTGGTTGGCGTTGTGCAGCCATTCGCCGAGATAGACCTTGGTCATCCATTGCCGCCAACGGATCTGCAGCCATTGATTGAGATAAAGGTCGTAGACCGAAAGCGCGATGTAGAGCGTCGCCAGCACGCAAAAGATGCCGATTTCCCTGACGAAGCCCTCCCAATCCTTCTGCTGTAGCGCATTATAAAATCGGTTGTTCCACTGGTTCACGAGCACATTGATCAAGACCAGCAAGAGCTCGATCACGATCACCCCTGCGAGCAGCCACCGGCCTGCCAATCTGTCCTCGGAACGGAAATAGGGGGCAGCGATCCGCCATACGATGGCGAGGGTCGAGCGGGTGTTGTTCACAGATTGCCGTCTCCAGAAGGATGGCTTCAAAGGCCTGAAAAAATAGGAGAATTGGGGATGCTTAGACTAAAGTCGTAGCCTTTATGGTCCGCGTTGGCTTGTCCCCGGCTCCGCGTCAACCCTAGCATGGCATAACGGCGAGGGGCGGGGGACCTTCGGACTTCGCGAGGTTGTGAGCGGATTTTTGGCACTGCCGGATGTTGGCGCTGCCTAAATTCGCGGCTGATTTCGTACGTCGTAGAGGTTCCCCCCGCGACCACGCCAGGCATGCCTGGCCGTCCACGCTGGCCGACATGCCGGAAAAAGGCGTGGGGAGGAAGTGCAATGTGGAATCAAATCTATAACCCGCTTGGCAACGCGGCGCTGTCGACGGTCGCCGCCGCAATCCCGGTAGTCACGCTGCTGGTGCTGATCGCGAGTGGCAAGGTGAAGGCGCATATCGCAGCCATCATTGCCGTGATCTTGACCAATCTGATCGCGATCTTCGTCTTCACCATGCCGGCCGGGATGTCGATCCGGGCATCGCTGCTCGGCATCGTTGCCGGCTTCTTCCCGATCGGCTGGATCGTCCTTAACGTCATCTTTCTGTACCAGATCACGGTCGTGACCGGAAAATTCGAACTCTTGAAACGCGCCGTCGGCGGCGTCACCGAGGACCGGCGGTTGCAACTATTGCTGATCGCGTTCTCCTTCGGTGCGTTCTTCGAAGGCGCTTCCGGGTTCGGTACGCCGGTCGCGATCACCGGCTCGGTCCTGATCGGCCTCGGTTTCTCTCCGCTCGCGGCCTCCGGCCTGTCGCTGATCGCCAATACCGCCCCCGTCGCCTACGGCGCGCTCGGCACGCCGATCCAGGGGCTCGCTCAGGTGACCGGTCTCGATCCCTATATTCTGGGCGCGATGGTCGGGCGTCAGTTGCCGGTGTTCTCGCTGATCGTGCCGTTCTGGGTGGTATGGGCGTTTGCCGGATGGAAGGGCATGAAGGATGTCTGGCCCGCCATTCTCGTCACCGGCGTGTCGTTTGCGATCCCGCAATTCGTGATCTCGAACTACATCAATCCCTGGATCGTCGACATCGGCGCATCGCTGATTTCGATGGGCTGCCTCATCCTGTTCCTGAAGGTCTGGCAACCGAAGCAGCTCTGGCTGTCGCCGGCGCTGCGCGGCAGGGATGAATCGGCTGCGACCATGGCGGCGCCGAAGCCGATGGACAAGACGCCGCTCACGCAAAGCGAGCTCTTCAGCGCATTGCTGCCATGGATCCTCGTCTGCATCGTGATGCTGATCTGGGGCAACGGCGCGTTCAAGACCTGGGCGAACTCGATCTTCACCTGGAATTATCCGGTTCCCGACCTGCACAACATGATCAGCAAGGTGCCGCCGGTGGCGGCGAAGCCCACGCCGGAAGGCGCGATCTTCAGCTTCACTTATCTTTCGTTCACCGGAACCGGCATGCTGATCGCCGCGATCATTTCCGGCCTTCTGATGGGCTTGTCGCCGATGAAGATGGTCACGGCGTATGGCCGCACCATCAGGCTGTGCGCGATTTCGCTGATCACGATTTCGGCGATGCTGGCAATCGGCACGCTGACGCGACTGTCGGGCGTCGACGCGACGCTCGGCTTGGCGTTTGCCGCGACCGGCGTGCTGTATCCCTTCTTCGGCACGCTGCTCGGCTGGTTGGGCGTGGCACTGACCGGATCAGATACCGCCTCGAACATTCTGTTCGGCAATCTGCAGAAGATCACCTCGGAGCAACTGGGTCTCTCGTCGGTCCTGATGGGCGCCGCCAACTCCTCTGGCGGCGTCATGGGCAAGATGATCGACGCGCAATCGATCGTCGTCGCCTCCACCGCCACCAACTGGTATGGACATGAAGGCACGATCTTGCGCTTCGTGTTCAAGCATTCGATCGCGCTGGCGTGTCTTGTCGGCGTTCTCGTGATGCTGCAGGCCTACGTCTATCCGTTCACGGCGATGGTCCTGAAGTAGGACGAATTCTGACGCTACGAACCAAATCCCCGCGGGTCCGCGGCCCGCGGGGGTTTTTTGCGAGAGAACAATTTTTGTGACGGCCAATCTGGTCAATGTCACGCTTGCCGATTAGAAACGCGCGCCGGGATAATTCGAGAGGTCGTACGTTGATTGTGACAAATTCTTTTAGGCGGGCCGCCATCGCGCTGCTGCTGGGCGCGGCGGTCTTCAAAGCCGTCCCGGCATTTGCCGATAACGGATTTCCATTCGGGCTGGAGATGACGCTGGATGTGGCCCAGCAGCCCGGATCGAAACGGGTACCGAATATGGAGATCGGCGACGCCGGCGAGGCAGTCCTCGAACTCTGGTGCAAGGGCGGCAAGGGCCAGTTTTCGGTGGCCGGCAATACCGTGATCTTTGTCGCGGGTGCGCTGGAGGATCATGCCTGTCCGCCGGCGCTGGCACAGGCTGACGATGATTTGGTTTCGGCACTGAGCGAGGCCGCGACCTGGAAGCGCCAGGGCGATCTCGTGTCGTTCATCGGAACGAAAACGCTGCGATTCCACGTCAATACCAATTGAGGTCTCGGCTCGCGCGGCAAAAACTGAGCCCGGAATCGCTCGAAGGTCCGGCTATTTCCAGACGGATTTGTCCGCATCCCAGCGTTGGCCATGGAGTTCCTTCGCCAGCGCATCGACCGAGCCGTTGTCGTCCTGTTGGTCGCCTTCCTCGTCGCCGGTGGATTCGTCGGCCAGGTTGAGTTTCGCCCCCGCGGTCTCGTCGGTGGTTGAAATGACGGGATTGCCGATCCACAGCATCAATCTGTCGGAAGCGCCGGGTTTGTCCGGCGCCACCAGCGCGGCTACCTCGATCGTCTCGGTGAGATCGAGCGCGGGGAAAAGCTGGCTCGGCCGCTTCAACGTCAATTTCAGCGCGCCGGTAGTGGCGTTCCATGTCGACGAGGACGATTTCGCCGCAAGCGTTTTGGTCAGGACGCCCGTGATCGCCGATGCGAGCTTGTCCTTGTTGAGTTTGTCGCCGTCGCGCCAATCGGCGGCCGAAAAGCGGATCGCACGCTCCATGTCGACGACGCCGCTGGTCCATCCCGCCGTGACCACGCCGGGTAGCGCCTTGAACTTCGCAATCAACGCCGCGGCGTGGGCAGGATCGGTGCTGATGTTGATGGTCTGCTCGCCGGCGCGCAACGCATCGCAGGTCACCGTGAGGCTTGAAAGCGATACCTCGACGTCCTGGCCCTTCAAGCCTTTGAGGAAATCGGACGCCGCATCGAGCTTGACCTTGACGCCGATCGATTCCGGCGACACTTCGGTAAAATCCTTTGGCGCTGCCGTGATGCCGTCGTCGGTGGTCTGATTGTCCAGAAATTCCTTTTCGCTGAGATCGGAATTGTCGCTCGAGGCCACCTCCGTCACGGTCTGGCCGATGCTGATCTGGCCGCGGAATTCGAAGGTGTCGCCGGTCGGCTTGCGCGTCAGCTTCACGCTCACCGGCAGTTTGTCATTGATGCTCTGCGTCGTGCCGGTCAGGGTCTGGCCGTTGACCGCGAGGTTGGCGACAAAGCGGTCCTTGCGGTCGCTTCCCTTCTCGGCGGGGTAGCAGACGTCGAGCACCGCCGAGCTGACGGTCTTGCCCTGGCGGGTTTCCTTGAGGATGACGTCGGCATTGCCGCTCATCAATCCGTCGATCGAGGTGAAATACCTGACTTCGTTGGCGCCGGGAGTGGCCTTCGGCGAGAGCTTCATTTCGGCAGACGCGGGATGCGGCAAGGCGGTCATCAGGCCGATCAGACAGAACAGAAGCGCGCGCATGGTGAATTCCTCGAAGATAGAATCGGGCGATCAGCTTAGGGCGCCCCACTCGATTCGGTGCTGGCCGAGACCCAAGCCTTAGCAAACCTCGCCACCATTCGCCAAAAAAGAAGGCCGCCCGGAGGCGGCCTTCGTCCAATCGGCAAATACCGGGGTCGGTCGGCTTAGAAGCCCATGCCGCCCATTCCGCCCATGCCGCCGCCACCGCCCGGCATTGCCGGCGCCGGCTCCTTCGGCAGTTCGGCGACCATGGCTTCGGTCGTGACCAGAAGGGCGGCCACGGAAGAGGCGTCCTGCAGCGCGGCGCGCACCACCTTGGCCGGGTCGATGATGCCCTTGGCGACCATGTCGACATATTCTTCGGTCTGCGCATCGAAGCCGAAGGTTTCGGATTTGTCCTCCAGGATCTTGCCGACGACGATCGAGCCTTCGACACCGGCATTCTCGGCGATCTGGCGGACCGGCGCTTCCAGCGCCTTCAGCACGATATTGATGCCGGCCTGCACATCGGGGTTGTCGTTGTGGATGCGGCCGACCGCCTTCTTGGCGCGCAACAGCGCCACGCCGCCGCCCGGGACGATGCCTTCCTGCACGGCGGCGCGGGTGGCGTTCAGCGCATCCTCGACACGGTCCTTTTTCTCCTTCACCTCGACCTCGGTCGCGCCGCCGACGCGTATCACCGCGACGCCGCCGGCGAGCTTGGCCAGCCGTTCCTGCAGCTTCTCGCGGTCATAGTCCGAGGTGGTCTCCTCGATCTGCGCCTTGATCTGGTTGACGCGGGCTTCGATGTCCTTTTTCTTGCCGGCGCCGTTGACGATCGTGGTGTTTTCCTTGTCGATCACGACTTTTCGGGCACGGCCCAGCATGTTGATGGTGACGCTTTCGAGCTTCATGCCGAGTTCGTCCGAGATGAGCTGGCCGCCGGTCAGGATCGCGATGTCTTCCAGCATCGCCTTGCGGCGGTCGCCGAAGCCGGGCGCCTTGACGGCGGCGACCTTGAGGCCGCCGCGCAGACGGTTGACGACGAGCGTCGCCAGCGCCTCACCCTCGACGTCCTCGGCGATGATCAGAAGCGGGCGGCTCGACTGCACCACGGCCTCCAGCACCGGCAGCATCGACTGCAGGCCGGACAGTTTTTTCTCGTGCAGCAGAACGTAGACGTCCTCGAGCTCGGCGGTCATCTTTTCGGCGTTGGTGATGAAATAGGGCGACAGGTAGCCGCGGTCGAATTTCATGCCCTCGACGATGTCGACTTCGGTCTCCAGCGACTTGTTTTCCTCAACCGTGATGACGCCCTCGTTGCCGACCTTCTGCATCGCCTGCGCGATCATCTTGCCGATCGCGGCATCGCCGTTGGAGGAAATGGTGCCGATCTGGGCTACTTCGGATGACGACGCGACCGGTTTGGCGCGCTTCTCGAGGTCCTTGACCACGGCCTGCACCGCGATCTCGATGCCGCGCTTCAGATCCATCGGGTTCATGCCGGCGGCGACCGATTTGGCGCCTTCGCGCACGATTGCCGCGGCGAGCACGGTTGCCGTGGTGGTGCCGTCGCCGGCGGTGTCGTTGGTCTTGGAGGCGACTTCGCGCACCATCTGCGCGCCCATATTCTCGAACTTGTCCTCAAGTTCGATCTCCTTGGCGACGGTGACGCCGTCCTTGGTGATGCGGGGGGCGCCAAAACTCTTTTCGATGACGACGTTGCGGCCCTTGGGGCCCAGCGTCACCTTGACTGCATTGGCGAGAATCTCGACGCCGCGCAGCATGCGATCGCGCGCGTCTCCGGAAAATTTTACGTCCTTGGCGGCCATTTGAGTTGCTCCTGGAAAATTCGGTATGATGAATGCGCTTTTCCGATCGTCATTGCCGGGCTTGACCCGGCAATCCATCTTGTTGCGAAGAATGATGGATGCCCGGATCAAGTCCGGGCATGACGAGAGGTAGCGCGGCGGTCTTTCGTGTGCCTCAGGCGAGCACGCCCATGATGTCGCTCTCCTTCATGATCAGGAGGTCCTCGCCGTCGAGCTTGACCTCGGTGCCGGACCATTTGCCGAACAGCACGCGGTCGCCGACCTTGACCTCGATCGGAATCAGCTTGCCGGCCTCGTCGCGGCCGCCCGGGCCGACTGCCGTGATTTCGCCCTGCGAGGGCTTTTCCTTGGCCGTATCGGGAATGATGATGCCGCCCTTGGTCTTGTCTTCGGCGTCGATACGCTTGACCACGACACGGTCATGCAGCGGACGAAATTTGGATTTAGCCATGAGGGTTCCTTTTGGAGGGTGGTTTTCAGCTCTGGTGGGCGATCGAAAGTGGATCGGAAGACGCGGGCCTATTCGACACCGACCGGGCAGAACAGCTCGCATCCTTAGCAATCGCGCTCTCGGAGTGCTAATTGTGCGCCCGGGAATATGGCTTGACGCCGATCCTGTCAAGCAAAGGAGGGTTAAGCCCTTGGTGAGGCGGATATAGCATGGTGATTAGCGAAACCAAATCGGAGCGCCGGCGTAATTTGCTGGACCTCATTGCTCCGACAGCAGTTTTACGCTTGGCTGCGGGACGGGTGCGGCCACGAATTTTGCCGGGGGAATGCCATGGTCAGGTCAGTTAGCGTGCGGACGGTTGCCAATCTGGGGATCGCCCTGGCGCTGACGCTATTGCTCGGCGCCTGCAGCAGCTTCAGCCTGCCGTCCCTATCATCATCAACGCCTAGTGCTGCCCCGGAGCCCGGCGTGGCGCCGGAAATGCCGGCGACGATCCGCTCCGACGAGATCGTCGGCCGCTGGGGGCTAGCGTCCTACCAAAATCCCGCCGACCGCGCGCGCACCGAAGCCGCCGCACGGGGGCAGTGCAAGCAGCCTTACGTGATCGGCGCCGGCACTTCGGGCGGGGTGATCATGCATCTGGCCGACCAGGCGACGCCGCAGGAATTGCGCCTCAAGGGCTCGCCGAGCGGCAAGAATTATATCGGTCCGCCCGGACCTGCCGGTGGCGAGCAGGACCGCGAGATCGTCTCCTTCGACGGACGCGTCCTGATCACCCGCTTCACCGACAAGGATGCCGCGACCCGTTACGGCAATATGGTCTACGTCCGCTGCGCGCCGCGGGCGTGAGGCAAGAGCGCTTTCCTCGTCATTGCGACGAGCGACTTGTCCGCCGTAGCTCAACGAGCGAAGGCGGAAGCGACGAAGCAATCCACCTATCCGCATCGCGGCGCCATGGATTGCTTCGCGGAGCCTGTCACCGGGCGCGCGTTCGCGCGACCCGTTGGTTCGCAATGACGGAAAACTAAATAAAAAACGCCGGCATCGTGCCGGCGTTTCGCGTGTGATCTGGTCGCCAAATTCAGTCGAACAGTGCGTCGATGTCGTTCTGCGAGGCGTGGCCGACGTCGCCGTCGAGCTTCGGACCATTCAGCAGGCGGGCGTCGCCTTCGCGATCGTCGATGATCGGGGGCGCGTGCGCCCGGATGGCGTCGACGCCGCCCCAGATCTCCATCATGACCATGATGTGGTTTTCGATGAATTTCATCGTCGCCATCACCTTGCTGATGCGCTGGCCGGTCAGGTCCTGGAAATTGCAGGCCTCGAAAATGGAGACGACGCGCTCCTGGATTTCCTCGCTGAGCAGCTTTTGCTGATCCGGCGAGGTCACCTTGGACAGTGCGGACGCTGCCTGATCGATCGATTCGGCGGCTTCGAGAATCTGCTGGGTGGCTTCTTCGGTGCCGCCCACCACGGCGCCAAGCTCGCCGGTCACCTTGGCCATTTCACTGCCGTCGAAACTCTTGCCGTGCAACACAGCGATTTCCCGCTTGGTGCGGTTGATGGCGTCGGCGATGAGATCGAGCTCGACCTTGAGCTTCTCGCATTGCTCGATCTGGGCACGATAGGTTTCAAGCAGCGCGTGCGCATCGGCGACATCGCGCGAGATCGACCCCTCCGTTGTTGATACCGGTGCTGCGCCATGACTGGGGTGGGCCATCTGGGCGCGGATGGCGCGCAGTTCGCTCATGATCTCGCGATGCATCGGGCCGATTTCGCCGTCAACCGCTGAGGGCATCGGCATGTCGCCGACAAAGGCTTCTTCGATACGAAAACGCTTGCGATGAATCGGCATGAGACTTTCCTTCGACCTGCACTCGTCACGTTTTACGCAGATGCGATTTAACATCGGGTTCACGCCGGGAACTGTTGTCGCGGGTGCCGCCCGCCCGCATACACCAACGATTAACCATGGATGTCCGCCGTTCATCGAAAATAAACGGTAACCGGCGAAACCGCGCGGAATTGGCGACGTGGTGAATCGAAACGCCGTTTCTGTTTACCAAACCGAGGCGGTTTTGATCTTAATTGGTGGCGTGCAGGGCGCTTCGAAAACGAGCGCTCTGTAAGACGAACAGTAACAAGACGAAACAGTACAGAGTACGTCGATGTTGAAAAGAATGTCTCTTGCGCTCCTCGCCGGCGCATCTTCTCTCTCTATCGGGCTTGATCACGCCGCGGCGATCGAAGCCGCAACCCTCCCCGAGCCCAATGTGATCTACGCCGATCAAAGCGTGCAGCGGCCGCCGGTGCGCACCGCTTATGCCGAGCGCTCCAACATGGGTGGCGGCTTCATCGAATTCCTGTTCGGCGACGGGCCCGGTCAAGGTGAGCGCTATCAGCAGCAACCGGCTTATCAACAACCCGCCGATCAGCAGCGGCCATCTTACCAGTTGCAGATGTTGCCGCCGATGGCGCCGCAACAGGTGATGCGCCAGCAGGAAGAGGCGGTCGATCCGGCGCAGCGCCCGTTCGATCCGAAATTCGAAAAGCAGGTCGTCGAGTATCACGGCAAGGAAGGCGCCGGCACCATCATCGTCGACACGCCGAACAAGTTCCTGTTCCTGGTGCAGGGCGACGGCAAGGCGCTGCGCTACGGCATCGGCGTCGGCCGCCCCGGATTCACCTGGTCGGGCGTCAAGCAGATTTCTGGACGCCGCCGCCGGAAATGCTGGCGCGGCGCCCCGATCTGCCGCGGCACATGGAAGGCGGCCCGCAAAACCCGCTCGGCGCCCGCGCGATGTATCTGGGATCGTCGCTCTATCGCATTCACGGCTCCAACGAGCCGTGGACGATCGGCACCAATGTCTCCTCCGGCTGCATCCGGATGCGCAATGAGGACGTGATCGATCTGTACGGCCGCGTCAATGTCGGCGCGAGGGTCGTCGTCATCTGATTTTTTTAAGACCCGAACACGAAAACGGCCGCCTTACACGGGCGGCCGTTTTGCTTTTACAATGTTTCAAACCGGATCAGGCGTAGTCGCTGTCGCCGTTACCGCCGAAATCGTCGGAATCCAGATCCATGTCGTCGTGATCGTCGCCGTTATCGCTCGATGAATTGTCATCCTCATTCGATGCCGTGTCGAGCAATCCGGTGCGCGAATTGGCGTCGGCGTGGCCTCCGGATGAGCCGATGTCATTGACGCCTGCGTCGCGCGCGAGATCGCTGTTCGATTGATCGCTCCACGGAGATTGGCTTGCGGGCTTGTCGACGAGGCCTGCGGTATCGCCGAAAGCCTGATGGCTGCCGCCCATCATCCCGCGGATGCTGTTGAGCAGCAGCGATCCGCCGACCATTCCGGCCGCCGTGGCCGCAGCGGTTCCGAGAAATGAGCCGCCGCCTCCGCCGAATACGCCTCCGCCGGGGGGCTGACCGTAGGCGCCCTGATTATACGGACCCTGATTGTATGGACCCTGGTCATAATGCCCGGGAGACTGCGCCTGCTGCAGCACCTGGCCGCTGTTCCAGACCGGACGACTGGAAGGCTGGGGCGGCGGAACATTCGGCACCGAGCCGCGCGACGGATTTTGCCCAAAAACCGTCTCGCGCATCGAATCGAGAAATCCGCCGGATTGATGCTGTTCGCCCGCGCCGCGCGCCTCCAGTTCCTGGATCCGGCTGTTGGCGCGCCTCAGTGCCTCATCTTGCAGCAGCACGGTCTGCACCAGCGCGTAAACGGCGTTGGGTGCCTTACGCAAACCTTCCGCGATCGCCGCGACAGCGTCGGGATCGCGCGGCGCGCTCTCCACCCTGGAGAGGCGGTCGAAAAGGTCGTCAATCAATTGGCGTTCTTGCGGTGTCATGGATTCTCTCCCTCGCTCGCGTCGACGCGCGCGGGGAGATGTAGGGGGGCTTTGTGTCGCCAGTAATGGGGGCGCGGAATTAAATTTAGGTATGCGGCAACATGCCCGCCGGGATTTTTGAGGGATATCAACTCAATGTAACTTTGTTCGCCGCCAATAGGCGCGGAAATTCCTCGCCACCGAGAAAGGCGTGTTCATGTTCGCGCTGGACCGTGAACGGATCGAGGCTGACAAGGGTGTCATCGACGAAACCGGGATGACACATGATCAGACCGCCATCCGGCAGCCCGTCGAGAAACTGTCGCATCAGTGTGCTGAAATCGGCTTGCCGCGAAAAATCATAGGCGCCGGCAAATCCGGGATTGAACGCGATACCGGCGCGCGC
>WNFJ01461705.1_pt3 | contig 21524 bp, 16 predicted proteins | sample 5400461 | NCBI WGS metagenome assembly WNFJ01 (sample SAMN13153349, study PRJNA577476) | soil metagenome | isolation source: 115 cm saprolite on Douglas fir-dominated hillslope | place: USA:California | collected 2013-09-17
GTGGTTCAGTTCCTCATTGCTGGGCGCCTTGAACGAGTGGACGTCGCAGCCTTGCGGGTTCACTCCAGACATGACGTGCTTGATTGCGCCGTCTTTTCCCGCGGCATCCATGGCCTGAAAAATCAGAAGTAGGGCCCAGCGATCCTGCGCGTAAAGCTTCTCCTGCATGTCGCTGAGCAGGCCCACACGTCTCTCCAGGATCTTTTCGGCGTGTTGTTTGCTCTTGACCCCGTCGGTATCCGCGGGGTCGAAGTCTTTCAGCCGGAATTTTTCGCCTTTTGTGATGCAGTACTTTTCGACAATTCGCGACGCTTCCTTCACCTGTTTTCTATGTTTCATGGTCAGGAAGTGTAGTACAGACGTGCAGCTCAGAACAGCGCGCCGAGGCCCCAACCGAAAGCGGAGAAACGATTGTGAGCGTGGAATAGGGAATTGTCCGAGAGAGAAATGAAGCGGTTCATGCGCAGAATATTCACAGCGTAATAAGCGCGAACGGGAACCTGGACGCCGGGCACGGTCCAGCGGAGTTCGATTCCGGTGGAGCCATGGAGGGCACGATTTGTTGCGCCGAGAAGAAGTGGCTTGGTGGGGCCCAGCCAGTTGGGGAGCAGCAAGCCGGAGCCGAGGTCGAAGAAGCCGGCGGCCTCGGTTCCGCCAGCGAGAGGGAAGCGGTATTCGGCGCTGGCAGCGGAGACGAGATTCGCGCCCGCAGGAGTTGCGGAATAGGTCGTCGCGCCGTTCGCTGCGGTCCTGGCTGTTACGGCGTAAGGGCCGAGCTCGGCGGGACGAAGGCCGCGCACAAGTTCATCGCCCGAAAAGAGCCGGGCATAAATTGGCATGTCGCCGCGATAGCTGCCGGTGCCGCTGAAAGTCGTTCGAAAAGCCCAAGCGCCGGCTGAAGCAAAAAACGGATCGCGGAAAATTCGGCCGTATTCGGCAGAGGAGCGGACCATGTTTTCGCCACCGCCGAGCCATCCTCCAGAAACGGAGTTCGCCAGCAAAGCGCGCTCATTTCCTGCGTCGTGGGCCCATCCGACTCCCAAAGAGCGGCTCGAAATCCGGGAGCGAATGTCGAGTGGCGGCAAATCTGTAAGTCCGGGCGCATTGCCGAGAGGATACTCAGACGTTGCGCGCGACAAGGTGAAGTTAACTCCCAAGGAATCCGAAGTGGTCAGAGCGTAGGTCCAGGGGACAGTGATCCCTTTGGTGTGCGAGGTGAAAAATGGACCCTTTGCGCTACGAGCGAACCGTGGCCGAATAACATTGTTAAAGACGGAGAATGCCAGGGATCCTCGCGTACCGAAGACTCCTTCTTTCGCCAATCCGAGCATGACCTGCAGGCTCTCCGGGCCGCCATCGAGCTGCGCCGAAAGGAGTTCCTCGCGATTCAGCAGATCGAAGATGGTGTAGGCGATACCGAGGGTGGAACCGAACTGACTGTTTCCGCCGACGAGCGAAACACGTTGCTGACCGATCTCCTTCATGTGGATGGAGACGCTGGCGGTGTGCGTTGCGTCATCCATCTGCACGTGAATATCTTCCTTGCGGATGGGCTTGAAATAGCCTGTCCGTGCGAGCCGCGCGAGACCTGCCTCCAGGGCACGTTCATTTACGGGTTGACCCTCGCGCAGGAGAATCCGGCGGCGCACGTAGCGGTCGCTGAATTTGTGAAGTCCCAGGAATTCGATGCGGTGCACGAGGTATGGCGGTGAGTCACTCAGGTCGAATGCCACGCGCGCGGTGTGGTTCTCCGTGTCGAAGGTTCGCTGCACGTCCACGGAACGGGAGTCGAGTCCAGGATTCCTGGACGAAATGCGCGCCGACCATAGTCGCTGCAACTTGTCTATCTCCTGCTGGGAAAACGTACTACCTTCGCCCAGTTCACGAAGATTGGCAGGTACTCGGCCTCGCGCGCCCGCGGCTTGCTGAAGAGCGTCAGTGGCGACGATGGATTCGAACCGGTAAAAAGAACCTGCCTCCACCGGGATCGCGACGGTCAGCCCTTTCTGCGCTGACTGATGTGGCCAGAGGAGCCATCGACGCAATGGTTCGTCGGACTGAGCGACTAGGGCATTGCCGATTCGCGCTTCGGGAAAGCCATGGTTTTGGTAATAGGTGAGGATACGTTGGCGGTCTTCTTCAAACCCCTCGCGCGTATAGGCATTTGCGCCGCGCCAGGAGGCGAGCGGTTTCCATGGCGCGATGTTGCGCACCTGCGTCCGCAACAATTTTGTGGAGACTTGAGGATGGCCATCGAAGGTAACGCGGCGCACTCGCAGCAAAGGACCATCGTTGATTTCGAATCGAACATTAACAGTCGCGTTTTTAGATTCCTCACTTATGATTTGTACATTTGACTCGGGATGGCTCAACTCACTTAGCCCGGAGCGAATCGCGAGGGCGATTCGATGAAGCGCCGCTGGGTCGGCTGGTTTGCCGGGATCGAGCGCGAGCTTCTTGTCTTCCAGCATTTTTTCGATCTGTTTCTGGGACAGCAGTCCTGAGCCTGAATACTCCACTTTGGAAAGGAAAGGGAATTCACGGACGTGAAAAACCAGAGTTACGCGATTGGAGTTTTCAGACAATGGTGAAATTGGCGCGGTTGAAGGTGTCGTTTCCACTCGAATCGATTCGAACCACCCCAATCGCGCAAGGATGCGGATATCGCCCTCAATTTTTGCGGCGTCAAACCGATCGCCTGAGTATGAACGAATCTGTGCCGCCACGGCGGCGGGAGCGATGTGTCGCAGTCCCAAGAAGTAAAGCTCGTCAACGATGGGAGTTTCCATTGCTTTTACAGATTCGGTGAGTTTATGGGCCGGCAGGCCATCAATCTGTGACAAGACAGGCGTTGCGGCAATTAGAAGCGCACCGAGACAAATCGCTGCCTTGAGACACGTCACACGCATCTCTCCTTGCACCAGGAGGACATGTGAACGGATGACCGTGACAGGCGCAAGGTTGTCTCATGCGGAAAGGAAGGGGCTGCTCAATCCAAAAGCAAACAAGCCCGTCCCGCGAACGGCCGGGCGAGCTCGTCCTTTCCTGTTTCAGTACCCTTAGTCTTCCTCGCCGCCGCGGAACAGGCTCGAGATCACCTTGGTGTCAGGGTCGCAGGCGTGGTTCAGGCAAGGTAGCCGGAAGCCGCCTTCAAGAGATTTCAACAGCGAGAAGTGCGTGTAGAAGTTTCCGTCCTTGACGCCGTGTACGCCATAGTTGGTGTCCACGATCAAAAGGACTTTGTTGGTGGTGGGCGCCACGCTGTAATCGTCTTCGTCCCAGAGAACTACGATGGCAGCATTGCCGTCATGCCATGCGGGCGATCGATGGATGGCCTTGACGATATGCCGCAGGGCGAGATCACCCAGATACATCAGCGCCGGATTCAGCCCGTTCTGCGTTCCGTCGTTGCTTGGATCGAAGTCGCACTGCGGGCCGGCATTACCGCGGCCGTGCTGATCGTTGCACTGATTCGGAGCAATAAACGAGAAACTCGGCACATGGCCGGAGCTGAGGTCTTCGAAGAGCCCGCCAGCCCCTTCAAATCCAACCACTCGTTGCAGGCTAAGTTCAGCGTGCTGGCCTTCCTGCACGCTACGAAAATAAACAAATGGGTTGTGCTTCGCGGCGTATAGCTTGATCAAGGTCTGTTTCTCACCCGCGATGGCCCCGGGAATATTGCTGGAGTCGGTGAAAAAACCGTCGGCGAAATTCACGCCGTCGGCCCCGGTGGGCGGCAAATTTTCCTGATAGGTTTTCCAGGTCAGTCCAGCAGCGACCAGCTGATCGGCGATGGTCTTGCCGGCAATGTTTGCTGCCGCCGGGATGGACCTAACTCCATCGATATTGTTCTCCCCGGCGTTGCTGCCCGGCGCGCAAGTGACTTCGTTTGTGCAGTCGACTGCCGGGGTCGTCGCGTCAGTTCCGGTGCCGTAGATGGGACAAATTTTGGGACTTGATGGGTTATCCGTATTGGTGGTGGCCGAGGCAAGGTTGTTGGTACACGTGGCGTTGTGCCAGTCGGGATTGTTGTCGCTCTGCACTCCAAAATTTGATCCGCCGACCACTTCCAGGTAGTTGGTCAAGCTGGGGTGAGCTACGGCGAAATAGTTCGTCGCGGAGTTAGCGGACTGCGCATACGAATTCGCGAAAGGCGTATCCGGGTTACCAATAATCTGGTCATACCCGTGATTCTCCATCATGATGACGAACACATGGTCCAGCTGCGGAATGCCGCTCGGAACCTTACCCTCCTGAGCGCACACTGAGCCTGCCACAGCGGCAGCCAATAAACCCAATACTGCGACCCTTTTTATCATTGAACGACCTCTTTCTCTCTTGTCTTTGAAGACGTGTCTGAAGGTCAGCGCGCGGGGGCTGGCTAGACCGCACGGTACCTTAGTCGAGGATTGTTGCTGTACTGTTACAGCCAAGCTGAAACCTGATGAACACCAGGTGATGGCGTCCTGTTGTCGGCGATAAATCAAGAGGCCCGCTCTATACATCCAGAGCGGGCTTCTCAGGCCGGAATGCTAAGAACGACGAACCTTCCGATAGCGGAAGGAGGGAACCGAAGTTATTGATTGTTTTGGTTGAGGATTAGTCCAGTTGTCGGGTCGAGAAACAGGACACCGCCCTGACTATTGTTGTTCTGGCTGAAGTCAAACATTTGCGTGATGGAGTTTGTGATGGTGTCAAACGAGCCCTGGCCAATGCGCTGCCCTTGGAGCCAGTTGTCTTCGATAAAGCGCAGGACCGAGCTCTGATCGGTCACGGAGTGGTCCACGAAGTTTTGCCGCGCCCAGCGAGAGACAACAAGCAGGGGTTGGCGTGGACCCAGGCCGCAGCGTCCAAGCGCATGGGCGTTAAGTGGATCGACCCCTGGGAGCGCCGTGGAATCCGCAGCGCTGCCGCAGAGACCAGTGCCGGTCAGCGCGTCCGCCACGCCATGAGATTGGTTGAGGATCGGCCCGATTTGATGGTCGTACCATCCGTCGGAATCGTCGTACATGATAACGACCGCTGTGCTGCTCCACTCTGGCCGGGATTGCAGGAAGTTGAGCACGTTGACTACGAACGTCTGCTCATCTAACGGGTCGGAATAACCAGCATGCCCGTCCTGGTAGGCTTGGGCCTTGAGGAAGTTCACGGCTGGAAAATTGCCCGCGTTGACTGCGGCAAAGAAATCGTTGATGTCATACTGATGGTTCGCGGGGCCGGCGTTCCCTATCTCGGCAATGGACGCAGGTCGCGCGTGGGTGAGGTTGGCCGTCGTCGGATAGTATTGGAACCAGGCGTGATGCGGGATGTAGTCTCCTATTGTCGCTGCAAGACCCGTCGAGCTTCTCTTGCAACCCGTGGTGCCATTGGGGTTCTGGATCGTGAGGTCAAACCCACCCATGAACGCCCCCCAACTCACACCCGCCGCATTCAGCAGGTCGCCAACATTTTGTCCCTTCATGCTCACCACCGCGCTGCCCGAGCAAACGTCCCCGACTGGGTCGGGATCGCCGATGACGGTGGACGATCCGGCTCCCCCATCGACCACCTCGCCGAAGGTGATGGTCGCGGGGGAAATATTAATTGCACCGTTGGTCTGGCCCGAAACTAGATTCAGCATACCCGGAGTTGAGGGGCCAAAACCCGTGCTATAGGAATTGTCGCTCATAGCGAAGTGTTGCGCGTAATTCCACATTGCGGTCACCGTGTTGCCGTCGAAATAGCCTAGATTCACACCCGTGGTACTGGTGACGCCCCCTCCGGCGGGCGGCGGCCCCGACCTCCCGACGTAAAGGGGGAACAAGTCCATCAATCCGTTGTCGAAGGCTTGCTGCTCTTGCTTATAACCATGGCCCTGGCTTCTTGTAACAGCCTGCGAGCGATCCAGGCGAAACGGATTGGTCGCTCCCAAGCCGTTCGCCGGGTTTAAGTTCGGATTCTTGGTGAGCAGGCTATTCGATAGCCCGTTGACAGGGGGCGTATTCGGCCTCCCATAGAACGCGGGCTCGCCTGGCGGATTCAGCGCATTTGGATACGTTCCAAAATAATGATCGAAGGAAACGTTCTCCTGAAAGATGACCACAATATGCTGGATGGGGGTGGCGGTGGCGCTATTTGCAAGAGCCGGGGTTGCGGGCAATAGCGTCATTGCCGCTGCGGTCAGAATCGCAATGGCTTTGGTGCAGCGATGAGACATGTTGGTTTTCTCCTTTGGATTCACTTCTATTGAAAAACACTTTGCAAAGCGAGTGGCGGACGCTCTCTCCGGCAGGGCAGGCTCTCTCAAAGGCGTCACAACCGAATTCTCCCGCGCGAAAAGTTTTAAGCTGGTTCTGTTAGCAGTAGGTTAAGGATTTGTCAAAACTGGATGGCGCAAACGGAGAAGCTGTATAGAATCGTGCTCGTCAAGAAGCCATGACCACGCTCGCGCGTCAACTCCGCCTGGCCGATTACTTCGCGCTCGCATTTGGCACCATGGTTGGAGTCGGTTGGCTAGTGCTTATGGACGACTGGCTCGGGCGCGGCGGGCCGCTCGGAGCGATTCTCGGTTTTGCATTGGGCGGAATTCTGCTGCTGCCCGTTGGCTATGTCTATGGTCAATGGGTGCAGCGTCTCCCGGACGCTGCAGGGGAAGCCGCCTACACCGCTCAGGTATTTCCGCCGTTCGTGAGTTATTTCACCGGTTGGATGATGCTGCTGGCGTACTTCATCGTGTGTCCGTGGGAAGCGGTTGCTGTCGGCAAACTCGCGGCGTACATCTTTCCGTCGCTGGATTCATTCGAATTGTACCGGGTCGCCGGGCAGCCCGTATTCCTGCCGCGGCTGCTACTCGGCATCGTGCTGACTGTTTTTCTCGCGGTGCTGAATTACCGGGGTATTCGCCTGAGCGCCAGTTTTCAGAACTGGACGACGGCGACAGTGCTTCTCCTCTTCGTCGCCTTACTTGGAATCAGCGCTGTGCGCGGGGCTCCCGCAAATTTTCATCCCACGTTTCGCGCTACCCCGTTCGTATCGATACTGCTCACTCTCCAGATCGTGCCGTATTTCCTGACCGGATTCGAATCCGCCCCGAAGGTCGCAGAGGAAGCTCACCCAGGATTCCAATCGACGGGATTTTCTCGCGCGATTGTGATGGCGCTTTTCGTTGGAGCTGGTTTTTACGTCCTCGCCGTCGCGGCAGTTGCTTACATTGCACCCTGGCAGGGATTGATTGGAAAGCGATTCGCAACGGCGATCGCCTTCGAACAAGCGTTGGGAGCCCGTTGGCCAGTCCGCCTGATCCTAATCATGGCTATGTTCGGCCTTTTTCAGTGTTTCAACGGCAACTTCGTTGCGTCTAGCCGTTTGCTTTTCGCCTACGGCCGCAGGCGCACGATTGATCCGCGTTTCGGCAAGGTGCACGGGAAGTTTCTCACGCCTTCTGTGGCTGTACTGGGAATTACGGCAGGAACACTCGCGGGTCTCCTTCTGGGCGATGCACTGCTTGTTCCCGTCACCGAAGTGGGCTCGATGGCGTCGGCCCTGGGCTGGTTCGCAGCGTGCCTCTCGTTCTGGATCGTGGAGAACCGAGCTTGGATGCGCGTCGTTACCGCACTCGGGATAGCCGTCTCCTTGCTGCTTTTTCTGATGAAAGTGCTGCCCATGTTTCCCGGACATTTTTCGCTCGCCGAATGGATAGCATTCGGCATCTGGGTCGCTCTTGGAGTGGTATTGCGGTCGCGAAGTCGGGCGGCCATCACATGAAGAAGCTTCCGCTGGGCCTTGGAGGAGTCAAAGTATGAAAACGAGAGTCGCCGCCGGGCCGGAGCGAGCCCTCGTGTATACTTTTGCAGGCGAAACACTCGCCATCGATGATTCCTTTTCTCCATATTGGACCGCTGGCGATTCCGACCTTTGGCCTCATGGTCGCCACCGGCCTCTTGGTCGCCGCCTACGTTTTGCAGGCGGATTTTGATCGCCACCGAACACAATTCGTGAAAAGCGGCTACCTCAAGCTCGATAATGAATCGAGCCATCACGACGAAGGCTTCTTCATCATCGGCGTTGCCGGAATCGCTGGCATTGTGGGAGCGCGTTTGTATCACGTCCTGGAAACTCCCCGCGAGTTGATTGCCGACCCTTCGATGCTAATCAGCCGGTTTGGATTTGCGTGGTTCGGCGGATTGCTGGGCGGGTTTGTGGCGCTCGTGTATCTGGCGCGCCGCTTTAAGATTCCGACACTTATTTTCATGGACCTGTGCGCACCCGCGGCTGCGGTCGGCTACGCCATCGGGCGAATTGGCTGTTTACTTTCGGGGGATGGCGATTACGGCAGGCCCACATGGTGGCCATGGCCGTGGGGAATGGCTTTTCCTCACGGCGTGGTTCCCACGACCGAAACTTGTGTGCAATGGGGCTGGCCGGCCGACTGCCGCGTTTACCCCACGCCCATTTATGAATTCTTCATCTGGATAGCGATCGCCGCGATTCTTTGGCAGATGGGCAAAAAGGCCATGAGCGGCACTGGGACTAGAGGAGAGATCTTCTGCGGTTACCTGATCCTGACCGGCGTGGCGCGATTTTTGATTGAATTCATTCGCATTAACCCGCGCTCCTTCCTGGGCCTCTCGAACGCGCAAACTGCCAGTCTGCTTTCGCTCGTGACAGGCATAATCTTGCTTTTGTGGATCAAAAACAGGTCGAACCCACAATCGGAATCGGCATAGATTGTCTGGAAGTGGGCCTACTGTTTAATGATGGTGCCGTCCTTCATGACGAAGGACACCTTCCTTAAGGTCTGAATATTCTCGAGGGGATTTTCCGGTGTGGCGATAATGTCCGCGGCCATTCCGGGCTTCAGGAAACCGCGTTCCTTATCCACGGCAAGCAGCCGCGCGGCATTTACAGTCATGGCGCGCAGGGTATCCGTGGCGGGCACGCCTGCTTCTATCCAGCTCTGGATGTAGTCGATCGCCAGCGTCCCGCGCGTTTCGCCGGGCATCGCGAGATCAACATCAGTGCCGAAGGCCATGTTCACACCGATCTTGTAGGCCCGCCTTAGCCGGTCCACCCAGATCTTGTGATCTTCAGGATCGCTCATCTTTTCGGTGAATTCCGTGCCCACCAAGGTAACGTTGTTCTTTTTGGCAAGCTGCAAGTCTTCGTCTGTCATCTTGTAGCCGTGCTCGATCGAGTCAACGCCGGCTTCCGCGGCGTTGTGCGCGCCCACGTGCGTCCAGCAATGCGCCGCCAGTTTCACGCCCACGGCATGAGCTTCCTCCACCATAAACCGGATATCGTCGACGGAATAGATGTACTGCTGATCGTCAACCACAATCTTGATGAATTTCGCGCCAAAATGAATATTCTGGCGAATGGCTTTGCGCATTTCGTCGTGCGTGTCTGCGAAGAGATATTCGGGCGTCGCCAAGTCTTTCTTCTCCGGCTGCAGGTGGAACTGCCCGCCATAAGCAGCGATGATGATGCCCGCGTTCACGACCGTGGGGCCCTGAACCCAGCCCGCCTCGATCGCGCGACGCAGGTCCGTGTCCGCATAATTTCCAGCGTTGCCGATATCGCGCACCGTGGTGAATCCGGATTGCAGCATGGCCATTCCGTTCGCCACGCCTTCGATCGCGCGATACCCGGTCGTATCCAGCAGCGTCGTGAAATAGTAATTTCCGTGATCGCGGCTGGGAATCACGGACAAACAAAGATGTGTATGCGCGTCAAACAGGCCTGGGGAGACCGTGGCTTTCGAAAGATCGATAATCTTCGCTTCCGCGGGGATTGCGACGTTGCTGCCAATTTCCTTGATCTTTTTTCCTTCCACCAAAATGATCTGATTGACGGAAGTTTTTCCAGTTTCCGGGTCGATCACTTTTCCTGCTTTGATGGCTATGACCTGCGGCGCAGCATTGTTTTGTCCCAACGACGGCTGCACAAATACCACGACCATCGCCAAGCAGCAACATAAGAGCCGAGTCTTCATGCACTCTCCCTTTCCAAACAATCAGGCCCCCGCCTACGGCTCCTGCTTGTAGATCTTTCCTTCTTTCATGACAAACCTCACGTTTTCGAGAAGACGGATGTTTTCGAGAGGATCGCCGGAGACCGCGATGATGTCAGCGTACTTCCCAGGCCGCAGAGAACCGAAGAGGTCGGACTTGCCGAGGAGATCGGCGGCGTTCGCGGTGGCGGATTGGATGGCCTGCATGGGCGTCATGCCGTATTTCACCATGAACGCAAACTGCCGTGCATTGATGCCGTGCGGGCAGACGCCTGCATCCGTGCCGAACGACATCTTCACTCCAGCGCGCAGAGCCTTCGTGAAATTGCGCCGCTGAATCTCGCCCAGGTCACGGTCGTGCTCCAGAAAATCCGCAGGCGTCTTGTTGGTCTTGCCAGTGTCCTGAATACACTCCTCATCGTAAATATCCATGTCGAGATAAGTGCCGTGCTCCTTCGCCAGAGCGATCCCCTCGTCGTCAATCATAGTGGCGTGCTCTATGGACGCGACCCCGGCGCGAATGGCGTTCTTGATGCCCTCAGCGGCGTGCGCGTGGGCCTCAACGCGAAGGCCGAAGTTGCGAGCTTCGTCCACCGCCGCTTGAAGCTCTTCGGGAGTGAATTCAACCGACTTGGGATTGCTGCCGTGAGTGAGCACAGCGCCCGTGGAAAGGATTTTGATGTGATCGGCGCCGCGATGCGCCAGTTCTCGGACTTTCTGCCGGACCTCCCAAGGGCTATTGGCCTCGCCAAAGCGAAGATCCAAAGGAAGCGGAATGTCCCACGCCAACCCGGTCATTGCCCCCGCGCCTCCGCTGATCGTGATGTAGGCGCCCGCCACAAACATTCGCGGACCGATGATATAACTCCGGGCGATGGCGTCACGCATGGCCACATCGTTGAACGCGCGATAGACGCCGACGTCGCGCACGGTCGTGAAGCCGGCAAGAAGTGTCAAACGCGCGTTTGGGATGGCAGCGTAGGCAGTTTCGGCAGAGGTCCTTTGCAGGACATGGAGAGGCTCGCCGTCCCCCGTGTCAGCGAGGTGCGTATGGCAATCGATCAGTCCTGGTAACACCGTCATTTTGGAGAGATCAATGAGCGTGGCCCCTGCCGGAACCGTCAAATGTTCGCCGATGGCCTCAATCTTTCCACCTCGGACCAGAATCATCTGATTCGCAAGCACTCGGCCCGCGTCCACGTCCACGAGTTTTCCAGCGCGAATTACGGTGACCTGGGAAGAAGGTGGCGTTTGCTGTGCTGGGGCAACCGTTGCGAAAACAATCAAGAAGAAAAGAATTGAGGCGACTTGCTTGAGCACAGAAGTCCTTTCGCGCAGGCGAATTGCAGACCAGAAATATGCCGTGTTATGCGAATTGCGCCTGCGCATCATACTCCGCGCCAGCGCTGACTTCAATTTTGCGGAGCATAAAGCTCGTGCAAAAAAATCCCCGGACGGGGACGTCCGGGGATTTGCGGGCCAGGAATATGCATGAATCCTAGAGCATTTGCCGCAAAACGTATTGCAGGATCCCGCCGTGACGGTAGTAGGAAACTTCTTCTGGTGTATCAGCACGCGCAATGACCGAGAAGGTCTTCACTTGTCCGCCCGCTGATTTAGCGTGCACCGTAATGCCCTTCTTGGGCTCAAGCGAAGCGACTCCTTCAATCTCGAAGATTTCGTGTCCCGTCAGCCCAAGCAATTCGCGGTTTTCCCCTGCTTTGAATTCCAACGGGAGCACACCCATGCCGACAAGGTTGCTGCGGTGAATGCGCTCGTAACTTTCTGCAATCACGGCGCGCACGCCCAGCAGCCGCGTGCCTTTGGCCGCCCAATCTCGCGAAGACCCGGAGCCGTATTCTTTTCCGGCGATCACCACCAGCGGCACGCCTGCTTCGCGATATTTCACAGCGGCGTCGTAGATCGTCATCTTTTCGCCATCCGGAAGGAAGAGCGTCCAGCCACCTTCCGTGCCCGGGGCGAGCTGGTTGCGCAAGCGAATATTCCCAAACGTGCCGCGCATCATGACCTCGTGATTGCCGCGCCGCGCTCCGTAGGAATTGAATTCATGAGGCTTCACGCCATTGGCGATCAGGTATTTCCCCGCCGGCGAATCGACGGGAATCGAGCCGGCCGGCGAAATATGATCCGTGGTGACGCTGTCCCCGAGAATCGCCAGCACCTTTGCGCCGTGAATGTCCGCGAGCGCCGGAGGCACCTTCGGCATATTCTCGAAAAACGGCGGCAGCTTGATGTACGTTGATTTCGGATCCCATTTGTAGATATCGCCTTTGGGAATCGGCATGGACTTCCAGTGCGCATCGCCTTCAAACACTTTGCTGTACTGTTTGCTGTACTGCGCGCTCGAAACCGCGGAACGCACTGTGGATTCGATCTCCTGCGGCGTCGGCCAGATGTCTTTCAGATAAACCGGCTTGCCCGCTGTGTCGTTGCCAAGCGATTCGGTGGTCAGGTCCATGTCCATGCGGCCTGCAAGGGCGTAAGCGACAACGAGTGGTGGAGAGGCCAGGTAGTTGGCGCGCACCAGTGGGTGAATCCGTCCCTCAAAATTGCGATTGCCGCTGAGTACTGCAACGGCGATCAGATTATTATCCTTGATGGCCGCGCCGATGGCGTCCGGAAGCGGACCGCTGTTGCCGATGCACGTGGTGCATCCATAGCCGACCAGGTGAAAGTTCAGTTTCTCGAGATAAGGTGTCAACCCTGCGGCTAGCAAATAGTCGGTTACGACTTTCGAACCGGGCGCAAGGCTGGTCTTGACCCAGGGCTTGACGCGCAAGCCGCGCTCGACGGCTTTCTTCGCAAGTAATCCAGCGCCCAGCATCAGCGAAGGGTTCGAGGTGTTGGTACAACTGGTGATGGCCGCAATGACCACCGCGCCGCTCGAAAGGTCAAAGGAATCTCCGTTGTTCCGCACGGCAACGTGCTTTGCCGGCGTTCCTTCCACAACTTTGGTGAAGGAAGACTTGGCTTGCCGCAGCGCCACGCGATCCTGCGGACGCTTGGGGCCAGCGACGGTTGGTTCAACCGTTCCAAGATCCAGTTCCAATGTGTCGTTGAAGAGCGGCGCGGGGGTCTCATCCGTGCGAAAAAGCATCTGCTCTTTGCAATAGGCCTCGACAAGCGCGACCTGTTCCGCCGAACGCGACGTGAAATGCAAATAAGCAAGCGTCTCCGCGTCCACCGGGAAAAATCCCATCGTCGCGCCATATTCGGGAGACATGTTGGCAATCGTGGCGCGATCGGGAACGCTTAGCGTGGAAAGGCCCGACCCGTAAAACTCCACGAATTTTCCGACAACGCCTTTCTTGCGCAACATCTCCGTAACCGTCAAAACCAGATCGGTCGCTGTCGCGCCTTCGCTTAATCGCCCGTGCAGACGGAAGCCCACAACTTCTGGAATGAGCATCGAAGAAGGCTGGCCGAGCATGGCCGCCTCTGCTTCGATCCCCCCGACACCCCAACCGAACACTCCCAAAGCATTGACCATGGTTGTGTGCGAATCCGTGCCCACGACCGAATCGGGATAGGCTTCAAACCTGTTGCCGTAGGGCATCGCGCAGACCACCCGCGCGAGGTATTCCAGGTTCACTTGGTGGCAAATACCGGTATCCGGCGGAACGACTTTGAAATTTTGAAACGCCGTCTGCCCCCAACGCAGGAACGCGTAGCGCTCGACGTTTCGCTGAAACTCCAGCTCCGCATTCAGGCCGAAGGCTTTGCCGTTGCCAAAGCTGTCCACTTGCACGGAGTGATCGATCACCAGTTCGGCGGGGAAGAGCGGATTGATTCGCTTCGGACTGCCCCCCATGCGTTGCACCGCTTCACGCATGGTGGCCAGATCGACGATCGCAGGCACTCCCGTGAAGTCCTGCAGAAGCACACGCGCGGGCATGAAGGCTATCTCTTTTTCCGGAGCGCCCGGCCGCCAACCCGCAAGTGCGCGAATGTCCTCGGCATGGACGAAGCGGCCATCCTCGCAGCGCAGCAGGTTCTCAAGAAGAATGCGCAGTGAAAAGGGAAGTTTCGCCAGATCGGCGACGCCCTGCTTTTCCAGAAACTCCAAGCGGTGAATATCGAAGCTCTGAGCGCCAACGTTGAGTTTGTCGCGTGTGCGGAAAGAATTGCCCGCGTTAATCGCCATCCTGACAGTCCTTTCGCTGTGATGCGCAGCCTTCTATGATAACCGAAATTGAATCCGCGCGCCGCGCAGCTATACTGGTATGGCCGTGAACATCGTGCTCATTTCGACTTATGAGTTGGGGAGGCAGCCTTTCGGGCTGGCCTCGCCTGCCGCTTGGCTGCGTAAACGAGGACACCGAGTCGTGGTGCTGGACCTCGCCCGGCAATCATTGGACGACGCTGCGATCGGTGATGCCGCGCTCATCGCCATCTATTTGCCCATGCACACGGCCACCCGGCTGGCGGCGCAACTCATCCCCCGACTGCGAAAACAGAACCCCAGCGCGCATCTCTGTTGTTACGGCCTGTACGCTCCCATGAACGCCGACTATCTTCGCGTCCTCGGCGTTTCCACGATTCTGGGTGGCGAATTCGAAGAAGGGCTTGTGCATCTCGCTGAGAGCTTGGCGGCAGACCGTGAGCAGGTATTCAAGCAGCCTCCAGAGACTCTGATTTCCATGGCCCGATTACAATTTGAAGTCCCCGATCGCTCGGGAATGCCTGCCCTTGAGAAGTATGCTCACCTCGTTCTTCCGGGCGATGGCTATCGCATCGTTGGTTCGACGGAGGCGAGCCGCGGCTGCAAGCATCTTTGCCGGCATTGCCCCATCGTGCCCGTCTACAAGGGAGTTTTTCGAATCGTCAGCCGCGACGTCGTGCTCGAAGATGTTCGCGGCCAAGTGGCCGCCGGCGCACAACACATCACCTTCGGCGATCCCGATTTTTTTAACGGCATTCGTCACGCGATGGAACTCCTGGAGGAGTTCCACCGCGAATTTCCGAACGTGACCTATGATGTGACCATCAAAATCGAACACTTGCTCAAATATGAGCGGCACTTGCCTGCCCTTCGCGATACCGGCTGCCTCTTTGTAATCAGCGCGGTCGAATCCGTGGATGATACCGTGCTAGGCTTTCTCGAAAAGGGTCACACTCGCGAGGATTTTCTACGCGTCGTCAAAACATTCCGCGAACTTGGCTTGACCCTGCATCCGACATTTGTGCCGTTCACGCCATGTACCACCATGGATGGCTACCTGGATTTGCTGCAAGTGATCGAGCAACAAGACGTGGTTGAGAACGTCGCGCCCATTCAGCTCGGCATTCGTTTGCTCATTCCAGAAGGCTCGCGAATGCTGGAACTGGAAGACGTCCGCCGGATCGTCGGGCCGTTCGATCCTCAGTCATTGGCCTATCCCTGGAAAAACGCTGATCCCCGCCTGGACGCTCTCAGTGAAACCGTGCAGCAAATCGCCGCCGCTGCCGAAATGCAAAAGGAATCGCGGTTTGCCACGTTCGAGCGCATCTGGAAGGCAGCTCACGCCGCAGCCGGACGGTCCGCTCCGCGACTCAAAATTTCGTCACGATCCCAAGCAGGCGTTCCGTTTCTCAGTGAACCCTGGTACTGCTGTGCCGAGCCGACCCGCGATCAGTTGGTCTCTGTCGGCGCCCCGAACCCGCTGGCGAAGAATGCGGTCGCAAGCGCTGATGGTTTTGTCTAGTTCCGGCGATGAAACGCGTTCCTCTTGACTTTGTAGAGCCCGCCCGCAGCAGGCGGGCAACCAGCTCTTCATGAAAAAACTTAGGCTGCCATGACGAATCCGTCCAAACGATTGCTGCTCTTTACCGCGAAGCTCGGTTACCAAACGCGTAGTCTTGAAGATGCTGCCCGCCGGCTTGGCGTGCAGCTTGTTTACGTTACCGATCGATGCCACCAACTGGAAGATCCTTGGGGCGATCGCGCTATCGCTGTGCATTTCGAGAACCCGGAGGTGGCTGCTTACACCGTGATGGAAGCGCTTCGCGGCCAGGATGTAAGTGGAATTCTTGCTCTCGGAGACCGGCAAGCTGCCGCAGCCGCTTATGCCGCGCGTGGCCTGGGAGTCCGCTACAACCATCCTGCGGCAGTGGAGGCTTGCCGTAGCAAGCGGCGCATGCGGGAAATCTTTCGAGACGCGGGGCTGCTCGTTCCGTGGTTTCGGAATCTGCCCATCGATCCCGCGCCCGAGCCTGTGCTCCTGGGCATCACGTACCCTTGCGTACTAAAGCCGCTCTCGCTTTCAGCGAGCCAGGGTGTTGTGCGTGCAAACAATCGTGAAGAGTTTCTCGCGGCGGCCGCACGTGTGCGGCGCCTGCTCAAATCCCCTGAGGTTCTTGCCACTCGCGAAGCGAATCTCGATCAAATACTAGTGGAGGCTTACATCCAGGGCAGGGAAGTGGCGCTCGAAGGAATTCTCACTGATGGCACTCTGCGCGTATTGGCGATTTTCGATAAGCCCGATCGGCTCGAGGGCCCCTACTTTGAGGAGACTATCTACGTTACGCCATCGCGGCTTCCCCAATCCGAGCAACGCGCCATCGAGAAATGCGCCTTGGATGCAGTACGAGCACTAGGACTGTTGCACGGGCCAGTCCACGCGGAGTTCCGCATCAACGATGATGGGGTGTGGCCACTTGAAGTGGCGCCCCGGCCGATTGGCGGCCTTTGTGCTCATGCCCTTCGATTTTTGTTTGACCAGGCAAGTGAGCCGATCGGACTCGAAGAGCTTCTTCTGCGCCATGCCCTGGAACTCCCGGGATGGGATTCGCCGCGGGAACAAAATGCGTCCGGCGTGATGATGATTCCGGTTCCAAAGAATGGAATTCTGGAGGATGTTGCCGGAGAAGATGCCGCGCGTGCTACTCACGGGATCACCGATCTTTCGATTACCGCACGGCTGCACGATCCCATTGTCGCGTGGCCTGACGGCGCAAGTTATCTGGGATTTCTTTTTGCCCGGGGAGATACACCAGAGAGAGTCGAACAGTCCCTCCGTGAGGCCCACCAAAAACTAGCCTTCACGATTACGCCTCGACTGCCCGTCGAACACCCCGCCACGCACCACATGCCTAACGACGCGATTTAGCCTTTTGCCTTTGGCGCGACGTATCCCTCCGGCAGCGTTGCGCCTTCGCCGAAGAAAAACTGCTCCATCTGTTCTTCCATGATTTTCTGCGAGTTGGGATCCAGCGGATTCAGGCGGTACTCGTTCATCACCATCTTGGAATGTTCCAGCCAAAGCTTCCACGCATCTTTCGAAACACTTTCGTACACGCGCTTGCCAATCTCTCCTCGCCACGGAATGCGATCCAGGCCGGGCAATTCTTTGCCAAATTTCACGCAGTGCACCATGCGCGTGCCGGGTTTCACCGGTTCGCTGGCTGCCGGTGTCGGATCGCAAGATTCATTCGCCATTCTGTTCTCCTCGCGCGCGTCGTTCTTTTCCACATTACTGCAACTTCGAAGAAATTCCTAGCTGGAGGCCGTATTCCGCGTTGGTCCATGCAAATGCTACGCCCGGGTGACTTCGAATCTCTTGGCCGCCGCCGAAGAGCCGTAATACGATTGCATCTGACGGGTGGGGCCGCATCAGGCTAAACACGATTGGAGCCATCCTCAACAACGCGCTCGGAAAGAGTCGCATCGGTGCGCCATAATTTCGCATCTTTTCACGTTCGCGTTTCATCGAATCGTACGGCCGCATGATAATCGCGAAGTTCAGAGGAGCTGCTCCCTTGGCTGAGATCACAACGCTTTTCTGGGACATCGGGGGCGTCATCCTGACAAATGGCTGGGACCGCGGGTCAAGAAAAGAAGCCGTCGAAGCGTTTCACCTGGACATGGAAGAATTTCAGGACCGCCACGATCTCTCTTTCCCAGCCTTCGACTCCGGCCAGATTTCCTTGAACGAATATCTCGACCGGACATTGTTCTATCGTCTCCGCTCCTTCACCCGCGAAGAATTCACCGCTTTCATGTTCGCCCAATCCAAGGAATACCCGGAGACGCGCGCAATTCTTGATAAAGTGGCCCGTTCCGGCAAATACTTTGTCGGCGCGATCAATAACGAGCCGCTGGAACTCAACCAGTATCGCATTGAGGCCTTCGATCTTCGAAGAGACTTTCTGGTCTTCTTCAGCTCCTGTTACGTGCATTCCCGCAAGCCTGAAGAGACCATCTTTCGCGTGGCGTTGGAAGTCACCCAGCGCCGTCCCGAGCAGTGCCTTTTTATTGACGACCGGCCGCTGAATCTGGAAAGCCCCCGCCGTCTGGGGATGAACACCATCCATCATCAGAACACCGATCAATTGCGTGCGGAGCTTGGAAAGTATGGGGTTGAGGTATAGTTCTGGACGCTGCATTCCGTGCCTGAGCGGCGGGCGACTCGGCGGAGGGAGAGAGAGACCATGGCTGGGGATTCGGGTCGTTCCAGTGCGGTTTACGGAGGCGTTGTTGAGCCCTGCACGGTAGTTCTCTTCGGCGCCTCGGGCGACCTCGCCAAGCGCAAAGTCATTCCTGCCATGTACGACCTCGCGATTCACGATGCCCTGGGGCCTCGCTACGTCATCGTCGGCTTCGCGCGCACCGCCATGGCCGAAGACGCCTTTCGCGCCGCCCTGGGCGATGCGGCCAAGAGCATTTCGGAAGTCGGGCCTATCGACCCGAAACGTTGGGACGAGTTCGCTTCCAACCTTTATTACAGCCCTGGAGATTACGCTAACCCGGAAGCTTACGCGCAGCTTGCCAAGCGTCTCGCCGAATTGGAAGCTGCGAAGAACATCGGTGGTAACCGCCTGTTTTATCTTTCCACTCCACCGGAAGTCTATCCGGACATTGTCGCGCAGCTTGGCCGCGCCGGACTCGCGCGTCCGTCCTCGGCGAACTCCTGGGTGCGTATCATCATTGAGAAGCCTTTCGGGCGCGATCTCGCGTCAGCAAAAGCCTTGAACCAGATTGTCCTCAACGTCTTCGACGAAAAGCAAGTCTACCGAATCGATCATTATCTGGGCAAAGACACCGTACAGAACCTGCTGGTGCTGCGCTTTGGCAACGGGATTTTCGAGCCCCTCTGGAACCGCAATTACGTCGACCACGTGCAAATCACGGCCGCGGAAACTCTCGGCGTCGAGCGCCGCGGCGGCTTCTATGAAACCGCCGGCGCGCTCCGCGACATGATTCAGAGCCACGTTCTTCAACTGACTTCTCTAGTGGCCGTCGAACCTCCCGCCTCGTTCGATGCCACCGCCGTCCGCAATGAAAAACTAAAAGTGCTCCAGTCCATCCGTCCTTTCAACCTGGAGATGGTGGCGCAATCGGTGGTTCGCGGACAGTACGCTCCCGGAAAGATCGGGGACAAGCCCGCCGTCGGCTACCGCCAGGAGCCTGGCGTGAATCCCGCTTCCAAGACCGAGACCTTCGTCGCGGCCAAATTATTGATCGACAATTGGCGCTGGGCCGGGGTCCCTTTCTATCTTCGAACGGGCAAACGTCTCGCCAAGCGCACCACCGAGATCATGATCGAGTTCCGCCGCGCTCCTCATATGGTCTTTCGCGAGCGCGAGATCGAGCCCAACCGTCTCATCTTGAACATTCAGCCCGATGAGGGCATCTCCGTCTCCTTCGGCGCCAAGCGCCCAGGGACCGAAATGAGCATCGGAAACGTCACCATGAATTTCTGCTATCGCGAAAGTTTTGGAGATGCTTCGCGCAGTGCGTACGCCACTCTCCTCAACGATTGCGTGCGCGGCGATGCCACGCTCTTTGACCGTGGTGACAGCGTCGAGGCTGCCTGGTCGCTTGTCGACCCCATCCTTGATGTCTGGAGCGCCACCAGGAGCGCTACCGTGCCACAATATCCATCCGGAAGTTGGGGGCCCAGAGAATCCGATCTTCTGCTGGAACGTGACAGCAGGCAGTGGTACAACCCTTAATTGCGGCGCCTGGCTTTAAATCGATTTAGTATAGAGGTAGGGGGAACAGGTGATCCTTGCAGGGGACGTTGGCGGCACGAAGTGTAATTTGGCGCTCTTCTCCGAAAAAGGCGGTACCCTCACGCCTGTCTTCAAGCAGCGCTTTGCGAGCAAAGAGTTCGCGGCTTTCGAGCGCATCGTTAAGGAATTCTCGCACCAGGCCGCCGATCATCTGGGCAAGGAAAGCATCGTTGCAGCCGGCTTTGGCATCGCCGGACCGGTGATCAACGGCAGCGTGCGAGCTACGAATCTTCCGTGGATCGTCGATACCACCAGCCTCATCAAAGAGCTCAGTGTTGCGCACGTCGTTCTGTTGAATGACCTCGGTGCCACCGGTCACAGTATCGAGCATCTCCCCCCGGAAGATTTCTGCGTCCTCAATCCCGGTAAGCCCGAGCCTGGCGGAACGCGGGCGCTGATCGCCGCCGGCACCGGTCTCGGCCAGTCGTTTCTGGTGTGGGACGGTGGCCGCTACCGCGTGGTGCCCTCCGAAGGCGGGCATTCCGATTTCGCGCCGCACACCGAGCAGCAGATCGAGCTGCTGCGCTTCATGCGTCGCCGCTATCCTCAAGTAAGCTGGGAGCTCATTCTCTCCGGCCGCGGCTTCCGCACCCTCCATGAATTTCTTGCGCCCAAAGTAGTCCACGCGTCCTTCGAAGATCCTGACGCTGATCCTGCCCCGGAAATCACGCGGCGTGGATTGGACAAATCCTGCCGGGTCTGTTCAGACACCCTCGATCTCTGGACCGCCATCTATGGTGCTGAAGCCGGAAATCTCGCTTTGAAAGTTCTGGCGCTCGGCGGCCTCTACGTTGCCGGCGGCATCGCCGTCAAAATTCTCGAAAAAATGAAAGACGGCATTTTCTTCCACGCCTTCAAGGACAAGTGGAAATTCGAAGGCCTCCTGAGCAATATTCCCCTCTCTATCGTACTCAACGAATCCGCCCCGCTCCTCGGCGCCGCCTACGAAGCCCTCGCTGCCAGCAGCAAGTAAGGCTCGCCCGTCAACCAACTCCGCCACAAAAGTGAACGCGCCTTTCTCATAAAACACTAAGAGCCCCACAAGCATTTTCTGCGCGTGAGGCTCTTGGTGTTAAATAATTCCCTCGCGTTACCGGTGAGGACGCTCACCACCCTGAGGCTTCTCACCCTTCGGAGCTGGTGCAGGCCGATCCGTCTTTCCGTTGTGCTTGTCGTTGTAAATCGCTCTGCTCGCGTTGTTTTGCTGATGGTTCACCTGTTGACGCTCCTGCGGTGTCAGCCTGCCGCGGTTGGCCTGCCGGTCGTTGCGCACTTCTTGATTGATGTGCCCTTCGCGCTTCTCCAGGTTCTTGGTTTCATGGGGAGTCAGTTGCCCGGACTTCACGCCGTTGGCGATGCGCGCCTGCTGATTCGCTTCGCGCGCATTGACCCGGCTCATCGCCGGTGTGGCTGGCCTGCCGTGGTTCACGGACGCGAAATTAGATTTGTCGGAGCGCGCGAAATTCTGGTGCGACACTTGCGTCGTGGTCGGCCGGAAATGCGATTCGCGGTTTGCGGCCAT
>WNFJ01101472.1_pt2 | contig 21520 bp, 13 predicted proteins | sample 5400461 | NCBI WGS metagenome assembly WNFJ01 (sample SAMN13153349, study PRJNA577476) | soil metagenome | isolation source: 115 cm saprolite on Douglas fir-dominated hillslope | place: USA:California | collected 2013-09-17
CAGCGGGTGGCGCTGGTGGAGCACGGCGTGTTGAAAAATTTCGAGATGTCGCGGTCGCCGCTGGTCGGTTTTCCGCGTTCGAACGGCCATGGCCGACGGCAACTCGGCGCGACGCCAGTTTCGCGGCAGGGTAATTTGATCGTGCAAAGCAGCAAAACGGTTAGCAATGCCGAGCTCCGCGCCAAGCTCATTGAACTGATCAAGGCGCAAGGCAAGCCGTATGGGTTGTTGATCGACGATATCGCGGGCGGATTTACGTTTACCGGGCGCGGACAGCCGCAAGCGTTCCAGGTGCTGCCGCTGGTAGTCTACAAAGTTTTTCCTGACGGGCGTCCCGACGAATTGGTGCGGGGAGTGGATATTGTGGGCACGCCGCTGGCGGCATTGACGAAGATTGTCGCGACGGGCGATACAACGGAGGTTTTTAACGGGTACTGTGGCGCGGAATCGGGTTCCGTTCCGGTGTCCGCCGCTTCGCCCGCTATTCTGACTTCAGAATTGGAAGTGCAGAAAAAAGAGAGTTCCACGGATCGGCCGCCAATCCTGCCGCCGCCCGCGCACGATGAAATCAAGACGGGAGGCCAGCAGTGAAGCGCGCTGAGAGAATGGCAGGACTGATGTTGCTCCTGGTGTCGATTGGGCCCGGTGCAGCCGCAGGGGCGCAGGTTCCGCAGGACAACGACCACACGCTGCAGGCGATGCGCGATGAGATGGCGCGCGCCAAGACTCGCCTGGAACTGAAAATTCCGAACATCGAGCAGCCGGTGCGGCCTTACTACGTTGAATATCGATTGCTCGATGTCGAAATACGGGAAGTCGTCGCGGAGTTCGGGACATTGTTCACGAGCACGCACATTCGAAACCGCGTTATGAACGTGGAAGCGCGTGTCGGCAGCTACCGACTGGATAGCTCGAACTTTGTAGGCGAGGAAGGCTTTCGCGGCTTCATCGGGCCGTCTGGCCAGGTAGGAATCGATCGCGATTACGATTCACTGCGGCAGGATTTATGGATCGCCACGGATCAGGCTTTTAAACAGGCAGTGGAGACTTATTCGCGGAAGCAAGCGTATCTGAGCAGCCTGGCGCGGCAATCGGACATCGATGATTTTTCCAAAGCGGGGCCAGTGCAACTCATCGAACCGCTGGAAACTCCGGATTGGACCAGCCGCAATTGGGACCAGGAGGCGCGCGACACCTCGGCGGCACTGCGCGCGTTTTCCGAGATTCACGAATCGCGCGTGACCTACTATCTGGTGTACGCAACGGAATATCTTCTGACCAGCGAAGGAACGGAAATCCGCCAGAATCGCAGATTTGCGGCGATCGAGGCGGGAATGAGCGCTCTCGCCGACGACGGCGTGCCACTGAATCATTTTTATGCCGCGTACGCGGCGCGCCCAACTGGCTTGCCAGACGTGGAGACTGTCCGCAAGGGATTGAACATCGCCGGGACAGAACTGATGGCGCTGCGAGCCGCGCCTCCCGCGCCGGACTATACCGGCCCCGTGCTCTTCGAGGCGCGCGCGGCCGCGCCGGTCTTGGCGCAAGTGCTGGGGCCCGCTGTGAACGGTTCGCGGCCTCCGATTTCGTTCAGCCCGGTGATGGAGCAGCTGCTCAGCGGGTTGGGAGGAAAGAGCGATTGGGTAACGCGGCTTGGTGCGCGCGTTTTGCCCGCGAGTGTAACTGTAGTGGATGATCCCGGCGCGAAGGAATTCAGCGGCACGCCGCTGATCGGGGGCTACGCTGTCGACAGCGAGGGGGTCCGGGCACAGAAGGTCACGCTGGTCGAAAATGGCAACCTGAAGGGCGAGCTAATGTCGCGCCGGCCCGGGCCGGATTCCGCTCAGTCCAACGGGCACGGACGCGCAGCATTTTTGAACGATGCCAAGCCAACGATGAGCAACTTGTTCTTTTCATCGGCGGAGACACTCCCCCCCGCGGATTTGAAAAAGAAATTTCTGGAAAGCTGCCGCGCGGAAAAGCTGTCCTATTGCCTGGTCGTGCGTGAAATGGACAACCCCGCATTGAGCTTGCTGCACCAGGAAGATTTTTCCGAACTTCTGGCGAGCTACGGGGGCGGCGCGGGATCGGGTGACCGGCTGCCGCTGGTCGTTTACCGCGTGTATCCGGAGTCTGGGCGGGAGGAAATGATGCGTGGCTCGCGCATCATCGGGTTGAACTCCCGCGCCTTGCGGAACCTCGCAGCAATCGGTAACGATAGTTTCGTGTACAACTACATGCAGAGCCAGGACAACGGATTTGCCGGCACGGCGCTCGGAGCGTTTGGCTCCGCGCGAAGTGGCTTGCCGGCTTCCGTGGTTGCGCCGTCGCTGCTCTTTGGGGAGTTGGAAGTCCGCGGCGCGCGCGGAGAAGCCAAGCGGCTGCCGCTTTTGCCTCCGCCACCGATGAGCGCGAAGAAGTAAGCTTTTCTCGCGAATTGTCCCTATGAATGAAGTCACGCGACGCGGACTAATCTTTGGCGCGGCGACGGCCGCGGCGTACGGTTTGCTGGTGGGGGTGGAACGCATTTGCCTTGCGGCTTTCGATGATGGCACCGAGCCCAAGGACGACCCCGGCTCCGTCAAGATCGTTAAATTCGCGGCCAATGGCACGAGGCTTGGGATTTATACGCTGGCCAAGGTGTGCAAAAACAAATCCGAATGGAAGAAACAGCTCACGCCGCTGCAATATGATGTAACGCGCCGCGCCGCGACCGAATTTGCTTTTTCCGGTACGCTCTACGATCAACACGCGCCGGGGCTGTACCGCTGCGTCGATTGCGGCAACGCACTCTTCGATTCAAGAGCGAAATTCGACTCCGGCACGGGATGGCCGAGTTTTTGGGAACCCGTCGCCAGCGAAAATGTGCGCGAGAAAAAAGACTTCAGCGCAGGCGTGCTGCGGACGGAAGTGAAGTGCACGCTTTGCGACGCGCATTTGGGCCACGTCTTCACCGACGGCCCTGAGCCAACCGGTTTGCGCTATTGCATGAATTCGGCGGCCCTGAGATTCGTTTCCTACGCGGCAAGTGTCAGTCACAGGTCCTGACGTTCTACAATAGATAAATGAAGACCACCAGAACCGCTGGCAAGTCCGATGCGAAGCGGTTTATTGCTTTACGTCTCCCAGGATTTCCGCGTAGTCATTGATCGAAATGCGATCAATCTTCCCTTGAATGGTTGTCTCGACCGTTTCGGTTGGGTGCGTCGACAAGATATTGCCCATTTTGACCGTCTTGTCGCCTAGATGGCCGTAGAGCGGTATCGAATCCTTCCACGTGTCTGGCACGCCGCTGCGAGTTAGTTCGGCCTTGAAATGTGTCTTGCCGTCCGCGGTGTAGTCCAGCGTCGCATGAAAGTTATACTGCGGCTCGCCCATTCCATAGACATACTGGTTGAAGAACCAGTCCATTTTGTGGTTTCCATCGGCATCCATGGAGCGCGACATATGCTTCTCCACGATGGCCTTGAAGTCCTCGGTGGACGCAGCTCTATTGTCGAACGTCTTGCAATAATCCTGCATCATTTCCTTGAAGTTGTGATCGGGGTCGGCACTTCGTCCGTCCCACAACTGCATTCGCAGCATGTACAGCACGAACGCGCCCTTGGAATAGATTAAATCCTGATAAGCGCCACCATCGGATTGCGATGATCGAATCCTCCTTCCCATCCAGATCGGTCCAAGGGCTGTACGCGTGTGTCCAAGCTGATCCTTCTTGCGAAGCTTCTCCTTTTCCAGGCGCCACTGGTTCACAGCCTCCTTCAAATTTTCGCGGTATTGGACATAGAGAATTCCCGAGAAATCCGCGAAACCTTCCGAGAGCCACTGATCGTGATAGCTTTTCCATCCGACCCGGTGACCCCACCATTGATGTGAACTCTCGTGGGCACGAAAGAAATCCGTCAGCTCGGGTCCGTCCTTGAGCCCAATTTCATGGCGTTGCGTGGCATCGAGAAAAGAAGCCGACCACAAATAGATCAGCCCCGGCCACCCCTGGCCATGGCTGTAGCTCATGGGAATGCTGGCGACGGAGAGGCTCTTGTAAGGATACGGGCCAAAATAGGAGGAGAACAAACGCACTGTGTTGGCCATTTCTCCACCCATGGTCTTCGCCATGGCCGCGGGAGTTAGGCTGCCGACCGCGCCTTGAGCTGCACCGGATTCGAACGCGCGCTGAATCATATTCATGATGTCGTCGCCTTCGCGATTGGCGTACACGTCAACCGCCACGTCGCCAGCTTTTTCGTTGTAGGACTTGTAATCTCCATACGCAAATCCCGCAACCGCAATGGGGATATCACTCTTCCAGGTTGTGATACGCGTGCCTCCGTCCACGGTATCGCCCGTTTTGACGCCGGTCGCCACCAACACTGAATTCTTGGGGCTGCGGAAAGTCATTTCGAAATCCGCTCGCGTGGCGAAACTGTTCGGGAGCTCCGGATACCATCCGGAACTCTCGCAGAAGTAATTCCCATTCCCCGCCTTGCGGATGGCGCGCTTCCCGGCGTAGCGGAACTCCAATGTCTGTGGCGCACCCGGCGACAGAGGTTGCGGCAGAATTACCGCCACATAGTCTCCGTATGATTGATAGCGGTCCTTCGTTTCCCGGGCTTGATAAAAACTCAACGCCGTTCCTTGCGCATCCTTGATCGTCTCGATGCGAAGATTGGCATCGAAATCAAAAACCAGCACGTTTTGTCCCGGCAAGCGGGGCTCAATCGTCATTTTTGTGGTTGCGCTTAACTCCGCTCCCGATGTGACGGTGGCGTTGATGTTGTAGGCGCGTATTGCGAAATCCTGTTTCGCCATGGGGTCTTTCCAGGCATCCGCGGAGCTCACGTTATGTGCCGGAAAATGCAGCCAGGTGTCGTCGAGCTTAATCGGATCTACGTCTGTCCACCGGCTCACCCTGATCTCTTCCGGATCGAGCGCGTCGTAATGAAATTCCACCCAGTCTTTCCCGGTGACCTTCAAATCCGCAAGGAGGTAGGCAGTCCGCGCACGGTCCGTAGATAAAATTCCTTGCATAAGCCTGGGAAGAGCGGCTTCGCCCAGGTCTTCGCGGGTCTTCTGGCGATTTGCATACAGATCCTCGCTCGCGCCGGATGCGGCCCATTTGACTTGCTTTGCAACTTCCTCGAACAAGCCGTCCGTAAAGCTGAATATGGCATCAGTGAACGACATGTCCAGCTTGTCCTGCTTGACGAACAGGTTTAGTTGCTGGGCCTCGATGGGATTCGGCGGATCTACTTGCACTCTCCCTTTTCCACGAAAGGACGCTCCAAATACAACGCCGTTCACAGGCTGGGCGAATTGAATCCTGCCGTCGGTAAGCGTGATACGCACGCGATCGCGGACGATTTCGACGTTTTCTGTGTGCGCAGACTTTGCGGGATCCATCGCTGGAGCAGAGAGAGCATTCCACACACTGGCTGCCGGCGACGGGGCAGGAGGAGCTTGCGCGTATGCGCAGGTCGCTACGAATGCACCAAAGACGGTCGAGAGGAAACCGCGGCGAATCATAAAAGTGTCTCCCCGTATCCGACGAGAACGTACACCGTCTAAGCTCGCCAGGCAAGTACCGAGCCATGAACTTCCTGTAATGATCTCCCTCATCCTGCCAGGGCACGGAAACGGAGTCCCCACTAAAGCGCAATGGGTTCAGGAGAATGCGGGAACTTGAGGTAGTCTTAGGCGGGACATGGACGCGACTTATTCAATACAAGAAGGACGGGAGAAGAAACGGGCAGCCTTGCTGAGCGTGGGCTCGGCCCTCCTGCTGGTTTCGCTGAAGACCTTCTTGGTCGTCCGAACGGGAAGCCTGGGCGTCCTCTCGGAGGCGTTGCACTCCGGCCTCGACCTGCTGGCTGCGATCATCACATTTCTTTCCGTGCGCATGTCCGACCAGCCGGCGGATGAGCGGCATCCTTATGGGCACGGCAAATTTGAAAACTTCTCGGCCTTCGTCGAGACTGGCCTGCTGGCGCTGACGGCTCTCTACATCGTTTATGAAGCTTTTGACCGTCTTTTCTTCCGCAGCGTGCACATCCAGCCGAGCGTCACCGCGATCCTGGTGCTGCTGGTCGCTTTGTCCATCGATCTGACAAGGGCGAGGGCCCTCAGACGCGTGGCCCGGAAATATTCGAGTGACGCGCTGGAGGCCGACGCGCTGCATTTTTCAACCGATGTGTGGAGCACTATCGTCGTGATCGCCGGCATCGGGCTGGTGTGGGCCGGTGAAACTTGGAATTTGCCCTGGCTTATGTACGCAGACGCCCTGGCGGGCCTGACGGTTGCCGCCGTTATTCTGTGGGTCGGCGCGCAGCTCGGCAGACGCACGCTGGACGCCCTGCTGGACGCTGCGCCGGAAGGCCTGCAGAAGGAAATCGCCAAGGCCGTAGCGCGCATCGATGGCGTTCTGGATGTCGATCGCGTTCGTGTGCGTCGCGCCGGGAATCGGCACTTCGTCGACGCGACGGTGAGCGTGGCGAGGACGGCAAGCCTCGAGCACGTGCACGCGTTGAGCGACGCCATCGAGAAACGCATCGGCGAGATCGTTCCCGCGGATGTGATGGTGCATGCGGAGCCTCGCGCACCCCAGGGCGAACACCTGTTTGAAGCGATTCGTGCGGCGGCGCAAAGTCTGGACCTTGCCGTTCACGACCTGACCGCCGTGCAGCAAGACGGACAACTTTTTATCGAGCTGCACCTTGAAGTGGATGAGAACTTGAGCCTGCGCGAGGCCCACCGCCAGGCTACGGAACTGGAGGAGAAAATTCGCGAACTTCGCGACGGACATGTGGAAGTAAATATTCACATCGAGCCCTTGGGGAGACACATCGCGACACCGGACGCGGGCATTGGCGAGATGAAGCAGCTTTCCCGGGCGATCGAGGAGTTTCTGAACGGGCTGCCGCTGGAGTTCGACGAACTGGTGAACTGCCACGACGTGCGAGCTCGTCAGGTGGAACACCACATCCTTGTTTCGTGCCACTGCACCATGAAGAGCGAGCTGCCTATCACCCAGATCCACGACGTAACTGCCGCGCTGGAAGACCGCGTGAAGGAAAAGTTTCCGCAGATCAACCGCGTAACGATTCATCCAGAACCATTCGAAGAAAAATAGTGGCACAGGATTTGTCCTGTGCGCTTTTGCGATGAAGAGGCGGCGCAGACACAGTCCTGTGCTACGGCTCCCCTGAGTAGCGAGCGAAAACATGCGCGCCCATGGCGATCATTGCAGGAAAACAAACGAGGACATAACGCGGCTCGGGTGTTTCCAGTGTGGTCAGGAAGGCGGTGCGGATAACGATGAATAACGCGAGGAAAACGATCGCAGGCCGTGCTGCTCGATTTGCACGCCAGAGCCGCGCTGCGCCGCATATGCCCAGCGCCACATAAAACAGATTCATTAGAAAAAACAGAATGGAAACTTCCTGATCGACGGGATCGTCTTCCCGCATTTGCTTGAGCGGAAAAACGTTCCCCGAAACAGGCAATAACTCAATGCGCGGCGTGAACCAGATGATGAGAGCGCGCGCGGCAGGCACCCAAAGATACGTGCGCAAAGGATGGCGCGCGGTACGCTCGCTTGCGAGCTGCGCGAATACCGTATCCTCCTCCGGAGTCAGAGTCAGCTCATCGTTGTATCGTTCGAGGACCACGGAGACGCGCTGCTTTTCTTCCGGCGTATCAAAGGCGCGCTCGGGGATGTCATCCACAAGGATGGCTTCGTCATTCAACTTCCAGGGAACCACGTAGCAATCGCGCATGCGGTAGAGCCAGGTCCTTTCCCATGCCATGAAGCCGTATGGAACCAACTCGCCCGGCAGGTTCATATACTTCGGCGCAAGAAATTGCGCTTCATGCAGCGTGATGGCATTCCGAATGGCCCACGGCGCCAACGGGAGCAAACAAAGAAATCCCGTCATGACAACCGTCTGGACCGTGCGTTTGATTTTGCCCTGGTGCAGCAGAACAACGGAAAGCACAATCCACGCGACGACCAGAAGCATGGGGGATTCCGGACGGAATAACGTGGCAAGACCCACCATGACAGCGCCCAAGCTGGCCCAATACCAATAGTCGTTACCCAGAACCCAATGTTCTTTGACGATTCGAAAGCTGCCACCGCGGGACCGGTAAGCGAGCATGGAAAAAGAAAAGAGCGCCACCGCAGTAAAAAATATGGCGAATACTTCCGTGAGCGGGACGGCTGTGTAGTTCGCCGTGAAGGGGCATAGCGCCAAAAGCCACAAAGCAGCGGCGAAAACTCGCCTGGGACGAGCGCGCTCATTTACCATCAACACGAGCATCGCAGCCAGGCCCGCGGTCATCAGGCAGCTGGCTAAATCTACGGCGACCTGAACGAGCATGACCCCGAGACGGGCGCCCTCGCCCGAGCGTCCCGTGAGCGCGTAGACGATGGCGAGAAATGCCGGATACCCCGGCATACGCACATCAACCGGCATCAGTTGGTCGCCGACGGTCACCGCGTAGACGTGGTGCTTCAGCCAGTTTGTGGCAATCTGCTCGTACAGAACCGTATCGTTCGAAGCGGCAGGATACTTCAGTACGAAAAATAGGCGCAGGCAGAGGCCCGCGCTTAACGCGGCAAGTGGGTGTGATAAAACTCGCTTCATCAATCCCACGCATCTTACAATAGAGCAGACGGAATCGTGCAGACGGACGCGGCCCAGCCTGCTCTACGCCCGCCTGCGGTGCCGCGAGGTTGAAAAGATAAATGAAGGAACGCCGTCCAATCTTTTATGACGCCGAGCGTGTGCGCTGGCGCCGCACGCGGCGCGTGATGGAAATCACCGGCTCGCTTTTGACGCTCCTGCTGGCCTATTTTTTCGTAACCATCGCGGCGAGCGTCGAGCTGCCCGCCGGACTGCTGCCGGATACGAGGCCCAAATACCAGGCCCTCAAATCAAAAAAGAAACCTGTGCCCACGCGGGAGGGAAGGCATCGCCGCGTGGCAAATATAGGAACCATGCCGACGAGCGCCGATCCCCCCTTGCGCGCGGCGTTTTTCGTGAGCTGGGATGCCAATAGCCTCGCTTCCCTGAAAAAACATTACAAGGATATTGACCTTCTGATTCCCGAGCAATTACACGCGGTCACGCCGGACGGCGCGCTGACCGTCGTGGATTACGAACACGGGCAGAATCGAGTGAAAGCCTCGCCCGCCGAAGCCATCGCGGTACTGAAAGACGACAAGCTGCACCAGTGGATGAAGTCGTTCACTCCCCCCATCGAGCTGCCCATGATGGGTCTGATAAACAACTACGACGGCGTGGATTGGCTCATTAAAGAAATGGCTCAGATGCTTGCGAGCCCCGCCGCGCGCCACAATCTGGAGCAGGACATCGTCGAATACGTTGTTGAATCGCACGAAGCAGGCATCGTTGTCGATTTTGAGGAGGTGCCCAACGCGAGCCAGGCGCATTTCCGCGCTTTCATTGGCGAGTTGGGGCCGGCGCTCCACTCTCGTGGGTTGAAGCTGATGATCGCCTTGCCCGCCCGCGACGACGCCTACGATTACGAATTCTTCGGCAAGCAGTGCGATGCCATCGTGCTGATGAATTACGACCAGCACTGGCTGACTTCCCAGCCCGGCCCTATTGCATCGCAGGATTGGTTCGTCGAAAACCTCAACCAGGTGTTCGACGTGGTTCCGCCGCAAAAAATCGTCGTGGGCATCGCCAACTATGCTTACGACTGGCCGCAGACTTCCAAGAAGGAATACAGCCTAGGGGCGGAATTCAGCGTTCAGGAAGCGCTGCTGCACGTCGAGGAATCGGATACCAACGTCGAATTCGACAGCAATTCGCTGAACCCTCACTATTCGTACTATGACGAGCACAATCACCTGCACCAGGTGTGGATGCTGGACGCCGTTACTGCTTACAACGAACTTCGGGCCAGCGAGCGATTGGGCGTGCAGGGCACGGCACTCTGGCGGCTCGGTTCTTCAGACACCTCTTTGTGGCCGATCTGGGATGCGACCCACGCCGATGATGCAGCCCGGCAAAAACTTGCTGATCTGCCGCCGGGTCCGGATTTGATCCTTGAAGGCGACGGGGACATCTGGCACTTTACCGATACACCGAAACACGGCAAGCGTACCTTCGAGTATGACGCGGCCAGCGATCTCTTCACCGATGAGTCCTACGACGCCATTCCGCTTTCCTACAACATCGATCGCATCGGCGCGGCGAATAAGGAAATTGCCATCTCCTTCGACGATGGTCCCGACGCCCAATGGACGCCCAAGATCCTCGACATCCTAAAGGAAAAGAAAGCGCCGGGGATTTTCTTCGTTATCGGCGACCAAGCAAATAAAAGGCCGGACATCCTGAAGCGCGAATTCGCCGAAGGGCACGAGATCGGGAATCACACCTATTTTCATCCGAAATTCGACGAGATCTCGCACACACAAATCCGCTGGGAATTAAACCTGACGCAGCGTCTGATTGAAAGCACTCTGGGAGTAAAGACCATTCTTTTCCGGCCGCCGTATGGCATCGATCATCAGCCTGAATACGCGGAAGAAGTGGCGCAGCTTCCTCTCGCTCAGGAAATGGGCTATTTGATCGTGGGCCAGCGCATCGATCCGGACGACTGGAGCCTGCGCGACGGCAAGCCCATCCCTGCCAAAGAGATTGTCGACAGCGTGCTGAGGCAGGCCAACAACGGCAATATCATTCTGTTGCACGACGGCGGCGGCGATCGTACTCAGACGGTTGAAGCCCTTCCACAAATTATCGACGCCTTGCGCAAGAAGGGGTATCAACTTGTCTCCGTTTCGGATCTGATTGGAAAAACGCGCGCCGAAGTGATGCCCCTCCTCTCCCCTGAAGAGCGCTTCGAAGCTCGCGCCGACGGATTCATCTTCACGTTGTTTCAATGGTTCCGTTTCTTCATCGCCGCCATCTTCTTCCTCGGCATCGTGCTGGTCAGCGGGCGCGCCGCGATCATCGGCCTGCTCGCTCTGATTGAGAAGTTACGCCCGGACCATGCCGTGATGCCCGAGCCTCCGCCCAGCGTGACCGTTCTGATTCCCGCCCATAACGAGGAAAGTGTGATCGTGCAGACCGTCACCTCGGTCCTTCTTTCCGATCTGAAGGACCTTCGCATCATCGTTGTCAATGACGGCTCCGCGGATCGAACGCGCGAGCTGCTGGACAAAAACTTTTCGCAAGATCCTCGCGTGCGCATCATTCATCAGGTGAATCGCGGAAAAGCGGCCGCGCTGAACGTGGCCATGTCGCACGCCGATTCGGAAATAGTTGTAACCATCGACGCGGACACGGAAATTGAGCCGGATGCCATCAGCAAACTGCTTCGCCATTTTTCTGATCCCAAGCTGGGAGCGGTCGCCGGCAACGTCAAGGTCGGCAACCGCTCGCGCTGGCTTACGCGCTGGCAGGCGCTCGAATACATCACCAGCCAAAATATGGAAAAGCGCGCGTTTGACCTTCTGAACTGCATCACCGTCGTCCCTGGCGCCCTCGGAGCCTGGCGCAAGAAAGCCATTGAAGCCGCCGGTGGCATCACCGCAGACACTGTCGCCGAAGACGCCGATTTGACCATCGCTCTCCGCCGCCTCGGATGGCGCATCGGCTACGACGAAGAGGCCATCGCGTGGACCGAGGCTCCCGAAACGGCGGGGCAGCTCATCCGCCAGCGCTTCCGCTGGACCTTCGGCACGCTGCAATCTTTCTGGAAGCATGGTGACACGCTTCTCCGGCCAAAATATGGCACGCTCGGCTGGATCGCCCTGCCAAACATTTTCGTATTTCAGCTCGTTCTGCCCTTGATTTCGCCGGTCATCGATCTGTTGTTTTTTGGTTCGCTCCTGCTCTGGGGCCTCGCTCAGTTCCGCGTCACGCGCCTCCCACAACTCTGGAGTACTGCGGATGTCGAAAAGTCGGTCTTCTTTTTCCTCGGCTTTTTGCTCATTGACGTACTGACGTGCATCGTGGCCTTCGCCTTGGAACGCAAGGAAGACTGGACGCTGCTGATCCCCGTTTTGTTGCAGCGCTTCTACTACCGCCAGTTGATGTACGTCGTGCTATTCCGCTCCGTGAAGGAAGCGGTTAGCGGGCGCCCCGTGGGCTGGCGCGGCGTCGAATCGGAAGCCCCATCACAACCCTCCAAAGCTCCACCCAAGCCCGCCCCCGTTGAGGGAAATTAAGTTTGCTCACGCCTGGGGACTCTGGGCGTCTGATTCCCTGGTGGGCCTTACTTGTCCTCAAACCTTACACGCCGGAATTTTCTGAAGACCTCCGCAGAGGCCGGCGCTGGCCTGCTATTGCCTTTCCATCTTTCAGGCAGGCTGCGCGCTCACAAAGGCTCTGGATCCGCTGCCTCCAAATCCTTCTCGCCAAACGCCTGGCTCGAACTTTCTCCCGCCGGTGATGTAAAGATCTGGTGTGGCAAATCCGAGATGGGTCAAGGGGTTTTCACGGCCCTTCCGATGATCGTCGCAGAAGAACTCTCCTGCGATTGGCGCCGTGTACAGGTCGTCCAGGCCAACCTGGACGCGAAGTATGGTGAACAACTCACCGGCGGCAGCGGCAGCGTTCGCACCTCTTACGACACTCTTCGCAAAGCGGGGGCTGCCGCCCGCGAGATGCTTCTCGCCGCCGCCACATCGCAATGGAACGTTCCACATTCCGAGTGCCGCGCTGAAAACAGCTTTGTCATCCACGCGCTTACTCAGCGCAAGCTCGCCTTTGAACAGCTCCTCGCCGCCGCTTCCGCGCTTCAGCCTCCCGCGGATCCGCCATTGAAGAATCCTTCGGACTTTTCTCTCATCGGCAAGGCCACTCGGCGTACCGACACAAAACTGAAAATCATTGGCGCCGCCAAATTCGGCCTGGACACCCGCCTCCCGGGAATGCTCTTCGCTTCGGTCGAACGCAGCCCTGTTTACGGCGGCACGCCGCTCCGCTTCAACGCCGACGAAGTAAAATCCGCGCCGCAGGTCCGCGCGGTAATCGAAGTGAAGTCCGCGCATCTGACCCATCAATTCGGCGAAACGTCGGGTCCCGGCAGCCGCAATTACTCCTGCGCAGGTGTCGCCGTCGTCGCTGATTCCACCTGGGCCGCCATGCAAGCCCGCAAGCTGCTCAAGGTCGAATGGAACGAGCCTCCTTCCGCCTCCGAATCCACTGCCAGCCTCCGCGAAAAAATGCACCTGCACGCCTCCGAGCCGGGAACCGTTATCCGCAACGATGGCGATTTCGACAAGGCTCATGCAGCCGCCGCTAAAAAAATCGAAGCCGTTTATGAAGTGCCCTTCCTGGCTCACGCCACCATGGAACCCGTCAATTGCACCGCCCATGCACGCGACGGTTCCTGCGAACTTTGGGCGCCCACGCAGATCCCGGGAGCGGCCGCGGAATCCGTGGCCAGCGCGCTCTGCATTTCTCGCGAACGTGTCAAAGTCCATGTCACGTTCATCGGCGGCGGTTTTGGCCGCCGTCTAATTCAGGACTACGCCGTCGAAGCCGCACTTATTTCCCGCGATGCCGGTGCGCCTGTCCAGGTCGTTTGGTCTCGCGAAGACGACATCCGCCACGATTTCTACCGGCCAGCCGCCTGCCATATGTTGCAAGCCGGCCTGGACGCGCAAAGCCAATTGATCTCCTGGCGTCACCGTGGCTCTTCGCCCTCCATCGAAACTTTCTATGGCGGCTCGGGCATTTCTCCCCAAGCCGCGGCTCAAGTCGTCTCCATGGACTTCCCCGCGCTCTTCGTCCCTAACTTCCGCCTCGAATTCACTGTTGCGCAATCCAGCCGTCGATGCCTCCGGCAACCAGTTCGTCCTCTCGAGTTTTTTTGATGAAGCCGCACATGCCGCTGGGCGCGACCCGCTCGAGTTCCTGCTCGCCGTGTTTGGTCCTGCACGGAAAATTCCTGTCGGGAATGGGCAGCCGTTCGATGTCGGCCGACGCCACAACGTTGTCGAGCTGGCCGCGGAGAAAGCGGCTTGGCACAAACCACTGGCGGTGGGCCGTGGCCGCGGCATCGCTGTCGCGTTTGGCTGGGGCAGCTACGTCGCGCAGGTGGCGGAAGTCACCTGGGACGCGAAGAATGGCAATCTTCACGTTGATCGCGTAGTCTGTGCCGTGGATTGCGGCACGACGATCAATCCGCTAGGCGTGCAAACACAGATGGAAGGCGCCATCAATTTTGGCCTGGCGCAGGCTCTGAAAAGCGTCATCACCGTTTCGGCGGGGCGAGTGGAACAAAGCAATTTCAACGATTACGAAGTCCTGCGCATGCGCGACGCCCCGCCGGCTATCGAAGTCCACATCGTGCCCAGCAGCGAGCGGCCTGGCGGTTGCGGCGAAGTCGGCGTTCCCGCCGCCGCCCCCGCGCTTGCCAATGCCATTTTCGCAGCCACCGGAGCCGCCTGCCAATCCGCGTCGTCGATTTCCCACTTGAACGGGTTTCCGTGTGTGGGCCCAGTTTCCGGCAGCCGCGTTTATAAGGCATCTGGATTACTTCTGGGTACGCCGCCAACACTACCGCTTCGTTGACTTGCCTTCTTGCCGGCCCTAAGATGAGCGGCACATGTCCGCCACCGACGCGCTCATAGGCCAGACCTTCTCCCATTACCGCATTCTTGAAAAACTTGGCGGTGGAGGAATGGGCGTTGTCTACAAAGCCGAGGACACCCGGCTGCATCGCTTTGTTGCGCTCAAATTCCTGCCCGACAATGTAGCGAAGGACCCGCAGGCGCTCGCGCGTTTTCAAAGAGAGGCGCAGGCAGCGTCGGCGCTGAATCATCCCAATATTTGCACGATTCATGACATCGGCGAACAAGACGGTCAGGCGTTCATCGCCATGGAACTTCTGGAAGGCGCGACGCTGAAGCATCGCATTGCGGGGCGGCCGCTGGAGATGGAAAGGCTGCTCGCGCTCAGCATCGAAATTGCCGAGGCGCTCGACGCTGCCCACGCGAAGGGCATCGTGCACCGTGACATCAAGCCAGCAAATATTTTTGTGACTGAACGCGGCCACGCCAAGATTCTGGATTTCGGCCTGGCAAAGGTCAGCGCGTCGAAAGTTGGATCGCGCAGCGCGGACAACCTGGCTACCGTGGAAGTGGACACGGACCAACTGACGAGTCCGGGCAGCACGCTCGGAACCGTTGCATATATGTCTCCCGAGCAGGTGCGCGGCAAGGAGCTTGACGCTCGTACAGATCTCTTCTCCTTTGGCGTGGTTCTCTACGAGATGGCGACGGGCGCCCTACCGTTTCGCGGCGAAACATCCGCTGTGATTTCCGACGCGATCATGAACCGGCCTTTCGTTGCGCCGGTGCGGCTGAACCCGGACCTGCCTGCGAAGCTTGAAGACATCATTAACAAGGCGCTGGAAAAGGATCGCGACCTGCGCTATCAGTCCGCAGCGGACATGCACACCGATTTGAAGCGCCTGCGGCGGGATACGGACTCCGGCCGGCTTGCCTCGTCGTCATCTGCAAGTAGGGCTGGTGAAAACCTTGCGCCTGAAGCTGCGAGTAGCTCTGGCACCGCAATCAGCGCTCAAGTTTCTTCGATTCTCGCAAACAAAAAATACGCCCTTGTGGCCATTTGCGCGATACTTCTTGTGGTCGCGTTTGCGGCGTATCACTTCGGAATTGGTTCGAAGGCTGCGAGCGAGCCGGCGAAAATTGCGCAAATCAGCCATTGGGACAAGCCGATGGACTTCGCGAAGCTTTCGCCCGACGGCCACACGGTTGCCTTTAGCTCGCCGGTCGCGGGCGTCTCACAAGTCTTCGTAATGCTTAACTCGGGTGGCGAGCCACTTCAGCTTACGAGTGATGAGGCTGATAAAGTTGTCGCGAGCTTCTCCCCGGACGGGACTGAAGTCTATTACCGCCGAGTATTCGGACGTGACGAAAGCTGGGCAGTGCCAACGTTTGGCGGAAATCCGCGCCGCGTTGTTATGGGCATCAGTTTGGCACCTTCGCCGGATGGCGCGTTTCTCTATTACACCAGGATAGGAACGCGAGCAATCTTCCGAGCAAATCGATCCGGATTGGGCGAAGAGCAAATCTTCAGCTTTGATCCCAAGTCCCTTCCGATTGTTGGCATCCTGCCATTCCCCGACGGTACCCGTCTGCTGGTTCTAATTGGCGACCCCGTTTCCTCCCTTGAATCCTTCCACGTCTACGTTGTGGACCTTTCGCGCCGATCGCCTGTGACATTTCAGGAATTCCAAACGTGGCGTGGGCCGAACCCAGCAAATCCGTTTACTTCAGCCGAACGGTGAGCGGCCTGACAAACATCTGGAAATTCAATCTGAGAGACAAGTCCTTGACGCAGGTGACGTTTGGAACCGGGCCGGATGAAGCGCCCATGCCCGACCCGGCGGGAAAAGGGCTTTATCTTGTGAACGGCAAATCGTCCGGTTTCCTGACCGCGTACAACGTGAAGACGAAGACCTTCACAGACATTGCGTCGGAGAACGCCACGCAACCGGCAATTTCGCGCAACGGCAAGCGCGTCATGTACATCACTGTTCCGGCGAAAGACCGCATGGAACTCTGGGTCGCCGATATTGACGGCAGCAACAAAACGAAACTTTCCAGTGCGGTATCTTTGTCTACTGGAAGTTGGGCGCAGGATAATTTTCACCTTAATTTCGCCGTGGAAGAAGCGGGAAAGCCGACCAAAGCATACATTGTTGGCGCCGACGGCAGCGGTCTTCGCGCGCTGACCTGGAATGGGGGGACGATCCAAACTGTGCTATTCAGCCCCGATCAGAAATCGGCTTACCTGACCAGCTTTGAAAAGGGGACCTCGGGGCCATCCATTTGGAGAGAAGACGCGGAAGGCTCGAGCCCGGAGAAACTCATTGACGGCTGCGGCTCGACTTTCGATGTCGCGCCCGGCGGGCAATATCTTCTGAGCCTGCGTGCGAATGGAGATAAGGCTGGAATCTACGACTATTCAATCCTTGAAAAAAAGTGCACGCCGCTGTTGCCGGGTGTCGTAACTTTCGGCCTTTTGTTTGATCGCGATGGCAAGTCCTTCCTGTACGCGGTCCCGTCGCGCCGTGATGTCACGATTTACCGGCAGGCTTGGCAGGCCGGAAAACTCATTGGCCAACCGCAGGTTGCGCTGAAGCTGCCGTTTGCGTTTCCGCTCGTCAGCGGCGGCAACGCCTACGATCTTACCCGTGATCTTTCGACTGTCGTTTATCGCGCCCCGGAGGCCACGCCGATCTCTATCTTTTGAGCCAGAAATGACTCCCAAGATTCAGGCCCCTTTAGGCCGCGCACCCGATTTAACCAACTCGTGGTAATCGCCGCCGATCTGCGCTTAGCCTGAACGGGTTTCCGTGGGTAGGCCCAGTTTCCGACAGCCGCGTTTATTAGGCATCTCGATTACTTCCGAGTTGCGCGTGCCGCGAGCACAGTTGCCAGGGTGAGAATAGCCACACCACCTTCAGCCGATCATTGGCTCACGCGTTCCATCCGCGCGAGCCTGCAATTTGTTCTGTGTAGGAACGACAAGGTCGGTCGGGCGAAGGGTTCCCGCAGATTCGTCTACTACTGCAGTTTCGCGTACTCTACCTTGGCTTGCTTCAAGATCGGGATGTCCGGGTCCGCGTCTTTCCACAGCACGAAAAAATCCTGATACGCGGCGCGCGCTCGGGCCTGGTCGCCTGCGAGGGAATACGCGCGACCAAGACCGAGATGGGCCAGCGGGGTAAGCGGACAGTTCCACACCAAGCCGCGGTGATCAAGATATTTTTGGAACTCAGAGGCCGCATTCGCAGCCTGACGCAGCTGCAGAAAGGCTTGGCCTCGCACATAGACGGGATAGAGGCAGGCGTAGTCCACCAAACCCACAACTGGACCCAACTCATACTGGGAGGCGGTTTGGAGCAGCTCCACAGCGTCGGCAGGCTTACCTTGGTCAAGCGCGATCTGCGCGCGAATCGCTGGCAGCCAGTAAGCGTTCACGAGTGTGCTCGACGGATAGTCCTTGCTGAGCGCGTCGGCGAGAGATTGACCTTGAGAAGGATCGCCGGCCGCAGCCAAGGTTAGCGCCGCTATCGCCTCAGCATCGCGGCCCGAAGAAATCTGAAGCGCCGCCTGAGCTCCTTGCCGTGCCACGAGAGAGTTTCCAAAGAACGCCTCCCGAATCGCAGCCATCACGCCCCAATCCGCCGCTTCTTCCTTCAAATCAGACCTCTCCGCTAACTCGACCCCACGCCGGGAGAGCTCGCGTGCCTTGGTCAGATGCCCGGATATCGCTTGCGTGTTGGACTCGATGAAGAGTAGCAAGGGCTCTGCCGCCGGCTTGACCGCGGACCATGCGATCTGCTCAGTCATCGTCTTTGCATCGCCACGTAAAAACGCAAGCGCGTACAGGACCTGGCGCATGTCCCATTCATCCGGGTTCTGTGCGGACGCAGCATTAGCCGCCGCATTCGCGTCGTCAAAGCGATTGAGGTAAAGATTGTCTTGAGCCAGGTTTCCATAGGCCGTCGCCTGGTTCCCACCGGGCCTCAGAGAAAGATTCGCACGGAATTCTTCCACGGATTTCTCAAAGCGGCCAAGAAGTCCATCTATAGTCCCCAGTCTGCCCCACGGACCGGGGTCCCTCGGATAGGTCTGCTTCCACAGTTCACAGGTCTCCGCTTCCTTGGTCAGGTCGCCCGTCACACCTCTGTGGTAGGTGGCCTCAATGAACAGCTTCTCTCGACCGCTCGTGCGGTCCCGCAAGGCGTAGGCCTTCTTCTTATAATCGCTTTCCAGGCGGGTTTCGCTCAGGTCGCCGTAGGCAAAACCCAAGAGGGCATACGCCGAGGCGAAATTGGGATCGAGCGCGATCGCCCGCTTGAAGTAGGGAATACCGTCGGCAGGGCCTTTTGCGCGCAGGGTCTTTTGACCGAGAGTGTAAACCTGAAGGGCTTCCAGTGAAGGCGTGGTCACCTGTTCGAGGGGGACGTCGAATTTCTGAATCGAGCGCAGGGATTCGCCAAGCTCCCCGCGCAGCTTTGTCGCTGCCTGATCGAGCGCATCCAACACCTTTTCTTTGCTCGCGGCCTGAATCTGCTCGCGCGCCAGGGTGTCTCCGCTCTGGCAGTTTACCGCCACCACCGAGAGCGCGTAGCTCGAACCGAGGGTGGAAATCGAACCCCCAAGATAGGCCCTGCCCTGCGTGCGCACGCAGAGCTCGCGCGTGACCTCGGGCGTCAGACGTTCATCCGCTGATCGACCCATCAGCCCAAGCGCGCCACGAATCCGGGCGTCGGAGAGAATGTTCAGAAAGGGGGATTGAGCCAAATCGGCGGCAAGCGCCTGCCGGAGCGCGTCATCGAACACCGCGTCGCCCGTCGTGTTGGTGAAGTCGGCAAGGACAATAGTGTCTTTTTCGGACAACGCGTGCGCCTTGCCGGAGTAGAACAACCAGCCACCTGTGGCCAGTCCGATGAATATCACCGCAGCAGCCGCGAGTAGGAACCATTTGTACTGATGGACCCGAGGCACGGGCACTGCTGTCGGAACCGCAGTCCGTCCCGATTCCACGTCGCGCTTCAGCCGCTGCAAGTCCGTGCGAATGTCGCCAGCATGCTGGTAGCGCAGATTGCGGTCTTTCTCCAGAGCCTTGTTGATGATTCGCTCCAGTTCCGCCGGTACATCGGCGTTCAGCCGAACTGCTGGCGTGGGCGCTGCATCCAGAATGGCTTTGAAAATGACCGCGGAACTCTCTCCGCGAAACGGCAGCGTGCCGGTCGCCATCTCATACAGCACCACTCCGAAGGAAAACAGATCACTTCGCGCATCCAGTTCTTTTGCACGCGCCTGCTCCGGCGACATGTACGCCACCGTGCCTAGAGTCGAGCTCGGGCTGGTCAGGTGCTGGTCGTCGATCGTCGCTGTCACAGTGTTCGCCGATGCCATGTTGCATGGCGAATTGGCCGTGGGCGCAACCTTCGCCAGCCCGAAATCCAAGATCTTGGCGAGGCCGCGCTTGGTGAGGAAGATGTTCCCGGGCTTGATGTCGCGATGGACGATCCCTTCGGAATGTGCGGCATCCAGTGCGTCGGCGATCTCAATCGCCACACCGAGCAGAAGATCGATCTCCATGGGCTTCCCCGCGATGCGATGCTTCAGCGTCATGCCGTCCAGAAATTCCATTACCAGGAACGATCGGCCGTCTTGCTGCCCGATTTCATGGATCGTGCAGATATTGGGATGATTCAGCGCTGAGGCCGCTTGCGCTTCTCGCTGAAAACGCGCCAACGCCTGTGGGTCCTTGGCGACGTCATCCGGCAAAAACTTCAGCGCGACGAATCGGTGTAGCGTTAGGTCCTCAGCCTTGAAGACGACGCCCATCCCGCCGCCTCCGAGCTTTTCGAGGATGCGATAGTGCGAGATGGTTCGGCCAGTCATGAATGTCGCAGGATCTCTCGGTGGCCGTATGTTAGGGCGCTGCTAAACACAAGTCAAAGCCTTACGTTGTTCAAGGCAAATGCGACGGTTCTGCCGAGTTGGCCTGCCAGTTGCGCCGAAGTCGGCGTTGCTGCGGCTGCCCCCGCGCTTGCCAATGCTATTTTCGCGGCCACCGGAAAACGCATTCGCCGACTGCCCATCCGCGCCGCCGATCTGCGCTCAAGTTGACCGAGTTCCCGGTGGTGGCCCAGTTCCGATAACCGCGTATACCAAGAACTGGCAGTCTGTTTCGACGATTTAATTATTGAGGGGTTGGAGATTTTTTCTTCACAATTGGAGACTTAGCGCCAGGAGAATTGTCTTGTTCATTCCGACAACCCGTCTTCTTTCCGATGGCGTCTAGAAAATCCATGAGAGTTGCTTGCTTCACTGGAACAACTCGGATTTCTCCCCCGGCATTGATAGGAGGACCGGCGAACCCTCGCTGAATATTTACATATCGCTCGCCAAGAAGGCCGTCTGTGACGAGAGAAGCGTTAGAATCTTCGCGAATCATGTTCTGGAACCGTTTCTCGATTCGCAGCATGATTTCAATCCTGCGAGTGGAATCTGCCGAATTGGGAGCAAGCTCAACTCTACTTACACTTCCGATTGGCATGCCATCCAGCCTGACAGTGGCGCCAACCCGAACTCCTGCGGCTTCAGGAACGAACATTTGAACTTGATATTTGGGCCTGAACACGCCCGACGACCACAGGTACGAGAAGCCCCATACCAGAAAAAATGCGCCCAAGACGACTCCTGCGACCTTGAGTACCTTGTCTGAAATGCGGATGGTGATCTCAGCCATAGACGCCCTTCTTGGTCGGTCGCGATAATAGAATCACACTGTCAGCATCAGCGGCAACATACAAGCAAGCTGGGTCCCGGTCAGTCGGGTAATCAGAAACTGGCGCCACCGGCTTTCCGCGTATTTTCATCCATCGGGGAGTTGTTGTAGGATATTCGTCTGCTAGAGGGAGGTCTCCATGGCCATCAGTTTCACCTTGAACGGCAAACCTCAATCCGTTGACGTCAGCCCGGACA
>WNFJ01271685.1_pt1 | contig 21503 bp, 18 predicted proteins | sample 5400461 | NCBI WGS metagenome assembly WNFJ01 (sample SAMN13153349, study PRJNA577476) | soil metagenome | isolation source: 115 cm saprolite on Douglas fir-dominated hillslope | place: USA:California | collected 2013-09-17
GCCGCGGGAATGCAAAAGTGTGTTTGATGAATGCGAACGCGCCGCACCCTCACTCGTCATCGCCCGGCTTGACCGGGCGACCCAGTATTCCAGAGACGCTGATTATGAAATCGAAAGGCCGCGGCGTACTGGATCGTCCGGTCAAGCCGGACGATGACAAGCTTCTTGTGGAGAAGCGACTTGTCCGCCGTAGCTCAACGAGCGAAGGCGGAGGCGGCGAAGCAATCCATCAATGTCGTCCCCGCGAAAAGCGGGAACCCATACGCCGCGGCCCCTCTGTGTTAACGGGTGGTCGACGGCTTTGTTCGTTACGAACGCCGGTGGTTATGGGTCCCTGCTTTCGCAGGGACGACAGTAAGGGCCCCTACTGCTTCCTCCGCCTTGCCGCCGCCGCGGCGTCGACGACGTTGTCGACGTCTTCGCGCCAGCGGGTAATCTCCACCGCGAGCACCGGATGATTGAAGCCCTTCAGCTGCAGATCGTCGATCGGCCTCGCTTCGACGAAAGCCTCGACCATGCCGTAGACGCGGCGGCTCACCACGATCTGGCCGGCCTTGGCTTCGTCGCACAGCCGCGAGGCGAGGTTGGTGACGCTGCCGATCGCGGCGCATTCGAGCCGCTGCTCGAAGCCGATCTGGCCCAATGTCGCGTAGCCGAGCGCGATGCCGACGCCGAAGCCGAGGCTATGGCCGCGGTTGCGCCAGCGCTCGGTCAGCGCGCCGATGGTGTCGCGCATCTCGACCGCCATCTTCACCGCGCGCCTGGTGTGATCGGCGAACTGGATCGGCGCGTTGAACAGGATCATCACGCCGTCGCCGGCATAGCGGTCGAGCGTGCCCTCGTAGCGGAAGATCAACTCCCCCAATGCCGCGTGATATTCGCGCAGCACGTTCATGGCTTCTTCCGGCTCGGTGGTCTCGGTAAAGGCGGTAAAACCGCGCAGATCGCAGAACACCACGGTGACTTCGCGGCGGTGGCTGTCGAGCAGCGAATCGTGCCCGTCGGAGGACGCGATCAGCTGCGCGACCTGCGGCGCGAGAAAACGCTCCAGCCGGCGGATGCGTTCGATTTCCGCGAGCTGCTTTTCGACCCGCTCTTCCAGCGACCGGTTCCAGTTCAACAGCTGGTCGGTCTGTTCCTGCAATTTCGCGGCCTGCTGCTGCACGGTGGTGTGGGCGGACGCCAGTTCGCGGCCTTTCTGGTCGACTTCGGTAAACAGCCGCGCGTTGCGCATCGCCAGCACCGATTGGTGCGCGAACGTCCGCATCAGGCCGATCAGCGCCGGCGAAAATTCGCCGGCGTTCTTGCGCAGCACCACCAGCGATCCCAAAACGCCCTTCTGGTCGACCAGCGGCACCACCAGCACCGAGTAGAAACCGGCGGCAACGGCGACGTCGCGCAACAGAACATCCCCCGCATCGGCCAGATCGGCAATCGCGATCGGCTCGCCACCTTTCGCGGCCTCGCCGAGCACGCTGGCACCCTCGTCGATCGCGCGATGCGCGCCTTCGGCGTCCTTGTCGATCCCGATCGCCTCGGTCAAGTTGAACTGACGTTTTGTGGCGTCGTAGCTGTAGATCAAGACCGCGTCGGCGTGGGTGATTTCGAGCGCGCGCGCCGCGACCGTCGGCAGCACGGCGTTGAGATCGAGCGAGGAGGCGACCGCGCGGCCGACTTCCTCGAGCACCTTCAGCTCATTGATCGACTGCGCGAGGTCGCGGGTGCGCTCTTCCACCTTGGTCTCGAGGCCGGAATAGGTTTCCTGCAATTGGCCGGCCATGCTGTTGAACTGATCGGCGAGTTCTTCCAGCTCGTCCTTGGTGCGCACATCTATGCGATGGCTGAAGTCGCCGGCGCCGAGCCGCCGGGCGCCGGTGCGCAACGCGGTGATCGGAATCAGCATCCGGCGCGCCAGCAACGTGCCGGCCAGGATCGCGACCGCGAGCCCGAGGCCGATCAGCAATGCGATCCGCAGCAGCTGATCGCGGATCGGCGCCAGCGCCTGCGCGGTCGGCTGCTCGAACAACACGGCCCAGCCGAGTTTTGGCACCGTGGTCGAGGCGGTCAGCACCGCTTGTCCCTCGGCGTCGCTGCCCGACGCCAGCGCCCGGCCGCCCGGCGCGATCAGGGCTGCGACCTGCGGCAATTTCGAGAGATCCTTGGCGACTTCCGGGCCCCTCGCCGAGCTCGCCAGCACCTGGCCGCGCTGGTCGACCACATAGGCGTAGGCGAGCTTGCCGACCTGCGCGTCGCCGAGGAAATCGGACAGGAAACCAAGGTCGATGTCGGCGACGGTGGCGCCGGCGTTGAATCCGGAATGCGCCACCGCGATCGACATCAAGGGGTGCTTGTCCCGGAAAAAGGCCGGCGCGAAGCTGACGCCCCTGGCGACCGTTTCGGTAAACCTGATGTCGCGGGAAAAGTCGGTGCCGCTAGAATACGCAACGGTCTGGCGCGTCAGGCGGAGCTGCTCGCGGCCATCGCCGTTGAGCCAGGAGAGCTGGCTGACGGCCGGCACCTGGTTCAGCAATTGGGCGTAATCGGCGCGGCGCGGCTCCAGCGTGACGACGCTGGCGCGCGTCACCCAGGAGATCTGCCGCTCCAGCTCCGAGATCGATTGCTCGATCCGCCGCGCGGTGGCGTCGGCCTTTTCGCTCATCGCATCGGTGAGGGTAGACCGGGTCGCGCGGTAGCTGATCCAGGTCTCGATCGCGCCGTTCACCGCCAGCACGAACACCACCAGCCCGACCAGCGAGACGACGTATTTGGCGAACAGGCCTCCGCGGAGAAACCAGATTTTGTCCTTCCCGATCATCCAGACCCTCGTGCGCCCCCTTCGTGGGCTATGCGCATCCGCTTGCCCTATCCGCGGAGGCGGCGTCCCAAGGCGGCGGCCGCGTTCTCTGCTGCGGCCTATTTAGCACAGTTTGAGGGGGCTGGCCGGGCATCCACCCGCGTGGTTAGCCGTGTTTTGCGCCACAGCGAAGGAAGGCAGGAATAGGCCGAGGCGAAGGAGCGAAAGGCCGCCACCGTTCCCGTCATGGCCGGGGTTCGTTCCGGCCGTCCACGTCTCGCTTGCCTGACGGTGAAATCAGGACGTGGATGCCCGGGACCAGCCCGGGCATGACGACCCCGGCGGGTCAGCGGTCCCTCTTCTCCCTCCCCCCTTGCGGGGGAGGGTCGGGGAGGGGTGCCGCAGTGGTGGTGTGGATGAAGTGCTTGGTTGACGGACTAGCGATTGAACAACTGCCGCAGGATGTCGTTCATCGGCTGGCTGTCCTGCGAGGGCGGATCGCTCTGCGCCGGCGCAGACGGGGCCTCCGGTGTGGCAGACGCGGGCGGCGGAATGCTGCGGCCGCGGTGGCCGCCCTGGCCAAAACCCTGCTGCAGCAGATTGCCCAGGGTCTCCCCGAGCCTGCCGAGAGAATCGGACTGTCCGCTATCGCCCGAACCTGTTTCGCCGGATCCGCCCGGCCCGCCCAAGCCGCCCAAGCCGCCGGCCCCGAACAGGCCCTTGCCCATCTCTTTCAGCTTGGCATAGGCCGCATCGGGGTTGTCCATGATGCCGGCCATGTCGGGATAGATGTGCGGCGCGCTCCACGGGCCCTCGATCACGACGGGAATGCCGAGCCCGACCGGGTCGCTGTTGCGGCCCTGGCCTTCGGTCGTCATCACGAGCTTCGGCTCGACCCGAAGCGCCAGCGATTTTGCGGCGAGATCGATGGTGCCCGCCCCGGTCATCTTGACCAGCGGGCCGACCAGATTGAGATCGCTGGTAGTGGCCTGACCCCTGTCGACGCGGAACGAGGCGGAGAGCTGTGACAGGTCGGTGGTTTCTTCCCTGGTCTCCTGCCATCCCGACAGCGTGCCCGAGGTCAGCGACCGGATCATCCGCGCGACGTTGAGGCCGCGGATCGCGCCGTCCTGGAAATTGGCGAACACCGTGCCGGCGAGGTTCGACATGATGGCGCGTTGGCTGTTGCCTTGGGAACGTAACGCCAATTTCGCCTGCAGCTTGCCGTCGAGCTTGTCGAAGTCGGCGGCGCTCTGCAGCAGCGGCAGCGCGCGCACGCCGACGAGATCGCTGGTGAGCGCGTAAATCGGCTCGCCCCTTGACGCATCGACGATCAGCTGGCCGCTGACCTGGCCGCCATAGGCCCCGAGATTGGGAAATCCGGCCTTAACCACGCCGCCGGCGAGCGCGGCGTCGATCGCGACCGGCGCGAAACGCGTCTCGCCGAGGATGAGCTCGGCGGCGGAAATCCTGACCTGGGCATCGACATAGTTCAGTCCGTTCAGATCGATCGTCGCGTTGCTCCAGGGCTCCTGTGAAGGCTGTGGTCCCTGCGAAGCCGATGATTTCGGTGCATTCGACGTCGCGACGGCAAGCCGCTGGAAGTCGAGATCGACCTTGACCAGAGGCTTGCTCGCGACATCGACCGAGGCCCAGCCATTGAACGCACTATCGCCGAGCGTTCCGGTCACGCCATTGATCATGACGACCGTGCCGTTGAGCCGGACCTCGGCCCTGGCCGACAGCGGAGCCTGCAAGGCGCCGGGCGCGTCAACCGTGAGTTCGACCGGTACGTTCTGCCGCTCGATCGGCGGGTGAGGTGCCGTGGCCTTGATCTCGAATTTGAGCGGATGCTCGCTTGCGCGCGCACTGCCGGTGATCGTGATCTTGCGATCGCCACTGATCCTTGCATCGGCGTTGATGCCGACGATGCGATTTTCCACACGGTCCCGCAGATTGAAAGCTACCACGGTGCCGTCGGTCACCGTCACGCGATCGATCGCGAGCGCATCAGTGTCATGTTCGCCGGAAGAGGTCGTCGGCCTGGCGGATGGGTTGGGCACACGCGTTCGTTCGCGCAGCAACGGATGGTACAGAACCGGGCGGTCGATCACGAGTTCGGTGATTTGCGGATGACCCGACCACACGCTCGCCAGTGTTATGTCGGCCTGAACGCGGCCGACTGTCAGGCGATTGGAGGTCTCGCGGTCATTCGGGTTCTCGAGCGTGACGTCCGTCAACCTCACATTGAGCCGTGGCCACAGGCCGATTTTGGTCCTGCCCGATATCGTCAGCCGATATCCGGATTCGCGTTCGACCCGGGACTGGATCTCCGACGTCAGGAAGCCGGAAGGGATCCCGATGATCAGCAGCAATGCCAGGACAACGATCACGGCCGCGACGGCGGCGCCGGCGATTTTCAGTGCTCTCATGACGACATTCCAAACCGCCCCACACGCCATCGATTTCAGGCCGGCCATTCAGGGCGCGACGTTTTCCTCAAGCTTATCCCGGAAAGGGGAAACCGCTCAAAGGAGCTAAAAATAATCCGAGGGTGCTGCAAAGTTATGTGACTTATGACACACTTCACAGCATGTGATTTTTTGCGAGCGGCCCCATTTCAACGATCTGGCCCTGGAAGGCATTGCAATGAGTAAACAGGCCGAATTTGCGGTCATTTTGAAGATGAATCCGATGTTCGCGGACCTGGGCGCGGACGAATTGGCACGAATCTCAAGCCTTTGCCACACCCAGAATCTTGGCGTCGGCGAGATGTTGTTCCAGAAAGGCGATCCCGGCGACGCCCTGTTCGGGGTCCGGCGCGGCCAGATTCGGATCGAAACCGGCGCTTCCGACGGCAGCCGGCTGACCCTGAATTTCATGGGCTCCGGCGATCTCTTTGGCGAGGTCGCGGTGCTCGACGGCCAGAGCCGCACCGCCGACGCCACGGCGGGCGAGCCGACCGAATTGTTCGTGCTGCGGCGGGAGGATTTCCTGAGCCATCTCGAACGCGAGCCGAAGGTCGCGATCAAGATCATCCAGCTCCTTTGTCAGCGGATTCGCTGGCAGAGCGAGCGGATGGAGGAATCCATGCTGCAGCCGCTGCCGGTCCGGCTGGCGCGCCGGCTTTGCGCGCTGGCATCCGATTTCGGCTCCGAGGTGCATATCTCGCAGGAGCAGCTCGGGATCTTCGTCGGCGCCGCGCGCGAAAGCGTCAACCGCCAGCTGCAGCTGTGGCGCAAGGACGGCATTCTGGATCTGCAGCGCGGCCGGATCCTGTTGCAGAACATGACCAAGCTGACCGCGGTGGCGCGGAATGAATAGTCGCGTGGGAGCGGGGACCATCAGATGCACATCAATGAAGACGCTGTAAGCTTTGCCGCGTTCTCGCTCGCCAAGCTCTTGGCGGCCGAATTGTTGCGGAAGGGAATTTTGGACCGCGAACAACTCGTTGCGGCAATCGCCGGCGAAATAGCCGAGCACCGAAAGATTCCGACAGCAACCAATGAAGATGCCGCGGTGTTGCTGGAAGTCTATCGCGACGAGATGACGCCGGATTGATCCGGCAACGCGCGTTTTCGGACGGCGCGCTGCGCCGACCCGATGGCGGATGATGACATCTGTGAATGTGCCGCTGTCGCGCCCTACTCCGCCGCCGGCGAATGCACGATTTTCGTCGGCTCCTTGCGATCGGGTTTGTGATCTGCCGGCGGATGCTCTTTCTCGCCGCTGGTGACGAGCAGTTTCCTTCCAAAACGCCAGAACAAGTTGCCGATGTCGTCCATCAGCATGAACATCGCCGGCACGAACACCAGCGACAACACTGTGGAGAACAACAGGCCGCCGATCACGGCCAGCGCCATCGGCGAGCGGAATTCGCCGCCGGCACCGAAAGCCAGCGCTGACGGCATCATGCCGGCGACCATGGCGATCGTGGTCATGACGATCGGGCGCGCGCGCTTCATGCCGGCGTCGATAATCGCTTCATCCCGGCGCTTGCCTTCGCGCATCGATTCGACCGCGAATTCCACCAGCATGATGGCGTTCTTGGTGACGATGCCCATCAGCATCAGGATGCCGATCCACACCGGTGTCGTCAGCTGCTTGCCAGTCAAAAGCAGCGCCACGATCGCGCCGCCGATCGAGAGCGGCAGCGAGAAAAGGATCGTGATCGGTTGCAGGAAGGTTCCGAACAACAGCACCAGCACCGCGTAGACCATCATCAGGCCGGCGGTGATGGCGGTTGCAAAACCTTCCGACAGTTCGTTCAGGCTTTCGGCATCGCCCGAGGGGCTGACCTTGACGCCTTTCGGCAGGCTTTTCATCACCGGCAGGTCGTAGATTTTCTTGCTGGCATCGCCGAGCGCCGCCGAGCCGACGAGGTCGGCCGCCACGGTGGCCTGGCGCTCGCGGTCGTAGCGATTGATGCTGGTCGGGCCCTGATCGAGCTTGATATCGGCGACGACCGATAACGGCACGCCGCCCTTTTCGCCGTGCTGACCGAGCGGCACCCGCAACTGCTCGAGCAATGGCAGGTCGCCGCGCGCGGCATCTTCGAGCTGGACCCGGATCGGCACCAGCCGGTCGCCGGCGTCGAATTTTGCCAGTGCAGGGCCGACATCGCCGATGGTGGCGACGCGGATCGTCTGGGACAGGCTTTCGGTGGAGACGCCGAGCCTTGCCGCCAGATCCGCCCGCGGCTGGATGCGAAGTTCGGGCCGGTCGAGCGAGGTCTCGGAGATCACATTGGCGATCAGCGGAATTCGCTTCATCTGGGTCGCCAGCTCGCTGGCGACGTTGGCGACGATATTGCTGTCCGCGCCGGTCACCACCAGCGAGATCGCGCGCAGGCCGTTCTCGTCGAGGAACCAGAATCTGATGTCGGGTACGTTTTCCAGTTCATTGCTGATCGCGAGTTCCAGCTCGCGCTGGGTGATCTTGCGTTCGGTCTTCGGCGTGTAATTGATGATCAGCGCCGCGCGGCGCACCTCGAAGGTCCCCGGCGGGACGCGCCCGCCGTCGACGAATACGCTCTTGACCTCCGGCCGTTTGCGCAGGCGCGAAACGATTTCCTCGGTGGTCTTTTCGGTGAAGGCAAGCTGCGAGCCGGGCGGCAGCTCCATCGCCAACAGCGAGCGCGCGGTATCCTGCGCCGGCAGGAAACCTTGCGGCAACAACGTGATGCTCCAGATCGAGGCGGCGAAGATTCCGAAGCCGATCAAAACGGTGATGAAGTAGTGCCGGACCGACCACGTCACCAGCCTGGTGTAGGCTTGCAACGCTCGCCCCGGCAGCGGGTCGTCGTGCGGATGATCCTTCAGGAAATAGGCGGCCAGCACCGGCGTCACGAAGCGCGCGGCCAGCAGCGAGAAGAACACCTGCACCGAAACCGTGATGCCGAATTGCTTGAAGAACTGACCGGCGATGCCGGACATGAAGCTTGCGGGCGCGAAGATCGCGATGATGGTCAGCGAGATCGCGATGACGGCGAGACCGATCTCGTCGGCGGCCTCCAGCGCGGCGCGGTAGGGCGACTTGCCCATCCGCATGTGGCGGACGATGTTCTCGATCTCGACGATGGCGTCGTCGACCAGAATACCGGTCGACAGCGTGATGGCGAGGAAGCTGACGAGGTTCAGCGAAAATCCCAAAATGTCCATCGCCCAGAACGCCGGGAAGATCGACAGCGGCAGCGAGATCGCAGCGATGATGGTCGCGCGAATGTCGCGCAAGAACAAAAGCACGATGATGACGGCGAGAATGGCGCCTTCGAACAACGTCGAGATCGCCGCTTCATAATTGCCTTTGGTGTATTCCACCGAGGTGTCGATCAGCTTGAGGTCGACATCGGGATAGGCGATCTTCAGCGCGTCGATGCGCTTCTGCACGGCGGCGGCGACCACGACGTCGCTGGCGCCCTTTGAGCGCTTGATACCAAGTGCGACCACCGGCTCGCCGTTGAAGCGGGCGAAGGTGCGGCGGTCGGCGATGGTATCGGTGACGGTGCCGAGATCGTCCAGCCGTACCTCGCCGCCGCCAAACAGCGGAATCATCGTTCCCGCGAGATCGTTAAGCGTTTTGGCGCCGGCCAGTGTTCGGATCGCCTGATCGTTCTTGCCGATCTCGGCGCGGCCGCCGGCGAGGTCGACATTGGTGCCGCGCAGGCTTTGACTGACGTTGACGGCGGTCAGCCCCGCGGCCTGCAGCCGGTCGGGGTCGAGCGACACCAGAATCTCGCGCTCGACACCGCCGATACGCTCGACCTGGGCGACATTGCGCACACCCTGCAGCGCGCGTTTGACGACGTCGTCGACGAAGTAGGACAGTTGCTCCGGCGTCTTGCCGGGCGAGATCGCCGCATAGGTGACGATCGGCAGGCCGATCACGTCGACGCGCTGGATCAGCGGCTCGTTGACGTTTTGCGGCAGGTTGGCGCGCACCCTGGTGACGGCGTCCTTGACGTCGTTGAGCGCCCGGTCGGTGTTGGTCTCGAGCGCGAACTGGATCGTCGTCAGCGACAGCCCGTCGGTGATCGACGATGAAATGTGCCGCACCCCTTCGACGCCGGAGACGCCGTCCTCGATGGTCTTGGTGACCTGCGATTCAAGCTCGGCCGGGGCCGCGCCGAACTGCGATACCGCGACCGAGATCACCGGGATGTCGGCTGAGGGCAGGCGCGTCACCGCGAGTTTTGTAAAGCTGACCCAGCCCAGCACGAGGAGGATGATCGAAAAGACGACGGAAGGCAGCGGGTTTCGGATCGACCATGCCGAGATATTCAGAGCCATCAGCGTACCCGCGTGCGATCGAGTTCCTCGGCGAACATGGTCTTGATCTGGTCGCCGTCATGCAGCGAAGAGCCAGCGTCCGCCACCACGATTTCGCCGACGTCGAGGCCTTCAAGGATCTCCGTGGAGGTATCGGACACCAGTCCAACCCGCACCCTTCGCGTCTCCACCGTATTGTCTTTGACCACTTGCACGGTCAGATGGTCAATGGCGGTGCGCGGAATGGCCACGCCGCAACTGCGCTTGGCGTCGATGTTGGCGCGGGCAAACATGATATCCTGATATGGCCGAGCTGGGTTGTGCGATCGATTTGCGGCGACACCAGCCTGACGCGTCCCACCAGATCGGGCGCATTGTCCCGGCTGATGCGCACCGTCGCGCCCGGATTGAGCTTCAGCATGTGGACCGCCGGTACTTCGGCATCGAGTTCGATTTCGTTGTTGACGGCAATTCGAAACATCGGCCCGGCCTGCGGCGAGGCCGGCGCTCCGACGATGGTCTTGACCTCGGTGATGAGGCCGGCAGCCGGCGCGCGCAACGACGTCGGCGCGGATGGCCTCGCGCCGGCGCCAGGCTGCGCCGGCGGCGGCGTCAGCCGGGCCATTTCCTGATTTTCGGTGACCGTCTCGCCTTCGTGGACCAGAACATCGGAAACCTTGGATCCTTCCTGATCGACTCCGGCAACCGCTTCCCTGCGCGGCACGATAAATCCGGTGACCCGCACCAGGTCGGAGAAACAGGCATTGGTGGATTTCGTCACAATCACCAGGGCGTTGCTTGGCGTTTCCTTTTCCTCAGGCCGCGGGCGATGCTCAAACCAGTACCATCCGCCAACCAGAGCAGCCGCGACCACCACTCCCAACGCAGGCTTGAGGTATTCGGAGAGCATCATCGCCGGATCAATCCAGACTTGTGACGTGAGAGCAAGAATAGAGGTTTAAGGACGTCGCTGCGAGCGCAGCGAAGCAATCCGGAATGACGGAGGCTGGATTGCTTCGCCGTTTCGCTCCTCGCAATGACGAGAAAAGGCTTGGTCGCCCAAAATGGCCGAATTCTGAAACAACTGCGTCCCGCAGGGGTACGGGACGCATTGCTGCTGCAGGACTTTACTCAGCGCCACCACCGTTTACTTGGACGCGGTGGTCTTGTTTGCCATGTTCACGACCTGCACGCGGCGGTTCACTTCCGAGGTCGGGTTGCTCGGGTCCTTGAGCTTGGTCTTGCCATATCCGACGGTCACGAGGTCAGCGCCGGGGATGCTGAACTTCGACGCTCCGACAGATCCTGGTTGTAGGCCTCGCTGCCAACCGCGTCGGTATGACCCGCCACGATGAAGGTCGAGCCCTTCAGGTCAGGATTGGTAAGCGCTCGCCCGAGCGCCTGAACCGAGGGCGTCGATTTTGTGCTGATATCGGCTGAATTGTAATCGAAGGTGATTTCGAGGTCGATATTAGGCTTGTCCTTGGCGATCGTGGCGATTTCTTCGCGCTCACTGCTCGAGAGCGAGCGCGTGGTGCGGCCGCGGATGGTCTGAACAAAACGCCCTTCCGCGGCGATCGCTGCCGGATCGGCCTGAGGGCCTGCCGACAGGCCTCTGGTCAGGGGCTTCTTGGCAGGCGCAAGCGCCCGCACGATCTGGTCCTCGGTGACATCGTCGGCGGCAACGGCTTTGCCCAGGCCAAAACAAAGTGCCGCGCCAAGCGTCAGAAGCGAAAGGATCGCGGTAAGACTTCTCCTTCCAGACATTTTCGACATTGCCAGTTCCTCCTGCGCTGCCCGCGCGCTCCAATCAATCTGCCAATAAGCCGCCGGACGAACGGTCGCGGGCGTTACTTCGCGGTTTCGGCCGCTCCCGGTTTGTATCCGGCGCCCATCCCGGGGTTCGAAGGAGAGCCGGTGCCCAGCTCAAATTATTCTCAATGTACCCTGTAACTAATGTACCCCGTAACTGGCGAATTCCTTAACAATATTCGGATCCATGGCCTTGGCGTTGGTTATATCCAGTTCACCCTCGGAAACCGACCCGCTGCGCTGCTTGGCGAGCCCCCGCCCGTATAGCGAGGACGTCAATCTCGGATTAATTTTCAGGGCGGCGTCGAAATCGGCAATCGCATTTTTGGTCTGCCCGCTCTTCAGGTTGACGAGGCCGCGGCTGTCGAGGGCATCGACGAAGTTCGGCCGCAACCGAAGCGCCTCGTTGCAATCCCTCAATGCCGCCTGCAGATCGCCCATCACGGTGCGCGCCCAGCAGCGGTTGTTGAAAGCTTCCACGTCCTTGGGATTCAGCCTGATCGAGCCATCGAAATCCTTAATGGCAAGGCTGTACGCCCCCTTGCTGGCATAGACCTGTCCGCGCCGATAGAGCGCGCTGGCGTCGTCGGGATTGTCGGCGAGCTTGGCGGTCAGGCTTTTGATGAGGGGGTCATCGGCAAGCGGTGCGTCACTCTTGTCCGCCGGCTTGTCGGCAGGAGGAATCGAGACTTCGACCGGCTTCTCGGGAGGAGGAATGGAAGCCTCAACCGGCTTTGCGGGTGGCGGCAACGGACCAACGCGCGGCGGGGGCGGGGGTTCGGAGGGTTGGGGAAGCGTCACCACCGGACCGGGAGGCCGTGGTCCGCCCGCACCCGGGATAAACGAAAAATCCTCGGCCAGGGACGACGAAATCCACGGCACCTGCTCGCTGCGGGATGCGCGGGTGACGCCGACGCGAGTCCGGTTGAGCGTCTCTTCGGCCATCAGATCCGGAACGCGGATTTCCTTGAGCAACTCCTGCACGAACAGGCTGTGATCGCCACCATTGTCGGAGATGACGGAAGAGAGCGCCGCCGAATACATCACCAGCGTTCCGTTCGGCGCAATCACCGGCGCCAGCCCTGCGGAAAAACTGCGGAACCGGCGTTCGAACGGGTTGCGCCTGGAGGCGTCGATCAGGGCGATCTTGACGCCTGCGCCGCGGCTGTTGATTTCGCCAAGCACCGTCTCGAGGCTGAAGCCATCGCGGCGAACATCCGCTTCGGTCCAGATCTGCGCGTCGACCGGGATCATGTAGCTCTGGCGGCTGGACTGGACGCCAAATCCGCTAAAGAAAATCAGCGCGACCGAGCCGGGCTTGACGCGCCCGTAGAGACGCTCGAAGGCGCGTTGCATCGCGTCACCGGTCAGGTTCTCTCCGACCTCGACGTTGAAGCCGTCGCGCTTGAGTTCGTCGGCGACGTCGCGGGCGTCGTTGATCGGCTCTTTGAGCGGCGCTTCGGCGTCCGGATATTTCGCGTTGCCGATCACAAGCGCAAACCGGTCGGCGCCCGCAGCTGCGGACGGAACGATCGGGGTGCCCGACAAAACAAAAATCACGAGCAATGCGAGGCGAATTTTCATACCACGGCGGTCCAACCAACAGGGCGCCGATTCCAGCTTGCGCCTCGGCGACCTTACTCTACGCAAACCGCATTATCAAACCGGGTACACAAGTCCTGTCAACTGGTTGCAAAGCTCGCCGGTAATCGCGACAATTAACCGCAACAAACTTTCATGCGAGGCAAGAAGGTTCCCTCGGCCCCGTTGGCAAGCCCGTGACGCCTCTCACATTGGAAAAAGGGGTCAGCGTACCAGTAGGCGGCGAGGCAAGTTTGACCTTTGCCGATGACGGTGGCTTGGTGCTGACATCGCAACCGCGCACCCGAGAAGAAGTGAACCAATGGGAAACGCCTACGAAATCTACGCGCTGCGCTATGCGACGATGTCGCCACGCACGCCGCAGATGAATCACCTGCTGCCGGATCCGCATGAGACCGCGGCGCAAGACCTCGACTACTTCGTCTGGTTGATCAGAGGCTACGGCCGCGACATTCTGGTCGATACCGGTTTCAACGCCGCGGAGGCGCAGGCGCGTGGCCGCAAGCTAACGCTCAATCCGGTCGAGGCGCTGGCACGCTTCGGCGTCAAGGCCAGCGACATCAGGGATGTCGTGGTCACTCATCTGCACTATGACCACGCCGGCAATCTCGATCTGTTTCCCAATGCGCGATTTCATCTGCAAGACCGCGAGATGGGCTATGCCACCGGGCGCTGCATGTGCCACGGCGTGCTGCGTCATCCGTTTTCGGTGGAGCACGTCACGCAGATGGTGCGCCACGTCTTCAGCGAGCGGGTGACCTTTCACTCCGGTGACGGCGAGGTGGCGCCCGGCGTGACGCTGCATCGCGTCGGCGGCCATTCCGATGGCCTGCAGGTGGTACGGGTCGAGACCGCGCGCGGTCCGGTGGTGCTGGCGTCGGACGCTTCGCACTATTACGCCAACATGCATCGCAAGAGCCCGTTTCCGATTCTCTATAATCTCGGCGACATGTTCGAGGGCTGGGGAATCGTGGCGCGTCTCGCCGGCCATCCCGACCGCGTCATCCCCGGGCACGATCCGATCGTCACCGAAATCTATCCGCGCGCCGGCGATGAGGTCGATGCCTATGCGTTGCATCTGCAACCCTCACGCTCGTTTGTGAAATAGCGGATGGCTTGGGCAGCGCCTATTTTCGTCATTGCGAGCGAAGCGAAGCAATCCAGACTTCGAGCCGGCCAGTGAATGGATTGCTTCGTCGCGTTGCTCCTCGCAATGACGGGAAGGCGCGAGGTACCAGCTTTCAATACGCGCCGGTTTTATCCGCTTCCTTGCTGGTCTGCGCCAGGTCGAGACTCTTCTCGATCTTGCCAAGCACCAGCGCAAAATCCTTGCGCTCCTGCGCGGAGAGGCAGGACAGGATCTGCTGCTCCTTGCGCTTGAGCCGCGGGATCATCTCCCGGTACAGCGCGTTGCCCTTTCGCGTCATGCGCAGCTGGAACTCGCGGCGATCGTCTTCATTCTCGACGCGCTCCACGAGTTGCCGCGTCATCAGCGCTGTGACGGCGCGGCTGATGGTGGATTTGTGGGTTCGGGTGCAATGCGCAATGTATTGCGCGCTGCACGCATCGTTGCGGAAGCCGAGCGTCGCCAGCACGCGCCATTCCGGAATGTCGAGCCCGTAACGCTCCCGATATTCGCCTGACAGCGCGGCCGAAACCTCGGCCGCCAGCCGGTTCAACCGGAATGGCACAAACCTGAACAGGTCGAGTTTGGAGCCTTTTCTGGACGCGGTTTCTTCACGCGAACCGGTACCCACCCCGGATCGCGTCCGGGGCAGGCTTTTGCCTGAAAACGCTTTTGGCAAAAATCGCTCCAATTTGAGTTGACGCCGAAACGTCAGAGGCGTTTAGATAGTTGCAGATGCGACTATCTTAGCGGGGACGAGGCCCCTTGGCCAGAGCGACGTGAACGCATGGGACAGCAGCACACCGCCCGATTTGGCTATCGCCGCCATCCCGATCAGGACCGGACTGCAGCGAACGCGGCTGAATATCCCGTCGTGGTGGTCGGCGCCGGGCCGGTTGGCTTGTCGTTGGCGATTGACCTGGCGCAGCGCGGCCAGCGCGTGGTGCTGCTCGACGACGACGACAGGATTGGCGACGGCTCGCGCGCGATCTGCTTCTCGAAACGCTCGCTGGAAGTCTGGGATCGTCTCGGCGTCGGCACGCGCATGGTTGAGAAGGGCGTGGTCTGGAAAGTCGGTAAGGTCTTCCTCGGCGATATAATGGTCTATCAATTCGACCTTCAGCCGGAAGACGGCCACAAGATGCCGGCGTTCATCAACCTGCAGCAATTTTACGCCGAAGCCTACCTTGTGGATCGCGTGCAGGAATTGCCTGCTGTCGATTTGCGCTGGCGCAACAAGGCGGTCGGTATCGAGCAGCATAACGACCACGTCGTGTTGAGCATCGAGACGCCGGACGGACCGTACCGGCTGCGCGCGGGTTATGTCGTCGCCTGCGACGGCGCACGGTCGGCGCTACGTGGCATGGTGGGCGCCGATTTCGCCGGCGAAGTGTTTGAGGATCAATTCCTGATCGCCGACGTCAAGGTGACCGAGGAATTTCCTGCCGAAAGGAAATTTTGGTTCGACCCGCTATTCCATGCCGGTCAGTCGGCGCTACTGCACCGGCAGCCGGACGGTGAATGGCGCATCGACCTGCAGCTCGGTCCCGATGCCGATGCTGTTGTCGAGAGGTTGCCTGAAAATGTGCGCCCGCGGGTCGAACGCATGCTGGGGCATGCAAATTTCGAGCTCGGCTGGGTCTCGGTCTACAAATTCCAGTGCCGGCGCATGCAGCGGTTTATTCATGAGCGCGTGATCTTCGCTGGCGATTCCGCGCATCAGGTGTCGCCGTTCGGCGCGCGTGGCGCCAATTCGGGCCTCGAGGATGGCGAAAATCTTGCCTGGAAACTGGCCATGATGCTGCGCGGCGATGCGCCCAACGCCTTGCTCGCCAGCTATGAGATTGAGCGCGGCGCGGCCGCGGATGAAAACATCCGGGCGTCCACGCGATCGACGGATTTCATCGCCCCGCATTCCAGGCAGGAGCGTCGTTTGCGCTCGGCTGTTCTTCGTCTCGCCGGTGAAACCGAATTCGCCAAGCGGATGGTGAACAGCGGCCGACTTTCGGTGCCCACGGCCTATAGCACGCCGCTATCGACGGCGGATGTCGATTCGTGGGCCGCAGGTCCGCAACCGGGGGCGCACATGCTGGACGCACCGCTGACGCAGGCCACCGGCGAGCCGATCTATCTGACCGAGTTGTTCATATCCGCCGGCGGCGGATTTGTGCTGCTGGAAAGCGCCAACGGCGCGGCATTCGATGCGCCCGCTGCGATCGGCCGTATCCGTGTTGGCCCCGATGCGCCTTTGAACGATTCTACCGGCCTGTTCGCACGGCGTTACGACGCAACGCCTGGCGCGGCCTATCTGCTGCGCCCGGATGGCTATGTCGCCGCGCGCTTCAGGCATCCGACGCCGGCGGCGATTGAATCGGCAATGGCGCGCGCCTGCGGACGAGGTGAGATATGACGGCCCTCTCAACCCGATCGAATTTCGCCGATCCCGACGCCGCCTATCGATTGATCGTCGAAGCGCATCGCGGCATCAGCGATGCGCAGAGCGCCGATCTCGACGCGGCGCTCGTGCTGATTCTTGCCAATCATATCGGCGATCTCGACGTGCTGCGCGAGGCGATCGCATTGGCGCAGCGGCGGATGCTGGCTGGCGACCAGCAACAGCAGCAGCAACAATAACATGAATATGCTTAAATTCGTCATTGCGAGCGAAGCGAAGCAATCCATCGAGCCAGAACAAAGCTGGATTGCTTCGTCGCTTCGCTCCTCGCAATGACGGGGATAGAAAGGGGAATCGGATTGATGACAAAGGGTTTCGCGTCCACCTCGGATCTCGCGGAGAAGAAAGTCACCTTCTCCGAGATTGGCACCGATCTCTATGCCTTCACCGCCGAAGGCGATCCCAATTCCGCTGTGATCGTCGGCGACGACGGCTGCCTCGTGTTCGACGCCCAGGCGACGCCGGCGATGGCCAACAAGGTGATCGAGCGGGTCCGCACTGTCACCGACAAGCCGATCAAATATGTGGTGCTGTCGCATTATCACGCGGTGCGCGTGCTCGGCGCCTCAGCCTACAAGGCGCAAGCGATTATCGCGTCGCAGGAAACCTGGCGGCTGGTCGAGGAGCGCGGCCAGCAAGACTGGGATTCGGAATATGGCCGCTTTCCGCGCCTGTTCCAGGATGCCCAAAGCATCCCCGGTTTGACCTGGCCGACGCTGACCTTCGAAGGCGAGATGTCAATTTACCTCGGCAAGCGCGAGGTGCGGCTGATGCAGCTGGGTGCGGGACATACCTCCGGCGATATCGTGGCGTGGGTGCCGGACGCGGAAGTGATGTTTTCCGGCGACCTGATCGAATACCATTCGGCCTGCTATTGCGGCGACGCGCATTTGCGCGAATGGCCGGCAACACTGAACGAAATTCGCGCCTTCAATCCCAAGGCGATCGCGCCGGGGCGGGGCGATGCGCTCAAGGGTCTGGCGACTGGGCGCGAAGCCATCGCGATGACGCGCGATTTTATCACGACGCTCTATGGAGCGGCCGAAGCAGCCGTCGCGAAAGGCCGTAACCTCAAGGAGACGATGGCGGCGACGCGCGAAGTAATGGACCCGAAATTCCAGAACTTCGCGATCTACGAACACTGCCTGCCGTTCAATGTTTCGCGCGCGTTCGATGAAGCCTCAGGCGTCGACGATCCCGTGATCTGGACCGCCGAACGCGACCTTCAAATGTGGGCTGCCCTGCAAGGAGGATAACCATGAACATCAACACCTCTCCCGACGTTGTCAGCCGGAGCTCCGTCAACATCACGCCGGGTTATATGTCCGGCTTCGGCAACAGCTTTGAAACCGAGGCGTTGCCCGGCGCGCTCCCGGTGGGACGCAATTCGCCGCAGCGCTGCGCCTATGGGCTCTATGCCGAACAGCTGTCGGGCTCGCCCTTCACCGCGCCGCGCGGCAGCAATGAACGCTCATGGCTGTATCGGATTCGGCCATCGGTGAAACATTCCGGGCGTTTCACCAAGGTCGACGCCGGGTTGTGGCGCAGCGCGCCGTGTCACGAAGTCGAGTGGCCGATCGCGCAATTGCGCTGGGATCCGGCGCCGATCCCGAAACAGGACATGACGTTCCTGCAGGGCGTGCAGAGCATGACCACGGCGGGAGACGTCAATAGCCAGGCCGGCATGGCCGCGCACATCTTTCTCATCACCAAATCGATGGTCGACCAGCATTTCTACAATGCCGATGGCGAGATGCTGTTCGTGCCGCAGCAGGGCAATTTGCGCTTCGTCACCGAGTTCGGCCGGATCGATGCCGAGCCCGGCGAAATCGTGATGATTCCGCGCGGCGTGAAATTCCGCGTCGAGATTCCGTCCGGGCCGGCGCGCGGCTACATCTGCGAAAATTACGGCGGCGCCTTCACGCTGCCGGAGCGCGGGCCGATCGGCGCCAATTGCCTGGCCAATTCGCGCGATTTCTTGACCCCGGTCGCGGCCTATGAAGACAAGGACACGCCGACCGAATTGTTCGTGAAATGGGGCGGACAGCTGTTCGCAACCAAATTGCCGCATTCGCCGATCGATGTGGTGGCATGGCACGGCAATTACGCGCCCTATAAATACGATCTGCGCACCTTCGCGCCGGTCGGCGCGATCGGCTTCGACCATCCCGATCCGTCGATCTTCACGGTGCTGACCTCGCCTTCGGAAACCGCGGGCACCGCGAACATCGACTTTGTCATTTTCCCGGAGCGCTGGGCGGTGGCGGAAAACACCTTCCGCCCGCCCTGGTATCACATGAACATCATGTCGGAGTTCATGGGCCTGATCTACGGCGTCTACGATGCCAAGCCGCAAGGTTTTACGCCAGGCGGCATCAGCCTGCACAATTGCATGCTGCCCCATGGCCCCGATCGCGAGGCGTTCGATCACGCCAGCAATTCGGAACTAAAACCGGTCAAGCTAGCCGGCACCATGGCCTTCATGTTCGAGACGCGATATCCGCAGCGCGTCACCGCGCACGCGGCAAACTCCCCGACCCTGCAGGACGACTACGCTGACTGCTGGAAGGGACTGGAAAAGCGGTTCGATCCAAACCGGCCGTGAGGCATTCAGCGCCGTCTAACGCGCCGTCATGCCCGGGACAAGCCCGGCCGTGACGATATTTTAATCGGAGAATCATCGTGCCGCATCCCAACGATCCCACCCTCCGCTCCTTCATTCCGGTCGATGCCAGCTCCGACTTTTCGATCCAGAATCTTCCCTATGGCGTGTTCTCGGCAAAGGACGGATTGGCTCCTCGTGTGGGTGTCGCGATCGGCGATTACGTGCTCGATCTCCGGGAGCTCGAACAGGACGGGCGGTTGGATGTGGGCGAGCCCGGCGTCTTTGCGGCGCCAGCGCTGAATCCCTTGATGGCGCTGGGGCCGAAGATGTGGTCGCGCACGCGTGCGCGCATCAGCGAGTTACTGCGCCATGACCATGCGGAATTGCGCGACAACATCGCGCTTCGCGAGCGCGCGCTGATACCGATGGCCGACGCAAAACTGCATCTGCCGATTGCGGTCGCAGGTTACACCGATTTCTATTCGTCGAAGGAACACGCCACCAATGTCGGCGTCATGTTCCGCGGCAAGGACAACGCGTTGCAGCCGAACTGGCTGCAGATGCCGATCGGCTACAACGGGCGGGCGTCCACCGTCGTGGTCAGCGGGACAAAAGTGCGGCGGCCGCGCGGGCAATTAAAACCGCCGAATGCAGAGTTGCCGTCATTCGGCCCCTGCAAGCGGCTCGATTTTGAACTCGAAATGGGCGTCGTGGTCGGGCAGCCGTCGCCGATCGGTGAGATGCTCAGCGAGCGGCAGGCGGAGGAGATGATCTTCGGCTTTATGCTTCTCAACGACTGGAGCGCGCGCGATATCCAGCAGTGGGAATATGTGCCGCTCGGGCCGTTCCAGGCCAAGGCGTTCGCGACCTCGATCAGCCCGTGGATCGTCACGCGCGAGGCGCTGGAACCGTTTCGTGTTCGTGGCCCCATGCAGGATCCGACTCCGCTGCCCTATTTGCGCCAAGCGCAGCCGAACAATTACGACCTAGAGCTTGATGTGGCTTTGCGCACGGCGCAAATGAACGAGGCGGTCGCTATCTGCCGCACCAATTTCAAATACATGTACTGGTCGTCGGTGCAGCAACTGGTGCATCACGCCTCATCCGGCTGCGCCATGAATGTCGGCGATCTCTTGGGATCAGGTACCATCAGCGGCCCGGAAAAGCACCAGCGCGGCAGCTTACTTGAAATCAGCTGGAATGGCACCGAGCCGATAGGACTGGCTGATGGCGTCAAGCGGACGTTTCTCGAAGACGGCGATTCGCTCGTGATGCGCGGCGGGTGCCAGGGCAATGGCTATCGCATCGGCTTCGGCGAAGTCGAAGGCACGATCCTGCCGGCCGAATGATTTTTGTCCCGTCATTGCGAGCCAACGGGGCGCGCATTTGCGCGACCCGTTGGCTCGCAATGACGCTGGGGAGAGTTCAGCGCTCCTTCGGCGGAATATCCCGAAGCCGTGCCGAATGCGCGGCGATATCGTCGAGACCAAAGGACAGGTGAATGCGCTTGTCCGACGGAGGTCGTTTTTCGACCGACACGCCGGGCCGCCATTCCCTTGCCGGCCGGATCGGCCGCGGGACAAAACCGCCGCCGCAGTTCGGGCAGACATTGCCGAGTTTGCTCTCGACGCAATCCGCGCAGAACGTGCACTCGTAGGAGCAGATGCGCGCTTCCATGGATGCCGGTCGCAGATCCTTGTCGCAATATTCGCAGTTCGGCCGGAGTTGCAGCGCCATGGTCGTCTCATGATGTCAAACCGAGCCGGATCATCGCAAATCAGACGCGAAACGCGAATGACGAATCTCCCTCGATTTCAGCCACGCCAGACAATGACTCAATTGTTGTCATTCCGGGATGCGCAGGCCCGGAATCCATACGCCCGATCGTGGTTATGGATTTCCGGGTTCGCTTGCCTCGCTCGCGCCCCGGAATGACGAGCAAAAAACGAACAGCTTTAGCGCGCCAGATCCTTCAGCGGCAGCTTCGAGCTTTCCTTCAACCGATCGAGCACGATCGACGAGCGCACATGCGCCACGCTCTGGTGCGGCATCAGCACGTTGTTGACGATATCGGACAGGCTTTTGAGGTCGCGCAGCACCGCCTTCAACAGATAGTCGGCATCCCCGGTCAGCGAATAGGCCTCCTGGATATCGTCGACGCGATTGACCAGCGCGCGAAACCGTTTTGCATTATCGGGCGAATGGGTCGCGAGCGTGATCTGAATGAAGGCGATGACGTTGAAGCCAAGCGCTTCGCTCGCGAGGTCGGCGTGATAGCCAGCTATCACCTTTTCTTCCTCCAGCCGGATGCGCCGTCGTGAGCACTGCGACGCCGACAGGCC